>Ga0299914_10000711_pt1 | contig 20670 bp, 14 predicted proteins | sample RVTome_10_FD_201361 | JGI IMG/M metagenome (GOLD analysis project Ga0299914, IMG submission 201361) | Soil microbial communities from uranium-contaminated site in the Upper Colorado River Basin, Wyoming, United States - RVT153D57 (version 2) ...
TACACTCGGTCGCCGGACGTGAGCGGGTGATGTTGGCCCGCTCGTGACCGGATGCGCCCCTAGCTCAACGGATAGAGCATCTGACTACGGATCAGAAGGTTGGGGGTTCGAATCCCTCGGGGCGCGCTTCTCTGACCAGCACGTATGGCCTCGTTAAGGTCTCATCAACGGTCGTTCCCAGCCTTTGTGGCATGACTTGTGGCATGAACTGACACTATGATCTCGATCATGGCGCGCGCTGAGGGTAATCAGCGGAGGCAGCGTGGCAGCTTTGAGATGCTGCCGAATGGCGCATGCCGCGTGCGCGTCTACGCGGGCAAGGATCCCGTTACTAAGCGTGAGCACTACCTTCGAGAGACGGTGCCGGCCGGCCGCACCGAGCGCGAGACGTTGCGGGAAGCCGAAAAGGTCCGCGCCCGGTTGGTCAACGAGGTCTACGAACGCCGCAATCCGCGCACGAACGCGATCGTTGCGCAGTTGCTCGAGCGGCATCTGCGAGAGGCGCGGCTGGCGGAGAAGACCCGGCGGACGTACCAGGATTTGGTTGACAAGCATGTGCTTCCATTCCTAGGGCAGGAGAAGGTCGGCTCTGTCGACGCTGACGTGCTCGATTCGTTGTACGCCGAGCTGAATCGGTGCCGACGTCACTGCACGGGCACACCGTCGGTCGACCACCGGACCACCAAGCAGCACGACTGCGCTGGAAGACGGTGCCGCTCGCGCTCCTGCCGCTGGGCCAGAAGATCGTGCCGGTCGACGCCGCACCGGTCGACCCTTATGCACTGCCACAGTGAACCTGCCGCGGCGGCCGCACTCGGCTAACCGGCAAGAGGTCGCAGAGGTCACGGCCGGGCCGATACGTGACCTCTGCGCCTCATGGGGTGGCTGCCTCAGTAGTCCAGCCCGTGTCCGAACGGATACAGATCGCCCGACCCGTCCGCCCGCGGGATGGTCACAGGCAGCTTGCCGGTCGGGTTGGCCTCGCCGAACAGCACCCGGGTCAGTGACTCCAACTGGGCAGCCGTGTAGCCGTACGTTGCGAGGTAGGTGGGCGCCTGCGTGATGTACGAGATGTCGTACGGATTGCGCATCCCGGACACGATGACCGGCGTGCCTGTGGCGAGCAACGCGTTGACCATGGCCTGCTGAGCCGCCGCCGAAGGCGTCGGCAGGCCGGTATTGACGTTGACGCTGGCTGCGTTGTTGGTCGACACGACCACCAGGTCGCTGTTGCCAGCAAGTGCCACCGCCTCGTCGATCCGGGCCGAACTCGGCGTGAGCCCTGTCTCCAAGACCTGCACGTTCTGCCCACGTTGGCTGATCGCGTTGCCGAGCGTCGCCGTGGTCGCGACGCCCCACCCGGTGACCAGCACGTCGCGCTGTGCGTAAGACAGCGGGAGCAGGCTGGCGTCGTTCTTGACCAGCGTCGTGGTGCGGTCGGTGATCTCCTGCTCGTCCGCGAGGTGATCGGGAGCTCCGACGACCTTTTCTGCGTTCTCGACATCGACGAGCGGGTTGTCGAAGAGGCCACGCTTCAACTTCAGGCGCAGGATCCGATAGACCGACTCATCCAGCCGTTTCATCGAGATCTCGCCTGTGCGGAACGCGTCGAGCACCGCGTTGTAGGCCACGTCGAACTCGGGTGGCAACAGGAGCTGGTCGGCGCCCGCCTTGAGCGCTTGTACGGGGGCGACATCGTGGGGGAAGGTGGCGGTCGCGCCGCCCATGTCGAGCGCGTCGGTGATGATCAGCCCGTCGTAGCCGAGCTCCTCGCGGAGGAGTCCGGTGAGGATCGGTTCGGACATGGTGGCAGGCACGCCGCTCGGGTCGACCGAGCGAAGCACGACGTGGGCAGTCATGATCGAATCGACGCCGGCGTCGATGGCTGCCTCGAACGGCGGCAGATCAATTTCCTCGAGTTCTTGGCGCGTGTGGGTTACCTCCGGCAGGCCGAAGTGGCTGTCTGTGCTGGTGTCACCGTGGCCCGGGAAATGCTTGGCAACCGAGGCCACGCCGCCGTCGTGGTAACCGTCCACCTGCGCCGCGACGAGCTCGGACACCAGGTCAGGGTCCTCGCCGACCGATCGGATACCGATAACAGGGTTGGCCGGGTTGACATTGACATCGGCAACCGGGGCGAGGTCCTGGTTGATCCCGACTGCCGCCAACTCGGTGCCGATGACCTCGGCCGAGCGGTGCGCATCTTCAGCGGAACGTCCGGCGCCGAGCGCCATGTTGCCGGGCATCGCCGTGGCGGGCGCGACGAGCCGGAAGACGAGGGCCCCACCCTCCTGATCGGTGGAGATCAGCAGCGGGATTGACTGTCGCTGGCTGGTTGCCGCCTCTTGCAGGCCGTTGGACAGCGTCGCGATCTGACGCGGGTTGTGCAGGTTGTCGGGCCCGCGGCGGGAGTCGAAGTAGATGACCCCACCCGGCATGTACTTGTCGATGACCTCGGCCGGGGTGTCGACGCCGAAGAGCGCCTGGTTGCGGGCCGCCATGGCCGGTGACACCGTGTTGGCATCCTGGCCGAAGACCTCGACGACGAACAGCTGCCCGATCTTCTCCTCCAGCGTCATCCGCCGGAGCAAGCTGATGATCTTGCCGCGGTACGGGGCATCCTCCGAGTACCCCGGTTCGCCGACCTGCCCTGCGACAGGAGGCGTCTCCACGGCCGCCGTGGGCAGCGCCGCAGACAAGAGGACAGCAGCCGAAACGACGGCGAGCCCGGCTCGCCGACCAAACCGATAGCGCATCCTAACCTCCGTGGTTTAGACCTTTGGAATCAGTGATCTAACTTACAGCGATTGAAACTGAGCGGATACCCGTTGACCCGAGCATACTTGGGCAGTACGGTGAGGCCACCGTTCTTTCGGGCGGAGGTGGTTCTGTTGCGTCGTCTCGTCCTCCTTGCCGCATCTGTCGCCTTGATCGTCGGCTCTGTCGGACCAGCTAGCGCTGGGCCACCGGTGGATGAATTCCATGTCTGGGTGCCCACGGGCAACTTCGCCTCTTCGTCGTTCGAGCGGGTCGCCCAAGTTGCACCCGATCCTCTCCCTGACGAAGGCGAGCGCAGCCTGTCACTTACCGCCGTCCGGGGAGGGCATGCGTCTGCGCAGCTGGCCGTGGCCAGCACCGTGGATCTGACAGACCTAAGGGTGCACGTGGGGCCCTTGATCGCGCCCGGTGGCGGTACTGCGGCGATTCCGAACGCAATCCGGGTGCGGTATCCCGCCTACGTGCCCGACGAGCGGGTCGGGAGCGGTAGGCTCGCCGACCCGCTGCTCGAGGTCGACCGCGTGGATGTGGCCGCGGGCGAGGTACAGCCCGTGTGGTTCACACTCTTCGTGCCGGCGGAAGCTGCGCCCGGGACCTACAGGAGCAGGATCGTCATACGAGCGGAAGAGATGAGGTCAGTGACGTACGCCCTGACCGTCGAGGTTTCCGAGGTGACCTTGCCGCCGCCTGCGGAGCGGAACTACCACCTGAACTTGTGGTTCCAGCCAGACACGATTGCTGACCAGTTGGGTCTCGAACTGTGGTCGGAGGAGCACTTTGAGGCGATGGAGCCGTACCTACAGGACCTGGCCGAACACGGTCAACGCGTTGTCAACACGGCGATCGCTCAGGACCCCTGGCGGGTCCTGTGGCCTGACGGCGGGTGGCGGTCTCAGACCTACGTGCCGTACAACTCCCTGGTCGACTGGTACTACGACGGCGACGAGTGGTCGTTCGACTTCGACCTTTGGGACCGTGTCGTCGAGCAGGCGCTGGACTCGGGGATCGGCCCCTACATCCACGCCTTCGGATTGCTCGGCTTCCGGAACAACTTCCTCGTGTACACCGACACCCGAACAGGAGAGGTTGTCGACCGGCAGGTCACGGTAGGGGGAGCGGATTGGGTTGACGCCTGGTCGGCGTTCCTCGCGGCGTTTGAGGACCACGTTCGCGATCGTGGATGGCTGGACGTGACCTACATGGCATTCGATGAGCGACCTGCAAGCCAGATGCAGCAGGCGCTCGCCCTAGGACATGAGTTCGCCCCGGAGTTGACGGGCAAGGGCTTCGCCGGTGCCGGCTCCGCCAACACCGACCCGTTCACGTTCGACCTCTCACTCAACTACTCGAGTGTGAACAGCTGGCCGCAAGCGGTTATCGATCGTCGCCGCGACGAAGGTAAGTTGACCACGTTCTACACGTGGGGTCAGCCATTCCACCCCAATACGCGCACCGACTCGCCGCCGATAGGCGCCCGTGCGCTGTCTTGGAGAGCGGCGAAGAGTCGTCTCGACGGATACCTTCGCTGGGCATACAACTCATGGCCCGAGGATCCCTACACCGCGAGCTTCCGGTATGTCTCAGGTGACGAGTACCTCGTGTATCCGGGGCAGGATGGTCCAGTGTCGAAGATCGGTTGGGAACTATTCCGCGACGGGCAGGAGGACTACGCGCTACTTGACCAACTCGCCACCCGGGGAGGTGCTGAGCACCCCGTGCGTCTCGCCGCGCTGGATAGCGTCAATCCTGGAGGGGCTCCCGGTCCTACTACCTACGACGCCCTTCTGAGCGCCCGCGCGATGGTGGTCGAAGCGCTGGAAAACCTGCCCAACGGTTAACGCCGGATCGCTCCCGACGTCTTGGGCTGTCGGTCGTGGTGGTCCCCGTTTGCCAGTTTGCGAGCGGGGACCAGACGTCACCTGCTGCCGGGCGGGCGTCGCCGCGACACGGTGTGGTTCTGGCCCTGGTGGTTTGGCTGTGGGCGCCGCCGCCGGTGGCGTTCCAGCGTGTGTGCTGGGCGGCGAGCGCGATTTCCATGCTATTGCCGAGAAACCCTTGGCGGCGCCGCGTCGGCATCGACAGCCCAATGGTCCACTCGCGCCGCCCGGGACTAGCGCGGCGACGCCGTGCGCACTACCAGGCAATCTCTTGCGAGCCCAGACCACGTTCCATTCAGATCGACTGGTACTACGACGGCACCAACTAGCCTTTCGACTTAGTCGGCTTGGACTGCTTGCACGTCGTGCGGGTCGATCGGGACGACGGTAACGGCTGTTGGTGGCGGTGGAGTCTGCGCCGTCGGGTTTGCCAAGTGATCGTCATCGGCGATGTGGTAGCCCAGGGGCCGGCTCGTCCTTGAGCAATCAACGGGATTAGGCGAGAGTGACGGTAATGCCGGCGGTGCGCACTTCCGCGACTGTCCCGGGGTCGGCGTCGCGGTCCGTTACCAGCACGTCCACTGCGGATGCGTCGCAGATGCGGGCGAACGATCGTCGGCCCAGCTTCTCGGAGCCGGCAACCACGACGACTTGGCGGGCTCTGCGGACCATCATCGCGTTGACCCCGGCTTCGCCCTCGTCGTGACATGACGCGCCGCTATCGAGTGAGAATCCGTCGACGCCGAGCACGAGCATGTCTAACCACAGCTCCTGGAGCACGAGCGTGGCGAGCGGACCGGTCAATTCGTAGGACTGGGGTAGCGCGACGCCGCCGAGGATGACGGTGCGGATGTACGGCCGGAGCACCATCTCGGTTGCGATGTTCAGTGCGTTAGTGACGACGGTCACCGCGGGTCGCTGCGCGCTTTGCGCGAGGTCGGCGCGCGCTGCGAGCCGCCTGGCGGTAGCCGACGTGGTGGTGCCGCCGTTGAAGGCAACCACCATGCCTTGCTTGACGAGGTCGCATGCGGCGCCGGCGATGCGCTCCTTAGCGCTGCTGTGGTCGCTTTCGCGGTAGCGGACGGGCAGCTCGTAGGCGACCGAGGTCGCTACGACACCTCCGTGGGTCCGAGTGACGAGCTGCTGATCGGCCAGGGTCGCAAAGTCGCGGCGCACCGTCGCCTCGGATACGCCGAGCGTCGTCGCGGCAGCGGTCACAGACAGGCGTCCTCGCTCGGCGAGCATATCCAGCAGCGTCTGAAGCCGCTTGGCGCGGTCGCGCGTGTCGGAGTGCTGGGCAGCCCGGGTATCGGGCGCGCTCACTTCACTGCTCCGGCCGTCAGACCGGCGACGAGGCGCTTCTCGACGATCGCGAAAAGGATGACCACTGGCACGATACCGACGATAGAGACTCCGAAAACATACTGCCAGGCGGAATCGTACTGGCCAACAAACTTTGTGATCGCCACAGACAATGGCTGGTTCTCGGCGGTCGTCAGGATGACAAGGCTGGCGGCGAACTCGTTCCAGCTCGCCACGAAGGCGAAGATCACCGCAGTGACGATGCCGGGCCAGACCAGCGGCAGCGTGACGAGGCGCAGGATCTGCAGCTTGGTGGCGCCGTCCATCATGGCCGCCTCCTCGACCTCTCGTGGGACGCCAGCGAAGAAGCTATGCATGATCCACACTGCGAAGCTGAGGTTGAACGCGCCGTTGACCAGGATCATCGCCAGCCAGGTGTCGTAGATGCCTGCCGCTTGGAACTGCCGAAAGAGGCCTGCCGCCAACACCGTCGGCTGCAGCATCTGGGTGATCAAGACCAGCAAAAGGAATACCCACTTGCCGGGAAAGCGGTGCCGCGCTGTGTAGTAGGCCGCGGGAAGCGCCACGGCGAGCACCAGCAGCGTGCCGCCGACCGAGATCACGATGGTGGAGACCATGTTGTACGGCAGTGGAGTTTCGGGCGTCGACCACATGGTCAGGTAGTTGGACGGCACCCACTCGGTGGGCAGGTACGTCGGGGGAATGCCTAGGATCTCCGAACGCCGTTTGAATGACCCGATCACCATGATCAGATATGGAGCGAGGAACACGAGCGCGATGACCGCGCCGGCGAGCGCCATCATCCATCGCGGCGTCCCCTGCCGCCGTCTTGTGCGGTGCTGCCAGACAGTCGTCTCGCTCGTTCGGTTAGCGCGGCCGGGTGTGGTCGTCGCCGTGGCTTCGGTCGCCATCGTCAGTCCTGCCTCATCGGCTTGACGAGCGCCAGGTAGACGCCGATCACCGCTAGGACGATTGCGAAGTTGAGCACGCTGAGTGCGCTGGCGGTGTCGATCTGGCGGTATTGCTGGATGAACTTGAATATGAGGGTTGTGGTCGTGTCCGCCTGGTGGCCGGGAATGCTGCCGGTAATCGTGCGCAGGATCGGCAGGGAGTTGAATACGTTGATGATGTTGATCAGTACCGCGACGGCGATGGCAGGGCGCAGGATGGGCAGAGTCACGCTGCGGTAGGTGCGCAGCGCCCCGGCACCGTCCACGCGGGCGGCTTCGATGAGGTCCCCTGGAACCATCTGCAGCCCGGCGAGGATGGTGTACGTCGTGAATGGAAGCGATACGAAGACGGCGACGGTCATCGACACCAGGAACGCCGGCACCGGTCGGCGAGTGAAGCCAAAAGTGCCGTCCAGCAGGCCGATGTCGACCAGGAAGTGGTTGATGACTCCGTAGAAGGGGTCCAGTCCGTAATAGAAGACGATTGCGGTCATCACCACGCTGGCCGCCCACGGCACGATGACAGCGAGCCGGACGAGCCTCCGGCCAGGGAACGCTTTGTCGAGGAACTGCGCCAGGCCCATCGATATCACCAGGGTCACCGCCACAACACCGACGACCCAGATCACGGTGTTGAGCAACACTCGGCGCAGGCCTGGGAAGTCGAGGAGTGCGGTGAAGTTGCCGAGCCCGGCGGAGCCCTGGTCGACACCGACCGTCGACATCTCGCGCGTCGAAGTCCACGCCATGAAGCCCGCAGGGAACAGCACGATCGCCATGATCAGCAGCAGCGCGGGCAGCAGCCAGGGCAGTGCCGCCAGCACGTCCTGCCGCCGGTGCCGGCGACGCGAGCTGGATGGCGCTGCCCTGGTTTCTGCAGTCATGTCAGGGTGCATCCACCGTGTTCTGGATCTCGGTGAGAACGGCCTCGGGATCCGAGCCCTGGCCGATCTGACCGATCAGGCTCTGGATCGCACCCTGGGTCGCGGACCACTTCGGGTGGGTGCTCGGGTAGAACTGCGCGTTCGGCAGCGCCTCCAGGAAGCTGGCGATCTCCTCCTTGTCCGCTAGGGCGTCCGCGCCCGACTTGGTCGTGGGCAGGAAGCCCTCGGTGTCGACGAACTTGGTGTACACGTCCTGGCTGAAGAAGAAGTCCAGGAACGCGGTGATCGCGTCCTGCTTGGTGCCGTCGTTCTTGAACGCCATCAGGTGGTCGGCCACCCCGAGCGTCATTGGCGAGCCGTCCTTGGTGGGGATCGGCGCGGTGTCGTAGTTTAGGTCCGGGTTGCGTTCGGCGATCTGGCCCACGGTCGGAGGTAGGCCCTCCACCATTCCCATCTTGCCGGCGATGAAGACGTCGAACATCGGCGTGCGGTCGGTGGCGCCCGGGTCCGGCTGGGTCACTCCGGCGTCGATGACCGACTTCATGTACTCCACTGCTTCGAGGTTCTCCGGCGTGAGGACGGTGATCTCTTCGCCGTCTGTCCACGAGCCGCCATTTCCGAACGTCCAGATTGAGGTCTCTGCCTGGGCTTCCTCGCTGCCGAGCGGCATCCCGTAGCCGTAGATGTCGTCGCCCAATGCATCGATCTTGGTCGCAGTGTCGAGCAACTCGTCCCAGGTGGACGGCGGCTCCGCGACGCCGGCTTGGTCGAAGAGGTCGGTGTTGTAGAACATCGTTCGCGCCGACGCGATCAGCGGGAGGCCGTACATGGTCCCGTCGATCGAGGCGTTGGCAGCGAACGAGTCCTGGAAGTCGGCGAGCGTCTCGGGGGACACCACATCCTCCACGGAGTAGAGCAGATCGTCCGCGGCGAAGCCGGCGAACGCGTCTATATTGAGGATGTCGGGCGCGTCGTTCGATTGGACCTTGGTGCGGATCACGTCGTTGATGTTGTCCCAGGACTGCACCTCGAGCGTGACGGTGATGTCCTCATGCTGAGCCTCGAAGTCGGCGATAATCTCCTCCCACAGCGGCGTTGTGTTGTCGCTGTACGTTGGGACCAGCAGTGACAGTGTGGTCGCCTCGCCGTCATCGGTACCGCTCCTTTCACCGAAGCCACAGGAGCTGAGTGCCAGAACGGTGGCCGCGGCAATCGCCACAGTGCTCGTCGGTCGCTTCATTTCTGCCTCCTTGGTTATGGCGCAGCGGTGCCTCGCGCCAGTGTGCTCACTTCTGACGTATTAGTCGTCGAAGTGTGCAACTTCCTGCTCATTGCCTCGGCATTCTCCGCCTCCCTTGCGCATGGCGTCAACCTGCGGAACCCTGATCGTTCGTCACGGTTCAGTCACGATAAGCAACGTCAGAGTGCTCGAAGATGATTGAACCGTACTCATTCTTGACAGAGTCGTGCAACAATCTCATGCTGTTAGTCGTTAGGAGTCGATCTCCCAGACCAAATGAGGACGACACGAACCATGACCGACACGAGCTTCCTTGCCACCGAGATCTCGACTCAGCCTGCCGACTGGCGTCGAGCGCTCTTGCGGCTCGACGAAATAGCGGGTGCGCTGCCACGGCCCGGCGAAAGCGTCGCCGTGATTGGCTGCGGCACCTCGTTGTTCATCGCACGGGCGTACGCAGCACTACGTGAGAGTGCACGGCACGGCGTCACCGACGCCTGGCCGGCCAGCGAGCATCGGCTCTCTCGAGGGTATGACCGCATCCTGTGCCTGACCCGCTCGGGCACGACGACCGAGATCGTCGACGTCCTCAAGGAGGACAGGAATGGGGTGCCGGCCACCGTGATCACAGCGGTGCCGACAGCGCCGGTGACGGTGCTCGCACAACCGATCACACTGCCGGAGGTCGACGAGCGGTCCGTCGTGCAGACTCGGTTCGCCACGACCACGCTGGCACTCCTGCGCGCTTCACTCGGTCACGACATCGGCTTGGTCGCCGATCAAGCCCAAGCCATCGTGGACGCCACCAGTGACATCTTCGGGCCTGCGGCGACCGCCGAGCAGATTACCTTTGTCGGCCGGGGCTGGACGGTCGGGTTAGCGCATGAGGCCGCGCTCAAGCTTCGAGAGACCGCGCAGCTGTGGACCGAGTCATACCCCGCCATGGAGTACCGCCACGGGCCAATAAGCATCAGCCGGCCCGGCCGCGTGACGTGGGCGTTCGGCGAGGTGCCGGACGGGTTGGCGGACGAGGTCACGTTCCTGGGTGGGCACTTCGAGCACGCGGATATCGACCCGATGGCCGACCTTGTCAGGATCCAACGGCTGTGCCTGCTGCGGGCTGCGGCAGCCGGGCTCGACCCGGACCGACCGCGAGGGCTGAACAGATCGATCATTCTGGACTGAGCACGTGATCGTCACAGTCACCCCCAACCCGGCAATCGACGTCACATACAGGGTGGACAGACTGGCTCCCGGCAGCATGAGCCGGGTCGACACGGTCACCGAGCGCCCCGGAGGCAAGGGAGTCAACGTAGCGCGAGTGCTCGCTCAGCTCGGCGAGTCGGTGCTGGTCACCGGCCTGTCTGGAGGGCCGAGCGGCGCGGCGCTCGCAGCGGATCTGAACCGACGCGGCATTCCAGTAGACCTGGTCGACGCCCTACCTGACGTCCGGCGCACGGTGGTAATACAGGAGTCGGACGGGACGATCACGTCACTATGGGAGCCGGGCCGGGCTCCCGCGCAGCCAGACGAAGCTGCACGCGCGCTACTGGAGAGGGTTGCCCGGCTGCTCGACCGCGCTCGCGCGGTGGTCGTATCCGGGAGCCTGCCGATCGGAGTGGATCCACGCCTCCCCGGCCAGATCGCGGCGGCGGCGGCAGCGGCAGATGTGCCGGCCCTCGTCGACGTGAGCGGCATTGCGTTGCACGAGGCGGCCCGGATCGGCGGAGCCGTGCTGACCCCCAATGCCGACGAGCTGGACGAGTTGCTCGGGTGGCACACCGCGGACCTGGCCGGCGCGGCGCTCGCGGTCCGACAGCTCGTCGAACCGGACGGGCTAGCTCCCGCGGTCGTCCTCACCCGCGGGCCGGACGGGCTCGCCGCGGTGCTGCCCGGCGCGACCTTGATCGCCCGGCCGCCACACGTCGTCAACGGCAACCCGACAGGGGCCGGCGACGCCGTCAATGCTGCCCTGGCGCGTTACGTCGCACGAGTCGGCAGCTGGGATCGGGTCGCCTGGCATGAGGCGCTTGCCGATGCGGCCGCGCTCGCAGCCGCGGCGGTGTGCCGCCCTGTCGCCGGAGAGATCGACGACGACGCTTACCGACAGTGGCGCGGCGAAGTCACGGTGGAGGAGTTATGACGCTGGTATCTATGGCCGAGATCGCCACGCCGGTCGCTGCCGCGGGCCAAGGGCTGGGCGCTTTCAACGTCATCCTGCTCGAGCACGCCGAGGGTGTGGTTGCGGGAGCCGAGCGGGCGAAGCGTCCCGTGGTGCTGCAGATCTCGCAGAACACCGCGCGTTACCACGGTGCCCTTGGCCCGATCGCCCTGGCTTGCTTGCGCATCGCGGAGTCCGCGACAGTACCGGTATGCGTTCATCTCGACCACGCCACCGAACCGGCACTGGTCGAGGAAGCGGTCGGCCTGGGAATACCGTCGGTGATGATCGACGCATCCCGGCTCCCGTACCAGGCGAACGTCGAGCAGACCGCAACCCTGACGCGCTGGTGTCACGAGCGCGGCGTCTGGGTCGAGGCTGAGCTCGGTGAGGTCGGTGGTAAGGCGGGCGCACACGCGCCAGGGGTTCGTACCGATCCGGACGAGGCGGTGGCTTTCGTCTCGGCGACCGATGTCGACGCGCTGGCGGTCGCGGTCGGTTCGACCCATGCGATGCGAAGTCGGACTGCGGTACTCGACGATGAGCTGATCGCCACGCTTGCCTCGGTAGTGCCGGTGCCGCTGGTTCTGCACGGTTCCTCGGGTGTCCCCGACGACGGACTTCGTTGTGCGGTTGCGAAAGGCATCGCCAAGGTCAACATCGCTACACACCTGAACGGCGTGCTCGCCGCCGCGGTCCGGCAGGCGCTAGCAGCGAACGCCGACTTGGTCGACCCCCGGAAGTACCTAGGCCCCGGCCGCGATGCAGTGACCGAGGAGGTGGCGAGACTCCTCAAGCTGCTTGCACCGTAATGCCAGCTACACCGATGCCGCATGGAAGCGCTCTGTTTGAGCGCGCAAGCATGCAGAACTGCGCATGGCAGTTCCGCAGCGTCGGACCTGAGGTCTGAACCGCAACAGAAACCATAAGAGACCAATACATACCCGGACGAACGACTTGAAGAATCTCCGGCGCGACCCCTTGCCAACTCGTTGGAAGTTATCAATACTGCGTGATATTCCCTCAGTTCGAGCAGCTTCAATCAGGAGGCGACAATGTCCCCTTCCCCTTCCCGTCGTGATCTCTTTCGCGCCAGTGCCGCTCTGGGAGCGGCTGCTGGCTTGGGCGCATGGAGCACGACTTCGGCGGCGGCCGCCGACACGGGAGACGAACCTCCCCGTGTGACAGGTCAGGAGAAATCCATGACCAACGTCCCGTTCGAAGGCTTTAACGACGTCCGCATCGGTCTCATTGGGCTCGGCAACCGGGGTGGTGGTCAGGATCTCCGCTGGGCGGCGGTGGGCAAGGTCACGGCGGTCTGTGATATCCGGCCGGAGCAGGTTAGCCGCACGATCAACCGGATCATGCAGCAAGGCTTCCAGGATGAGCCTCCCGCAGGGTATTCCGACGGTGAGGACGACTACCTGAACATGCTCCAGCGGGATGACATCGACATCGTGTACATCGCTACGCCGTGGGAGTTTCACTACCCGCAGGCCAAGGCAGCGATGCAGCACGGCAAGCACGTCGCGGTGGAGCTGCCGATCGCGCCGTACCTCGACCAGATCTGGGACCTGGTACGCACCTCCGAGCGCACCCGGAAGCACTGCATGCTGCTCGAGAATGTCAACTACTTCCGCCCTGAGATGCGCATGTTCAACCTTGCTCGTGAGGGCCTGCTTGGCGAACTCCAGCATGCGTCCGGTGGATACATTCACGACCTGCGCTGGCCCTACCTGTTCGGCGGCGCGTACTACCCGGAGTACTGGCGGCGGCGCTGGCAGACCCGGATGAACGCCGCGCACTACCCGATGCACGGGCTGGGGCCAGTCTCGGCGTGCCTCGACATCAATCGCGGCGACCGGTTCGAGGAGTTGATCGCAGTCGCCACGGTTCCGCTGGCCCTCGAGCGATTCAGGGAGGAGGACCCGCGAGTGGGGCCGGACCACTCGGCGTGGGACGATGACGAGTACATCTCCGGCGACCGCACCCAGGTCTTCGTATCGACCGCGCAAGGCCGGTTCATCCGTGTCGAGCACGACGTCAACTCCCCGCACCCGTACAGCCGCGAGACCATGCTCAAGGGCACGCTGGGGTCGCTCGAGCTTGACAACAGCCGCATCTATAGCGAGCCGCTCGGTCACACCAACCACTCGTGGCGGACCGGCAACACGTACAACACCATCATGGCTCAGTTCGACCACTGGATATGGCCGACCTTGCAGCAGCTTGCGGGCCAGTATGGCGGTCATGGTGGTGGCGACTTCATCTCCATCTGGCGAACCGTCCAGTTGATGCGGCTGGGCATGACGCCCGACATCGACGTTTACGACTCCGCCGCGTGGTGCTCGGTCATTCCGCTGAGCGACGAGTCGCTAAAGACCGGCCGACTCAAGCCCGTAAAGGTCCCGGACTTCACCCGCGGGCACTGGCAGGAAGCCCGCCCGACGTTCGACCGTGAGCGTCCCGAGGACCCGTGGCTCGACGCTGTCGTCGAGGGCTTAGTTACGACAAGCTCCACATCAGCCGGCAGCGAGGGCGACGTGTACGAGATGGCTATGTGAATGACGGACCCGGGAAAACCGTGAGGTATCGAATGCCCCGTGTGGGAGGCGCATCATGAACACTAAGCGATTTCTGAGCGTGACAACGACTGCGATGGTGACCGCATTCGGGGCTTACACGCTTCCGGCGGCTGCTGACGGGCCGCCGGAGCATAGCCAAGGTTTGGTGAGTGTCTCGTTTGAACCGACGGACGAGGACATCATTAATCCCGAGCGCGGCTTCTCACGGTTCGGGACCCATCCGCTGAACCTCAATACGCTTATCAGCGGCCGCAACCAGGGTCACAGCGTGTTCGGGATGATGGTCAATCTGAACAACTTCCGCGATGCCCCGATCTCACAGAGCTTCCTGAACGCGGTACAGACGAGCTTCAACAACGCCCGCACTGCCGGAGTGAAACTCAAGGTGCGGTTCCGCTACGACTCCACCGCCGCCGGGCAGGATGCACCGCTGGAGCTGGTGTTGCAGCACATCGAGCAGATTACGCCGCTGCTGCAGAACAACGCTGACGTGATCATGCACCTGGAGTCCGGGTTCATCGGCGCCTGGGGCGAGTGGCACAGCAGCAGCAACAATCTCGTGAACCACTGGGAGGACAACTTCGGCAACGAGGTCAACGACGCGACCCGGGCGATCGTGGACGCGCTGCTGGATGCGCTGCCCGCCGACCGCATGATCTCGGTTCGGACCCCGCGTTACAAGCACCAGCTCATCGGCGACACCGATAACCTCACCGACAAGGAGGCTTTCACCGGCACGCCGCGGGCCAGGATCGGCTTCTACAACGACTGCTTCCTGTCCAATGAGACGGACTGGGGAACGTACGCGGATCGCCAGACGGATCTTGACTGGCTGAATGTCGAGAGCCTATACGTGCCGATGGCCGGCGAGACATGCTCCGCGGACCAGGATGCGGCGCCCTACATCGCCTGTGTGAACGCGATCCACGAGATGGACTACAGCCATTGGAACGCGTTGAACATCTCGTGGAACCCCGCGGTGTACGCGCACTGGGAGGAGAACGGCTGCATGGACGACGCGCGCCGCCGGCTTGGCTATCGATTCGTGCTGGAATCAGCCAAGGCACCGCGGGCGGTGTCAGCGGGCGACATGTTGCGCCTGCACCTGGAGATAACGAACACCGGCTTCGCGACGCCGTTCAACGAACGGCCGGTCGAGGCCGTGCTGCGCGATGTCGACACCGGTCAAACGCATGTCCTGCCATTGGACGCTGACCCGCGACGGTGGTGGAGTGGCGAAACGCGCAACCACCCGTTCCGGGTGCAACTGCCGGCTGATGTCACGCCCGGCGCCTACGACGTGCTAGTCAACCTGCCCGACGCCGCGGACACACTGAGGAACGACCCGCGCTACTCGATTCGCTTCGCCAATGAGGGGACGTGGGAAGCCGCAACCGGATTCAACGATCTCGGACTCCGCGTCATCGTGACCGACTGACACGCCTTGACCTATGCGCCGGTTGCGTGCTGTTCGACGCACAGGTGGATCGACCATCGAAAAGCGCGATATGTCTAGATAAGGAAGTTCAAGCAAGGAGGACCCGCATGCGATCCAACTCGATTGATTCGCCCGGCGAGACTCGTGCTACCAACGCCGCCAGTCCCTCGAACGGCCGTCCTCGTCGGCAGTTTCTAGCGACTGCTCGTCGCAGGACGGAGATCGGCCTTGCTGCGCTCGTCATGCTCTCCGCCGTCGGTGTGCTGCCCGTCGGAGCGCAAGCCGACGAGACACCGGTCGGCGCACCGCAGTTGATTCCTGCACCGGTGTCGTTGGAGACAACTGGCGAGGACTTCGTGCTCGGGCCCCACAGCAGGGTGACGGTCGAGCCGGCTGCGCCCGGAGAGGTGGTGGCCGTTGCCGGCGACTTCGCGGCGTTTCTGCGGGTCGCGACCGGTTATGACCTGCCGGTTGCGCGGCGCGGCTGGGGTGTTGACCACCGCCCATCGGTCCCGGGTGGGCTCCCGAAGGATGTTCATTTCTCGCTTGGGGGGGACGAGGACGAGCTGGGCCAGGAGGGCTACACGCTGTCGGTCGACAGTGATGTCGTGTTCGTGACCGCGGCTACCGATGAGGGGTTGTTCCGGGGTACCCAGACGTTGCGGCAGCTCTTCCCACCTCAGATTGAGAGCGCGTCGGTGCAGCCGGGGCCGTGGGTGTTGCCGGGTGTGCATATCGTCGACTTCCCGCGGTACGAGTGGCGGGGCGCACATCTGGATGTGTCTCGCCATTTCTTGGAGGTCGATGAAGTCAAGCGCTATATCGATCTGTTGGCCCTGTACAAGATCAACCGGTTCCATCTGCACCTGAGCGATGACCAGGGCTGGCGGATTCAGATCGACAGCTGGCCGGATCTCACTTTGATAGGTGGAGCGAGTGAGGTTGGTGGTGGACCAGGTGGCTACTTCACCAAGGAGGATTACACCGAGATCGTCGAGTACGCGGCCGACCGGTACATCATCGTGGTTCCGGAGATCGACGTGCCTGGCCACACGAACGCTGCCGAGGTCTCCTACCCCGAGTTGAATTCGTGCCGTCCCAACAACCTGCCGTCGCACCGGGTGAACCTCGGGCCGCCGTGGAACCAGCAACAGCACTACACCGGCACCGGTGTCGGGTTCAGCTCGCTATGTGTGAACGACGAGATCACGTATGAGTTCATGGCGGACGTGATCCGGGAGATCTCCGAGATCACGCCAGGTCCGTACTTCCACATCGGCGGAGACGAGGCGTTCCAGACGCCACTTGCCTCCTACGTGATGTTCATGGACCGAATGCGCGATCTCGTCGAGGACAACGGAAAGATCATGATGGGGTGGGCAGAGCTCGCCCGCGCAAACCCGCTTCCCGGTTCCGTGGCTCAGCATTGGAGTACTGCCACGGGTGGAGGTTCGGGCGGCAACCTGGCGCGCATGGCCGTCGCGAAGGACATGAAGGTGGTCATGTCGCCGGCGAACCGCATCTACCTGGACATGAAGTACGCGCCTGGAGTTCCACCCAACCTGGGACTGACCTGGGCCGGGACCGTCGAGGTCATGCGGTCCTACGACTGGAACCCCGGGACGCACCTCACTGGCGTCACCGACAACAACATCATCGGTGTCGAGGCGCCGCTGTGGACCGAGACCATCCTCAACATCTCGGACGCCGAGTTCATGGCGTTCCCGCGGCTGGCCGGAGTAGCCGAAATCGGGTGGACTCCGCAGTCAGGGCGGGTCTGGGACGAGTACCGGCTCCGGCTCGCGGCTCAGGCCGAACGCTGGGACGTGCTCGACCTGAACTACTACCCGTCTCCGCAGGTCCCGTGGAGCGCACCTTGAGCCGGCTCGGTGCCGCTGTCGCATTAGCCAGCCCCGTGCTGGCACTGAGCCTCGTCGCCGCACCGGGGACGGCGGCGCAGGCTCAGAACGATCCGACGCTGGTGCCTGCCCAAGCGTGTGGCGGGGTGGCGAGCGCGATCGTGCACCGGATGTCGATGCGGGAACGGATCGGGCAGCTGCTGATGGCGACCCCCGCCAGGTCGGGGGCGCTGCCCAACGAGGCCACGCGGGCCCAGATTCAGGACTACGGGATCGGGTCGTTCATCACCCAGAACAGCGTCCCGCGTACGCCGGACGGAGCGGCGACGTTCCACAACCAGATGCAGGCGTGGGCGGAGGACACCACATTCGGCGTGCCGCTGTTCACCGGCATGGATTTGGAGAACGGCACCGTCCAGCAGATCCCGGTCGCCGCGGGCCATCCGTACCCAATGGGCCTGGGCGCCACCGGCGACCCGACCATGAGCGCGCAGGCGGCCCGCGTGGCGGGGACCGAGGCGTCCGCGATCGGGGTGAACTGGAGCTTCGGCCCCGTCGCCGACCTCAACACCAACTCGGCCAACCCGGTAATCGGCGTGCGCAGCTTCGGCGCCGATGACGCGGCCGTGGCGGAGCACACTCGCGTCTACGCCGTGGCGCTTCAGGAGGCCGGCGTGCTGTCCGCCGCCAAGCACTTCCCAGGCCATGGCGACACCAGCGTCGACTCACACACCGGGCTGCCAACGGTCAGCTACGACAGGGCTGCGCTCGATCGCCATCTTGCGCCGTTCCAAGCCGCGTTCGATGCGGGTGGCAAGGGCGCGATGACCGCACATGTCGTCATCGAAGCCGTTGATCCCGATCTGCCGGCGACGCTCTCGCCCAAGGTCCTCACCGGACTCCTGCGCGAGGAGATGAGCTTCGACGGGGTCGTGGTCACCGACTCGATGGATATGGCCGCGATCAGGCAGACCTACGGCCTGCACGAAGCAACATCCATGGCGATCGCGGCCGGTGCCGACATCGTCATGGTCGCCGGCGATGCCCGGCCGGTCTCCGATTTCCTGATGACGGCCATCGCGTCCGGCGCGCTTCCGCACGATCGAGTCATCGAATCGGCCCACCGGGTCGTGCGCACCAAATGCGAGATGGGACTGTGGCGCGGCCGTTACGTCGACCCTGACCGAGCCGTTGCTGTCGTGGGCCGTCCCGAGGCGCACGAGCAAGGGCTGGATCAGGCGGTCGCGAGCATGACCCTGCTTGACGACAATGGTGCTGGTCTGCCGCTCGCCCGCGACTCGCGCATCCTGGTCGCCGGGCGCGATGCGGATCGGGTGGCGAATCAGCTACAGGCTCAGGGCGCGACCGCGGTGACCACGCTAGTCGCCGGCCAGTCCCCGTCGGCGACCGTGCGGGCTCAAGCGGCGGCGTTGGCCGCCGAGCACGACGTCGCCGTGGTCACGACGTTCACGTCGGGGGCGCCGAACTCGGCCCAGGCGCTCCTGCTTGACGCCGTCGCCGCCAGCGAGACGCCCACGGTGGCGGTCTCGTTGGGCCTTCCCTATGACCTGGCGGGTCTTGGCGCCGCGGACGCTCGGCTGGCGACGTATGCGCAGAACGTCAACCGAGTGGGCTCGCCCGAGGTCTACGCCGGTATTGCCACGGTGCTACTCGGCGACCGGCCGGCCAGTGGGCAGCTGCCCGTTCCAGTTGGCGAGTTCCCGATCGGCCATGGCATCGGCTGAGTGCTGCGCTGCTGGCGCGTGGAGGCCCGCCGCGCCAGCAGCCGTCCTATCTGCGCCTTTACGCAACCTTCACGAGGTGATTTGACATGATCACGTCCACTCCCCACCGGCGCCGGGCGGTGCTCGCGCTCGTCGTTGCCGCGCAGGCCGTGGTGGTGGCGACTGGCCTGGCCCCAGCGTCCGCCGGTCCGCTGGCACCGGACCTCCCGGTAGTGTCTCCGCAGCCGCAACACATCGAAGCGACGGACGAGCAGCCGGTCGTAATAACCGGCAAGAAGGTCCGTATCGTTGTCGACGAGGACGTTGACCAGCCGACTCGGGACCTCGTTCAGGACATCGTCGCCAGTGCGGGCGCCGACCGGATCGAGCTGATCCCCGCCGGACAGACGCCGCCCGGCAAGGCACCGGTGACGGTCCGGGTCGGCTCGCTGTTCTCACCCGACGTCGCGGCGATGCTGGCGGCCATGGACGTCGATGTCCCGGCAGACCTGCGCGCCGAGGGCTACGTCATCGGCGTGGGCGGCAATCCGTTCGCATCGATCGTGCTCGCCGGCGTCGATGGTGACGGCACCTACTACGCCGCCAAGACCCTGCGCCAACTCGCCTACACGCACGACGGCGAATCCCGGGTCCCCGGCGTCGAGGTGGTCGACTATCCCTCGATGCCGCTGCGCGGCACGATCGAGGGTTTTTACGGCGCCCCCTGGTCGCACGAGGACCGGCTGGACCAGATGCGCTTCTACGGCGACGTCAAGATGAACACTTACATCTACGCGCCCAAGGACGAGCCCTATCATCGGGAGCGGTGGCGTGAACAGTACCCGGCGGACCTGCTGGCCGAGCTGACCGAGCTTGTCGATGAAGCAACCGCGAACCATGTCCGCTTCACCTTCGCCCTGTCGCCGGGGTTCAACCAGCCGGGCGTGGCGACCAAGATCTGCTTCACCGGCGAGCAGGACTGGAACGCGCTTATCGCCAAGTTCCAGGCGATGTACGAGATCGGCGTGCGGGCGTTCTCGGTCCCGTTCGACGACATCGCACTGAACACCTGGAGCTGCAGCAGCGACCTGGCGACCTACGGAGTCGCCAACAGCCAGGCCAACCAGGCCCGGGCCCAGGCAGACCTGCTGAACCGGATCCAGCGGGAGTTTCTCGACCCGCTCGAGGGCACCTACCCGCTGCAGATGGTGCCCACCCACTATGAGGGCACGGCTGACACCGTCTACCGGCAGAACCTGCGCGCGAACCTCCAGGACGGGATCGAGGTCATGTGGACCGGGATGGCGACCGTGCCACCGAACATCCGCAACGCGGACGCGGACAACGCCGCTACTGTCTTCGGCCGCAAGGTGTTCGTGTGGGACAACTACCCGGTCAACGACTTCGGCACGCCCGGCCGTCTGCACATGGCTCCGTACCAGGAACGTGAGGCCGGCCTGTCCGAGCACACCACTGGCATCGTGCTGAACCCGATGAACCAGGCCGCGGCGAGCAAGGTTGCCCTGTTCACTGCGGCCGATTTCTTGTGGAACGAGCACGCCTACGACTACGAGCACTCGTGGCGGCAGGCCGCGGCCTACCTAGCCGGCGGCGACAGCGAGACAGTCGAGGCGTTGCTGACGTTCTTCGACCTCAACTACCTCGCTCCCACGTTCGGCGCCAACCCGTGGCTGCCCCAGGCGCCGGTCTTGGCGGCCTCGATCGCCGAGTTCTGGACACTGTGGGACGCCGGCGACCGGCAAGCCGCGATCGACGGCATTCGACCGCACGCCAATGCGATCGCGCAGGCGCCCGACATCATTCGGGCCGGCGTGGCCGACCCGATCTTCC
>Ga0299914_10000712_pt1 | contig 20657 bp, 18 predicted proteins | sample RVTome_10_FD_201361 | JGI IMG/M metagenome (GOLD analysis project Ga0299914, IMG submission 201361) | Soil microbial communities from uranium-contaminated site in the Upper Colorado River Basin, Wyoming, United States - RVT153D57 (version 2) ...
ATCCCCATAGCGGAGACTCCGGGATGTTCGGCGGCGAGGCCGTGGACGTAGCCACTGCGAACGTCCCGCACCACCCCGTATGGCAGGGAGTGCCGGACGTTCGGCGGGTCTCAGGCGCTCTCGGCGGTGGGGGCCTCGGCCGAGTCGGACTCGGAGAAGCCGAACCGCTCGTGGAGGCGCTTCAGCGGCGCCGGCGCCCACCAGTTCCACTCGCCGAAGAGGCGCATCAGCGCGGGGACGAGCAGGGCGCGGACCACCGTCGCGTCGAGCATCACCCCGACCGCCATCCCGATCGCGATCTGCTTGACGAAGAAGACGCTGCTGACGCTGAAGGCAAGGAAGACGATCGCGATCGCCAGGGCGGCGGCGGTGATCACCCGGCCGGTGCGGGCGATCCCGGTCGCCACCGCCTCCTCGTTGCCGTCTCCCAGGTCGCGCCGTTCCTTGATCCGCGCCATCACCAGCACCGCGTAGTCGGTCGCCAGGCCAAAGATCACCGCGAACAGGAAGACCATGCTGGTCACCTCGATCGCGGCCGGGCCGGTGTAGTCGAGCGGGACCTTCAGCCATCCTTCCTGGAAGGCGAGAACGAGGACTCCCAGTGTCGCGCCCAGGGTGAGCGCGTTCATCAGCAGGGTTTTGACCGGCAGCAGGATGGATCCGGTGAGCAGGAAGAGGATGAGCAGGGTGGTGAGGACGATCACCCCGACCACCAGCGGCGCGTTTTCGAGCAGGCTCTCCTTCTGGTCGACGAAGCCGGCGGTGTTGCCGGCGACGAGCGCTTCCGTGCCGCCGGGTGGCGGTAGATCACGGATCGCGCCCAGGGATTCCTGCGAGGCGATGTCGAGCGCCGGACCGGCCAGGGCGAAGTTGGCGTAGGCGACGTCGCCGGGGGCGCGGATGAACGGTGTCCCCTCGACGACGCCCTCGATCTCGCCGATCCGCCGCCGGAATGCGGTGAGCTGCCCGTCGCCCGCCGATCCGTGGACCGCGATCGTGACCGCTTCGGTGACGTCGCGCGGGTAGTGCTCCTCCAGGTACCTGTAGGCGTCGTAGGAGGGCTGGCCGGGCGGCACCGCCTCCGCGCTGGGGCCGGTCAGCGTGGTCGTGAGAAGCGGCGCCGCGGCGACCAGCAGCAGCGCCGCGCTGGCCAACCCCACAGCGACCGGGCGTCGCATCACTCCCCGCGCCAGCCGATACCAGCCGTCGGAGGTGTCGGAAACCGCCGGGCCGCGTCGGATCGAGAGCGCGTCGATACGCGTCCCCAGCAGTCTCAGCAGGGAGGGAACGACGAGGATCGCGATCACGGAGGAGAGCACCGCGACCGAGGCTCCGGCGACCGCCATCGAGTAGAGGAAGCGCTGCGGCATGAAGATCAGGGCCGCCATGGCGGCGGCGACGGTGAGACCGGAGAAGACCACGGTGCGCCCTGCCGTGCGGACGGTGCGCCGGTGCGCCTCCCGCGTTGCCCCCTCGCGCTCCAACTCCTCCCGGTAGCGCGACACCATCAGCAGCGCGTAGTCCACCGCGAGCCCGAGACTGAGGCCGGTTGCGATGTTGAGCGCGAAGAGGGACGTGTCGACGACCCCCGACATCACGCGCAGCACGAGCAGCGTGCCGATGATCGAGATCACCCCGATCAGCAGAGGGATCGAAGCAGCGACGACGCTGCGGAAGACGAAAAGCAGCAGCAGCGCCAGGATCGGGAAGGCGATCAGCTCCGCCCTGGTCAGGTCCTTGCGGGTCTGGTCGTTGGTCTCGCTGAAGCCGGCGGCAAAGCCGCCCATCGCGACGTCGAGGCGGCTCGAGGCGATGATCGGCTCGACTCCCTCTGCGGCGTAGCCGCCGGCATCCTGGATGTCCAGTGTCGAGAGGTAGGCGGTGATCGCCAGCGACTCGCCGTCCCGTGCAATCAAGTTGGCGCCGGCGCGGCGGTCGCGCAGCGGATTGACGACCCGGCCGACGTGCTCCACGTCGGCGACCTCACGGCTGATCCGGGCGACCTCCCGCCGGACTGCTGAGCTCGCGGTGTCGAGGCGTCCGCCCTCGGAAGCGCGGACGACGAGCACGATCGCCGGATTCGGGTCGTAGCCGAGCGAGTTACGGAGCAGCTTGGTCGCCCGCTCGCTCTCCGAGGCGGGGTCCGTGAAGCCCGCCGCCTTCAGGTGGCTCTCGACGTCGCGGCCTGCTATCACAGCGAAGACGACGAAGGCGGCGACCAGGCCGAGGACAAGCTTCGGGTGCTTCCAGGTGAGGTCGGCAATCCGCGTCACTGGGCCCCACGGAGCATCTTCCCCGCCGGATGAGCGGGTCCGTGAGATTCGTCACATGACGATGCGGCGGCGGCTACCGCAGCTCCGCCGAGCTCTTGCCGAGCAGCTGGCGGGCGACGATCAGTAGCTGGATCTGTTGCGTTCCCTCGAATATGTCGAGGATCTTCGCGTCGCGCGACCACTTCTCCAGCAGCTCGTTCTCGCCGTAGCCGAGCGGTCCGCACAGCTCGACGCAGCCGAGCGTGACGTCGACGCAGGTGCGGCCTGCCTTCGCCTTCGCCATCGACGCCTGTAGCGAGTTGGGCCGGCCGTTGTCGGCCATCCAGGCGGCGTGCAGCGTCTGCAGGCGCGCCGCCTCGTAGTCCGCCTCCATGTCGAGGAAACGGGCCGCCGCCGCGTGCTGAGAGAGCGCCGGGGCCGAGTAGTCGACCTCCACACCGGCTTCGGCGAGGCGGGAGCGCGTCTCCTCCAGCGCGGCGCGGGTAACCCCGACCGCCATCGCGGCGACCAGCGGCCGGGTGTTGTCGAAGGTCTGCATCGCCCCGGCGAAGCCCTGCTTGACGTCGACCTCCGGGCTGCCGAGCAGCGCCTCCTTCGGCACCCGGCAGTCCTGCAGCGTGAAGTTGGCGGTGTCGGAGGCACGGATTCCGAGCTTGTGCTCCAAACGGTCGAGCTTCAGCCCCGGGTTGTCGCGCTCGACGATGAACGACTTGATCGCGGCGCGGCCCTTGGAGCGGTCCAGCGAGGCCCAGACCACGATCAGGTCGGCGCGGTCGCCGGAGGTGACGAAGATCTTCTCTCCGTTGAGCACGTACTCGCCCCCGTCCAGCTCGGCAGTGGTGCGGATCGCGGCAGAGTCCGAGCCGGCCTCCGGCTCGGTGATCGCCATCGCTGCCCACTGTCCGCCGTAGTGCTCCAGCTGCTCCTCCGTCGCCACCGAGGCGATCGCCGAGTTGCCGAGGCCCTGGCGGGGCATCGAGAGCAGCAGGCCGACGTCCCCCCAGCACAGCTCGATGACGCCAAGCACGGTGGAGAGGTTGGAGCCGTTGCGGTTCTCGCCATTGCCATTGCCGTTGTCCTCACGGCGTACCCCGGCGGCGCCGGAGCCGGCGATCTCGCTGCCCTCGTTCATCCCGTCGATCAGCGAGGCGAGCATGTCGAGCTCTTTCGGGTACTCGTGTTCGGCCAGGTCGTACTTGCGGGAGATCGGCCGGAAGACCTCGGTCGCGACCTGGTTGGCCTGGCTGACCAGCGGCTTGAACTTCTTCGGTGTCTCGAGGTTGATCATCTCTTCTCCTTGGCTCGCGAATCGTTGGCCGCTAGGCGAGCAGGGCGCCCTCCATGACGCCCGCTGCGCGCAGGTCGCGGTACCAGCGCTCCACAGGGTGGTCCTTGACGTAGCCATGGCCGCCGAGCAGCTGCACGCCGTCGGAGCCGATTTTCATCCCCTTTTCCGCGGCCAGCCGGCGGGCGAGAGCCGCTTCGCGGGCGAAGTCTTCGCCGCGGTCGGCGCGGCTCGCGGCGCGATAGGCGGCGAGCCGCATGCCGTCGGTCTCGATGCCGATGTCGGAGACCGCGAAGGCGACCCCCTGGCGATTGGAGACCGGCTCGCCGAACGCCTCGCGGTCGTTGACGTAGGGGATGACGTAGTCGAGAACGGCCTGCGAGGCTCCCACCGCCAACCCCGACCAGGCGATCCGGGCGCGGTCGACGCACTCCGTGTAGACGTCGCGCTCGCCGCCGCCGAGCAGCGCCGCGGCCGGCAACCGCACGTCCTCGAGCAGCAGCCGCCCGGTGGACGCCGGGCGCAGCCCCATCGCCGGCTCCGGCTCGACCGAGAGGCCGTCGGTCGAGGACTCGATCACGAACAGCGCCGGGCCCAGGCCCTCGGCCTCGGCGGCGACCACGAACAGCTCGCAGTCGCCCGCCCGCGCGACCAGCGACTTGACCCCGTTCAGCACCCAGTCCTCGCCGCTGCGGGAGGCCTTCGCCTCCGGCTTCAGCGGGTCGAAGAGCGGCCGCGGCTCCAGGATCGCCAGCGCCGCGGCCGGCGGGTCCTCGCCGGTGAATGCGGGCAGGTAGGCGGCCTCCTGGTCGGCATCCCCCCAGAGGCCGATCGCCGTGGCGACCGCGCCGGGCGCCAGCGCCGCGTAGGCGACGCCCATGTCGCCGCGGGCGAGCGCCTCGCCGATCAGCACCGTGGTGACCGCGGCCTGCTCGTGCATGACGCCGCCCAGCTCCTCGGGCACGCCGAGCATGGTCACGCCCAGCTCGTTCGCCTGGGAGAGCAGCTCCGGCGGGGTGGCGCATGCCTCGTCGGCGTCGGCTGCCGCCGGCCGCACCTTGTCTGCGGCGAAGGAGCCGACCGCCTCCTGCAGCATCTGCTGCTCGTCGTCGGGGGTGACGTCGAAGAGGCCGCTGCCCTTGACGCGCGCCTGGCGCGCCGGCCTGCCCAGCTTCTGGGCGGACTTGAAGCTGCGGTTCGCCGCGGTCGCCGTGCGGAAGCCCTGCTTGGTGCCCTGGAAGAGCGCCCGCTCGACGCCCTTGCGGACACGGATCCGGTCCAGCAGGTCGGAGCCGGCGAGGCGGCTCAGCCAGCGCAGGCCGAAGCCCATGCTGCGGTCGGCGATGCTCTTCTCGTCGGTGGTCGTCGTCGGGGTCACGGTTCTCACTTCCTCTCCGGGTCTGCGATTGGCCGCGCCCTGCCGTCCAGGTGCGAAGTTCCCTTGCCTGCGTCGCGGACGGCGAAGCGAACTTCGCCGTCGGTCTCCTCGCTGCCGAAGGCGACGGTCGCCGGCAGCAGGATCGGCTTGCGGAAGCCGACCTCGACCTCGAAGGACTCCGGCAGCCGGGCGTCGAGCGCGGCGAGGCAGCGCGCCTTCGTCCACATCCCGTGCGCGATCGCCCGGGGGAAGCCGAGCGCCTTCGCGCTCAGCGCGTGCATGTGGATCGGGTTGCGGTCGCCGGACACACCCGCGTAGCGGCGGCCGAGGTCGCCCTCCAGGCGCCACTCCTCTTCGGCGGGCGGCTGACCGGCCTCCGCCCGAGCACCTCCGTCGCCGCCCCCTCCTTTGCCACGACGAAGGATCTTGCTGCGGCCCTCCCAGACGAGCTGTTCGCCGGCGTGGGCCTCGGAGACGATCGTGAAGGCGCGGCCCTTCGGGTGGGGCTCGAGCTTGGTTGCCCGGACCCTCAGCGTCAGCCGTTCGTCGATGCCGATCCGCCGCTGCTGGGCGATCCGGTTCTCGATGTGGACGAGGCCTACCGCGCCGAACGGGAAGTCGCCGCTCGCCATCAGCGCCATGTGCAGCGGGAAGGCGAGCACGTGCGGATAGGTGGGCGGCAGGTCGTTGCGGAGGGTGAAGCCGCAGACCTTCGCGTAGTCGGCGACGGCGTCGGGGTCGGGCTCGACGCCCGGCAGCACCAGCTCCGTCTGCGGGACGTCCTTGCCGCCGCCGGGCACGAAGGGCAGCAGCGAGGCGCCCGGCACCATTTGCGCGGCGGCGCGCGCGTAGAGCGGCAGGATCCTGGGTGAGCTGTCGAGCGTGCGCTGCGCCATCAGGCCCCCAGCAGGCTCTGCCCGCAGACCCGCACGACGTTGCCGTTCACCGCACCGGAGGCCGGCCAGGCGAGCCAGGCGATCGTCTCCGCGACGTCGACCGGCAGGCCGCCCTGCGAGACGCTGTTCATCCGGCGGCCGGCCTCGCGCACCGGGATCGGCATCCTGCTCGTCATCTGCGTCTCGATGAAGCCGGGTGCGACCGCGTTGATCGTCGCGCCGCGCTCGGCGAGCGCCGGCGCCAGCGCCTCGACCATGCCGATCACACCCGCTTTCGAGGTCGCGTAGTTGGTCTGCCCGGAGTTGCCGGCGATGCCGCTCATCGAGGAGACGCAGACGATCCGGCCGTTCTCGCGCAGCAGGCCCCTCTGCAGCAGTTCGTCGTTGATCCGCTCTTCGCTGGAGAGGTTGATCTCCATCAGCTCCGACCAGCGATCCTCGGGCATCTTGGCGATCGTCCGGTCGCGGGTGACGCCGGCGTTGTGGACGACGACGTCGATCCCGTCGGAGAGCCGTCCGGCGATCGCCGCAGGCGCGCCCTCCTCGGTGATGTCCAGCTCGATCGTCTCCGCCTCGAGCCGCTCGGCGACCGTGGCGAGGTCATCGGAGAGCGCCGGGACGTCGAGCAGGGCCAGCTCGGCGCCGTCGCGGCGCAGCACGGTCGCGATCGCCTCGCCGATCCCGCGCGAGGCGCCGGTGACCAGCGCTCGCCTTCCGGCCAGCGGCCGCTCCCAGTTGAGGCCGGCAGCCGCGCCGCCGCCACCGCCGAGCCGGATCACCTGCCCGGAGACGTAGGCGGAGCGGGGGGAGAGCAGGAAGCGCAGGGTCGAGTCGAGCCCGCGCTCGGCACCCGGCTCGACGTAGACGAGCTGCACTGTCGCGCCGCGCCCGGCCTCCTTGCCGAGGGAACGGGTGAATCCCTCCAGCGCCCGCTGCGCGGTCGCCTCGCGGGCCGAACCGCAGGCCTCGGGCGGGGTGCCGAGCACGACGACGCGGCCGCTGGGCTCGATCCGGCGGGCGGTGGGGTGGAAGAAGCGCTGCAGCTCGACCAGCTCGGTCGAGTCGGCGATCCCGGTGGCGTCGAAGACGAGCGCCTTGAAGCGGCGCTCGCCACCGCCGTCGGGGTCGAAGACCCCGGCGTCGAGGCCGGCTTCGGCCGCCGCCCCGCGCAGCGCCTCGTCCGCCGTGGTCGCAGTCGCGACACCCGCCTCCGCCAGCAGCTCGGAGATCGGCGCCGCGAGCCTTCCACCGGGCGCGGCGCCGACCAGCGCCTGCCCGGAGAGCAGGGGGGCGCCGGGCGTGTGGCGCTCCAGCTCCACCGGGCGCGGCAGGCCGACCTTGCCGGCGATGAAGCCGCCCGGCCCGGAGTTGACGATTTTCGAATAGGCGTCGCTCACTTGGCACCTCCTGCGCTCTCCATCGTCGCGACGACTCCCTGGCCGGCGGCGGCGCAGATGCTGATCGCGCCGTGGCCCGAGCCCCGCTCGTGCAGGGCCTTGGCCAGCGAGGCGACTATTCGCCCGCCGGTTGCGGCGAAGGGGTGGCCCGCTGCGAGCGAGCCGCCGTTGACGTTCAGCTTTTCGCGGTCGACCTCGCCGAGGGGCTCGTCCCGGCTCAGCCGCTCGCGGCAGAACACCGGATCCTCCCAGGCGCGCAGGGTACAGAGCACCTGCGCCGCGAACGCCTCGTGGATCTCGTAGAGGTCGAAGTCCTGCAGCGACAGCCCGGCACGGTCGAGCATCCGCGGCATCGCGTAGGCGGGGGCCATCAGCAGACCCTCCCGCTTGCCGACGTGGTCGACCGCAGCCGTCTGCGCCCCGGTCAGGTAGGCGAGGACGGGCAGCTCGCGCTGCTTCGCCCACTCCTCCCCGGCCAGCAGCACCGCCGAGGCGCCGTCGCTGAGCGGAGTCGAGTTGCCGGCGGTCATCGTGCCGGTCGGCCCGCCGAAGACGGCCCCCAGCTTCGCCAGCTTCTCCGGCGTCGAGTCGGGGCGCAGGTTCTGGTCGCGGTCGAGGCCGAGGTAGGGCTCGACCAGGCCGTCCATGAAGCCGCGCTCGTAGGCGGCGGCGAGGTTGCCGTGGCTGCGCGCCGCCAGCTCGTCCTGCTCGGCGCGGCCGATGCCCCAGTCCTCGGCCATGATCGCGCAGTGCTCGCCCATCGAGAGGCCGGTGCGCGGCTCCTCGTTGCGCGGGATCGCCGGCACTATGTGACCCGGGCGCAGGCGCGTGAGCGCCCTTGCCTTGTCCAGCGTCGAGCGCTGCCGGTTTGCCTCGAGCAGCGTCTGGCGCAGCTCCTCGTTGAGGCCGATCGGCGCGTCGGAGGTGGTGTCGACGCCGCAGGCGATGCCGGCGTCGATCTGGCCGAGGGCGATCTTGTTGGCGACCAGGATCGTCGTCTCCAGCCCGGTGCCGCAGGCCTGCTGCACGTCGTAGGCGGGCGTTTCCGGGGCAAGCCGGGAGCCGAGCACGCTCTCCCGGGTCAGGTCACGGTCGCGGGAGTGTTTGAGCACGGCGCCGCCGGCCACCTCGCCGAGTCGTTCTCCGGTCAACCCGAAGCGCTCTGCGAGCCCGTCGAGCGTCGCGGTCAGCATGTCCTGGTTGGATGCGTGCGCATAGGGCCCGTCGGAGCGGGCGAAGGGGATCCGGCTGCCGCCGATCACGGCGACTCTGTGGGGCTTGTCGATCAACTGCGACCACCTTTCTCGGTCTTGGTTGGGGCGGGGGAGCCGGAGCGCGGGCGCAGGCCCGGCTCCAGCGTTGCGATCAGCAGCTCGGCCGCCTCGCGGGCGGAGAGCGCTTCGGTGCGAAGCCACCAGCGGGCCAGCGCCTCCGCGGCGCCGAGCACCGCGGTGGAGAGGGCCTCCACCTGGGTGCGGGTCGCGCGCCGGCCCCTTGCCGGCACTTGCTCCAGCATCGCCTCGGCGACCGTGTCGAGGATCGCGCCCCGGTACTCGGCGACCCTCTCGGCGACCTCGCCGCCCTGCGGCAGGGTCTCGTCGAAGAGCACCGCCCAGGCGGCCCGGTCGGCGTCGAGGAAGTCGAAGAAGGCGCGCAGGCCGGCCCCCAGCGCGTCGCCGGGGCTGTCGGTGGCGCCGACCGCGTCGGCGACCGTCGCCGAAAGGGCGTCGCCGGAGCGTTCCATGCAGGCGATGTAGAGGCGCTCCTTGTTGCCGAAGTAGTTGTAGAGGAGGGGCTTGGTGACGCCGACCTCGGCCGCGACCTCGTCCATGGTCACCGCCGCATAGCCGCGCTCTGCGAACAGCGAGTGGGCGGCGGCCAGCGTCTGCTCCATCCGGTCGGCGCGGGTCAGGCGGGTGCGCGGGGCGGTGGCGGAAGCCATCGGGCGAAACTTACCGCACTATAAATTTATATGCGAGTAAATGTGACCTATGTCACTCGTACAACTTGACGACACGCACGCTGCCCTGGGGCGCCGCCTCGACGCAGAGGTCGCAGAGCACACACTCATCGAGGTTCTCGCGGACGATCTCGACCCTGCCGCCGGCGTCCTTGAAGATGTCGACGGGACAGACCTCCTCCAGCTTCGCCGCCATCTCGGCGTCGCCGGCTACGGAGTCCTCGACCTCGACGTCGATGAAGACGCCGTGCTTCGCCTCGCCGGCCATCAGGCAGTCACCCCGATCTTCTCCTTGACCGCGGCGGGGATCTCGTCGATTCGCTCGACGACCCGGATCCCGGCCGCCTCGAGACGGGCGATCTTCTCCGTTGCGGTGTCCTCCTTGCCCTCGACGATCGTGCCCGCGTGGCCGAAGCTCATCCCCTTCATCTCCTCGTCGTCCATGAACTTGCCCGCCATGAAGGCGACGATCGGAAGGCGGGAGTCGTTCTCGGCAACCCACTCGGAGAGCTGCGCTTCCATGCGGCCGCCGGGCTCGGTGTAGATGACGATGCCCCGGGTCTGCTCGTCGGCCTCGAAGAGCGGCATCAGCTCCGCGTAGGTGGAGCCGATGATCGCGTCGCCGCCGATCGAGACCGCGGTCGAGACGCCGAGGCCGGCGGCGGTCAGCGAGGAGGAGATCTCCGTCGTCATCCCGCCCGAGCGCGACATCACACCGACCGGTCCCGGCGCGTAGGCCTTCGCGGCGTCCTTCGCCGGGCCGCCGATGCCGCCCATCTTGCAGACCTCGGGGACGATCAGGCCGAGGCAGTTGGGACCGATGATCCGTGCTCCGCGCATGTTCGCCAGCTCGACCATCTGGGCGACGTCGCCTCGCGGGATGCGCTCGGTGACGACGACGATCAGCCCGATCCCGTTCTCGATCGCCTCGAAGACGGCGTCCTTGGTGAAGCCGGGGGGGACGGTGACGACCGAGCCGTCGACCGGCGCGCCGTGGTGCTCGACCGCCTGCTCAACCGTGTCGAACACCGGCACTCCGTGCACCTCCCGGCCCTTGCGGCCCGGCGTCACGCCGCCGACCACCTTGGAGCCGTAGTCGAGGCACTCCTTGGTCAGGTTGACCGCCTCTCGCCCCGTAATCCCCTGCACGATGAAGGTGAAGTCCTTGTCGAGAAGAATCGACATGTCAGCGAGTCACTCCAAACCCGACCACTTGCGACCGCGGAAGCGAACGAGCATGACTTCCGGTCATGTGAGTGCGAGTGAGCGAGAGCAGAGCAAGTGGTCGGAGCATGTTCATCCCTGGATCTTCTCCACGGCCCTGCCCGCCGCGTCCCACATCGAGACGGAGCGGTCGCAGTACTCGACCCCGTAGCGGTCGAGGATCTTGAACCCCTCTTCCTCCCAGGCGCCCGGGATGCGGAAGATCGCGATCGTCTCGCCCGGGTCCCGGCCCAGCTCCAGGCAGGCCTTGATCACGCCGCGGGCGACGATGTCCACCCGCGTGTTGGAGACGATCGACATCATCACCGCGATCTTCTCGACGCCGTCCTTCTCCAGCACCTCCTTCGCCAGCCCGCAGGCCTTGGCGACGGAGGGGTTGCCGCCGATCTCCGAGTAGTTGGCCGGCCGCCCGCCCTGGTTGCGGACCGCGTCGGTCAACGTCAGCGAGCCGCCGCCGGCGCCGATCACCAGGCCGAGGTTGCCGCTGAAGCCGTGGTCGCGGCCCTGGATGACGCCGCGGTGGTCGGCGGCGTCGATCGCGCCGACGTTGCGCTCGAACTTGCTCGGCTCGTAGACCTCGCGGGTGTCGTCGGGCTCGATCCCGAGGTCCTTCTCCAGCAGTCGCTTCTGGCGCGGCTTGCCCTCGTTCTCCATCTCCATGTGGGCGTCGAGGGCGACAAAGCTGCCGTCTGCGAGCTCGGCCAGGGGGTTGATCTCCGCCAGGGTCATGTCGCGGTCGCGGAAGAGGCGGGCGAGGCGGGCGAGGACCGGCGTCGCGCGCTGCAGCTGCTTGCCGGTGACGCCGGTCGCGGCGACCACCTGCTTGGCCTCGAAGTCGGAGACGGGGAGGAGGTTGGAGACGTGGCCGCGGCCGACGTGGTCGGGGTGCTGCTCGGCCACCTCCTCGATGTCGATGCCGCCCATGTCGCTGAACAGCATCAGCGGGCGCTTCGCGGTGCCGTCCCAGACGACTCCCGCGTAGTACTCCTGCTTGACCTCGGCCTTCGGGTCGACGAGGACGCCGCGCGGCTTGTGGCCGTTGATCTCCAGCTCGAGGATCGCTGCCGCATGCTCGGCCGCCTCGTCGGAGGTGTCGGCGAACTTGACGCCGCCGGCCTTCATCCGGCCGCCGGTCAGCACCTGCGACTTGACGACGACGGGGCCGCCGATCTCCTCGGCGGCCGCCCGCGCCTCGTCGGCGGTCGTGCAGAAGCCGTACTTGGTCACGGGGATCCCCGCCAGCTCCACGATTTTGCGCGATTCGTACTCGTAGAAGCGCATGAGCGGCCGGGAACCCTACACTTCCCGGGCCTTGCGCCTCCCAAAGCGACACGCCGGGCGCGTCAGCCTGTTCGGGGCGGTTCTCGCAGCCGCCGCTCTGCTTGCGGCCGGCTGCGGCAAGACGGTCATCGACGATCAGAAGACCGAGGCGGCGATCAAGCAGAACCTGCAGGGCCAGGTGGGCGGCAACGTCCGTTCCGTGTCCTGCCCGGACGGCCAGGAGGTCGAAGCGGAGGCGACCTTCAGCTGCGACGTCCGGACTTCGGAGGGGGTTGTCGTCGCTAGGCTGGAGATTCTCAACGACGACGCCGACGTGCAGATCGTCGCGCTTGACGATTCAGGAGCCGGGTCCGAGTCAAAGGGCGCCGGCTCCGGGAGCTGAGTGGCAGGGCGCGGGCGGGCGCCATCAACAAGACAAGAGGAGTAGTGACCAACTCGTGAGTGAGACCACCGCGGCGGCCGCGCCGACCACCAACCGCAAGCTTCTCGACTGGGTCGAGGAGATCGCAGAGCTGACCAAGCCGGACGCGATCCACTGGTGCGACGGCTCCGCCGAGGAGTACGACGCCCTCGCCCAGGGCCTCGTCGACGCCGGCACCTTCCAACGCCTTTCCGACGCAAAGCGCCCCAACTCCTACCTGGCGCTTTCCGATCCCGGCGACGTCGCCCGCGTCGAGGACCGCACCTTCATCTGCTCGCAGCGCGAGGAGGACGCCGGCCCGACCAACAACTGGCGCGACCCGGCCGAGATGCGCGAGGCTCTCAACGGCCTCTTCGAAGGCTGCATGAGGGGGCGGACGATGTACGTGGTGCCCTTCTCGATGGGGCCGCTGGGCTCGCCGATCTCCCACGTCGGTGTGCAGCTCACCGACTCCCCCTACGTCGTCGCCTCGATGCGGATCATGACCCGGATGGGCGCCGGCGCCCTGGAGGCGCTGGGCGAGAGCGGCGAATTCGTCCCCTGCGTGCACTCGGTCGGCATGCCGCTGGCCGAGGGGCAGGCCGACGTGCCCTGGCCCTGCAACGCGGACAACAAGTACATCGTCCACTACCCGGAGACGCGCGAGATCTGGTCCTTCGGCTCCGGCTACGGCGGCAACGCGCTGCTCGGCAAGAAGTGCTTCGCGCTGCGGATCGCCTCGGTGATGGCCCGCGACGAGGGCTGGCTGGCCGAGCACATGCTGATCCTCAAGCTCACCTCGCCGGAGGGCGAGGTCAAGTACGTGACCGGCGCCTTCCCGTCCGCCTGCGGCAAGACCAACCTGGCGATGCTGATCCCGACCCTGCCCGACTGGAAGGTGGAGACGGTCGGCGACGACATCGCCTGGATGAAGTTCGGCGAGGACGGGCGGCTGTACGCGGTCAACCCGGAGGCGGGATTCTTCGGCGTCGCGCCGAACACCAGCCACAAGACGAACCCGAATGCGATGGCGACGATCGAGCGCAACTCGATCTTCACCAACTGCGCGCTCACCGACGACGGCGACATCTGGTGGGAGGGGATGACCGGCGAGCCGCCCGCGCAGGCGACCGACTGGCACGGCAACGATTGGACGCCGGGATCCGACGACCCCGCCGCCCATCCCAACGCCCGCTTCACCACCCCGGCGGCGCAGTGCCCGAGCATCGCGCCGGAGTGGGAGGACCCCGCCGGCGTGCCGATCGACGCTTTCCTCTTCGGCGGCCGCCGCGCGACGACGGTGCCGCTGGTAGCCGAGGCGCGCGACTGGGAGCACGGCGTCTTCTTGGGGGCGACGATGTCCTCGGAGAAGACCGCGGCGGCGGCCGGCTCGGTCGGCGAGCTGCGCTTCGACCCGATGGCGATGCTGCCCTTCTGCGGCTACGACATGGCCGATTACTTCGGCCACTGGCTGGCGCTCGGCGAGCGCGAGAGCGCGGTGCTGCCGAAGATCTTCTGCGTCAACTGGTTCCGCAAGGGAGAGGACGGCAAGTTCATCTGGCCCGGCTTCGGCGAGAACAGCCGCGTCCTGGAGTGGGTCTTCCGCCGCTGCGACGGTGAGGGGGAGACGGTCGAGACCCCCTTCGGCCTGCTGCCCGAGCCGGGCGAGATCGACACCGACGGCACCGGCGTCAGCGAGGAGGAGATGCGCGAGCTGCTCACCGTCGATCCGGAGCTGCTCCGCGAGCAGCTGCCTCAGATGAGGGAGCACCTCGCCCAGTTCGGCGACAAGCTCCCGGCGCAGATCTCCGAGCAGCTGGACGCGCTCGAGCAGCGCCTGGCTTAGCCGAGACCTACAGCTCGTAGGCCTCGGCCAGCTCCGGGTCCTTCTCGGCGAGCAACTCGGCCAGCTCGACCATCACCTTGCACTGCTTCCAGGTGGCGTCGTCCTGCATCTTGCCGTCGATCATGTGGACGCCGGCGCCGTCGGGGATCGCCTCGATCACCTTCTTCGCGAACTTGACCTCCTCGGGGTCGGGCGAGAAGACCTTCTTGGCGATCTCGATCTGGGCCGGGTGCAGCGACCAGGCGCCGACGCAGCCGAGCAGGAACGCGGCGCGGAACTGGGCCTCGCAGCCCTCGGTGTCCTTGATGTCGCCGTAGGGCCCGTAGAAGGGAAGGATCCCCGCCGAGGTGCAGGCATCGACCATGCGGGCGATCGAGTAGTGCCAGGGGTCCTGCTGCGCGGTGACGCGCGGGGCCTCCGGGTCGTCGGGATCGGGGTCCTCGACCACCCGGTAGCCGGGATGCCCGCCGCCGACGCGGGTGGTCTTCATCCGCCGCGAGGCGGCCAGGTCGGCCGGGCCGAAGCTCATTCCCTGCATGCGCGGGCTTGCGTTGGCGATCTCCTCCAGGTTGACCACGCCCATACCGGTCTCCAGGATCGCGTGGACGAGGATCGCTTTCTTCACGCCGGCCTTCGCCTCCAGCTGGGCGAGCAGCCGGTCGACGTAGTGGATGTCCCAGGCGCCCTCGACCTTGGGGATCATCACCACGTCGAGTCGGTCGCCGATCTCGGTCACCAGCTCGGTCAGGTCGTCGAGCACCCAGGGGCTCTCCAGAGCGTTCACTCGCGTCCACAGCGAGGTCTGGCCGAAATCGGTCTCCTTCGCCGCCTTGATCAGGCCGGCGCGGGCAGCCTCCTTGCGGTCGACCGGGATCGCGTCCTCCAGGTTGCCGAGCAGGATGTCTGTCTGCTTGGCGATGTCGCCCGCCTTGGCGACCATCTTCTCGTTGGAGAAGTCGAGGAAGTGGATCATCCGGGAGGGGCCGAAGGGGATCTCGCGCGGCGGCTCCGGGGCGCCGATCGCCAGCGGGTTGAAGAACTCTCTGGGGTTTCTCAAGGCTCGTGTGACTCCTGATCGTCGTGGGCGCCGGAAATCTAACGTTTGCACGAAGGCGGGCGAGTCGGCCCATCTGGCGCCATCGCTACATTCGGCAGACGATGGAGCGAGACCGCACCGAGGACTGGATGCTGCCCGAAGACCGGCCCTCGGAGGTCGATCGCGCCCTGCGCGCGCTGGAGGACGGGATCTCCGAGGTGGGACGGATCGCGCTCAGCGCCCTGGAGCAGTCCGGAAGGGCCGCGGAGCTTGCCGAGCGGGCTGCCGAGCGCGCCGAGCGGGCGGCACCGAGCCCGCCTGCGCAACAGCCTCTCCCCGCTGCGCCGGCGGAGGAGGACGACCTGATGCGCCGGTTCACCGAGCACGCCGACCGCGTCACGCGGCGGCTGCAGGCCCTGGAGCGCCGGCCGGACGAGGCCCGGTCGACCACCGCCGACACAGGAGGGTGATCGCCCAAGGGGCGGCTGTGCCCTCGTTGCGATCTCCCGCGAGTCGAGTTGTCGTGCTCGCCTATCACGCGATTGCCGACCTCGGCGATGATCCGGTCCTCGCCGACTACTCCGTTCCCCCCGCTCGCTTCGCGGAGCAGCTCGACGAGCTTTCGCGAACGGGCTGGGCGTTCGTAGGCCTCGACGCTGTGCTCGGAGCTCTGCAGGGGGGTCGGTCCCTCCCGCCTCGGGCGATCCTCCTCACGTTCGACGACGCGTACGTCGACCTTCTCGAAGCCGCGTGCCCGGTGCTGGTCGAGCGAGGGATCCCAGCGGTCGTCTTCGCCGTCGCCGAGCATGTGGGCGGGACCAACGTTTGGGATCGTGGTGAGGGGGCGACCACGCTGGATCTCCTCGACGGGGCCGGGCTGCAGGCGGCTTTCGCGCAGGGGGTCGAGGTCGGCGCGCACTCGTCGACTCACCCATCTCTGCCCGATGTCCCCGCCGGCCGGCTCGGTGGGGAGCTGGCGGGAGCCGCCGATCGTCTTGAGGCGATCGGCTTGCCCCGGCCGCGAGCCTTTTGCTATCCCTACGGTCACTGGAACGCCGACGTGGCACGGAGCGCCCGGGACGCGGGGTACGAGGTCGCGTTCACGATCGAATGGGGTGTGGTGCGGGGGGACTCGGACCCCTTCGCGTTGCCGCGAGTCGAGGTCCACGCCGGCGACACTCCGCGACGGCTTCGCCTGAAGCTGGCGTTGGCGAGTTGGCCGCGACCGGCTCGGGAGGGACTGCGGCGGCTTCTGCGCTAGGCCGGGTATGGTCCAGGGGACCGCCCCCGACCCCCAGGAGCAATGGCCGTAGAGACCGCGACTTACACCGAGCAGACCGACATCCAGCGCGACATCACCGAGATGGTGCGCCAGTTCGTCGACGAGCAGATCCTCCCCAACGCCGAGCACTACGACCACGAGGACTCCTTCCCGGAGCCGATCGTCGAGCAGATGAAGGAGCTGGGCCTGTTCGGGGTGACGATCCCCGAGGAGTACGGCGGCATGGGGCTCGACCTGACCACCTACGCGATGATCGTCGAGGAGCTCTCACGCGGCTGGATCTCGATCTCCGGCGTCGTCAACACCCACTTCATCGGCTCCTACCTGCTGCTGAAGTTCGGCACCGACGAGCAGAAGGATCACTTCCTGCCGAAGATGGCCACCGGGGAGATCCGCGCCGCTTTCTCGCTCTCGGAGCCCGAGGTCGGCTCCGACGTGCAGGGCATCAAGGCGACCGCCAAGAAGGGCGAGGACGGCAAGTGGGAGCTGAACGGCCAGAAGATGTGGGTCACCAACGGGCTCGGCTCCGGCGTCGTCTTCGTGCTGATGAAGGACGACCCCAAGGCGGACCCCCCCTACAAGGGGATGACCTGCTTCATCACCGAGAAGGAGCCCTGGGCCGACGAGAACACCGGCGACTACGCCGGCCTGACGATCCCGCCCAAGATCCGCAAGATGGGCTACAAGGGTGTCGAATCGACCGAGCTGATCTACGACGGCTACCGTTGCCCGCCGGAGCGGATCCTCGGCGGCGAGGAGGCCGGGGTGGGTCAGGGCTTCGTGCAGATGATGGACGCGCTGGAGGTCGGACGGGTCAACGTCGCGGCGCGCGGCGTCGGCATCGCCCAGCGGGCTCTGGAGCTGGCTCTCCGCTACAGCCAGGAGCGCAAGACTTTCGGCAAGCCGATCGCCCAGCACCAGGCGATCCAGTTCAAGCTCGCTGACATGGCGACCAAGATCGAGGCGGCGCGGCTGGTGACCCGCAAGGCGGCCCGCCTCAAGGATGCCGGCGTGCGCTCCGACCTGGAGGCCGGAATGGCGAAGCTGCTGGCCTCGGAAGCGGGCAAGGAGTGCGTCGAGGAGGCATTCCGCATCCACGGCGGCTACGGCTACTCGAAGGAGTACGAGATCGAGCGCCTCTACCGCGACGCGCCGCTGCTTTTGATCGGCGAGGGAACCTCGGAGATCCAGCGCATGGTGATCGGCAAGAAGCTGCTGCAAAGGCACAAGATCTAAGGCGCCGATGGCCTCCACCGCCGAGCAGATCAAGACCGCGGTCGAGCGCTTCCAGGCCGAGGTTCCGGCGCTGGAGAACCTGAGGCTGATCTTCGGCCTGGAGCTGCGGGGGCGGGGCGACATCCAGCTCTACCGGGTCGAGCTGCCCGGGCCACAGGTCAGCAAGGACCTCGCCCAGGACGAGCGCGTCATCGTTCAGATTGACCGGCCCCAGTTCAACCAGCTGGCCGAGAAGGGCACCCTGCGCAGCTACCGTAAGGCTTGGGAGACCGGCCACATCAAGGCGACCGGCGATTCCAACGTGATCAAGCTGATCGGCCAGGTCGTCGAGAAGCAGGAGAGCCGCGCCAAGCTCAAGAAGGCGCGCTGAGCCAGAGCCGGCGCAGGGCGCCGGCGAGGCGGCCGGTGACCTCGCCGGACCGGGGGAGGGGGGCGCCGTCAAGGGAGCGCGCGGGCTCGATGCCGCGCACCGAGCCGGTGAGGAAGACCTCATCAGCGTCGCGCAGATCGTCGAGTGAAAGCAGCCCCTCGCGCACCTCGATGCCGGCCTCGCGGGCCAGCTCGATCGTCCGCGCCCGGGCGATGCCGGGCAGAATGCGGCCGTCGGCCGGTGGCGTGACCAGCACGCCGCCGCGCGCAGCGAAGAGGTTGGCGCGGCCCGCCTCCAGCGCCACCCCGTCGCCGTCGACCAGCAACGGCACCGTGCCGGGCTCGGCCTCCTCCGCCTCGCGCAGGAGCGCCCGGTCGACCCACTTGTGGGGACCGAGTCCGTTTCCGGCGGGGATCGAGCGCAGCGCGGCGCCGTGCTCCCAGGCGGGGAAGACCGCCTCGGACTCGACCGCCCGTGCAGCGGCCTCGACTGCAAGGCCGCCCTCCGCGTTCGGCGCGACCGTCAACCGCAGGCGGCCCAGCGCCGGCTCGGCCGCGGCGTCGCGGGCACTCGTCTCCGCGCTCGACGGCAGCGGTAGCCCGTAGAGCTCGCGCAGGCTGGCGCCGAGCCGCCCGAGGTGGGCGTCCAGTTCGACCGGCAGGCCGGCGTGGACGAGCATCGTCTCGAAGATGCCGCGGGACGGATCGGGCTGCCGGAGCGCGCTCATCGCGACGATGCTGACGATCTCGCCCCTAGCATGGTGTCTGCCGTGAAGACCCTGCTGCTCGACAACTACGACTCCTTCACCCACAACCTCTTCCAGCTCTTGGCGGAGGTCAACGGCGAGGAGCCTGCCGTCGTCCGCAACGATGAGGCGAGCTGGGAGGAGCTGGCCGGGCGGGGCTTCGACAACGTGGTCGTCTCGCCCGGGCCGGGGCGGCCGGATCACGGCCCCGACTTCGGCGTCTGCGCGGAGGCGGTCGCGGAGTCGGAGTTGCCGCTGCTGGGCGTCTGCCTCGGCCATCAGGGAATCTGCGCAGCGCTCGACGGGCGCGTCGTCCACGCGCCGGAGCCGATGCACGGACGGGCCAGCGCGGTCTTCCACGACGGCTCGCCGCTCCTCGACGGCATCCCGCGCGAGTTCCGCGCGGTCCGCTACCACTCGCTCTGCGCGCAGGAGCCGCTGCCGGAGGAGCTGCGCACGATCGCCTGGACCAGCGACGGCGTCGTGATGGGCGTCGCTCATCGCAGCCGGGCGCTGTGGGGGGTGCAGTTTCACCCGGAGTCGGTCAGCACCGAGCACGGCCGGCGGCTGCTCGCCAACTTCCGCGACCTGACCAGGGCGGCACAGACGAAGGGAAAGGGAGGGCGATCCGGCCGTGTCCGAACCGCCGAACGTCCCGCACTCCATGCTCCGCGGGGCCAATCGGGACGTTCGCCGCGGGTCGCTGTCGATCGCGTGGAGGCTGTGGCCGCGGAGGACGCCGGGCTTGAGCTGCATATGGAGCGCCTCGACGAACTGCACGACCCCGAGCGCGCCTTCGTCGACTTCTACGGCGAACGTCCCAACGCCTTCTGGCTGGACAGCAGCCGGGTCGGCGAGGGTGCCCGCTTCTCGTTCATCGGCAGCGACGACGGGCCGCTCGGCGCGCTCGTCACCTACGACGTAGCCACCGGCGAGCTGCGGGTGGAGCGCAGCGGTGAGGTGGAGACGCGCCGCGAGTCGATCTTCGCCTACCTGGGCCGCGAGACGGCCCGCCTGCGCCATCTTGCCGCCGAGCTTCCGTTCGACTTCGACTGTGGCTTCGCCGGCTACTTCGGCTACGAGCTGAAGGCCGAGTGCGGGGGAGACCTTGCGCACACCTCGCCGTTGCCGGACGCAGCCCTCGTCCTCGCCGGGCGGATGATCGCCTTCGACCACCTGGAGCGGCGCACCTACCTGCTCTGCCTCGCCGAGCCGAGAGGCGAAGAGGCGGCGGAGCGATGGATCGAGCGGACCCGCAGGCGGCTGGAGGAGCTGTCGTCGGAGCCCGGGCCCGGGGGTGCGAGCGGGCGCGAAGGCGGTTCCGCGGAACCGCTTGCCGCCGAGCGACCCGTCTTCCGCCTCAGCCGCTCGCGCGAGCGCTACCTGGAGGACGTCGAGCGCTGCAAGCGCCACCTGGCGGACGGCGACACCTACGAGGTCTGCCTGACCAACAGGCTGAGCGCCGAGGCCGCCCCGGGCCCGCTGGCGCTCTACCGGCGACTGCGCCGCATCAACCCGGCGCCGTTCTCCGCCTACCTGCGCTTCGGCGACGCTGCGGTGCTCAGCTCCTCGCCGGAGCGCTTCCTCAGCGTCGGCCGCGACCGGCGGGTGGAGGCGAAGCCGATCAAGGGGACCTGCCGTCGCGGCGCCGATCCCGTCGAGGACGCACGGCTCGCCGAGCGGCTGCGCACCGGCGAGAAGGACCGGGCCGAGAACCTGACGATCACCGATCTGCTCCGCAACGACCTGGGCAGGGTCTGCGAGGTCGGCACCGTCCACGTGCCGCACCTGATGCAGGTCGAGAGCTATGAGACGGTGCACCAGCTGGTCTCGACCGTGCGCGGCCTGCTGCGCGAGGGCCTGGGGCCGGCGGACTGCGTGCGCGCCTGCTTTCCCGGCGGCTCGATGACAGGCGCCCCCAAGTGCCGCACGATGGAGATCATCGACGAGCTGGAGGGCGAGGCGCGAGGCCCCTACTCCGGGGCGATCGGCTACCTGGGTCTGGGCGGCGCCTGCGACCTGAGCATCGTGATCCGCACGATCGTCCT
>Ga0299914_10000713_pt1 | contig 20657 bp, 22 predicted proteins | sample RVTome_10_FD_201361 | JGI IMG/M metagenome (GOLD analysis project Ga0299914, IMG submission 201361) | Soil microbial communities from uranium-contaminated site in the Upper Colorado River Basin, Wyoming, United States - RVT153D57 (version 2) ...
ATGGTGAGCAGCATCACCAGCTCGCTACCCGCCGTGGCGGCCACGAGGCTCTGGAGCCGCGGGGCGAAGATGGGCTGGTCGGCGCCATCGTTGTGTCCCATGTGCACGACGACCGCTCGTCGGTTGGCGGCGGGTGTCGCCGTCACGACGCCCGCCCCGTCGGCGGTCGTACGGCTGACGGAGGCCTCGAAGCGAAGGTCGAAGTTGGCGGCCAGGGCGGCGGTGACGGCGCCCTGGGCCCCGAGGGCCACGGAATCCCCGACGAACAGCACCGATGGACGCGTCCCGCACGCCGGTGGCGGGGGAGGCGGCTGCGTGGTCGGGGGAGCAGTGGTCGGGGGAGCAGTGGTTGGTGCCGGGGTGGTCTGGGGTGCTGTCGTCGGAGCGGCCGTCGTGGGTGCTGCCGTCGTCGTAGGGGCAGTAGTGGCGGTCGTCGTGGTGGTCGTCGTCGTCGTGGTGGTGGTCGTCGTCGTGGTGGTCGTCGAGGGAGGGACGGTCGTTGTGGCTCTGGCCGAGGCATCGTTGGGAAGCACCACGTCCGGCAAGGTGGTGGTGTCGACGGTGGAGGTGGCTGCCGCCGCCTCCACCGCCTGGCCCGACGACGTCCCGCCCGAGCAGCCGGCCGCCATCAGCGACAACGCGACCAGGACCGTGCCGAGCGCTCTGGGTCCGATCCTCGCTGTGCGCCTGCTGGGATGGCGACCTCCGGCGCCGGCTGACTCGGACATCACAGGTGACATCGTGCCATCCGCCCACCGATCGCTGCGTCACCGACTCCGGTAGCGTCGGCCCTCGAGCTGGAGGTAGGAGGTGACAGGTGCCTGACGCGGCAGCCCGCAGCGACGCTCTCGTGATGTTCGGCGCCTCCGGTGACCTGGCTCGCAAGAAGCTGATCCCTGCGCTGTACCAGCTCGCCACCCGCGGCCGGCTGGGCGTGCCGGTCATCGGCGTCGGCCGGTCGGAGTGGGATCGGCGCCGGTTCATCGAATTCGCGCGTGAGGCCGTCACCGACTCGGAGGACGACGTCGAGGAGAAGGTCTTCGACGACCTGGTGGCCGGGTTCGATTTCGTCACCGGCGACTACCGCGAGGCCGACCTGTACCCGCGCCTGGCCAGGTCCCTCGAGCACCGGAGCTCGCCGATCTACTACCTGGCTGTCCCCCCGGTGGTGTTCCCCGACGTCATCGCCGGCCTGGCCGCGGCCGGCCTCAACGAGAACAACCGCATCATGGTCGAGAAGCCCTTCGGCCGCGACGTCAGCAGCGCCCGCGAGCTGAACCAGTCCCTGCTGGCAGCGTTCCCCGAGGAGCGGGTGTTCCGCATCGACCACTTCCTGGGCAAGGATCCCGTCCAGAACCTGCTGGTCGTGCGGTTCGCCAACTCGCTCCTGGAGCCTCTCTGGAACCGCAACCACATCCAGTCCGTCCGCATGACGATGGCCGAACAGTTCGACGTCGAGGGCCGAGGTTCGTTCTACGACGAGGTCGGTGCCCTGCGCGACGTCGTACAGAACCACCTGCTCGAGCTCGTCACCCTGCTGGCCATGGAGCCGCCCGTGGACTCCAGCCCTGACTCGCTGCGTGACGAGAAGCTGAAGGTGCTCAAGGCGGTGCCGCCGCTGGATCCGGCCCGGGTCGTGCGTGGTCAGTACGCCGGGTACCGCGACGAGGACGGCGTCAAGCCCGACTCCGACACCGAGACCTACGTCGAGCTGACCCTCGAGGTCGAGAACTGGCGCTGGGCCGGCGTTCCCTTCCACCTGCGGGCCGGCAAGGCGCTGGCCTCGACGGTGACCGAGTGCCTGGTGGAGTTCCGGTGCCCGCCCCGCATGCTCTTCGAGACCTCCGGGCATCGGGCGCCCGAGCCGAACCAGATGCTCTTCCGGCTCAAGCCCGACGACACCATCAGCATGCGCTTGCAGGCGAAGGCACCGGGCGGGGAGATGGAGTCGGTTCCCGTCGATCTGACCGTGTCCTCGAGCGCGGTCCACGGTGGCGGGCCCGGTGACTACGAACTGCTGTTGGACGACGCCATGAGCGGCAACACCCACCGGTTCGCCAGGGTCGACTCGGTCGACCGGGCCTGGCAGATCGTGCAACCCGTCCTCGACCACCCCCGTCCGGTCATCCCCTACTTCCCCGGCTCGTGGGGACCGATCGAGCCGCACATCTGCGTCTGGCCGGAGTCCTGACCCGTAGCGACGTGGTCGCCCCGGCCTGACGCCTCCGATGCGCAGGATCTGGCTCGAGCACGGTGGCGACCTCGTAGCCGGGGTCAGCGTGGCCCTGGTCCTGGTGCCGCAGGCCCTGGCCTACGCGGAGCTCGCCGGGGTGCCGCCCCATGTCGGCCTCTCCGCCTCGGCCCTGCCGCTGATCGCCGCCGCCCTCTTCGCCTCGTCGCCGTACCTGCAGACCGGACCCGCCGCCCTCACGGCGCTGCTCACCCTGGGTGCCCTCGAGGGATTGGCTCCCACGGGCAGCGCCGAGTACATCCAGCTCGCGGCCCTGCTGGCCATCGTGGTCGGCGCCACCCGGGCTGTGCTCGGCCTGCTGAGGCTCGGGCCCATCGCCTACCTGATGTCCGAACCGGTGCTCATGGGGTTCACCAACGCCGCGGTGATCCTCATCATCGCCAGCCAGCTCCCGACTGCCGTGGCCTCGTCGCCTCCGGAGGGCGGTGTGTTGTGGAGCGCGGGTTGGACCGTCGTCCACCCTGGCGACTGGCAGGCCGCCGCCATCGTCTTCGCCCTCGCCACCGCCGCCATCGTCGCCGTGGGACGGCGTCACCGCCTGTTCCCGGGCGTGCTCGTGGCCACCGTCGTGGCCGTCGTGGTCAGCGAGCTCGTCGACTACGACGGTTCGGTGGTGGGCAGCCTCCCCGACGACCTGATCGACCTCGGCGTCGACCTGCCCTGGAGTCGGGTGGGCGAGCTGATCCTGCCCGGAGTGATCATCGCCCTGGTCGGGTTCGCAGAGGCGGCCTCGATCGCCCGCCGCTACGCCACCGAGGACCGCACACCGTGGAACCCCAACCGGGAGCTGGTCAGCCAGGGTGCTGCCAACCTGGTGTCGGGAGTGTCCGGCGGCATCCCGGTGGGCGGATCCTTCGCCCGCAGCTCGCTCAACCGGCTGGCCGGGGCCAGGACGCGCTGGTCAGGAGCGGTGACCGGCCTGACGGTCCTCGCCTTCCTGCCCTTCGCCGGTGTGATCTCGCCGCTTCCCCGGGCGGTGCTGGCCGCCATCGTCATCGTGTCCGTGTCGGGCCTGTTGACCCCCCGCGCCCTCATCGGGCTGGTGAGCGAGTCCAGGGCCCAGACCCTCGTGGCCGGCGGGACACTGGTGGCCACGTTGGTGCTGGCGCCGCACATCGAGCTCGGGGTGGTCATCGGCATCGTGTTGTCGATCGCAGTGCACCTCTACCGTGAGCTGCGCCTCGAGGACGACAGCACGGCCGCGGGGGAGGTGCTGACGCTGCGCCCCCGCGGTGTCCTCTGGTTCGCCACCGCCAACCGCATGGAGCAGACCCTGGTGGACCAGATGGCCGCCCATCCGGAGACGACCTCGCTCGTCATCGACATGGCCGGCGTTGGCAGGATCGACTACACCGCCGCTGCTGTGCTGGCCCGCATAGTCTCCGATGCCGAGCGCGGCGGTCAGCAGGTCACCTTCGTCAACGTGCCCCTACAGTCCGATCGTCCCCTGATGGCCCACTTCGGCCACCGGGAGGACGTCCGCCGCGGCCTGACCCGCGCTCCCGATGACGGTCCCGCGGCCTGAGAACCGCGAGGCGGTGCAGGCGCTGTGGAGCGGTGCCCCGGGTTTGGCAGGCTGAGCGCGATGTCGGAGTCGAGGTACCTGGAGCTGCTCGGGGAGAGCGACCTGGCCCTGCTGGGCCGGGCCAGCGGGCTCGGACTCGACGCCGCCGGTTTCCGGGCGAATCCGGCCGCCATCACCACGGCGCTGAGGGCCGACGGCACCTTCGCCTCACTGTTCGGCCCCGAGCCCGATGCCACGCTGACGGGGATCTCTCCGCTGCTGGTGTTCGCCGTCCTCGTCCACCGCGGAGCCGCCGAGGTGGCCACCGCCGGGTACGTAACCGAGCGGGTGTCGAGCCAGCTCGTGGTGCCTGTCTTCGACAGCCGCCAGCTCGCCCTGTTCGCGGCCGAGACCCAACGGCGCCTGTTCGTCGTGGAACTGCTCGGTTCGTTCACGCGGGTCATGAGCGGTCCACGCTGGGAGAGGCGGGCGGGACGCTGGCACCGCCGCCGGTTCAGCGAGCTCGACCCGGCCAGCCTGGCTTTACTGCTTCGTGACAGCCCGCGGCCCGAGAGGCCCGGCATCTACCGGCGGCTCGGCGACCTGGCGCTGTTCCTCACCGGCGTGTTCGGCGACCACGTCGGCCGCCGCACCCTGTCGGGCGTGGACGTCGAGCGACTACTGCGAAGCATCCCCGATTCCGAGCGGCCGGACGTCATCGCCGAGCTCGACAGGGTGGACGGCCTGTCCCCGCTGCTGCGCGCCCTGGGCCCGCGCTGGTACCGCCTGGCTGCCCGCACCTCGATCGCCCCGGCCACGGTCCGAGGCCTGGAGACGATCGCCGAGGAGTTCGACCTCGCCCGCCGCTTCCTCGTGTTCGTGACGAACCGCTACCTCTTCGAGCGCCGCGACCGCCTGTTCCCGTGGCAACCCGGCTGACCTCCCTTTGCCTCCTCCGAACCTGGCATCAGGCCGGCCACACATGGCCGCCACGATGCCGGGCTCGTTGTGGGGCTGCAAGCAACGAGACCGCCGCAGTCAGGTGGTGGACGCTCCGGCGTCGAACAGGGGGACCTTGGCCTTGGCGTAGGTCAGCTTGCGGACCAGGCGGTCGCCCCGCCAGTGGAGCAGGTCGAGACCGCGCCAGCTCGTGGGCTGGCCCTTCACCTCGAGGGTGCAGGCCCAGCTGGCCATCACCTTGCCCGCCTGCGCGTCGATGAAGAGGTCCTCGTCGATGAACTTCATCTCTCCGAACGCGCCGGTGAACTGCGGGGTGAAGGCCCGGCGGATGGCCTCGGTGCCTGCGTTGGCCGTGCCGTTGAACTCGTCGTAGACGGCGTCGTCCGCGAAGTACGACATCACGTCGTCGAGGTCGTTGCGGTTGAAGGCGTCAACGAACGCCTCGGTGAGGCGGGCGAGGCGTTCCCGCTCACTGGTCACTGCCGCGGTGTCGGTGGTCACGGCGCCACCGTAGCCACCCATGCACGGAGCCGCAGGCGGATCAACCGGGTCGGGTTAGTCTCCGGCTGGATGTACGAGCACATCGCCTACGAGGTTGCCGACCCGGTCGCCGTCATCACCCTCGACCGGCCCGAGCGCCTCAACGCCTTCACCAACCGCACCCTGACCGAGCTGCGCGACGCCGTCGAGCGGGCCGGTGCCGACACCTCGGTGGTGGGCACGGTGATCACCGGCGCAGGGCGCGGTTTCTGCGCAGGCCTCGACGTGGAAGCGCTGGCCACCACCGCGGCGTCCGGGTCGTCCAGCCGCCCCGAGCCGGCCGCCGGCGAGCTTCCCGGCCTGTTCAGCTACTTCCTCGTTCAGGACAAGCCCATCGTCGCCGCCGTCAACGGCGTGGTGGCCGGGGGCGGCCTGGTGCTGGCCGCCATGGCCGACGTGCGCTTCGCCTCCACCGAGGCCCGCTTCACCGCCGTGTTCTCCAAGCGCGGCCTGATCGCCGAACACGGCACGAGCTGGATCCTGCCTCGGCTGGTCGGTCCCGGCCGGGCTCTGGACCTGTTGTGGACCTCCCGGATGGTCGAGGCCGCCGAGGCCGAACGCATCGGCCTCGTCGAGTACCTGTGCGAGCCCGAGGAGCTGGTGGACCGGGCCGTCGGTTACGTGGCCGATCTCGCCCACAGCGTGTCGCCGGCGTCGATCCGGGACACCAAGCACCTCGTCTACGGGCACCTCGGACTCGGCTTTGCCGAGGCACTGGTCGAGGCCGACGCCCTGACCTGGGCCTCCCTCGACCGCCCCGACCTGGCCGAGGGGGTGGCGGCCATGCTGGAGCGCCGCCCGCCCCGGTTCCCACGCCTGGGCGACGAGCCCGCCCAGCCCGACGACCAGCCCGACCCAGGAGACCGACGATGACCCTGCACCTGCGCCAGATCGCTCTCGTGGCCAGGGAGCTCGACCCGGTGGTGACCGAGCTCGAGGACGTCCTTGGTCTCGAGATCTGCTACCGCGATCCAGGCGTGGCCCACTTCGGGCTGCACAACGCGCTGCTGCCGGTGGGCAGCCAGTTCCTGGAGGTGGTCGCCCCCATCGAGGAGAACACCGCCGGTGGCCGCTACCTCGACCGCAGGGGCGGCGACGGCGGCTACATGGTGATCACCCAGACCGACGACCATCCCCGCCGCCGCGCCAGGGTGGAGGAGCTGGGCATCCGCATCGTGAGCGACTTCAGCCACGACGGCTTCACCAACATGCAGCTGCACCCGGCAGACACGGGCGGGTCGTTCCTGGAGATAGACCGCCAGGACGGTGACGACCCCACCGGCCGATGGGAACCCGCAGGTCCGGAGTGGGAACCGCAGGTCCGCACCGACGTGGTCTCCGCCATCTCCGCCGCTGAGATCCAGAGCACCGAGCCGGACCGGTTGGCGGCCCGCTGGGGTGAGATCGTCGAGATCGACGTGGGCAGCAGCGACGGCCTACCGACGATCGAGCTCGACAACGCCAGGGTCCGCTTCGTGGAGGCGACCGACGGCCGCGGCGAGGGCCTCGGCGGGCTCGACCTGGTCGCCACCGACGCGGACAGGGCCCTGAGCAGGGCCGAAGAGCACGGCAACCGCAGCGGCGAACGCCAGGTGACCATCGGCGGCATGCGCATCAACCTGGTCGACTGATGTCAGTCGCAGACGCTCCGGACCCGGCCGAGGGCGGCCAGCTGCTGGGCGTCCCCCCGGACCAGTACGGGGAGAGCTGGACGGGCGACGCTCTCGACCTCTACGGCCGCTACCTCGGCACGGCCGAGACCACGCGCTCGCTGCGCGGGCATGCCAACACCTACCTGCTCTCTGCCAACTCCCTGCTGCTGTCGCTGTCGGGCGTGCTGCTGACGGTCACCGACGAGGACACCGGCTGGCTGGTGGCGATACCCATCGCCGGGCTGCTGCTCACCGTCGCCTGGGTGGCCCTGCTCAGCCAGTACCGGCACATCAACCGGTCGAAGCTGGCCGTGCTCATGGAGATCGAGGACCTCCTCCCGATCCGTCCCTTCCGGCGTGAGGAGGCCTACTTCGAGAACTACGTGGCGCTGTCGACGGTCGAGCAGGGCATCGCCGCGCTGTTCGCGGTCGTCTACGTCGTGCTCGGGGTGGCGACCGTGGTGACCGCCTAGCCAGCTCGGACCGGGCGAGCTCGAGCCTGGCGAGCTCGAGCCTGGCGATCTCGGACCTGGCGAGCTCGAGCCTGGCCTCTAGGCCAGGCCGCAGTGGCGGGCTCGCTGGAGGATGACCTCGAAGATGCGGGCCGTGGCTGCGTCGATCATCACGCCGTTGAGGTCGGCGGCGCCGGCCCCGGCCGCCTCGGCGTCGTGGACGGCCTTCACCACGGCCTGGGCACGCTCGATCTCCGCCGCGTTCGGTGAGAAGACGTCGTTGGCGATGTCGATCTGGCTCGGATGGATGGCCCACTTCCCCACTGCGCCCAGGGTGGTGGCCCACTCGGCCTCTTGGCGGTAGCCGTCGGGGTTGCGGAAGTTGCCGAAGGGCCCGTCGATGGGGTCCAGTCCGTGGGCCCGGGCCGCCGCGATCATGCGGTTGCGGGCGTAGTGCCACATGTCGCCCGGGTAACGGTCCCCGGTCTCGCCGATGTGGCCCATACGGATTCCGAGGCTGGCCGACAGGTCGCCCACGCCCAGGATCAGTGCCTCCAGGCGCTCACAGCAGCTCGCAACCTCCTCCACCCGAGCCAGGGCTTCGGCCTCCTCGATCAGCACCTCGATGCCGATGCGTCCCGGCTCCAGACCCAGGCCCGCCTCCAACTGGTCCAGCATCGTGTCCACGAACCAGACGTCACGCGGCGCCTTCACCTTCGGGATGATGATCACGTCGAGATTGGCACCTGCCCCGCTGACGACCTCGACGATGTCACCGTGGCACCACTCGGTGTGGGTGCCGTTGATGCGCACGGCTCGTGTCTTGCTGCCCCAGTCGAGCCCGTTGAGGGCTTCGGCAATAGGCGCGCGGGCGCCCTCCTTGTGCTGGGGAGCCACCGCGTCCTCCAGGTCCAGGAACACGAGGTCGGCTCCCGAGGCCGCCGCCTTGGTCATCATCTTCTCGCTCGTCCCCGGCGTCGACAGCTCGGAGCGGCGCAGGCGGAACGGTCGGCTGGTCATCTCGGTGCTCCTGTCGGCATCACTTGTCAGCCCGCCCGGCGGCGTCGAGCTCCGCCATGATCTCGTCCTGGTGCTCGCCCAGCTTGGGCGCCCGGCGGTAGATGCCGCCGGGTGTGTTCGTGTACTTGATCGGCGTGTTGGGGAACACCATCGGCCGACCGGCGCCGGGGTGCTCCACGGCCACCAGCATCTGGCGGGCGGCCACGTGGACATCCTCGTACAGGTCGGCCACCGTGTTCACCGGTCCCACCGGCACCTGACCGGCCAGCAGCTCCACCAGCTCGGCGGTGGTGTGACGCATCGTGAACGCCACCATCAGCTCCCGCACCAGCTCCTTGTGGGCCACGCGGGCCCGGTTGTCGCACGTGCGCTCGTCGTCGACGAGGTCCTCGCGGTCCATGAGGCGGCAGAGGATGGACCAGTGGTTGTCGACGGGGGCGGCCACGGCGCACAGACCGTCCTTGGTCGGGTAGATGTCGAACGGCGTGAGCTGAGGATGGCTGTTGCCGGTGGGTCCGGCCACGTCGCCGGTGTAGTTGAAGCGGTAGATGGGTGCCTCGCACATGGCAACCAAGGCATCGACCATGGCCACATCGAAGAACTGGCCCTGTCCTGTCGTTCGGGCATGGAACAAGGCCGACACCATGCCCAGGGCGGCCATCGTGGCCGGGTAGATGTCACCCACCGAGGGACCGACCCTGACGGTGCGGCCGTCCTCGGTGCCCGTGAACGACACCACTCCCGACATGGCCTGGGCCACGACGTCGAAGGCGGGCCAGCCCGACGACGGGCTCTCGCCGGTGCGGGGATCGCCGAAGCCGCGGATGGCGCCGTAGACGAGGCGGGGGTTCCGCTCGGCCAGCGTCTCGTAGCCGAGGCCGAACCGGTCCATGATCCCGGGACGGAAGTTCTCCAGCACGGCGTCGGCACCGTCGACCAGTCCGAGGAAGGTGAGGCGGTCGGCCTCGTCGTTGAAGTCGAGGACGATGCCGCGCCGGTTGCGGTTTATGGAGGCGAAGTAGCCGCCGTAGAACCGCGCCTTGTCGTCGCGGGTGAAGGGGCCGCTGAAGCGGGTGAGGTCGCCGGAGGGCGGCTCGATCTTGACCACGTCGGCCCCCAGGTCGGCCAGGAGCATGCCGCAGAAGGGGCCGGCCAAGGCCCTGGTCAGGTCCAGGATGCGCACCCCGCGCAGAGGACCGGTGGCGTCGGCCGCCATGGGCACGGCCACCTCGTGCGCTCGCAGGTGGTCGATGGTCACCGCTTCTCCTGTCGTCGTGGGGTCGCTCGCGCTGCTGCCCGTGGCTCAGCGATCGGCCCAGTGGCTGTGCTTCTTGACGAGCACCCTCCGGCTTCCTTCGAACACCACGGTGCCGTGCTGGTTGACGCCCCAGTGCTTGAACGTGACGACTCCCGCGTCGTCGCGCTCGGCGTCGTCGACGGCGTCGATCACCTCGGTGTAGGCGTACAGGGTGTCGCCGTGGTGAACGGGCGCGCTGAAGCGCAGGCCGGTGACACCGAGCTCGGCCAGGGCGTTCTCGGCCGTGTCCTGACTGGTCAGGCCGATCACCACGGATCCGGTGACCAGGCCGAACACCAGCCTCCCCTCGCCCATGCCGAGGTCGGATCCGGACATGAAGTCCTCGTTCCAGTGCGACTGGGCGGTGTTCATCACCAGCTTGGTGAGGAGCTGGTTCTCCACCTCGTCCACCGTCGAGCCGCGGGCGTGGCGCATGGTGCGGCCGACCGTGAAGTCTTCGAACCAGTGGCCCTCTGCGGTCAGCGACGACAGCGGTCGCTCGCTCATCGGGCCGGTCTGGGCAGGTAGCGGTCCGAGATGATGCGCTGCTGGATCTCAGACGTGCCCTCGAAGATCTTCGTCAGCCGGGCGTCGCGCCAGTAGCGCTCCAGGGGGAAGTCGGTGGTGTAGCCGGCGCCGCCGTGCACCTGGATGCCCTCGCTGGTTACCCGCTCGGACATCTCGCTGGCCAGGTACTTCACCATCGCCGCCTGGGTGTCGGGCCGCTCACCGCGGTCGTAGCGGTCGGCGATCTCGTAGGCGAACGCCCGGCAGGCCTCCACCTCGCTGATCATCGTGGCGATCTTGAAGCGGATCGCCTGGAAGTCACCGATGGGCCGGTCGAACTGGTGGCGCTGCTGGGCGTAGGCAATGGAGTCCTCGACGGCGCCGCGGGCCAGGCCGATGGAGCGGGCCGCCGTGTGCAGGCGGGCCACCGAGAGCCCGCGTGCCGTGCTGCGGAACCCCGACTTGTCGTCGGCGCCCGCCTCCCGGCGGCCGAGCAGGTTGGCCTCGGGGATGCGGCAGTCGTCGAAGGACAGTTCCCAGGTGTCCCAACCGTGGTAGCCGATCTTGCGGATGGGGTTGCCACTGACACCGGCCGGAAGGGTTCCCCGCTCCTTCGGGATGTAGAACTGGCGGATCCCGGAGTGGCGACTCTGCGGGTCGTAGGGGGTGGTGCGGGCCACCACGATCAGGAAGTCGGCGCCGTCGGCGAAGGTGCACCACATCTTCTGGCCGTTGATGACCCACTCGTCGCCGTCCCGATCGGCCCTGGTACGGATGGAGGCGATGTCCGATCCGGCGTCGGGCTCGGACAGGGCCATGGCCATGAGGCACTCGCCGCGGGCCATCTTCGGCAGGATCTCCGCCTTCACCTCCTCGGGGAAGCCGCCCATGATGCCGTTGCCCCTGGCGATGATCGAGGCCACCGACATCCAGGCCCGGCTGAGCTCCTCGGTCACCAGTACGTACTCGAACAGGCCCAGGCCGAGTCCGCCGTACTCGGTGGGGATGAGCACCCCGAACAGACCCATGTCGGCCATGGTTTCCCGCAGCGACATGGGGATGTGCCCGCCGGTGGTATCGAGCTCGTTGGCGGCCGGAAGCACCTCGCGCATGGCGAAGTCACGGACGGTCTTCTGGATGGCCTCCCGCTCCTCGGTCCAGTAGGCAGGCGGGATGGTCGGCAGCGGGTCCGTAAGGGCAGCGCTCACGTTTCCCTCCTGCGGGCCACGAGATTGGTGCGGTGGTAGTCCACCACCAGCTCGTCCCGCTGGTTGTGGGCTTCGGTGTGCCAGGTGACGATGCCCGTGCCCGGACGGCTCTTGGACTCGCGCATGTCGACCACGGTGGAGCGGGCCGTGATGGTGTCGCCGGGGTGGACGGGACGATGGAAGGTGCAGTCGTTGACTCCCAGGAAGGGCCCTCCGCCCTCGCTCAGGTCCTCCACCGACATCCCCACCACCGTGCACAGCACGAGCATCGGGTTGACAACGACGTCCTCGTGACCGTGGGCCCTGGCGAAGTCGGCGTTGAGATGCATCGGGTTCCAGTTGCAGGTGGCGGTGCTGAACAGGGCGTTGTCGCCGGCGGTGATCGTGCGCCCCCAGTGGTGCTCGAAGACCTGCCCCACCGAGAAGTCCTGGTACTGGTGGCCCTTGCGCACCAGCGGGAACCGCGCTGGGTCGAAGTCGGTCACGAGGCGGCTCCGCTGATCTTGCCCAGCACGGCCAGGAGGTGCGCAGCGAAGCGCTCGGGGTTCTCGCTCATGGGGAAATGACCGATCTCGTCCATGGCGTCGAAGGTCGAGCCGGCGATGGCCTCGTGGGCGGCCCGGCCGTGTTCGACGGTGGCCGAGTAGTCGTAGGCCCCGCTGAGCAGGTGGACAGCGCACCGCCGGCTGTCGATGTGGGCCGCCTCGTCGCGCAGGTCGTGTTCGTCGATGTACAGGTGGAGGTCGCCCACGAACGACGGGGGCCACCCCTGGCTGTACACGAAGATCGTCTCGCGGCGCAGCGGTTCGGGGGACTGGGGAGCCATCAGGCCGTACATGGCGGCCGCCTTGAACTCGTTGGAGACTCGCGGGTGCCAGAAGCCCACAAGGGTGTCGAGGGAACCCTCCACCTTCAGGGCCGGCTCCACCGCTACCACGGCGCGGAAGTCCTCGGGGTGGTAGCGGGCAAGGTCCAGGGCGACCAGCCCGCCGATGGAGCAGCCCATGAACGCCGGCCGATCGAGCTCCAGGGCGCGGGACAGGGCCAGCGGCACCGCCATGGCCATGGCCAAGGTGAGCCGGTAGGGGGTCGTCCACCACACCGCTGCCTGCGGGGGCAGCGACTTGCCGTGGTAGGGAAGGTCGTAGGCGATGAGCCGGAAGCGGTCAGTGATCTCGGGCACCTCGAACAGGTGGCGCCACTGCGAGCCGTGGGCGCCAGCGGTGTGCTGGCACAGCAGCGGGATCCCCTCCCCGGCCTCCTCGAAGTACACGCGGTGATCCACCGTCTCCCCGCCCGGACCGGGCAGGTCGAGGTGGACGTAGCGCCCCACCGGAGCGTCGAAGCGGGCGCTCACGGAACCGCCGTGCGGTGGCTCTCGGCCCGCAACAGGTCGACGGCGCGCCGCACCGCCGGGTAGTACTGCCAGAAGGTTTCGGTGTGGCCGTCGATCTCCAAGCCGGCGGCCCGTGCGGGAAGGATGTCGTTGAAGTATGGCGCAGGGACCGGCGCCAGGATCTGCTCCCACACCGCCTCGGGCGCGCTCACGGCCACGCAACCGGGCTCGACGGGGGTGTCACCCTCCGCCCGCCCGACCGCAGTCACACGCCCGTCGGACAGCAGGAGGTCGGCCTTGCTGGCGCCCAGGTCCAGGCGCAGGGAGCCCGTCCAGAAGCGTGCGGCGAGAGCGAACTCGCCGTCGTCGTTGCACGCTGCGGCCAGACGTTCGAGCAGGTCGGCTTCCCCGAGGGCCACGGGTTCATCTCTAGCAGAGCGCCCGACCGAAGTGTCAGTCCGTGTCAGTCCGTGTCCGTCCGGGTCAGTCCGGCCAGCGCGGATCGTGATCGGGGGGCAGCGGGACGGCGAACGTGTTCAGGACGAAGCTGACGATCGTGTAGTAGCCGGCCAGGGCCACCAGGTCGACGAGCCCCCGCTCCCCCAACAGCTCCACGGCCTCCGCGTACAGCTCGTCGGGCAGGCGGCGGTCGTCGAGCAGTCCCCGCACCACCCGGTGGACGGTGATCTCGTCGGTGCGAACCAGCGGAGGCTCGGTGCCCAGTGCCAGCGCGTCGATCACCGCCTGGTCGAGGCCGGCCTGCAGACCCAGCCTGGCGTGGGCCCAGAACTCGAACTCGGCCCGCCAGTGGGCTCCGATCGTGCACACCGCCAGCTCCAGGAGACGGGGCTCGAGGCCAGAGCCGAAGCGCAGCTGTGCACCCAACTCGGCCAGCAGCCTGCCCGTCTCGGGGCTGCGCAGCCAGGAGTTGAAGGGCCCGACCAGGGCGCCGTCCCCGTCGACCACGGCGCGGCCGCGGGTTCCGGCCACGGCATCCCACACCACACGCTGGGCGTCGTCGAGTCGATCCTCTGTCCACGGTTCCAGGCGGGTCACGACCGGTATTGCACCACACCGCCCATCCCGCCGTGCTAGGTCGTGGACGACCCGATGGAGCCATCCCTGACGACAGCTGCCCGAGAGCGGTTGGTCCGGCGCGGCCTTTGGCTGGCCGGTCTGACCATCGCCTGGAACGTCGCCGAGGCGGTCGTCGCCGTCGGCGCCGGGATCGCCGCCGGCTCCATCGCCCTCATCGCCTTCGGGTTCGACTCGATGATCGAGGTGCTGTCCGCCTTCGTCGTCACATGGCAGTTCCGAGGCGAGCTGCGTGGCGGCTTCGACGAGGATCGGGAACGCAGGGCGCTCGGGCTCATAGCCGTCACGTTCTTCATCCTCGCCGCCTACGTCGTGGTCGAGTCGACCCGCGACCTTGCCGCTGGTGGCGGTGGTACCGGCACCTCCGCTGTGGGCATCGTTCTGGCGGCCGTCTCCCTGGTGGTCATGCCCGCCCTGGCCTGGGCCAAATGGCGAACTGCGGCCAGGCTCGGCTCGCCGACGCTGCGAGCCGACTCCCACGAGACCCTGCTGTGCTCGTGGCTGTCGGCCGCGCTGCTGGGCGGCCTTGTGGTCAACGCCGCCTTCGGCTGGTGGTGGTCCGACGCGGTTGCCGCCCTGATCATCGCCGCGCTCGCCGCCAGAGAGGGCGTCGAGGCCTGGCGCGGCGCCGACGTGGACTGACACAGCTCGCCGGTCGCGGCGGTGCCGTGCCCCCGCACCGGCGGGCCTCGGCAGCGGCCCGTGCGCCGTAGTGTCGACGGCCGTGGAACCACTCGCCGCCGATGTGCTCGCCGCCCTCGCCGGGCTGGACACGCCCACCGTGTGCAACGCCCTGGAGGTCGTGTCGCCCGAGCGACGCGGCTTCGGCTACACCACCGCGCCGCTGGTGTGTGCCCGACCCGACCAGGGAGCCATCGTCGGGTACGCCCGCACCGCCACAGTGGCGGCTGTGCACCCGTCGACCGCCGGCGCCGAGCGGGCCGGCGAACTGCGGCTGGCCTACTACCGCCACATGGCCGAGCCGCCCCTGCCCACGATCACCGTCATCCAGGACATCGACCCCGAACCGGGATACGGCGCCTGGTGGGGCGAGGTGAACTCCAACCTGCACCGCGGGCTGGGGTCACTGGGGGTGGTGACCAACGGCAGCATCAGGGACCTCGACGTGTGGGCCGACGGCTTCGCTGCCCTGGCCGGGCGCATCGGTCCCTCCCACGCCTTCGTTCATGTCGTCGACGTGGCCGTGCCCGTGACGGTGGCCGGAATGCACGTCAGGCCTGGCGACCTCGTCCACGCAGACCGTCACGGCGCAGTGGTGATCCCCGTCGGGGTTGCGTCCGAGGTCCCAGCAGCATCGGCACGCCTGGCTGCCCAGGAGGCGGTGCTCATCGAGGCCAGCCAGCGCGACGACTTCAGCATCGACGTCCTAGCCAGCCTGATGGGAGGCGACGCCGACCGCCACTGACGCTCTACTCTGCCCGTGCCTCCTTCCGTAGCGATGCAACGGAGCGTACCGGGCGCCTCATCGATCGCCCGATCCGTCGTTGCACCTCTGTAGTTACGCTGATGAAAGCTGTCGGCGAACGTACTGGCGGCCGTGTGGAACTACAAGGCAGGGCCCAGCACATATGGTGACCGCATGGCCCAGTACGGAACGTTCGGCGACGTGGCCGTCGACCTCGACGACGATCACGTCGCCACCGTCGAGATCCGACGACCGCCGCACAACTTCTTCGACCTGAAGCTCATCGACTCCCTCTGCGAAGCGCTGGAGGCGCTCGACGCGGACGGTGACTGCCGGGCCGCGGTGCTGTGCAGCGAGGGCAAGAACTTCTGTGCGGGCGCCAACTTCGGCGGCGACTCCAACGAGACGGCCACCCGCGACGCCGGCCGACCGACCCGCCACCTCTACGACGAGGCGGCCCGCCTGTTCTCCACCAAGATCCCGGTGGTGGCCGCCGTCCAGGGTGCGGCCGTCGGCGGCGGGCTGGGGCTGGCCTGCTTCCCCGACTTCCGGGTGGCTGCCACCGAGGCCAGGTTCTCGGCCAACTTCGCCCGGTTGGGGTTCCACCACGGCTTCGGCCTCACCGTGACGCTGCCGGCGCTGGTCGGCCAGCAGCGGGCCCTGGAGCTGCTGTACACCGGTGCCCGTATCGACGGCGCGCGCGCCGCCGAGATCGGCCTGGCCGATCGACTCGTGCCCCTGGAGGAAGTCCGTTCCGCCGCCCACGCCTTGGCGGCGGAGATCGCCGGCTCGGCACCACTCGCCGTGGCGTCGATACGCCAGACGTTCCGAGACGACCTGCCCCACCGCATCCGCATGGCCACCGACCGGGAGAAGGCCGAGCAGGACCGCCTGCGCAGCACAGAGGACTTCCGCGAGGGCATCAAGGCGATGGCCGACCGCCGTACCCCGAACTTCGTGGGCCGCTGAGCCACCGATGGGCGCGGCGCACTCCGATCGCTTCCGGCCGTGCTGAGCGACGAGGACATCCGGGCCCAGCTCGACCAGATCCTCGACCCGCGCACGGCCGCCACCCGCACGACGACCATGGGCGCGGGCAGCGACGACCTCGACGCCGGCCGCAGCCACCTGGCCGCAACAGTGGACGGCGGGTGGACCGTGCCGTCCTGGCCGCGGTCTCACGGCGGGCGGGACGCCGACGGCGAGGAGGCGGCGCAGATCGGGAGGATCCTGCGGGAGTACTCCGTGCCCGATCTGTACGCGTTCGGCATCGGCCTGGGGATGGTGGGCCCGACGCTGCTCGTGCACGGGACGACCGACCAGCAGGATCGTTGGATGCGCCAGATCGCCTCGGGCACCGAGATCTGGTGCCAGATGTTCTCCGAGCCGGACGCCGGTTCGGACCTGGCCAACGTCGGCTTGCGGGCAGTGCGTGACGGCGACGAGTGGCAGCTCACGGGCCAGAAGGTCTGGACCAGCCGCGGTGCATACAGCCAGTGGGGCCTGTGCCTGGCCCGGTCCGACCCCGACCAGCCCAAGCACCGCGGGCTCACCATGTTCGCGGTGCGCATGGACACGCCCGGCGTGGAGGTGCGACCCCTGGCGCAGATGAACGGTGACCGCCACTTCAGCGAGGTCTTCGTCCACCAGGCGCGGGTGCCCGACACCGATCGCATCGGCGACGGCGGCACAGGCTGGTCGGTGGCGATGACCGTGCTGGGCTACGAACGGGCCGGATCGGAGCGTGGCGGCGGCGACGGGGGCACGCAGGGCGCGCTACCTGGATGGATAGCCGATCTCGCCGCCATCGGGGCGATGGACCGTCCGCTTGTACGCGACGAGGTGATGGGCATCCACGCCTCGGACCAGGTGGCGCGCTGGACCAGGGCCAGGGCGGCGGCCGCGGTGAGGGCCGGCGCATCGCCAGGCCCGGCCGGCTCGGGGAGCAAGCTCCGTGCCGTGGCCGCGTACCAGCGGAGGGCTTACACCACCAACCGGGCTCACGGTGCCGAGGCCATGGGAACCGACGCTGACGGCGCCATCGAGACGCTGACTGCGCCGTCGATGTCCATCAGGGGCGGCACCGACGAGATCCAACGCAACATCTTGGGTGAGCGGGTGCTGGGCCTGCCCCCCGAGCCACGACTCGACCGCGACGTGGCGTGGAGCAGGTCCCGCAAAGGGCTCCTCTAGCGGCCTCGGTTCCGCTAGCGGCCTGGGTCGTCAAGAGCCCAGGCCCCGGGCACTTGTCAAGAGCTCAGGCCCCGGAGCCCAGGGCGTCCAGCTCGCGCAGCAGCGCCCGCGTTCGCGCCGCGGTGTCGGGATCGCGTGCCACCTCGACTGCTGCGAACTCGGTGGCCCCGGATTCGGCGATGGCGCCGAGTTGCTGGCGCACCGACTCCTCGTCGCCGACCACTGCCACGTCGCCGGGCCCGGCGGCGCCCTCGCGATCGAGCATGGCCCGGTACGAGGGCAGCTCGCCGTAGCGCGCCAGCACGGTGCCGAGGAAGTCGCGCGTCGGTCCCTCGTCTTCGGTGACGACTGTGGGAAGGGAGCACATGATGCGGGGCACGGGGCGGCCCACCTCGGCCGCCGCTTCGCCGATCTCCGGCGCGATGTGGTCGGAAATGGTGCGCGGCCCGACCATCCACAGGATCGTGCCGGCAGTGCGCCGGCCGGCGATGCGCAGCATCTGGGAGCCCAACGCAGCCAGCATGATGGGCGGCGGGTCGTCAGTGGGCAGCGCCAACTGGGCCTCGGTGGTGAAGACCTCACCGTGGTGACTGACCTTCCCCGTCGCCAGAAGCGGCTGCAGCACGTCGAGGTAGTCGAGCATGTGGCGGATGGGTTTCTGCCACTGCATCCCCCAACGCTCCTCCACCACGGGCTGGTGGTTCAGCCCGATGCCCAGCACGATCCGCCCACCAGTGGTGGCCTGCGCGGTGAGCGCCTGGCTGGCCAGCGCTGAGGGGTGCCGTGTGTAGGTGGGCACCACGGCTGTGCCCAGCTCGATGCCCGGCACCTTGTCGGCAGCGGCGGCGAACAGGGTCAAGGCGTCGACGAGGCCCGTCTGGGCCAACCAGTAGGTCGGGAAACCGTCCTCGGAGGCCTGGGTCATGTGGTCGACCAGGGACGGCAGCGACGCACCGTCCAGCAGACCGGATCCGTTGATGGAGATGCGCACGGCTCGGCTCCCGGGTCGACTGGCTGGCTGCGGTGACCATATCCCCTGACCGTGAGGCCAGGTGTGGGTCGGGCGGCGCGTCGCATTACGGTCCGTCCCGATGCGCTTCGAGCTCACCGAGCCCACCCCTGCCGAGGAGCAGCTCCGCCGGGAGGTGCGGCAGTTCCTGGCCGAGGAACTGCCGCCGGGCAGCTACCGGCCCGGTCTGGGCATGGGCGCCGGCCACGACCCCGCCTTCAGCAAGAAGATGGCGGCTCGAGGCTGGGTGGGCATGGCGCTGCCCAAGCGCTACGGCGGCCACGACCGCAGCGCCGTCGACCGCTTCATCGTGGTGGAGGAGATGCTGCGCTGGGGGGCCCCGGTCGGTGCCCACTGGGTCGGGGACCGCCAGACCGGTTCGGTCATCGACCGCTTCGGCACCGAGGAGCAGAAGGAGCGCTTCCTGCCCGCCATCGCCTCCGGGGAGTGCTGGTTCTCGATCGGGATGAGCGAGCCCGACAGTGGCTCCGACCTCGCCTCGGTCAAGTCCCGGGCGACCCGCGTCGAGGGTGGATGGCTGCTCAACGGCACCAAGGTGTGGACCAGCGGGGCGCATCTGAACGACTGGTTCGTCGTCCTGTGCCGGACGAGCGAGGACAGCGAGGACCGCCACGCCGGCCTGTCCCAGCTCATCGTCGATCTCCGCAGCCCCGGGCTGCAGATCAACCCGATCCCCTACCTGGACGGCTCGCACCACTTCAACGAGGTGGTGCTCGACGACGTCTTCGTGCCCGACGACCTGGTCCTGGGGGACGTGGGGATGGGCTGGGCACAGAACACCTCCGAACTGGCCTACGAGCGGGGCGGGCCCGATCGGTGGCTGTCCACCTACTACGTCACCGAGCAGTTCGTGCGCGAGCACGTCGGCACCGATCCCGGTGACGCCGTCGCCTCCGTTCTGGGCCGGCTGGCCGCACGCTGGAGCGCCCTGCACCAGCTGACGCTGTCGGTGGCCCGCATGATCGACCAGGGCGCGGCTCCCGCGGTGGAGTCGGCTCTCGTGAAGGAGATGGGCACCCGCTTCGAGCAGGAGGTGCTGTCCGAGATCGAGCGGCTCGTCGACGCCGAACCCTCGCCGGACTCGCCGTCGCTGTTCGAGCAACTCCTGTGCGAGGCCATCCTCACCGCTCCCAGCTTCACTATCCGCGGCGGCACCATCGAGATCCTCCGAACGGTCGCCGCCAAGGGACTGCGTCGATGAGTACCGGCCCGAGCACCGGGTCCGGACCCGGGCCCGCCAGGGAGTCACCGCTCGGAGTGGACCCGCTGCTGGTCGAGTCGGCCACCAGGCTCCTTGCCGAGACCTCGACCTTCGAGGCGGTGCAGGCGGCGGAGTCAGAGGGCTGGGCCGCGGCCGTGTGGGATCCCTTCGCGGCGGCCGGCTTCGCGTGGATCGGAGTCGGCGAGGATGCGGGCGGATCGGGTGGCACCGTGGCCGACGCCATGGCTGTGCTGGGACTGTGCGGGCGCTTCGCGGCGCCGATCCCGGCCGCCGAGTCCGGCGTGCTGGGGGGCTGGCTGCTGGCGTCGGCCGGGTTGGAACTGCCCGACGGGGCCGTGACGGTGGTGCCCGACCCCTCCGGGCTGGTGGCGGATGGCGGGTCGCTGTCGGGCCGGGCCACCAGGGTCCCGTGGGGTCGGCGCGCCGATCGCGTCGTGGCGCTGGTGGGGTCGGGGCCCGAGACGTTCGTGGTCTCGGTGGACCCGGCGGCGGCGTCAGTCGAGCCGGACAGCAACCTGGCGGGCGAACCCCGGGACAGCATCACCTTCGACGCCACCCCCGCCCAGGTGGCACCTGCTCCACCGGGTGTGGACCACGGGTCCCTGCTGCAGCGGGGTGCGCTGGCCCGGGCGGTGATGATGGCCGGCGCCATGCAGGCCATGAGTGAGCTGACCGTTACCTACACCGGCGAGCGTCAGCAGTTCGGCCGTCCCGTGGCCCGCTTCCAGGCGGTGCAGCAGCACCTGGTGTGGGGAGCCCAGGACGCGGCAGTGGTGACGATGGCCGCCGACCGCGCCACCCTGGTGGCTGCCAAGGGCGGGGATGCCTCCTGGGAGATCGGAGCCGCCAAGCTGCTGGCCGACGAGTGCGCTCGCAGCGCCACCAGGGCTGCTCACCAGGCCCACGGCGCCATGGGCATGACCCAGGAGTACCCCCTCCACCATCTGAGCCGCAGGCTGTGGGC
>Ga0299914_10000714_pt1 | contig 20651 bp, 18 predicted proteins | sample RVTome_10_FD_201361 | JGI IMG/M metagenome (GOLD analysis project Ga0299914, IMG submission 201361) | Soil microbial communities from uranium-contaminated site in the Upper Colorado River Basin, Wyoming, United States - RVT153D57 (version 2) ...
GGCATTTGTCCGGGCGGGAGGCACCCCGCGCTGCCGCATGTGACGCTGCAAGAGGACGCCCTGCCAGCCGGACACCCCCTGTACCGGCCTCTCAGGCGCTGGATACTGACCGCCGGTGACCACGGTCCGGCTGGACATCGAATACGACGGCAGCGGGTTTCGGGGCTGGGCGGCGCAGCCTGGGCTGCGGACCGTGCAGGGGGAGCTGGAGGCGGCGCTGGGGACGGTGCTGCGTGAGCCGGTTCAGCTGACGGTGGCGGGGCGGACCGATACGGGAGTGCACGCGCTGGGGCAGGTGGCGAGCTTCGAGACCGAGGCCGAGGTCCGGGAGGACCTGGCGCGGCGACTGAACGGCGTCGGCCCCGACGACATCGCCGTGACCGCCGCCAGGGCGGTCGAGGACGGCTTCGACGCGCGGCGCGATGCAGAATCGCGCAGCTACCTCTACCGCATCCTCGCCCGCTCCGCCCCCAGCCCCTTCGAGCGTGGCCGCGCCCTCTGGTGGCCGCACCGCCTCGACCTCGACACCCTGAAGGAGTGCGCCGCGGCGCTTCTCGGCACGCACGACTTCACCGCTTTCACCCCCACCCAGACCGACCACGTCCGCTTCGAGCGCGACGTGCTCAATGCCGGCTGGGAGCAGACCGGGGACATCCTCAGCTTCCGCATCACCGCCGACGCCTTCATGCGCAACATGGTCCGCGTCCTGGTCGGCACGATGCTCCGCGAAGCATCCTCCCCACCCCAGGGTGGAAAAAGCTTCACCGAGCTGCTCGCCGGTGCGCCGCGCAGCGAGGCGGGCGACACCGCACCGCCTCACGGGTTGTACCTGGAGTCAGTCGCCTACGCCTGAGGGGCCGGTGCAGGGGGTGTCCGGGCGGCAGCGGCGTCCTCTTTTTCGCCCCACCGGTCCCCGGGCGACAGCTCGAAAGTCTCCTGGCGAAAAACCCAGCAACGGCCGGACACCCCCTGCGGCGGCCCACACGCCCGGCCTCAGTCCCTCGCCAGCACATCCGCCGGCCCGTCGATCCAGACGCGGACGCGGTCGCCGGGGTGCCAGGCGGGGAAGCCGAGGCGGCGGGCGCGGACGGTGCGGCCGGAGTCGAGGCGCAGCTCGAGCATCTGGTCGTGGCCGTAGAAGCGGCGCGAGACGACGAGGGCGGGAACCGCGTGGCGGTCGGATGGCTGGGTCGTGTCGATCGCCAGCGACTCGGGCCGGACGAGCACGTCGACCTCGCCATGCAGGCCGCCGCGGTTTGGCAGCTCGCCCAGCTCGCAGGAGACGGTGCCGTTCCCGGCGGTGCCGGGCAGGACCTCGATCTCGCCGAGGAAGCCGGCGACCCAGCGGTTGGCCGGGCGCGAGTAGACCTCCTCCGGGGTGCCGACCTGCTCGATCCTGCCCTCGTTGACGACGGCGACGGTGTCGGCGACGCTCAGCGCCTCCTCTTGGTCGTGGGTGACGAAGATCGAGGTCACCCCCTGCGCGTCGAGGATCCCCCGCACCTCGTCGCGGACCTTTGCCCGCAGGCTCGCGTCGAGGTTGGAGAAAGGCTCGTCAAGCAAGATCACGTCGGGCGCCGGGGCCAGCGCCCGTGCCAGGGCAACCCGCTGCTGCTGGCCGCCCGAGAGCTCGTCGACCGAGCGGTCGGCGACCGTGCCGAGCCCGACCAGGTCGAGAACCTCGCGAACCCGCTTCTCGCCTGCGCCGCGGCCGAGCGCGTAGGCGACGTTTCCGGCCACGTCGTAGTGGGGGAAGAGGGCGTAGTCCTGGAAGACGACGCCGATCCGCCGCTTCTCCGGCGGGACGAAGTCGCCGGGCCCGGCGAGGGTTCGCCCGCCGGCGGCGATCGTGCCGGAGTCCGGTCGCTCGAAGCCGGCGATCAGGCGCAGGGTGGTCGTCTTGCCGCAGCCGCTGGGACCGAGCAGGGCGACGGAGGTGCCCACCTCGACCCGCAGCGAGAACCCGTCGACCGCCCGCACGTCGCCGAAAGACTTGTGCAGGCCCTGGCAGGAGATCGCGTCCATCGCCTCCATCTTCCCTCAGTCGCGCGCCGTCAGCAGGTAGAGGGGCAGCGCCGAGATCGCCAGCAGGACCAGCGAGGGCACCGCTCCCCGCTCGAAGAAGCCGACGCTGGTCGCCTTCCAGATCTCAGTCGCCAGGGTCTCGAACCCGATCGGGGCGAGGATCAGCGTCGCCGGCAACTCCTTGACCGCGGTGAGGAAGACCAGCGCTGCGCCGGCCACCGCGCCGGATGAGATCAGCGGCGCCGTCACGGTCCTCAGCACGGCGAAGGGACTGCGGCCGAGGCTGCGCGCCGCCTCCTCGACCCGGGGCGATACCTGCAACAGCGCCGCCCGCGTAACGCCCACCGCCAGCGGCAGGAAGAGGACGACGAAGGCGAAGACGAGCATCGCCAGCGTCTGGTAGAGGCCGACGGCGACCCGCGTGCCGAAGAAGACCAGGGCCAGGGCGACGACGATCCCGGGCAGCGCGTGGCCGGTATAGCTGAGCCGCTCGACAAGCGCCGAGAAGGGGCCGCGGAAGCGCACCGCGAGCACGGCGATCGGCATCGCGCAGAGGCCGGCGAGGAGCGCCGCCAGGCCGGAGACGAGCAGCGAGTGGCCGGTGGCGGCGGCGATATCGCCCCAGGGAACCTCGCCGGCAACGCTCTGCAGCGACCAGTAGACGAGCACGGCGACCGGAACCAGCAGCGCCAGGGTGGAGATCGACGCGCAGAAGGCGAGGGCCGGCAGGCGCCAGCGGCCGAGCGGCACCGGCCGCGGCCTTCGCGCGGCGCCGGGGGCGCTGCGGTAGAGGGCGCCGCTGCGGCGCGTGCGCGACTCGAGCCAGAGGACGACGAGCATCAGCGCCGCCAGCAGCATTGCCAGCGAGGCGGCGCCGATGCGATCGAAGCTCGCCCGGTAGAGGGTGTAGATCGCGGTGGTGAAGGATTCGAAACGCATGATCGATACCGCGCCGAAGTCGCTGAGGACGTAGAGGACGACGAGCAGCGCGCCGGCGCCGATCGCCGGCACCAGCTGGGGCAGGACGACGGTGCGGAAGACGTCGGCTCGGCTTCGCCCCATCCCCAGGGCCGCCTCTTCGAGCTGCGGGTCGAGCCGCTTCAGCGCGGCGCGGACCGGCAGCAGGACGAAGGGGTAGGTGAACAGGGTCAGCGTCAGCCATGCGCCGGCGAAGCCGGCGATTGAGGGCAGCCGCCCCACCCCGAGCGGCTCGAGCAGGTCCTGGGCGAGCCCTGAGGGCCCGAGGGCGGAGAGGAGCGCGTAGGCGCCGATGTAGCTGGGGATGACCAGCGGCAGCGCCGTCGCCACGGTCCAGAGCCGCCGTCCGGGCAGATCGGTGCGCACGGTCAGCCAGGCGAGGGGTACGGCGATCGCGATCGTTGCCGCGGTCACCGCCAGGGTCAGCGTCAGGCTGCGCCCGATCAGCTCCGCGGTGCGGGGTCGCCAGAGCGCGTCGAGCGCCGCCGGGGCGTCGCCGACGGCGACGATCGCCAGGTAGGCGAGCGGCAGCGCCGCCGCCGCCGCCAGCAGGCCGCCGGCGAGCAGTAGGAAGAGGGGCGGCCGGGCGCCTACCGCCCGGCCGCCCCCGGCGGCGCGCGTTGAGCCGAGTGCGCCGCTTGCCTCTATAGCGCGCCCGATTCCTCGATCACGGTCAGCGTTCCCTGCAGGTCGTCGAGGTTGGAGAGGTCGACCTTGGGCGGTTCGATCTCGCTCAGCGGCACGACCCTCGGATCGGCCTCGACCCCTTCGATCAGCGGGTACTCCTTGGTCTCCTCGGCGAAGAACCGCTGCGCCTGCGGCGAGAGCAGGAACTCGACGAACTCCCTCGCGCTCTCCTGTCGGTCGGAGTCGGCGAGGACGCCCGCGCCGGCGACGTTGACCAGCGCACCGACGTCGCCGCCCTTCGGGAAGTGGACCTCCACCGGGTAGCCGGCGCCCTCTTCCGCCTGGGCCTGGGCGACGTAGTAGTGGTTGATCAGGCCGAGGTCGATCTCACCGGCCGCGATCGCGTCGCGGATCGGCGAGTTGCTGTCGAACGACTCGGTCCCGTTCGCATCCATCTCTTCCAGCCACCTGCGGGCGGCCTCGTCTCCCTCGCTCAGGCGAAGGGCGGTGACGAAAGCCTGAAAGGAGCTGTTGGTCGGCGCCCAGCCGACGCGCCCCTCCCACTCGGGATCGGTGAGATCGAGCACCGAATCGGGGAGGTCGGACTCGGAGAGCTCGCGGCTGTCGTAGGCGATCACGCGGGCGCGGCCGGACGTACCCACCCAGCGCCCGTCGGCGGAGCGGTAGCGCGCGTCGACCTCGGCCAGGACCTCCTCGTCCAGCTCGCTGAAGCGCCCCTCTTTCTCCAGCGCCCCGAGGGCGCCGGCGTCCTGGGAGAAGAAGACGTCGGCCGGAGTGTTGCCGCCCTCTTCGAGGATCGTCGCGGCGAGCTCGGCCGAGTCGCCGTAGCGGACGTCGACCTCGTTGCCGGTCTCCTCTTCGTATTGCTCGAAGAGGGGCGCCACGAGCTCCTCCTCGCGGCCGGAGTAGACGGTGATCGGCCCGCTCTCGTCGTCGCTCCCGCAGGCGGCGATCCCGGCCGCCAAGCCGAGCAGCGCGACGATGCCGGTGAATGCCCTTGCCTTCAATTTCATCTCCTGTGTTAGGGATACCTAATCTGGGTGCGTTAGGTTAGCCTAATTCCGACCCCGGTGCTAGGAGACGCGGGCGGGAGGCGCCCGTGTCTCTCTTAGAATCGTGGTCGTGAGAGTGCTGCTGACGAACGACGACGGGATATCGGCCCCCGGCCTGCAGGCGGCCCGCCGCTCCTTGCGCGAGCTCGACGGAGTAGAGGTCGACGTGATCGCGCCGGACTCGAACCGCAGCGCGACGGCACGCAGCATCACGACGCGGTCGCCGCTGACCGTCGAGGAGGTCGAGTTCGGTGACGGCGACCGGGGCTTCGCCACCGACGGCACGCCGGTCGACTGCGTCCGCTTCGCCGAGCTCGGCCTGGTCGGCCACCGGCCGGACCTGATCGTCTCCGGGATCAACCATGGCGCCAACCTCGGCGACGACATCACCTACTCGGGCACGGTCGCCGCCGCCTTCGAGGGGATCGTGCTCGGCATCCCCGCGGTGGCGATCTCCCAGCAGTCCTCGGGTGGCGGCATGGGCTACGTCAGCGGCCGGTTCGACTTCTCCGTCGCGGCGCCCTTCCTCGCCCAGCTGGTGGCGAAGCTGGGCGAGGAGCCGATGCCGCCGGAGACGCTGGTCAACGTCAACTGCCCGGCCGGCGAGCCGACCGGGGTCGAGGTGACGAAGCTCGGCAAGCGCGTCTACAACGACGAGCTGAAGCTCGTCTCCGAAGACGAGGACGGGCGGCGCCACTACGAGATCTACGGCTGGCAGCCGGGCTTCGAGGAGCTCGAGGGGACCGACCTGATGGCGGTCTCCGCGGGGCGGATCGCGGTGACGCCGATCCACTTCGACCTCACCGACCACGGCGGCCTCGAGCGGCTGCGCGGCTGGCGCTTCGAGGAGATGCTCGCCGCCTGCTCCCCCTCCTCGGTGTGAGCGCCGCCACCGCCGAGAAACGCGCCGCGGAGCTGCGCGAGCAGCTGGCGCTCCACAACCACCGCTACTACGTCCTCGACGACCCGCTGATCGGCGACGACGAGTACGACGCGCTGCTCGACGAGCTGCGCGCGATCGAGGCCGACCACCCCGAGCTGCGCACGCCGGACTCGCCGACCCAGCGGGTCGGCGCGCCGCCGCTCGACCGCTTCGAGCAGGTCGAGCACGCCGAGCCGATGCTCTCGCTCGGCAACGCCCGCGACGAGGAGGAGCTGCGCGCCTGGGAGACCCGCATCCGCAACCACCTGAAGCGGCTCGACATCGGCGCCGCCGAGCTCAGCTACACGACCGAGCCGAAGATCGACGGGCTGGCGATCTCGCTCACCTACGAGGACGGCGTGCTGGTCCGCGGCGCCACCCGCGGCGACGGCCGCATCGGCGAGGACGTGACGCAGAACCTGCGGACGATCGGGGCGATCCCGCTGCGGATCGAGGATCCGCCCGAGCTGGTCGAGGTCCGCGGCGAGGTCTACCTGCCGATCGCCGAGTTCAAAGCGCTGAACGAACGCCGCGCCGAAGCCGGCGAAGCGGCCTTCGCCAACCCGCGCAACTCGGCAGCCGGCTCGATCCGCCAGCTCGATCCCTCGCTCGCCGCCGAGCGGCCGCTCTCGATTTGGTGCTACGGGCTCGGCGCCAAGCGCGGCGTCGACCCGGCGACCCACAGCGAGGAGATCGAGTGGCTGCGCGAGCGCGGCTTCAAGGTCAGCCCCGACACCGCCCGCCACGAGGAGATCGACGCGGTGGTGGAGCGCTGCCGCTGGTGGGAGGAGCGGCGCGAGGAGCTCGACTACGAGATCGACGGCGTCGTCGTCAAGGTCGACGAGCGGGCAATGTGGCGCGAGCTGGGCGTGGTCGGGCGCGAGCCGCGCTGGGCGATCGCCTGGAAGTTCGCGCCGACGACGGCGACGACGAAGCTGCTCGAGGTCGTCTGGAACGTCGGCCGCACCGGCCACCTCGTCCCCTTCGCGATGCTCGAGCCGGTCCACGTCGGCGGCGTCACCGTCTCCACCGCGACCCTGCACAACGAGGAGGACCTGGCGCGCAAGGACGTGCGGGTCGGCGACGAGGTGGTGGTGATGCGGGCGGGGGACGTGATCCCGCAGGTCGTTTCGCCGCTGATGCAGCGGCGGCCGAAAGGGACCCGTCGGATCAAACCGCCGAAGGAGTGCCCGATCTGCGGCACCGAGATCGTCAAGCCGGTGGACGCCGTCTTCTCGATCTGCCCGAACCGAACCGGCTGCCCTGGCCAGGCCTTCCAGCACGTCAAGCACTTCGTCAGTAGGGGGGCGATGGACATCGACGGGCTGGGGGAAGAGCTGGCGCTGAACTTCCTCAAAGAGGGCCTGATCGAGGACGTCGCCGACATCTATGACCTGCGCGAGGACGACCTCGTCGACCGCAAGGTGGGCGGCAAGAACTTCAAAGAGAAGTCGGCCCAGAACCTGGTCGCGGCGATCGAGGCCTCGCGGGCGCGGCCCTTCAAACGCGTGCTCTACGCGCTCGGCCTGCCCGGCGTCGGCTACGTCACCGCCGAGGCGCTGGCCGACCATTTCGGCTCGATCGAAGACCTGATCAAAGCTCAGCCGGAGGAAATCGAGGAGGTCGAGGGAGTGGGACCGATCATGGCGACGCAGATAGCGGAGTCGCTTGCCGACAAGCCCACCATCGCACTGATCGAAAAGCTTGAAGACAAGGGCCTGCGCCTTGAAGCGGCTGAGTCCGAACGGCGCGCCGAGGGCGGCCCGCTGGAGGGCAAGACCCTGGTCCTCACCGGCACCCTGGAGGAGCTGACCCGCGAGGAGGCGGCGGCGCTGATCAAGGCGGCGGGCGGCAAGGTCGTCAACTCGGTCTCGAAGAAGACCGACTACGTGGTCGCCGGCGACAACCCGGGCTCGAAGCTGGCCAAGGCGGAGAAGCTGGGCACCGAGATCCTCGACGAGGCTGGCCTGCGCGCCTTGCTCGCTCAGTAGCGGGCGACGAGGGCGGCGATCTTGTCCTGCTCGTAGTGGGCGAGACCGAGGTCGCTGGTGCTGTTCATCAGGATCGAGAAGACCATCACCCGGCCGCTGCGGTTGAAGCAGTAGCCGGAGAGGGCGCTGACGCCGGTCAGGGTGCCGGTCTTGGTCCGGCAGCGGCCCTCGGCGGCGGTACCCAGGGTGCGGTCGTCGACGGTGCCCTCGCGGCCGGTCAGGGCGAGGCCCTGGATGTAGGGGTCGGCGATGTAGGAGCGGCGCATCGAGCGCAGCAGGCGGACGACCTGCAGCGGCGAGGCGCGGTTGGAGCGGGTCAGGCCGGAGCCGTCGGCGGCGTGCACGCCGGAGCCGTGGCTGCGGGCGAAGCGCTCGACCACACCGGCGCCGGCGGCGGTGCTGCCGCCCCCGCCGAAGCGGGCGCCGAGCAGCTTCAGCAGCATCTCGGCGAAGAAGTTGTTGGAGGGGACGTTGGTCGCCTCGGCCAGCCGCTCCAGGGTCGGCGAGCGAACGCCGGCGACCCGCCGCGCCGTGGCCGGCGCCGCGCCGCGCGCCGCGCCGCCGATCGCGATCCCGCCGCGGCGCAGCGCGCGGGCCAGCTTGCCGGCGGCGACCCGGGCGGGGTCGGAGGCGAAGCCGCTGCCGCGCGAGTTGCTGTAGCCGGAGTTGAAGGAGAGGCCGGAGAGGGGGCCGATGTAGGGGCTGGTGGCGTAGCCGGAGTCGGCGACGCCGCGACGGCGGTCGAAGACGCTGTCGTCGTAATAGAGGCGGCCCTTCACCTTGCCGACCCCTGCCGCTCGCAGGTCCCGCCTCAGTCCGAAGAGGTTGGTGCCGAGGCCGCCGAGGAAGCGGTTGTAGAAGGCGGGCGAGCCGAGCGCCGGGTCGCCGCCGCCGGCCAGGTGGAGGTCGCCGTGCAGGACGCCGCGTTTGTCGATCCTCCCCCGGGCGAGCAGGTCGGTCCGGATGCGGTGGCGGGGGCCGAAGCGGTGCAGCGCGGCGGCCGTCGTGAACAGCTTCATGTTGGAGGCCAGGGTGCGCGGCCGCTTTGCGGCCCGTCCGCAGACGACGTGGCCGCTCTCGCCGTCGACGACCAGCAGCCCGCTGGCCCCACCGCCGCCGAGCAGCAGCCGCTGGCGCATCTCCTCGCAGCCGCGGGTGGCGCCGGTCGCGATCGCGGGTAGCAAGAGAAGCGCGATAAGTGCGGCAAAGACCAGAGGGATCCGCCTCATCACCTGGGATAATGCATGTTTATGGGCAAAGTTGTGGATATCGAGGCCCCGACCCGGCGCAAACGGGGCAAAGGCCGCAAACGCCCCTCGAAGACCGCCTTGGTGCTCGGCGGCGGCGGCTTCACCGGCGGCGTCTACGAGATCGGCGCCCTGCGGGCGCTCGACCTCTTGGCGGTCAACAGCACGGTCAACAATTTCGACGTCTACGTCGGCACCAGCGCCGGCTCCTTCGTCGCGACGATGCTCGCCAACGGCGTCACCCCCGACGAAATGATGCAGGTGATCAACGAGCGCGAGCCGTCGGAGATCGACGACCTCGACCTCGACAAGGTGCTGCGCTTCAACTACGCCGGCTTCCTGCAGAAAGCAGCGATGCTGCCGCTGCGCACGGTCGAGCTGATGCGGCGCCTGATCCAGATGGGCGAGTTCTCGGCGATCGACATCGGCGTCGGCCTCGCCGAGGCGCTGCCCACCGGGCTCTACTCGGGCGCCGGGCTCGCCGAGTACGTCGAGAAGTCCCTGGCCGAGGCCGGCCGGGTCAACGACTTCCGCCTGCTCGAGCCGGAGCTCTACCTGACCGCGACCGACCTCGACACCTGCGAGCGGCTCGTCTTCGGCGAGCCCGGCTGGGAGGACGTGCCGATCTCCAAGGCGATCGAGTGCTCGACCGCCCTCCCGGTCGTCTACAAGCCGGTCGAGCTGAAGGGCCGGCAGCTGGTCGACGGCGGCATCCGCTCGACCACCAACGTCGACATCGCGGTCGAGAAGGGCGCCAAGTTCATCCTCGTCGTCAACCCGCTCGTCCCCTTCGTCAACGACTTCGAGCAGACGATCCCGACCGTGTTCGGCACGCGGGTGCGGCGCGTCGCCGACATGGGTCTGCCGGCGATCGCCAACCAGGTCTTCCGCCTGCTCGCCCACGCCCGCCTGCACCAGGCGGTCGAGATGTGGCAGGAGAAGTACAAGGGCGTCGACATCGTGCTGATCGAGCCCGAGCCCAACGACGAGCTGATGTTCGGCACGCCGATCATGGACTACTCGCGGCGCCTGCAGATCGCCCGCCACGGCTTCGAGTCGGTCACCGCGACGCTGGCCAAGGACTACGAGCGCTACGAGGAGATCGCCCACCGCCACGGCCTGGAGATCTCCGAGCGCCGCGTCAGCCGCGCGGTCGAGCGCGCCGCGGCAGAGGAGCCCGAGGGGGCCTCCGCCTGGCGCCGCGTGCTCGAGCAGACCACCGCTGCGCTGCTCCCCGGCGAAGCCTCCTGAGCCAGCACTCAGAGCGCTAGGCGTAGAGGCGCTCGATCTCGTTCTGGTGCTTGTCGGCGACGACGGCCCGCTTGACCTTCATCGTCGGCGTCAGCTCGCCGCTCTCCTGCGAGAGGTCCTCGGGCAGGATCGCGATCTTCTTCACCTGCTCGACCCGGGCGAACTTTTCGTTCACCTTCGCCAGGTGCTCCTCGATCGCCGCGCGGACGTCGCCGTTGGAGGCGAGCTGCGAGGGATCTTCGGGCAGGCCTTGCTCCTTCGCGTAAGCGGCCGCTTCTTCGGGATCGAGGGTGACCAGGGCGACCAGGTAGGGGCGGCGGTCGCCCACCACCACGCACTGGGAGACCAGCGGGTGCTGCTTGATCTCGTTCTCGAGGTTGGCCGGGGTGATGTTCTTGCCGCCCGCCGTGATGATGATGTCCTTCTTGCGGCCGGTGATCGAGATGAAGCCCTCCTCGTCGACCGCGCCGAGGTCGCCGGTGTGCAGCCAGTCGTTGACGATCGTCTCGCGGGTCGCCTGCTCGTTCTTGTAGTAGCCCTGGAAGACGTTGGGGCCCTTGACGAGGATCTCGCCGTCCTCGGCGATCCTCACCTCGCAGCCGGGGAAGGGTTTGCCGATCGTGCCGATCTTGAAGTCGTCGGGGGTGGAGATCGTCGCCGCGGTCGAGGTCTCGGTCATCCCCCAGCCCTCCAGCACGAGGACTCCGGCGGCGTCGAAGAAGCGCAGGATGTCGGGGTTGATCGGGGCGGCGCCGGAGACGGCGAGGCGCAGCTGACCGCCGAACAGGCCGCGGATTTTGGAGAGCACTTTCTTGTCGGCGAACTCGTACTGCTTGCGCAGCAGGAAGCCCGGCTCGCGGCCGGACCGTTCGGCCTTGCGGTTCCTTTCGCCGACCCGGATCGACCAGTCGAAGATCGCCTTTTTCAGGCCACCCTCTTTCTCCATCGTGCTGGTCGCGGTCGTGTAGATCTTCTCGAAGATGCGCGGCACCGAGGGGAAATAGGTCGGTTTGACCTCGGCCAGGTTGGGCATGATCTTCAGCGGGTCGCGCTCCCAGTAGGCGAGGGTGGCGCCGAGGTCGAAGCTGCCCAGCTGGATCAGCAGCGCGAAGGAGTGGGCGAGGGGCAGGTAGAGGTAGGTGACGTCGTCGCCTTCGATGACGCTGTTCTCCTGCACCATGTCGAGCATCGCCCGGTAGTTGCCGTGGGTGATCACGCAGCCCTTCGGCGGTCCGGTGGTTCCCGAGGTGTAGATGAAGGTGCAGATGTCGTCGGGGACGACCGCCTTCCAGCGCTGCTCCCACTCGGCGGCGTCGCGGCGCTCGCCGCGCGCAGCCAGCTCCTCCATCGAGATCGCGTCCTCGCCGGCGCCGGTCATCAGCACGACGTGCTCGAGCAGCGGCAGTTGGTCGCGCACCCTGCGGATCTTCTCCAGCTGCTCGTCGTCCTCGACGACGACGACCTTGGCGTCGGAGTTCTCCAGGACGTACTGGCACTCCTCGGGCGAGTTGGTCTGGTAGATCGGCACGACGACGGCGCCGGCCGAGAGCGCGGCGAAGTCGAAGTAGGTCCACTCGGCCCTGGTGTTGGCGAGGATCGAGACTTTGTCGCCTTTCTCGACGCCGAGGTCGATCAGGCCGAGGGCGAGCGAGCGGACGGTCTCCTGCACCTGCTCGTAGCTGCGCGAGGTCCAGGTGCCGCCCTCCTTGAAGCGGATCGCGGGGGAGCCGCCGTAGCGCTGCCTCGCCAGCGGCAGCAGGTCGGCAAGGGTGGTCGAGTTGGTTCCCCGCTCCTCCACGGGCCGCAGTCTAGTCAAACGCCGTGTACGGGACGTCCAGCGATAATGCAGGGGTGTCCGAGGCAGCCGCCACGCCGATCCCGCGCCGCGGGCGCGCCTGGGTGATTCTCGCGCTCGGCCTCGCCGCGCTTGCCCTCTCCTACGCCCTGGTCGAGATCGCGACCAGGGAGGCGGGGCGCGAATCGGTCCGCGTCGCCGGCATCGGCACGGCGCAGTCGACCTTCGGCGGCGTCCCCCAGGAAGGCGATCGGCTCGGCTCCGACGACGCGCCGGTCGCCATCCAGCTCTTCACCGACCTGCAGTGCGCCGGCTGCGCCGACGACTTCCTCGTCCCGATCCCGCCCCTGGTCGAGGAGCGCGTGCGGCCCGGTGAGGTGAAGCTGCTGATGCGCCACTACTCGTTCGCCCGCAACCCGCTCGAGCTCGGCTTCTTCGGCGCCGAGGCGGCGGCCGAGCAGGGCTACGGCTGGCAGTACGCCTACCTCTTCTTCCGCAACCAGGGCGAGGCCGAGCGCTTCGGCGTCGGCGACGAGCTGCTCGAATCGCTGGCCGGCTCGATCGGCGAACTCGACGTCGGCGAGTGGCGCAGCTACCTCGACGCGGAGAGCGGGCCAGAGGGCGCGATCACGACCCGGCTGGAGGGCTACGAGGAGCTCGGCCGCCGGCTCGGCATCCGCGCCGAGCCGGCAGCGGTGGTCAGCGGGCCGAGCGGCACCCGCACGCTCCAGGGCTCGCCCAGCCGGGGCGAGACCGAAGCGGCGATCGAAGCGGTGCGCTGAGCCGGGTCAGGCGACGCGGCGCAGCTCGGCGCGGCCACGGCTCGTCGCGGCAACCGCCAGGCCGGCCGCCTCGGCGCCGCTGGCCCAGGAAACCTCGGAGAGCAGGCCGGGAGCGGCGACCATGTCGCCGGCGAGGAAGACGCCGTCGCCCCGGTCGATCGCCGGGCGGTCGCGCCAGCTCTTCCCCGGGTAGTCGAGCGGGCCGGTGCGGGCGGTCATCGTCTGGCGGCGGCGCCAGGTCTCGCGCTCGCGCCAGTCAGGCAGCGAGGCGTCGAGCAGCCGCTCGAGCCGCAGCGCCGCCGCCTCGGCGCCCTCTCCGGGCCGGATCGGCAGCTGTGCCTGGACCAGCTCCTCGCCCTGCGGGGCGAGCGAGGGATCCGGGGCGCTGAAGCGCTCCACCCAGCCGGCCTCGTCGAGGTCGGAGACGACGAAGGGGTCGCCGCGCCGGCGGCGCAGGCCGAGGTCGAGGCAGACGGTGTTGCCGCTTGGCCAGGCGAGCGAGTCGTCGCCGAGTAGCGTCCGCGCCCCCTCCAGCTCGGTGGCGACGATCGCCGGCCCGTCGGGCAGCGCCTCGACCCGCCGGCCGGTCTCGATCTCCACCCCGAGCCGGCGGGCGTGCCGCTCGAGCGAGTCGACCAGAGCGCTCCAGCCGCCGATCAGGTACCGCGCCGTGGGCGGCGGACTCAACAGCACGCGCACCGAGTGCTGCCAGACGAACGCCGCCGAGAGCTCGCCCGGGTCGTGGTGGAAGGTGTAGACGCCGGCGGCGGCGGAGAGCATCTCCGCCGTGCGCGCGTCGCTGTGGGCGGCCACCCAGCTGCGGAAGTCGCGGTCGATCGGGGCTTCGCGGCCGCGCAGGCGCAGCACCGCGGGGATCGTGCCGAGCGGCGGGAAGCGCCGCGTCGCCCCCTGCCAGCGGAAGCGGATGCCGGCCAGGGGCGGCCCGGCGTAGGCGGGAAGGAGGTCGCGCTCGACCAGCCACCGCCAGAAGGTGCCGTCCTTGTAGATGACGTGGGGGCCGAGGTTGGCCTTGTAGGGGCCGGTGGCGCTGCGGGCGCGGCCGCCGAGCGCCTCGTGGGACTCGAGCAGGCGGACGGGGGCGCCGCCCTCGGCGCAGGCGATCGCCGCGGTCAGCCCCGCCAGGCCGCCGCCGATCACCGTGATCTCCGTCTTCTTGCCGCTGCGCTTTGCCATGACGTCCTCCTGGGGCCGGTTGCGGAGACTCCAACTGTAGGGACTAACTGGTTCGAGATACAGTGCCAGTAATGGCACGCTTAAACGGTCCAGTTGGCGGTCCCGGGCTGCTCGTCGGGATCGACCGCGGGATTGAGCTGCCGCTGCACGAGCAGCTGGAGCGCTCGCTGCGCGGCGCCGTGCAGGCCGGCCGGCTCGCCGCCGGGGCGCGGCTGCCCTCGACCCGAGCGCTGGCGCGCGAGCTGGGCGTCTCGCGCGGCGTCGTCAGCGAGGCCTACGGGCAGCTCGCCGCCGAGGGCTACCTCGACGTTCGCCAGGGCGCCCCGGTGCGAGTCGCGCTGACGGTGCGTGCCTCGGCCCTGCGCCCACCGGCCCGCTCGCTGCTGCCGAGCTTCCCCTATCACTTCCATCCCGGCCTGCCCGACCTGGCCGGGTTCCCGCGCGACCGCTGGCTGCGCTCGCTGCGGGCGGCCTGGCGCCAGGCGCCGCTCGACGCCGCTGGCTACCCGGACCCGCGCGGCGTGCCGGCGCTGCGCGAGGCGCTCGCCGCCTATCTGGGCCGGGTGCGCGGCGCCGCCGCCGAGCCCGAGCAGATACTGGTCTGCACCGGCTTCGCCCAGGCGCTCTCATTGATCTGCCGCTGGTTGCACGGGCGCGGTGTCGAGCGGGTGGCGCTCGAGGACCCCGGCTGGCACCCGCACCGGTTGATCGTCGAAGCGGCCGGCCTGGAGGTTGTGCCGGTCCCGGTCGATGCCGAAGGTCTGCGGGTCGACGCGCTGGAGCGCACGGGGGCGGGCGCGGCGATCGTCACCCCGGCGCACCAGTTCCCGACCGGCGCTGTGCTCGGCAGCGAGCGGCGGGCGGCGCTGATCGAGTGGGCCGAGGAGGGCGAGCGGCTTATCGTCGAGGACGACTTCGACGCCGAGCTGCGCCACGAGCGGGCGGGCGTCGGGGCCCTGCAGGGCTTGGCGCCGGAGCGGGTCGCCTACGTCGGCTCGGCGAGCAAGCGCCTGGCGCCGGCGATGCGCCTCGCCTGGGCCCTGCTGCCCTCCTGGCTGGCCTGGCCGCTGGTCGAGGCGAAGGCGGTCGAGGACGCCGGTTCGGAGGCGATCGGGCAGCTCGCCCTCTGCGACTTCGTCGAGCGGGGTGAGCTCGACCGACACCTGCGGCGCATGCGGCTGCGTTACCAGCGGCGCCGCGAGGCGCTGCTTGGGGCGCTGGCGCGCCGGCTGCCGGAGGCTCGCCCCGGCGAGGGCGCCGCGGGCCTCTACGAGCTGGTCGAGCTGCCGGCCGGGGTCGACGAGGCGGCCCTGGTCGCCGCCGCGGCCGAGCGCGGGGTGGGGCTGGAGGGGCTGGGGCTGCACAGCTTCGCCGCCGGCGGTTCGCCGGGCCTGGTGCTCGGCTTCGGCTGCCTCGCCGAGCCGGCGATCGAGCACGGCGTCCACCTGCTCGTCGAGGCGGGGCGCAGCGCCGGCGTCGGCCTATGATCGGCCGGTGGGCCACGGACATGCACATGGCCGCTCGCACCCGCCCGACCGAAGCGCCAACAAGCGGGCGCTGAAGCTTACGCTCGGTCTGACCTCGGCCTTCACCGTGGCCGAGGTCGCCGGCGGCGTCCTCACCGGCAGCCTGGCGCTGCTCGCCGACGCCGGCCACATGCTCTCCGACGACTTCTCGCTCGGTCTGGCGCTGTTCGCGATCTGGCTTGCCGAGCGGCCGCCGACGCCGCGCCGCAGCTTCGGCTACCAGCGGGCCGAGGTGCTGGCGGCGCTCGCCAACGGCGTCTCGCTGGTCCTGATCTCGCTCTGGATCTTCTATGAGGCCTACCACCGTCTGCAGGACCCGCCCGAGGTGCTGGGCGGGCCGATGCTCGCCGTCGCCCTGCTGGGTCTCGCCGTGAATGTGGCCGGCGCCTACATCCTGGCCGGCGGCCGGGGCGAGAGCCTCAACGTCTCCGCCGCCTTCCGTCACGTGCTCGCCGACCTCGCCGGCTCGGTCGGCGTGATCGTCGCCGCCCTGATCGTGATCGCGACCGGCTGGCGCGAGGCCGACCCGCTGATCGGCGCCCTGATCGGCGTGCTCGTCCTGGGCAGCTCCTGGGGCGTCCTGCGCGACTCGCTGCGCATCCTGCTCGAGCAGGCGCCGCCGGGAGTCGAGCCGCGCGAGATCGGCGAGGCGATGGCGGCGGCGCCCGGCGTGGTCGACGTCCACGACCTGCACGTCTGGACCGTCACCTCGGGCTTCCCGGCCCTGGCCGCCCACGTGCTGGTCACCGAGGAGGCCGACTGCCACGAGCGCCGCCGCGCCCTCGAGGCGATGATCGCCGAGCGCTTCCAGATCGGCCACACCACCCTCCAGGTCGACCACGCCCAGACCCAGCCGCTGCAGATCGAGACGCCAGAGGGCCGGAGCTGACCTACGGCCGCCCGCGCTCCTCCAAGCCCGGGCACCTCAACCTATATCCGCTTCTCCGTCGGCAGGCAAACAGTCGTGTTTAGGCCCGTCGCTATCGGGGCAAGGGCGTGGAGCTGGTGGAGAAAGCAACCGACAAGAGCGGCGGCCGCCGCGACTACGCTCCCGGGGGAGCGGCGGCGGGCAGCGGCTGGTGGTCGACGATCAAGCGAACCGCGACGGAGTTCCAGGAGGACAACCTGGCGGACTGGGCGGCGGCGCTGACCTACTACGGCCTGCTCTCGCTGTTCCCGGCGCTGATCGCGATGGTCTCCCTGATCGGCCTCTTCGGCGACCCCCGCTCGACGACGGAAAGCCTCACCGAGGTCATCACCGACATCGGCCCCGAATCGGCGGCCGAGACGTTCGAGGGGCCGATCGAATCGATCACCGAGAACCGCGGCACCGCCGGCCTTGCGTTCATCGGGGGCTTGCTCGTCGCGCTCTGGTCCGCCTCCGGCTACATCGGCGCCTTCATCAGGGCGTCGAACGTCATCTACGAGACGCCCGAGGGGCGCCCGTTCTGGAAGCTGCGCCCGCTGCAGATCCTCGTCACGATCGCGATGGTCGTCCTGCTGGTGCTGCTGGCGGTCGCGCTCGTGCTCACCGGCCCGATCGTCTCCGCCGTCGCCGACCCGCTCGGGATCGGCTCGGTGGCGGTGGACGTCTGGAACGTCGCCAAGTGGCCGGTGATGGCGGGGGTGTTCCTGTTGATGGTCGCCGTCCTCTACTACGCCTCGCCCAACGTCAAGCCGCGCGGCTTCAGGTGGGGGATCCCGGGCAGCCTCGTGGCGATCGCCGTCTGGGTCGTCGCCTCGGCGCTCTTCGGCCTCTACGTCGCGAACTTCGGCTCCTACGACAAGACCTACGGCACGCTCGGCGGGCTGGTCGCCCTCCTGGTCTGGTTCTGGATCACCAACCTGGCGATCCTCTTCGGCCACCAGCTGAACGCCGAGCGCGAGCGCAGCCGCGAGATCGAAGAAGGCCGGCCGCGCGCCGAGCGCGAGATCCAGCTCGAGCCGCGCGACGAGCCCAAGCAACAGAGGACCACCTGACCCGGGAGCGGAGCATGAAACTCGTCTTCACGCCGTTCAGCATCCTCCTCGGCCTGGCCGCCGGGATCGTCGCCCAGAAGATCTTCGCGAAGCTCTGGGGCCTGGTCGACGACCAAGAGCCGCCGAGCCCCGAGCACCGCGAGCTCTCCTGGCCGAAGCTGGTCGCGGCCCTGCTCGTCGAGGGGGCGATCTTCCGCCTCGTCAAAGGCCTCACCGACCACGGCCTCCGCCGCTCCTTCGCCAGGGCGACCGGGACCTGGCCAGGCGAGGAAGCGCCCGAGCAGGAATAAGTCGACTACTCCGGCGCTAGGCGTGCCGAGGCTTTGAGGTCGCATTTGCGACCTCAATCGGGGCGCCCGGATTTGAACCGGGGACCTCACCGACCCGAACGGTGCGCGCTACCAGGCTGCGCCACGCCCCGAGAGGGGGGGATTATCTCAGAGGCGGCGGGGCGGCACGGCGTGGGCGGGCAGGTGGCGCGACGCCCGACCGCCGCGGCCGCTACTTTGCCGCCAGGGGACGTTTGAGGTGATGGCATGAGGGGGAAGACGATCGCGATCGCGGCCGCCGTGGCGGCGCTGCTCCTGCTGCCGGCGGGGGCGGGCGCCCGCCTGCCGTCGGAGTTCGTCGGCATCTCGCCGCAGATGGCCGCCAACCACGAGGACTTTTCGCTGATGGAGGAAGCCGGCATCGAAAACATGCGGCTGCCGCTCTTCTGGATGGGGGTCGAGCAGCGGCCGCCGTTCGCGGCCGAACCGAGCTGGGCCGACTTCGACCGCTCGGTGGAGCTGGCCGCCGAGTACGGGATGCGGGTCTTCCCCTTCGTCTGGGGCTCACCCCCCTGGATCTCGAACAAGTTCGAGATCGAACCGATGCGCAACACCTGGCAGCGGCGCGCCTGGGCGTCGTTCCTGCACCGGGCGGTGCGCCGCTACGGCGCCAACGGCACCTTCTGGCGCGACCATCCCGAGCTCCCCTACAAGCCGGTGCGCGCCTGGGAGGTCTGGAACGAGCAGAACATCGTCAGCTTCGCCGCCAACTCAAACCCGGAGCGCTACGCGCGCCTGCTGCGGATCAGCGGCAGCGTCATCCACCGCGCCGATCCCGGCGCCAAGGTGATCATCGGCGGCCTCTTCGGCCGGCCGCTGCAGGTGCCGCCGAACGTGGCCTCGGGCGACTTCCTCGCCCGCGTCTACCGCGCCGAGGACGACATCAAGCAGCACTTCGACGGCGTCGGCCTGCACCCCTACGTCGCCGCGGCGAGCGCGATGCGCGGCCAGATCCTCAACCTGCGGCGGGTGATGGACGACTACGACGACGCCCAGACCCCCCTCTACATCACCGAGATGGGCTGGGGCTCGGACGGCTTCGAGAGCCGCTGGGAGCGCGGCCCTTACGGGCAGGCGCGCGAGCTCAACCGCGCCTTTCGCCTGCTGGCCGGCAACCGCCACCGCTGGCGGATCGCCGGCGTCTGGTGGTTCTCCTGGACCGACATCGAGGAGGGCTGCCAGTTCTGCGACTCGGCCGGCCTGCTCAACCGCAAGCGCGAGGCAAAGCCCGCCTGGTACCGCTTCGTCCGCTGGACCGGGGGAGACCCGCACATCGTCCCGCAGGCCAGGCTGGGTCCCCGCGTCGACCGACCGGCCCGCCCGCTGGACGAATGAGACTTGGGCGCAGCGCCAGCGGCGGCGACGGCAGCAAGCGTGGCGTCAGCGCTCTGGCGATTGAGGGTCAGCGGGGCCGGGTAGGCGTAGCTTGGATCACGGTCACGAGCGAAGGAGTGGAGAAACGATGGAGGCTTCAGCCCCGGCCCCCAGCAAGGGCATCTTCGACAGCGCCAACCTGGAGAAGCGCGAACAGGTGGTGGAGCTGCTGTGCAAGGCCTATTGGATGGAGATCGAGACCGTGATGAGCTACATGGCCGCCTCGGTCAACCTCGACGGCGTCCGCGCCCAGGAGATCAAGGAGTCGCTCGAGGAGGACATCGAGGAGGAGCTCGGCCACGCCAAGCGCTTCGCCGAACGGATCAAGGAGCTCTACGGGGTGGTGCCTGGCTCGCAGGAGTTCGCCGCCGAGCAGAGCTACCTGCAGCCGCCCGAGGAGCAGACCGACATCGTCCACGTGATCCGCGGCGTGATCAAAGCCGAGACGGGCGCGATCGAGCACTACACGCGGATCGTCGAGGAGACCGAGACCGTCGACCCGGTCACCCAGGACATGACGATTGGGATCCTCCACGACGAGCAGGGCCACCGCCGCCTCTTCGAGGGCTTCCTGCGCGAGTACGAGTTCGAGGGCGCCGCCTGACGCCGCCAGACGAAGCCGGGGTTCAAGCGACCGGATCGCGGGTAAGCAGGGGGAGCAGACCCGATCCGACCCGGCGTGCGGGCGGCTTTCACCGACGCGACTCGGTTCCCGCCCGCGCAGCGACGACCAACCCAACGCGGCGAGGCGGCCGGGCCGGTCCCGAAAAGGAGGTTTCGATGAGCGACGAGCTGAGAGGCAAGGCGAAGATTGTCGAGGAGTTCGCCGAGGGTGTCCACGAGCGCCGGCGGGAGATGACCCGATGACCATCGCCGGCGGAATCCTGCTCATCGTCGTCGGGGCGATTCTCACCTTCGCCACCAACGTCAACGTCCGGGGGGTCGACCTCGACATCGTCGGCTGGATCCTGATGATCGCCGGCGCCGCCGGCCTCGTCCTCGCCTTCTTCCAGGAGGCGATCTGGACCGAGCGTGGCCGCCGCCGCGAAGTCGCCGACGAGGAACGCCGCCGCGAAGCGCCGCCGCCGCGTTACTAGAGCGGCCCCCAGCGGGTCGAGGGCGAGGCGGCCGAGTCGCTCGAGCTGGCCGAGGGCGTCGCCGCGCTGCTGCGCTACTGACCCCGGCGCCGCAATACGGACGTAGTCTCGTATAGACATTCCGCCGATTGCGAGGTACTGTCTTTTCAGTAGCGGCAGATGGACCGGAAGGGGTCGTCGTTGGGCTGGATCGCGATAGCCGTTGTGTCGTTTACGGCCCTCCTCGCGCTGGGCGTGCTGCTGATGGTTTTGGTGGTGCGGGAGCGCTGGACCCGGCAGCGCTTCCGCATCCTCGCCGAGGTCGCCGCGGTCTCCGACGCGGGCGGCACCCTGGAGGAGACCTTCGACGCGATCTGCGCGATCCTCGTGCCGGAGATCGCCGACTTCTGCATGATCGACGTGATCGACGAGGGGCGCGTGCCGGGTCGCGCCGTGGTGCGGGTCGCCCCGGGCGCCGGCG
>Ga0299914_10000715_pt1 | contig 20632 bp, 17 predicted proteins | sample RVTome_10_FD_201361 | JGI IMG/M metagenome (GOLD analysis project Ga0299914, IMG submission 201361) | Soil microbial communities from uranium-contaminated site in the Upper Colorado River Basin, Wyoming, United States - RVT153D57 (version 2) ...
CGCGTCGAAGGTCCGCAGCCAGCGCAACCTGATCTTCATCGAAGCGGACGCCTCGCCGCGCCGTGAGGCCGCCGCCGCGGAAGACGTGAGTCCCGAGGCGCGGCCCGCGGCCCCCGCGTCGAACCCGATCGACGCCAACGCCGCGACGACGCTGCGGATCGTCGAAGCGCAAACCGGCGCCGACGGCGTGAGCGTCATCCTCGAAGGCAACGGGCGGCTCACGCCGCGTAACGTCCACGAGACCGGCGGTCCCCACGATCGGGTCGTCCTCGACTTCCACGGCGTCACGCCCACCGTGCCGCCCGTGACCACCGTCGACCGCGGCGTGGTCAGGCGCGTGCGCGTCGCCGTGAACAGCCGCGAGCCCCTCGTCACGCGCGTCGTCGTCGACCTGCAGGCGCCGGCGCCGTACAAGATCGAGCCGCTCCGGACGGACGGGCGGCGGCTGCGTCTCGTCTTCACGACACCGGGTCCGGCGGCGCCGGCCGCGGATCCGATGGCGGCGCTCGCCCAGCCGGAGGCCGCCCCGGCGGCGTCCGCGCCCATGGCGCGAGCCACCGCGGGCGCCGATGAGCCGGGACCGCCGGCGCCGGCGTCCGCCGCGCCGGCAGCGGCTGCACCGCCCGCCGCCGCGCCGCCGCCCCCGCCCGCCGCCGCCCCGCCGGCGATGGCCGCGACCGCTCCCGTGACGCCGTCGGTCGCCTCACAGGACGTCATGGGCCGGAGCCGCGAGCGCGAGTTCACCGGACATGCGGTCAGCCTCGACTTCCAGAGCGCCGATCTCCGGGCGGTGCTGCGCACCTTCGCCGAGATCAGCGGTCTCAACATCGTCATCGATCCGACCGTCCAGGGCTCCGTCGACGTCGCCCTGCGCGACGTGCCGTGGGACCAGGCGCTCGACATCATCCTGCGCGCCAACAAGCTCGGGTACTTCGTCGACGGCACGATCGTGCGCGTCGCGCCGTTGTCGGTCCTCGCGGAAGAGGAGAAGCAGCGGCGGCGGCTCATGGAGGAGCAGGAGCTCTCGGGCGAGCTGCACGTCATCACCAAGACCCTGAGCTACGCGCGGGCCGAGGACGTCGCGCCGCTGCTCACGAAGAGCGCGCTCTCGCCGCGCGGCACGGTGCAGGTCGATCCGCGAACCAACACCCTGATCATCAGCGACCTGCAGGCGCAGCTCGACACCGCCACCGACCTGATCGCGACGCTCGACCAGCCGCAGCCGCAGGTCGAGATCGAGGCGCGCATCGTCCAGACCACGCGCGACTTCGCGCGGACGCTCGGCGTGCAGTGGGGCCTGAACGGGCGCATGACGCCCGAGCTGGGCAACACGACCGGACTGGCGTTCCCGAACAGCGTCGCGGTGGGCGGCCGCACCGGCGTGGTGCAGGGCCCCGACGCGACCCCGACCGGGGTGAACCTCGGCGTCGGCACCGCGACCTCCGCGCTCGGCCTGGCGCTCGGCGCCGTCAACGGCTCGTTCAACCTCGACGTCGCCCTGTCCGCGCTCGAGCGCCAGGGCTACGGCAAGCTGCTCTCGACGCCGCGCGTCTCGACCCAGAACAACGTGGAGGCCGAGATCACGCAGGGCGTGCAGATTCCGATTCAGACCGTCGCCAACAACACCGTCACGGTGACCTTCAAGGATGCGGCGCTGACGCTGAAGGTGACGCCGCAGATCACGAGCGCGAACACCGTCATCATGAAGATCACCGTCGAGAACGCCTCGCCGGACTTCAGCCGCGCGGTCGGCGAATCGCTGATTCCGCCGATCGACACGCAGCGCGCCATCACGCAGGTGCTGGTGAACGACGGCGAGACGACGGTCATCGGCGGGATCTACGTCAGCCGCGAGCAGGCGATCACCGACCGCACGCCGGCGCTGCACCGCATTCCGCTGCTCGGGTGGCTGTTCAAGCGGAACGCCGTCCAGGACGAGAGCCGCGAGCTGCTGATCTTCATCACGCCGCGCATCCTGCGGTCGTAGCGAGCACTGAGAGAGCCGAAGCCATGAGCATGAGCACCCCGGGACGTGTCGCGGCCGCGGCGCTGGCCTTCGCAGGCGTCCTGCTGTCGGCGGGCTGCAGCGAAACGGTCCGCACGGGCCGGTCCCCGGCCTATCTGATCATCGAGGAGCTGACCGCGGTCCGCGGCGGCGACGACGGTGCGGAGGAGACGGACCTGCTGAACTCGGACGTCCGCACCCATGGTGCGATCTTCGAGGACGTCGGCCTCGTCACCTTCCGGCTCGCGCTGAAGGACATCGGCCAGCCGGGGAGCGTGGCCGCGCCGACCGTGAACAACGCCATCACCGTCACGCGCTACCGGGTGAGCTATCGCCGGACCGACGGCCGCAACACGCCGGGCGTGGACGTGCCGCACCCGTTCGAGAGCGCCGGCACCGTCACCGTCCTCGACTCGGCGGAGCTCGCGTTCCAGCTGGTCAGGCTCCAGGCGAAGCTCGAGCCGCCGCTGATCCAGCTCGCCGACAACCAGGGCGGTCCCGGCGGCGGCGTGGCGATCACGGCGATCGCCGACGTGACGTTCTACGGACGAGACCAGACGGGAAACGACGTCTCCGTCACGGGCTCGATCGGGGTGACCTTCGCCGACTGGGCGGATCCGGCGAACTGAGCGGCGGGTTCAGGTACAGACAGAGCGGAATCATCATGCGTGCATCCCTTCGCGTCCTCACGTCGGCTGCGCTCCTCGTCCTGGCGCTCTCCGCCTGCACCGTCAAGAAGGCGGACAATCCGCCGTCGAGCGGACCGTCGGAGCTCGCGCTGTCGCTGCTGGTGACGGCCACCCCCGACCGGCTGCCCCAGGACGGCGCGTCACAGTCCCAGATCGTGATTGTCGCGCGCGACGGCTCGAGCCGCCCGATGCCCAACCTCTCGCTGCGTGCCGAGATGGTCGTCGGCGGGGCCTATCAGGACTTCGGAACGCTGAGCGCCCGCACGCTCGTGACCGGTGGGGACGGGCGTGCCACCGTCACGTACACGGCGCCCGATCCCGTGCTCGGCACGGCCGGCGCGCTGGTCACCATCCAGGTGTGGCCGATCGGCACCGACGCCAACGCCGCGCTGCCGCGCACGGTCAGCATCCAGCTCGTGCCGCCGGGCGTCATCAATCCGCCGGGACCGGGCGTGCCCGACTTCACGATGGACCCGGATCCGGCCACGCAGCTGCAGTTCGTCACGTTCGATGCGTCCGACGAGGACCTCGACTTCCAGCTGGTGCGCTACCAGTGGAACTTCGGCGACGGCACGACCGCCCAGGGACGGATCGTGCAGCACGCCTACAAGAAGACCGGCAGCTTCGTGGTCCGGCTCACCGTCACCGACAACACGGGCGGCGTCAGCTCGCGGTCCAAGAGCATCACCGTCGAGCCCGGCGAGGCGCCGACCGCCTCGTTCGTCTTCTCGCCGCAGGACCCGGAGCCAGGCCAGACAGTGTTCTTCAACGGCACGGAGTCCGCCGCCGCGCCCGGCCGCAGCATCGTGAAGTACGCGTGGCAGTTCGGCACGGGCAGCGGGAGCGTGCAGAAGTCGGGCGTCGTCGTCAGCACGTCGTTCGCCAACGAGGGCACCTACAGCATCACGCTCAAGGTCACGGATGACGCCGGCCAGACCGGCACCGCGACGCAGTCGGTCACGGTCGAGGAGCCGGAAGGTCCCTAGCCACCGCCCCCCGGCTGGCTGGTACACTCCCACGGGTGGCTGATCCATCGCGGCTGGAGGAGTTGAGACGCCGGGTCCAGCGGGACCCGGCGTCGCTTGCCTTCGCGCAGCTCGCCGAGGAACACCGGCGCGCGGGCAGCCATCAGGACGCCGTCCGCGTCTGCCGGGCAGGACTCAGACACCACCCCGAATACCATTCCGCGCGCGTGACCCTCGGTCGCGCGCTGCTCGCGCTGGGCGATCTGGACGCCGCGGGCCGCGAGCTGGGAGCCGTGCTCCACGTCGCGCCGGAGAACCTGGCGGCGTGGCGCGGCCTCGGTGAGGTCTGCCTGCGGGCCGGCCGCCAGGCGGACGCGCTCATCCACCTGCGGCGAGCGCTCGCACTGGCGCCGGGAGATGAGGAGCTCTCCGGGCAGATTGCCGAGCTGGAACGTCAAGTACCGTCGGCGCCGCCGCCCGGGACTGCCGCGCCGGCCGCCGGCTCCGCCGATCCGGTTGCCGGCGGAGCCGCTTCCGGCCGGCTCCTGGCACACCTGGAGCGGTGGCTCGGCGTGCTCGAGGCCGGACGCCCCCGATAGCGCTCCGGGCTGGACTTTGGCGGCGTTCCCGGCAGATACTGCCTCGTCCCGGGCGGCGCCGGCGCGCCCGAAACCCCTGCCCTGTCAAGGGTAAGGGGCGGGGACCGGCGCCGGACGAGGGACACACCCTCGCCGGCCGGCCCGGCGTTCCGAGAGGCGGATGACTTTCGACGAGATCAAGCAGCTGCTCGACATCGTGCGCGAGCACGAGTTGTGGGAGTTCGAGCTCGAGCGTGAGGACTTCAAGATCCGGGTGCGCCGCGGCGGTGCCCCCTCGGTCACGATGAGCGCGGCCGCAGGGCACGAACCGGCGGCCCTTTTCCCGCCGCCGGCCATGCCGCCCGCCTCTCCCGCGCCGGCCCCGGCCGCCGCTCCCGATGCGCCCGATGACGGTGAGGTCGAGCTCGCGGTGGTGAAATCGCCCATCGTGGGGACGTTCTACCGTTCGTCGGAGCCCGGCGCTCCACCGTTCGTGCAGGTCGGCGACGCGGTGCGGAAGAACCAGGTGCTCTGCATCATCGAAGCGATGAAGCTCATGAACGAGATCACGTCCGAGTACGAGGGCGACGTGGTCAAGGTCTACGTGGAGAACGGCCAGGCGGTGCAGTACGGCGAGCGGCTGTTCGCCATCCGCGCGCGCTAGGCGCCGAGCCGCCGAAGGAGCCCGACCGACGCATGTTCAAGAAGGTGCTGGTCGCCAATCGCGGCGAGATCGCCCTGCGCGTCATCGTCGCGTGCCGTGAGCTCGGCATCAAGACGGTCGCCGTCTACTCGACGGCCGACGAGAACTCGCTGCACGTCCGCTTCGCGGACGAGGACGTCTGCATCGGGCCCCCGCGGAGCGGCGAGAGCTACCTGAACGTGCCGGCGATCATCTCCGCGGCCGAGATCACCGGCGCCGATGCGATTCATCCCGGCTACGGGTTCCTGTCGGAGAGCGCGTATCTCGCGGAGGTCTGCGAGGCGTGCCACATCCGCTTCATCGGCCCCGACCCGCAGGTGATCCGGCTGATGGGTGACAAGGCGCGCGCGCGCCGCGCCATGAAGAAGGCCGGCGTGCCGATCCTGCCCGGCAGCGACGGACCGGTCGACAGCGAGGACAAGGCGGCGAAGGTCGCCAGGGACATCGGGTATCCGGTGATCATCAAGGCGACCGCCGGGGGCGGCGGCCGGGGCATGCGCGTGGTCCAGGGCGCCGACGAGCTCGGCCACGCGCTTCGGACCGCGCAGCGCGAGGCCGAGGCGGCGTTCGGCGTGGGCGACGTCTATCTGGAGAAGTATCTCGTGTCGCCCCGGCACGTCGAGTTCCAGGTGCTCGGCGATCACTACGGCAGCGTCGTGCACCTCGGGGAGCGCGAGTGCTCGATCCAGCGGCGCCACCAGAAACTGCTGGAGGAGTCTCCGTCGGCTGCGCTGACCGAGAAGATGCGCCGCAAGATGGGCGGCATCGTCGTCGATGCGGCGCGCGCGGTGCAGTACGCCAATGCCGGCACCTTCGAGTTCCTCATGGATCAGGACGGGCGCTTCTACTTCATGGAGGTCAACACCCGCCTGCAGGTCGAGCATCCGGTGACCGAGATGGTGACCGGCATCGACATCGTGAAGGAGCAGATCCGGGTCGCGGCGGGGGAGCGCCTCTCGTTCAAGCAGAGCGAGGTGACGTTCACCGGCCACGCCATCGAGTGCCGCATCAACGCCGAGGACCCGGAGACGTTCGTGCCCTCGCCGGGCGTCATCCATGCCTTCAGCGTGCCCGGCGGACCCGGCGTGCGGATCGACACGGCCGCACACACCGAGTGCACGATCACTCCGTACTACGATTCGCTGATCGCGAAGGTCATCGTGCACGGGCGCGACCGTCAGGAAGCGATCGCCCGGATGCGGCGGACGCTGGAGATGACCGTGATCGAGGGCATCAAGACCTCGATTCCCCTGCACCTGCGGATCCTCGCGGATGCTGACTTCCAGGCAGGCCGGCTGAACACGTCCTTCATGGACCGGTTTCACACCGCCGGACCCAGCGGAGACCGCCTGAAAGAAGCCGTGTGACGCTCCCGCGCTTGTACGTCGTGCTCGACGGCGACGTGGCCGCGCGGCATGGCTGGACGCTCGACGCGCTGGCGGAGGCGTGCCTGGCGGGCGGCGCGCGCCTGCTCCAGATTCGCGTGAAGCACGGCCCGAGCCGCGATCTGCTCGCCGTGAGCGAGCGCCTCGTCGAGGCCGGAGCGCGGGCCGGGGCCCTCGTCGTCGTCAACGACCGTCCCGACATCGCGCGCCTGGCGGGTGCGTGGGGGCTGCACCTCGGTCAGGACGATCTCCCGGTCGCTGCCGCGCGGGCGGTCGCGGGGGAGTCCATGGCCATCGGGCTCTCGACGCACACGCCCGCGCAGGTGGCCGCCGCCCGCCGCGAGGCCATCCAGTATCTGGCGGTCGGTCCGATCTACGGGACGGCCACCAAGGACACGGGCTATCGCGCCGTGGGCCTCGACTTCGTGCGCGCCGCGTCGGAGACGGGGGGGCTCCCCGTCGTCGCGATTGGCGGCATCACGCTGGATCGGGCGCGAGAGGTGATCGATGCCGGCGCCGCGGCCGTCGCCGTCATCACGGACCTGCTGACGGGCGGCGACCCCCGCCGCCGCGTCGAGGCCTTCGTCGCCGCGCTCGGCGCCTGACGCCGCCGCGGGCCGGCCCGGCGCCGAAGAATTCCCCTCAGAACGTCTGCAGTCGCTGTCCCGTCGCGGGATGCGCGACGGAGTAGTGTCGCCCCCGATCGCCGAAGTAGTCCCTGGTGATCGTCCGGACGGTCCGCAGCAGGAAGAAGAGACCGATCAGATTCGGAAACGCCATGAACCCGTTGAGCAGGGTCCCGATTGCCCACACGAGCGGCACGGAGATGAGCGAGCCGGCCATGATGAGGATCGTGAAGACCACGCGATAGACCACGATCAGCTTCGATCCAAAGATGAACTCGAAGCACTTCTCGCCATAGTAGTACCAGCCAATCAGCGTCGAGAAGCCGAACAGGAACGAGCAGACGGCGACGATGCCGGAGGCGAGCGGGATCGTGGTGCCGAGCGCCGCGGCGGTCAGATCGCCGCTGGCCGCCTGATACGCCGGATCGGTCCAGAGCCCCGACGACAGGATGATGAACGCCGTCATCGAGCAGACGACGATCGTGTCGGTGAAGACCTCGATGATGCCGACCACGCCCTGTTCGGCGGGATGGCGGACGGCCGCGATGCCGTGCGCGATTGGCGCGCTGCCGAGCCCCGCCTCGTTCGAGAGCACGCCCCGGCTGACGCCGGCGGCGATCGCCTGCGCCACGCTGGCGCCCGCGAACCCGCCCACCGCCGCCGTGGGCGTGAACGCCTCGCTCAGGATCAGGCCGAATACCACCGGCACCTGACTGGCGTTCAGCACGAGGTACACGAGCGCCACGGCGACGTACAGCACGATCATCGCCGGCACCAGGCGCTCCGCCACCAGGGCGATGCGCCGGATGCCCCCCAGCAGCACGAGGCCGACCGCCGCCGTGATCAGCACGCCGGGCAGCCAGACCGGCACCGCCACGCCGAACAGCGCGCGTCCCGCCTCGATGAACGTGCGCGCGACCGTGTTGGACTGCGCCATGTTCCCGGTGCCGAGCAGGGCGGTCGCCGCGCCGAAGAACGCGAACAGGTACGCGAGCCCGGCGGCCAGCCGGCGGTGCGGGATGCCGCGGCTGATGTAGTACATCGGGCCGCTGGCGAGCTCGCCGCTCTCGCGCGTCACGCGGTAGTGCACGCCCAGCACGGCCTCGGCGTACTTCGTGGCCATCCCGACCGCGGCGCAGACCCACATCCAGAACACCGCCCCGGGGCCGCCGATCACGATGGCCGTGGCGACCCCGCCGATGTTGCCGTTGCCGACCGTGGACGCGAGCGCAGTCGACAGCGCCTGGAACGGCGTGATCGTCCCGGCACCCGCCTCGTCCGCCCCGGCGGGCCGGCGCAGCACCATCCGGACGCCGGCCGGGAAGCGCCGGAGCTGCACGAAGCCGGTCGCGATCGTGATGAGCCCGCCGACGAGCACCAGCACGAGGGGCATGGCAAACGGCTGCCAGACCCACCCGTCGATCGCCGTGATGCGCCGGGTGAGATCGTCCAGGAACATGGTTGCGGCGGCCCGTGTCAACCGAGGAGCGCCCGAATCGTCACGACGATGATGACCAGGATGCCCACGGGAGCCACGTAGCGGATGAGGAAGCCCCAGAGCCCCGGATAGGGCAGCCACGCGCCTTCGACCTGGAGCTCGCGCACCGCTTCCTCGACCCGCCACGCGTAGGCGACGAACAGCGCGATGAGAAGGCCGCCGAGGGGCAGCGCGACGTTGTTCCAGACGGTCACCATCAGCGTCAGGAAGTCCGTTCCCAACAGGGGCAGGCGCGTGAAGGCGTCGACCGCGCCGCCCGCCAGCGCCGACGGAACGGCCAGCAGCATCGTGCCGGCCGTCACGACGATCACGGCGCGGGTCCGGGGCCAGCCGTGCACGTCGATGAGGTGTGCGACCGGGACCTCGAGCAGCGACACCGCGGAGGTCAGGGCAGCGACCGACAGGAGCAGAAAGAACGCCACGCCGAAGAGCGCGCCGCCGGGCATCGAGGCGAATAGCCGCGGGAGCACCGTGAAGATCAGGCCGGGGCCGCTCGTGCTCGGGTCGAAGTCGGGGATCGAGAAGCCCGTGGGAAAGATGATGAGCCCCGCCAGAAACGCGATGCTCGTATCGAGCGCGATGACCCACAGCGCCGATCCGGCGATGGCCGTGCGGCGGCTCAGATAGCTGCCGTAGGTGATCATCGTCCCCATCCCGAGGCTGAGCGAGAAGAACGCCTGGCCGAGCGCGCTGTTGAACACCCCGAGGTCCGCCATCCTCGAGAAGTCGGGCCGGAGATAGTACGCGAGCCCCTCTGAGGCCCCCGGGAGCGTGAGGCTCCGGATCGCCAGCAGCAACAGCAGCCCGATCAGCAGCGGCATCAGCGTCGTCGTGAACCGCTCGATACCGGAACGCACGCCTCCGAGGATGACGCCGGCCGTGATGAGCATGACCAGCGCCGTCAGCCCGACCGTGAGCGGGGCGTTGCTGACGAAGTCGGCGAAAAACGCCCCGGGATCTCCGTCGACGGCGCCCGTGACGGTGAACCAGATGTAGCCGATCGTCCAGCCGGCGATCACCGAGTAGAACGACAGGATCCCGACGCCGGCGAGCACTCCGAGCGCGCCGGCGAGCCACCAGGGCGTGCCGGGGCGAATCACCCGGAATGCCGCCACCGGCGAGCGCTGCGACCGGCGCCCGATCGCCAGTTCGGCGATCAGGATGGGACCGCAGATCAGCGAGATGCAGGCGAGATACACGACGACGAACGCGGCGCCGCCCCCCTGGCCGACCTGCGTCGGAAATCCCCAGATGTTCCCGAGGCCGACGGCAGACCCTGCCGCGGCCAGGATGAAGCCGACGCGAGACCCCCATGCTCCACGATCCGCAGCTATGGCCATCGACACCCCGGATGAAAGCCCGTTGCATTGTAGCGGACCGGCTCTCCCGCCGTGGCAGTGGCACACGCCGGGCCGGGGCGTGCGAGTCGGCCGTGTATAATTCCGCGGCTCGCCGGTGGTTGCAACCTGCTGAGGGAGGAATGGATTCGCACCTGCTGCGGACCAAGTCGATCGAGCGCATCGTCGGCGACGTCGAGGGGGGCTCCAAGGCCCTCCGGCGCACGCTCACCGCCTTCGATCTGACGCTGCTCGGCATCGGCGCGATCATCGGGACCGGTATCTTCGTGCTGACCGGCACCGCCGCCGCCAACCAGGCCGGGCCGGCGATCATGGTCTCGTATCTCGCCGCCGCCCTTGCCTGCGGCTTCGCCGCGCTCTGCTACGCCGAGTTCGCGTCGATGATCCCGATCGCCGGCAGCGCGTACACCTACGCGTACGCGACCCTCGGGGAGCTGGTCGCCTGGATGATCGGCTGGGATCTCATCCTCGAGTACGCGGTCGGATCCATGACGGTCGCGGTGGGCTGGAGCGGCTACTTCCAGCGCATCCTCGCCGGCTTCGGCCTGGAGCTCCCGCTCTGGATGACGGCCTCCCCGATGGCCACCGAAGGCGCCGTCGTCAACCTGCCGGCCGCGCTGATCGTGCTGCTGATCACCGGCCTGCTCGTGATCGGCGTGCGGGAGAGCGCGCGCTTCAACGCGGTGATGGTGGTGATCAAGCTCGCCGCGATCCTCTTCTTCATCGTCGCGGGGTTCGCCTTCGTCAAGCCGGAGAACTGGTCCCCGTTCGCGCCGTACGGCTGGTCCGGCATCATGGCGGCCGCCGCCGTCGTCTTCTTTGCCTACATCGGCTTCGACGCGGTATCGACCACGGCAGAGGAGGCGAAGAACCCGTCGCGCGATCTGCCGATCGGGATCATCGCGTCACTGGTCATCTGCACGGTCCTGTACCTGGCCGTGTCCGGCATCCTCTCGGGTATCCTGCGGGTGGTGGACTTCAGGAGCGACGTGCAGTTCCTCAACGCGCCCGTCGGCTACGCGCTCGCCTTCATCGGCCAGGACTGGGCCGCCGGCCTGGTCTCGGCGGGCGCCGTCGCGGGCATCACCAGCGTGCTGCTGGTCATGCTGATGAGCCAGCCGCGCATCTTCTTCGCGATGAGCCGCGACGGCCTGCTGCCGCCCGGCGTCAGCAAGGTCCATCCCCGGTTCAGGACGCCGTATCTCACCACGATGATCACGGGCTTCGTCGTGGCGCTCTGCGCCGCGCTGTTCCCGATCCAGCTCCTGGGAGAGATGGTCAGCATCGGGACGCTCTTTGCGTTCGTCGTCGTCTGCTCGGCCGTGATCGTGCTGCGCATCAAGCGCCCCGAGGCGCGGCGCCCCTTCCGCGTGCCGGGCGGATACGTCATTCCCGTGCTCGGCGTGCTGTCGTGCCTGTACCTGATGCTGAGCCTGCCGGCCGCCACGTGGGTGCGGTTCCTCGTGTGGCTCGACATCGGCATCTTCATCTACTGGTTCTACGGCCGCGTGCACAGCCCGCTCGCGAACCGGAGCGAACGGGCGGCACGCAGCGTGCGGGGCGGCATCGGCAACTTCATCACCATGCTCGGCGGCCTCGTCGCTCTCAACGGCTTCTTCATGACCGTGCTCGGGTTCATGACCGAGCTCGGCATCACGACGGAGGAGCTCGCCAAGTGGCACGAGATCGGGGTGAGCGCGCACCAGGCGGACATGTTCGGCCTGGCAGTGCTCGGTACCGGGGCCGTTCTCTTCGCGATCGGCCGCGCGATTGCACGCGGTGAGGGCGCGTGATGAGTGCCCGCATCCTCGACGGCGCCGCCGTCGCTGCGCAGATCCGCGAGGAGCTCAGGCCGGCTGTGGCCGACTTCACCGCGCGTGCCGGCCGCCCTCCCGGCCTCGGCGTCGTGCTGGCCGGTGAGCACGCCGCATCCGAGATCTACGTCTCGAGCAAGCTGAAGGCCGCCGCCGACCTCGGCTGCCGCGCCGACCTGGTTCGTCTGCAGGCGAGCGCCAGCCTCGACGAGGCCCTTGCAGCCGTCCGCACGCTGAACGAGAGCGAGGTGCACGACGGCATCCTGGTGCAGTCGCCGCTTCCGGACGGGATGGGCTCACACGCCGAACAGGCCGTGTTCGACACCATCGATCCCGCCAAGGACGTGGACGGCTTTACGCCGGTGAACGTCGGGCTGCTGGTGCAGAACCGTGCGGTGCTCGCGCCCTGCACGCCGACCGGCGTGATCGAGCTGCTGAAGCGGTCCGGCATCGACCTGGCCGGCGCCCGGGCCGTCGTCATCGGCCGCAGCGACATCGTGGGCAAGCCGATGGCGCTGCTGCTGCTGCACCAGCACGCGACGGTGACGATCTGCCACTCGCGGACGCGCGACCTCCCGGGTGTCGTCCGCGAGGCGGACCTCGTCGTCGCCGCCATCGGGCGCACCGCGTTCATCCAGCCGGACTGGATCAAGCCGGGCGCCACGGTGGTGGACGTGGGGACCAACCGCGTGACGGATCCGGCTGTCGTGCAGCGCCTCTTTCCGGAAGGCTCGCCCCGGCGCACCGCCTTCGAGCGCCGCGGCTCGCTCGTCGTCGGCGACGTCCACCCGGGCGCGGCGGAGGTCGCGGGCGCGCTGACGCCGGTCCCGGGCGGAGTCGGTCCGCTCACGATCGCGCTCCTCCTCAGGAACACGCTGACCGCGGCGGAGCAGCGGCTCGCATGCGCCGCGTCGCGCTGACCGGCGGCATCGCCACCGGCAAGTCCACGGCCCTACGCCGCTTCCGGCATCACGGCATCCCCACGATCGACGCCGATCTCGTCGCGCGCGAGGTCGTCCAGCCGGGGCGTCCGGCGGCGGCGGGGATCCGCGAGCGCTTCGGCGATGCGGTGTTCGCCGGGGACGGCACGCTCGACCGCCAGGCGCTCGCCGCCCGCGTCTTCGCCGATCCTGCCGAACGTCAGGCCCTCGAGGCGATCGTGCATCCCGCCGTCTATGCCGACATCGATCGCTGGTTCGCCGGCCTCGGCGAGCGCGTGCCCGCCGCCGTGGCGGACATCCCGCTGCTCTACGAGACCGGACACGACGGGGATTTCGATCTGGTGATCGTCACGGCATGCGCGCCGGAGCTTCAGCTCGCGCGGATCATGCGCCGGGACGGACTCAGCGAGGCCGATGCCCGGCAGCGCCTCGCGGCGCAGTGGCCGATCGAGGAAAAGGCGCGGCGTGCCGGACGGGTGATCCGGACGGACGGCACGGTCGCCGAGACGGAGGCGCAGGTGGATCGGATTGCGTCGGAGTTGGTGGTTGGGTAGCTGGGTGGCTGGGTGGCTGGGTGGCTGGGTAGCTGGGTAGCAGGGTAGCTGGGTAGCTGGGTGGCTGGGGTAGCTGGGTTGTTGGGTCGCTGGGTGGCTGGGAGGTGCTGCTCACACTCGGAACGTCCGTTGCTAGTTATCGCGCGTGAGTCTGCCGCACCATTCCCTGGTCGCGTGGAGACGCGCAGACGATCTCTTCATCGCGCTGCACGTGCTCTCTCGGACGTTTCCGCCTCTCGAACGTTTCGAGCTCGCCTCACAGCTGCGCCGCGCCTCGTACTCCGTCGCGGCGAATATCGTTGAAGGATTCGGCAGGAAGACTACGCCCGACAGGTTGCACTTTCTGCAACAGGCGTCTGCGTCCCTTGGTGAGGTGGGTTACTGCCTCCACGTTGCCCGGCGGCTCGGATACATCAGCGAAGTGCAGTACCGACAGCTCGAGTCCGACGTTCGCCGGACATCGGCCCCTTTGCGCGGCCTAATGAAGTCCCTGGGCCGACCCAATCCTTGACGCCCCGGGGAAGAGCCACCCAGCCACCCAGCTACCGAGCCACCCAGCCACCCAGCTACCCAGCTACCCAGCTACCCAGCCAACCCAGCCTAGTCCGACCCCTCCTCGTCTCGTGCCGTCGCGAGGCGCTCCTCGACGAACGTGTTCCACTCGTGACACTGCGGGCACTGCCAGAGCAGCTCGGTGCTGCGGTAGCGGCAGCGCATGCAGACGTGCGGGTCGAGGTAGAACACGGCCTCGCGGGTCGCCGCGAGATAGCGCTCGATCAGATCCGGCGGGCAGCGGAGACTCGACAGCGTCGTCCAGATGGCTTCGTGGACCATGAGGGCGTGCGGGTTGTGCGCCAGCGCCTCGAAGAGCAGCCCCACGGAGTCGTCCGCCTTCCCGCCGGCGGCGAGATGGCGGGCGAGCGCGAGCCGGGCGCGCCAGTCCTGCGGCGACTGCGCGATCAGCCGCCGGCACAGCTCCGTGAACCGCTCGGGGGTTCCGAGCTGCTGGTAGACCTTCTGGAGGCGGTCGAACGCCAGATACGCGCGATCGGGCGCCACCTCGACGCCGCGCTCCCAGACGGCGGCGGCCTGTGCGGCATCACCGTGCTCCAGCCGGATGTCGCCGAGGTTGAGGTAGGCGGGGAAGGCCTGCGCGTCGAGATCGATCGCGGCCTGGAACCGGCGCGCTGCCTCTCCCGGGTCGCTCCGCCCGCGCGCCTCCATCCCGAGCTCGTTTTCGAGGAAGGCCAGGATCGCCTGCGTGCGCGGCTGATCGCGGGCGTCGGACAGCCCGGCGAGCTGCTGCCGCACGTGGTAGGCCTCGCGCCACTGGTGCTGTTCCTCGTGGAGCTTCTGCAGGTTGACGAGCGCGTAGCGGTTCTTCGGATCCAGCCGGAGCACCTCCTTGAACGCCTCGTGCGCTCGATCGACGAACCCGCCGCGGCGGAAGTCCAGGCCGAGGCAGAGCAGGACGTGCGCGTGCTCGAGCGGCGTCAGGCGAGGGCGCTGCAGCAGGGCCTGATGCACGTGGATGGCGCGGCCGACCTGACCCTTCTCGCGATACAGATTGCCGAGGATCATCTGGATCTCGAGCGCCTCCGCGTCGCTCCCCGCCGCCTGGCCCAGCTCCTCGATCGCCAGATCGATCTGGTTCGACACGAGAAAGTTGAGGCCGATCATGTAGTGCGGCGACTGCCGCGCCTTGCGCCGGTCGATCCAGCGTCCGTCGCGGAGCTTGTAGCGCTCCCACGCCTTGCCGACGGCGAGCCCCGCCAGCAGCGCGACCAGCCCGATCAGCAGCGGAAGGTACGCCTCCATCATCGGGACGTCCGCCCCTCGGCGGCCGCGACCGCGTCCGCCGGATGCCAGCGTCCCTGCGCCTGGAGCAGCCACTCCACGAACTCGCGCACCGCGCCGTGTCCCCCCGCGGCGGCCGTGACGTAGTGCGCCGCGCGGCGGACTTCCGGCGCGGCGTCCGCGGGCGCGGCCGCGAGTCCCGCCCTGGCGAGGACCGGCAGGTCGACGAGATCGTCGCCCATGTACGCGACCTGCGGCCCGCTGAGACGCTGGCGCCGGAGGATCTGCTCGAAGCTGAGCACCTTCGGCTCCCGCGACTGCACGAGCAGCTTCACGCCGAGCTCGGTGGCGCGGCGTTCGGTCACGACGGAGGGCCGGGCGGACAGCCATCCCACCGGCAGGCCGGAGGCCTGCGCGAGGACCACGGCGGCGCCGTCCCGGATGTGGAATCGCTTCGATTCGGAGCCGTCCGCATGGATGAGGATCGTCCCGTCGGTCAGGACGCCGTCCACGTCGAGCAGCAGGAGCCGGATGGCGGCTGCCCGCGCCGCCAGCGCCTGGCGGCGCCCCCTCAGAACAGGTCGGTTCGCCACAGGTCGTGCAGGTGAAGGACGCCCTCGACCGCGCCGCCGGCATCCACCACGATCAGAGACGTGATCTTCCGCTGCTCCATCAGCCGGAGCGCTTCGGCGGCCAGCATGCCGCGGCCGATGGTGACGGGGTTCCGCGTCATCGCTTCGCCCGCCGTCAACCCGAGCACGCTGGCGGTCTCGCTCATGCGGCGCCGCAGGTCGCCGTCGGTGACGATGCCGGCGAGCCGACCGCCTTCGACGACGCACGTCATCCCGAGCCCCTGGCGGGACATCTCGTAGATCACGTCCTTCATGGGGGTGGAGGCCGCCACGATCGGCGCCGCGTCGCCGGCGTGCATCAGGGCCTCGACGCGCATCAGCCGCTTGCCGAGCTTGCCGCCCGGATGCAGGTTGGCGAAGTCCTCGGGCCGGAACCCCTTCTCGGTGAGGAGCGTCATCGCGAGCGCATCCCCAAGGGCCAGCGCCGCCGTCGTACTGGCGGTCGGCACGAGGTTGAGCGGGCAGGCTTCCTCGTCGATGTGGCAGTCGAGCGTCACGTCCGCCGCGTGCGCGAGCGTCGAGGCCGGCACCCCGGTGATCGCGACGAGCCGGGCGCCGAGGCGCCGGATCGTCTCGAGCAGGCGCAGGATCTCGCCGGTCTCGCCGCTCTGCGAGACCGCCAGCACGACGTCATCCTTCTGGATCACGCCGAGATCGCCGTGGATCGCCTCGGCGGGATGCAGAAAGAACGCCGGGGTGCCGGTGCTCGCGAGCGTCGCCGCGATCTTGCGGCAGATGATGCCGGACTTGCCCATCCCGGTGACGATGACGCGGCCCTGGCAGTCGCGGAGCATCGCCACGGCGCGCGAGAAGCGCTCGTCGAGGCGGTCCACCAGTCCGAGGATCGCGGCGGCCTCGATCCGGAGCACCTTGCGTGCGAGCGCCAGGTCGGGCATTACGGCTCCTGCCACGGCGTCTCCCTCACGGCGGCGGCGATGCGCGTCAGCCGTGCGAGCATCGGCCCCAGCCTGTCGAGCGGGAGCGCGTTCTGCGCATCGCTTTTCGCCCGGGCCGGCTCCTCGTGCACTTCCATGAAGAGGCCGTCGGCGCCCGCCGCGACGCCGGCACAGGCCAGCGGTTCGATGTACTCGGCGAGTCCCGCCGTGACGCCGTTGCCGCCACCGGGCAGCTGCAGGCTGTGCGTCACGTCGAAGACCACGGGACAGCCCAGTCCCTGCATCATCGGAATCGACCGCATGTCGACGACGAGATTGTTGTAGCCGAACGAGAATCCCCGTTCCGTCAGCAGCACGCGCGGGTTGCCCGAGTCGGTCACCTTCCGGATCGCATGCTTCATGTCGAGGGGGGCGAGGAATTGTCCTTTCTTGATGTTGACGGCGCGGCCCGTTCTCGCGGCCGCCACGATCAGATCCGTCTGGCGCGACAGGAACGCCGGAATCTGCAGCACGTCGGCGACGCGGGCCGCCGGCTCGGCGTGCCCGGGTTCGTGGACGTCGGTCAGGATCGGGACCCGGAGCTCGCGCTTCACGCGCTCGAGCACCTGCAGGCCGCGCTCGAGCCCCGGGCCCCGGAAGGAGTCGAGCGACGTGCGGTTCGCCTTGTCGTAGGAGGCCTTGAAGATGTACGGCACGCCGGCCGCATCGGCGGCCGCCTTGAGGCTGCGCGCGAGCTGCAGCGCGTGCTCCTCGCTCTCGATGACGCACGGTCCCGCAATGAGGACGAGCGGCCGATGCCCGCCGATGGTCACCGGCCCGATCTCCACCTCGCGCACGGGGGGATTATACAGTGCAGGCTTCGGGCCTCAGCGGGCCCCGTTTGGTAGGGCGCGCTCGCCGAGCGCGCCGTCTTCCCGGCGGCTTCCGCCTTCGCTGAAGCTCCGGCGGACCACCGTAGCCCTCGGCGAAGGTGGCCGGCGAAGCCGCCCTACCTTTACGCCGCCGTGTTGGCCGTCTCGGTGGCGGGTTTGACCGACAGCCTGCGGCGGTAGCTCGCCTCGACGAAGCTCGCGAAGAGCGGATGCGGGCGGAGCGGCTTCGAGCGGAACTCGGGATGGAACTGCACGGCGACGTACCAGGGATGCTCGGGCAGCTCCACGATCTCGACGAACTTGCCGTCGGGCGATCGGCCGGAGATCACGAGGCCCTTCTCCGCCAGCAGTTTTTCGTACACGCAGTTGAACTCGTAGCGGTGGCGGTGGCGTTCGTGTACCAGGTCGGCGCCGTAGGCGCGGTGCGCCAGCGAGCCCGGGAGCAGCTCGCACGCGTACGATCCCAGGCGCATGGTGCCGCCCAGATCGTCCACCCCGAGCAGGTCGCGGAGCTTGTAGATGATCTTGTGTTCCGCCTCGGGATCGCACTCGGTCGAATCGGCGCCGGCCAGGCCGCACACGTGCCGCGCGTACTCGACCGCGGCCCACTGGAACCCGTAGCAGATCCCGAAGTACGGGATGCGCTGCTCGCGCGCGATCTCGGCCGCCCGCATCATGCCGCGCGTGCCGCGGTTGCCGAACCCGCCGGGCACGAGGATCCCGTGGGCGCCCTCGAGCAGCCGCTCGCCGCCCGGTTCCTCGAGCGCCTCCGACTCGACCCAGTGGATGTTGATGCGCAGCCGGTGGGCGAAACCGCCGTGATAGAGCGCCTCGTTCAGGCTCTTGTACGAATCCTCGTAGCCGACGTACTTGCCGACGACGTGGATCGTCAGCTCGTCGTCGGGGTGCTGGATGCGGTCGATGAGGGCGTCCCAGGCCTGCATCCGGCGCTCCGTGCCCGGCAGGTGCAGCAGCTTGAGGATGATGGCGTCGATGCCCTCCGACGCCAGCGCCATCGGCACCTCGTAGATGCTGCCGACGTCGCGCGCCGTGATCACCGCCTCCTCGTCAACGTCGCAGAACAGCGCAATCTTCTGCTTGACGTCCCGGGGCAGCGGCCGGTCGGTGCGGCACAGCAGGATGTCCGGCTGGATGCCGATGGACCGGAGATCGCGGACGCTGTGCTGCGTCGGCTTGGTCTTGAGCTCTCCCGCGGTGCCGATCCAGGGGACCAGCGTCAGGTGGACGTAGATCGTGTTCTCGCGGCCCACGTCCTGGCGGAACTGCCGGATCGCCTCCATGAACGGCAGGCTCTCGATGTCGCCGACGGTGCCGCCGATCTCGACCAGCACGATGTCGACGTCCCGCGCGACCTTCTTGATGCTGTCCTTGATCTCGTTGGTGATGTGCGGGATGACCTGGACGGTGCGCCCGAGGTACTCCCCCCGGCGCTCCTTCTGGATGACCGACTGATAGATCTTGCCGGTCGTCCAGTTGTGCTCGCGCGTGGTCACCATGTTGGTGAACCGCTCGTAGTGGCCCAAATCGAGGTCCGTCTCGGCGCCATCGTCGGTGACGAAGACCTCGCCGTGCTGGAACGGGCTCATGGTGCCCGGGTCCACGTTGATATAGGGATCGAACTTCTGCAGCGCGACGCGGTACCCGTGGCCCTCGAGCAGGCACCCGATCGACGCGGCCGCGAGCCCCTTGCCGAGCGAGGACACGACACCGCCGGTGACGAAGATGTACTTGACGGGCCGCGGGCTCTGCATGCTCATGATCGGTACTCGCTCAGGAGGGGCCGGCCGGACGCGGCGGCCGGCGCCGGAGATCCGCCGTCCGTCCGCGCGGCGAGCTGCCGTCGCACGCGGTCCAGATCGGCCGGAGTGTCCACGCCGTGGGACTCGAAGGCGGTCTCCACGGCCTTGATGGGGTACCCGTGCTCCAGCGCGCGCAGCTGTTCCAGCATCTCGCGCTGCTCGAGCGGCGTGGGCGGAAGACCCGCCAGCTCGATGAGGAAGTCACGGCGGTAGACGTACAACCCGATGTGCCGGAACGCGCCGGCCGCCTCCCCCGCGCCGTGGCCCCCATACGGGATCGGCGCCCGCGAGAAGTACAGGGCGAAATCACGCCGATCCACGACCACCTTCACGACGTGCGGACTCAGGAGATCCGCGGGGTCGTCGAGGCGCGTCCGCAGCGTGCCCATCTGGATCGAGGCATCCGCGATCAGCGGCGCGGCGGCTTCATCGATCGCTCCGGGCTCGAGGAGCGGCTCATCTCCCTGGACGTTGACGACGAGATCGCAGGAGAGCGACCGGGCGACCTCGGCCAGCCGCTCGGTGCCGCTGCGGTGCGAGGCGCTCGTCATGCGAACGGCGCCGCCAAAGGCTTCGACCGCGCGGGCGATGCGCTCGTCATCCGTGGCCACGATCACCTCAGCGGCGGCCGCCGATGCGGCGGCCCGCCGGTAGACGTGCTCGATCATCGGACGGCCGGCGATCTCGGCGAGCGCCTTGCCCGGAAACCGTGTCGATGCGTATCGTGCCGGGATGAGGACGGTGATGCGGGGGGAGGTTGTGCCTGTGGTCTGATTGCGGGAATCAGGAACGAGCACGGCGAATTGTAGCACAACCGCGCGCGTCAGGGGCTCGGGCGGACCGCTTCTCCTGCAAAAGGCAGCTAGAGTCTGACCAGCTGCGCCGTCATCACCGCCGGGATGGCGCGCAGCTCCGCGATCACCGGCGCCGTGACCTTGTCCCCGTCATCGACGCCCACGACGCCGATGGCGCACTCGGCCGTGCGGCCGAGGGCGAAGTTGGCGATGTTGACGCCGTGGCGTCCCAGCACGGTGCCCACGGCGCCGATGACGCCCGGACGGTCATCGTTCTTGATGATGATCTGATTGCCCTCGAGCGGCGCCTCGACCGGCACGCCGTCCACCAGCACCAGGCGGGGGCCGCCGTGCTCGAAGACGGTGCCTTCGACCCAGCGCTCGCCGTCGCTGGTATGGAGTTTGACCGACAGCAGGCTGGTGAAGTCGCGGGCGCGCGTGCTGCGCGACTCGATCACCTCGATGCCGCGTTCGGCGGCCACGGTCTTGGCGTTCACCTGCGTCACGCCCGTCGAGAGCATGGTCCGGAAGAGGCCGACCAGCACGGCGCTGGCCAGCAGGTCGCTGCGGCCCTCGGAGAGCGCGCCGTAGTAGCGGATGCCGACCGCATGCGTTCTCGCCTCGCCCATCTGCGCCACCAGCGTGCCAAGGCGCTCCGCCAGCGTGAGATACGGTTGCAGGCGCCGGAATTCCTCCGGCGGCAGC
>Ga0299914_10000716_pt1 | contig 20628 bp, 17 predicted proteins | sample RVTome_10_FD_201361 | JGI IMG/M metagenome (GOLD analysis project Ga0299914, IMG submission 201361) | Soil microbial communities from uranium-contaminated site in the Upper Colorado River Basin, Wyoming, United States - RVT153D57 (version 2) ...
AGAATGGAGCGGCCTACCTCTGGCCGATAATAAATCCCGGCCGGATCTGACATTTCGGTGCCATCTTTTTCAAAATCGAATGAAGGCGGAGACGGCACATGGTGGACTTCGTGACGTAGGGGTTTGGTTTTGATGTTCATTCCGGTTTCGACTCCAGCCATCTGATTGATGATATAAGAATGGGGACCAGCCACATTGACCACGACAGGGGCGTCTATCTCTTGCCCAGATTTAAGGGTGATGCCGGCGACACGGCCGTTTCCCTGCCTCACAGCAATCACTTCTTGCTCAAACAAAAAGTGTGCCCCATGTGCCTCGGCCGCCCGCATCAAATTATGGGAAGCAAGCTGGGGATCGTTGATATAACCCATCGTGGGTGTCACCATTGCCCCGTGGAGTATCTCTGTGGTTTCATCCCAAAATGTCTCATCTTCAATCGCTTTGGGAGGATGGAAGGTGTGTAAATCATAGATGGGAAATTTCTCGAGGAGCTGCTCATTTGACCACAGTTCATAGGGGATGGTGAGTTGATCAAATATCTTCGTCCATTTTTCATGGGATGTGGGCGTTTGATTAAGGACCACACTGCCACACTGAATAAATCTGGCTAAACCACTTTCGTCTTCAACCCCGATATAGTTTTCCCAGTCTTCCCAGTAAAAGACATTTTCCCAGGCAATGGCTACTCCATCAAAGGTTGAGTAATGAACCCGAATAATGGCACATGAGTTGCTGGTTGAACCATAGCCAGCGGTGGGCAGCTTATCAACATTGAGGGTTTTATAGCCACGCTTTGCTAACTCAAAGGCTATGGCACAGCCCATAATGCCCGCGCCAATGATTATTGCATCAACCTGTTTTTTCATAGCTCCTCCTTGTAAATCGAGCATCTCTGTCCGATTGCTCGAACAGGGATGTTCGGGCTACAAATACTGTCCGAACAGGGATGTTCGGGCTACAAATACTGTCCGAACAGGGATGTTCGGGCTACAAAAATGTGCATCTATCGAGATTGTTTAAGCCGATCTCGATAAACATTGATCTCCGCTGCATGTTCCCGCTTATGAGCATAATTGATGTAGACGATGAAATCATCCAGACAATATTCTGATCCATACCAGGGCAGTGTCCCGTTTTCCCGGTAGGTTTCACTGGGAATTTGAGGAACAAGGTTCATCACTCGCTCATGGGCAGCCTGATATTCGGCTACTACTTCGGCCGGTGTCATGCCCTGGCGTTTCTCCACCTCGGAGTCATTGTAGCCCTTGTTTACGCGGCTCAATTCATCCAAATGGGGGGTTGGACCATCGCCGGCAAAGGTTGTGAGGACATCCCCTAAAACCAGTTCCCATGAGGTCAGGTGGGCTACGATGTCTTTGGTGGACCAGAAACCCGTCACACCGGCAACTTCCCAATGTTCAGCCGGGATATTTTCATAGGCGGCCTCAAACGCTAGATTGCCATATTTGAGCATGTCTAATACGTTCACTGTTTTCTCCCTGAAAATGGAGCGCCAGCATCTTGCTGCCTGGTCCCCGTGTACACGGGGATGGAAACCGACGCTCCTTTTTCATTCATGGCTCCGCCCTACCGACATTGGCCTACAGTGCGGTTTTGATGATATTTCATGGCTACGCAGACAAGATGATGAAGCAGCCGCCTATCCACTCATCTTTACCTGGTTTAAGTTGTCGGAATGGAGTCAGATAAGCGGCCGTTGAGCGCCTGTATGTAAGACAGCCCCATCCCACAGCAGCCACCGATCACTTGCACACCCTGAGCCACCCAGCCTTGAGCTATCTCAGCATATTCTTCCGGGGTATAGGGGTTCTCCACATTGGGATCGGCAAAATCGCGCACATAATCGCGGCGACCAGCTTCAGGGTAGACGCCAATAGGCCCCGACCATTTAGATTTGATAACGGGCAAAGATTTGGTCGTATCTTCGACGTTAGAGTGAAACATGTTGAGAACATCACAGCCCAATGGCAGCCGTGCCTCCAGTTCATCTGCCAGCAAAATATCTGAGGCGTAACCGGTGTGGACCATTTCTTCCCCTTCATTGACATGACACTTGAATCCGGCCCAAAAAGGAATCCCCACGTTGGCTACTTCGTCTAGAACCCATTCCCGCTGTTCTATGTCGCCCGTTGCTTCGGCCATGAGAAAATCTACCCCGGCATCAGCCAGAATCTCGGCCTGCTCTCGCAAATTCCGTCGCACTTGTGCTTCGGTGACCAGGCTGCGGGTGCGAAAACCATAACCCGTTCCCCGTGCTCTGGGCTTGAACCAACGCTGATATTGATCTTCTGTCCAGGCCCCAAAGTTGGAAACAGAACCGCCAATATAAACCGGTTTATCGGCCACCCTATCGCGGGCTTCCTGGGCCAGGGCAACAGCCCGCAGATTCATTTCGATGACCTGATCGCTGAGACCTGTCGGTTCATAGTTGTGTCTGGCGGCCGAATAAGTGTTGGTGGTGATCACATCTACACCAGCCCGGATATAATCTTCATGCATTTTGCGCACGGTGTAGGGATGAGTGTGGTTAGCCATCGCTGCCCAACAGTATGGATCCATGGGTACGCCCATTGCCTGAAGCTGTGTGCCCACAGCACCATCCAATCTAATGACATCGCCTTGATCTAATCTGCTTTTCAACACCTGATAATCGCTCATCTTGTTATCTCCTCATTTTTGCCATATCTCTTTCGTTTGGGTTTATACTGATGCCATTGAGGCATAAATCAACTGTTTGGGTGATCCAATGTTTGCGATAGCTCGTGTCCAGGATAGATTCCCCCCAATATTTCTCAAATACTTCTGCGTAGCGCACCTGGTAGCCGATTCGCTCGAGCAGGGTACCGGCCACAATAGCTGGATCTACTTGCGGCCGAATCAGTCCCCGCTCACAGGCCGATTCAAGAAATCTTTTAAGGGTTTGGGACTGTTCCACAAAGGCGGTGGCAATGGTGTCTCCCGCCTCTACCAAATCTTTCTCCATCTCCATGTAGGCAATCCGTAACCCCTCTGCATCTTCCATTAAGGAGGCAATTGTTTCCTCAACAAATATCGTCAATCGAATCTGTAGATCCGTTGTGTCGAGCGGCCCATCACCTAGAATACGGTTCATGGTCGCGCTTTGCCGCTCCGTAAATTGTTGCAATACTGTTTGGTAGAGTGCCTGCTTGCTGCCAAAATGGTAGTGGACGGCATTGTCACTCACGCCAGCCTCCGCACAAATCTGCCGGACAGATACACTGTCGAAGCCGTAACGGGCAAACAACTGTCTGGCAGTATCTAATACATTTTGGCGTGTATCTCTTGGCATAATGAACTATATCATGATACTATAGCAACTGCAATAATTACGATTGCAAATGTTATATTATTCAATACAGTTGCCATAGATCACAGGGTCTACCCGTTCCAACCAATAATCTCAAAAAGAGTGGGGTGTACTACAATGTATAGGAATGGTAATCCGTAATCCGTAACCGGTAATCCGTAATCCGTTCACCGATTGCCGTTCACCGATTACCATTTATTTAAGAAGGAGTGTTTATTGATGTATGGCAAAACAGGCATACTTGAACGATTGCAGAAAGGAACTGTTCTGGGGGCAGAAGGCTATGTCTTTGAGCTAGAGCGCAGGGGTTATTTACAGGCTGGGCCGTTCGTGCCGGAAGTTGTATTAGAAAACCCGGAGGTGGTGAAAGCGCTCCATAAGGAATTTTTGAATGCTGGTGCCGAGGTCATGCTTGCCCTCACTTATTACGGCCACCGTGAGAAAATGAAGGTGGTGGGGCGAGAGGATGATCTGGAAACGCTCAACCGGGTGGCCGTCAGATTGGCCCAAGAGGTTGCCGCTGACGGTGATGCCCTGGTTGCCGGCAACCTCTCCAATGCCGGTGTTTACGATCACAACAATCCCGAAGAGAGTTCTAAGCGACTGCGGGCCATTTATGATGAACAAGTACAGTGGGCCTATGAGGAGGGGATTGACTTTGTGATTGCTGAAACGCTGTCCAGTCTAGGCGAAGCGCTCATCGCCCTGGAGTCTATCAAAAAATTTGATCTGCCGGCCATGATTACCTTTATTCCCTTTTCACCGCGCAAAACGATGGATGGCTATACCTATGAGGAGGCCTGCAAAATCCTGGCCGATAACGGCGCTGAAATTGTGGGCTTGAATTGCGGTCGGGGTCCTGATACGATGATGCCGCTCCTGGAAAGAATACGAGATAAGGTGGATGGGTATATTGCGGCCCAACCTGTTCCCTATCGCACGACGAATGAACAGCACAGCTTTCACTTTCTACAAGAACCGGGCCATAGCATGGGATTCCCTATTGCTCTGGACCCTTTCACGCATACACGGCATGAGATGGCTGATTTTGCCGCCCAGGCAAAAGACTCAGGTGTGAACTATATCGGTATTTGCTGTGGGGCCGGCCCACATCATGTGCGAGCCATGGCTGAAGCCTTAGGCCGCACCCCGCCGGCCAGTCGTTATTCGCCGGCGATGGATAAACACCCTATGTTTCAGGAAGGGGTGCAGGAACGCATTCAGGCTCTCCGGGCGCGGTGGGCGGCCGAAGAATGAAGATGTGGCGAGTGGGGCCGTCAGAACGGCTTGGTGAGTGATAAGCCCTGCAACTTGCTACCTGCAACTTGCTACCTGCAACTTGCTACCTGCAACTCTATTTTTGAGAGAGGAAAATAGCATGATCCGGAGTCGAATGAGTGCGACCCGCAGCGAGGTGGTTGCTGAAAATGGTTTGGTTGCCGGTGGGGATCAATTGGAGGCGGATGCCGGTGTGCGGATCCTGCAAGAAGGAGGGAATGCGATTGATGCCCTGGTGGCGGCCGCTTTTGCCGGTTTTGTGGTCGAGCCGGCCTCTTGTGGGGTAGGGGGCTACGGCCGTCTATCCATCTATCTTGGCGAACGGCAGGAATTCATCACCATTGACCACTACGTTCGCGCTCCCCTAAAGGCCCATCGTCATATGTTTGAGCTGGATACAGAGTCGCCCTGGCACTATTACGGCCATCCCAAAACGAAGGGACTAAAAGCGGAAAAAGGGTATCTGTCTCCGGCCGTGCCCGGCGCTGTGGCCGGCTTGTGCGCCGCTCAGGAGATGTTTGGCCGCCTCCCCTTGCCCCAGGTATTGGCCCCAGCTATCGAAATTGCCCAAGCGGGTCTACCTGTTTCCTGGAATCTAGCCTTGACGATCAATAATCTGCTGGCTGATATTCAGGGACATCCTCATCTCGCTGACTTTTTGCTGCCTGACGGCCGTCCCCCCCGATATACTTCCCCCTGGTCTGATGGCCATACGTTGGACACGAGCGACCTGGCCAAAACGTTGGGTCTCATTGCCGCCAAAGGGCCGGCTGGTTTCTACACCGGGCCTGTTGCTGAAGCCATTGAGCGCGAAGTAACAGCCAACGGGGGCATCCTGAGTGCGGCCGATTTAGCCGCATACCGCCCCAAAATCATGCGTGAAAAAGCGGCCCGTTATCGCGGTTTAGAATACATCACAGCTTATGATCAGGTAGGCTATGAGGTGCTCAATATTCTCGACCACTTTCCTCTGGGCGAATATGGGCCGGATAGCCTGGCCTTCCGTCACCTGGCAGCCGAGGCCCTGGGGCACGCTTTCATGGACAACAAGGTTCACTATGGCGACCCCGAGCATACCCAAAGCCCTGTGAATGGCCTGGCCAGCCGAGCTTTTGCCGCAGAACGAGCCAGAACGATCCAGTTGGACCGGGCCGCAGCCCGTCCTATCACTGCCGCCGATCCCTGGCCTTATGAGACAGAGGCTGATGCCCCAGAGAGGTTACCGAACTCGCCCACGCTGGCTAAAGTTGCCGGCACCTCTCAGATGGTATCGGCCGACCGGGCCGGCAATGTTTGTGCCCTAATCACCAGCTTATCCGCTGCTTTTGGCTGCCTGGTGCGCGTGCCGGGGACGGGCATTATTCTCAATAACTCCATGCAAAACTTTGATCCGCGCCCTAATCACCCTAACTGTATTCAGCCGGGAAAGATACCAATTTTTGCTGCGCCCAGCCTGGTGGCTGTTCAAAATGGTAAGGGGCTGTTTGCTGGGGCCGGATCGGGCGGCTACCGGATTATGACCGGGGTGCTGCATACTTTCATGCACGTGATTGATTTTGGCATGGGCATTCAAGAGGCAGTAGACGCGCCGCGTATTCATTGTCAGGGACAGGAGACAGTGGTTGACGGCCGTGTTCCCGCCGAGGTCCGGGAGCGCCTGACAGAAATGGGTCATGATCTGGTTGTGGTCGAAGATACACCGGGTGGGACACATTTCGGCCGTATTACTGGCATATTTATTGATCCTGAAAGCGGCTTACTGCATGCTGGCTCAGGCCCAGCCTGGAGTACGGGAGCCGCTGGTTATTAATGGTTGCTAGTTGCTGGTTGCTAGTTGCTGGTTGCTGGTTGCTGGTACAAGCCACCAACTACCAGCAACTAACCATCAACAACTAGCCACATTTACGAAGGAGTAAACTATGAAAATGCGTGAAGATTTAAAGCCTGGTAATAAGTTCCCTAATTTTGAATTGCCCGATCAGGATGGTGAGACCCTACAGTTAAGCCAGCGAATGCGTGGCTGGCCCATTATCGTTGTCTTCTATCGCGGTGTTTGGTGACCCAAATGTGTTCTCCAGTTGGAGAATTATGTGCGCGATTTGCAGCCAGAACTACGTGTTAATTATTGTAAATTGGTCGTCGTTACGGTAGATGATGCCGAGACCTCTCGTGAACTTCGTAATCGAATCGGTGCCGAATTCCCATTCCTTATTGACGCTGACCGCACCTTCATTGAAGCGCTGGATATTGTAGACTACACCGACCCCAAACATTCCCCCATTCCAATCCCCTACACCTTTGTCCTTGACCGTAACCGTGAAATCTATCGCATTTATGATGGCTGGTGGTTCGTAGGCCGGCCCACGGTCGAGGAGCTGCGTATGGATTTACGGGCTGTCATGTCACGCCGGCCCGATTACTCTTATGACCGGGCCTGGGATGAATCTCTGGAATCTCGCGAAGGTGCCTATGGATTAGGGGAAGTGCTCATTAAGAAAAAGTAATTGGGTGATTGGGTAATTGGGAAATTAGGTAATTGGGTAATTGGGTAATTGGGTAATTTTATCCTTCGGGATAATTTTCAATTGGGCAAAGCGTATCATGGACTTGAACAGTGATTCCTCCTCAATCGGTAATCGGTAATCGGTGATCAGTAATGTCGCACGGCGACCACTTCGTGTACGGATAACGGATTAGGAATACCGATAACGGATTACTGTGTACAGGGAGGTAAGATGATGGCTAAACGAGATAAGCGGGTGTACGGTCAATTCAATACTCAGTATGAGCCGGGGGTGGATATGCAGCGCCTGCGCTATGAACGGTTGGGCCGGGTGCAGGCTGAAATGGCGGCACGTGGTTATGGGGCCTTGTTGTTGTCCGACAATCGGAATGTGCGGTACTGCACGGGTGTAGCTGTGATGCCGATTTGGTCAGCTATCAACCTGGCGCATTATGTGTTGGTGCCTGTTGAAGGCAGTCCCATCCTCTATGAATATGGCCATGCCTTGCACCGGGCCGAACATTTCTGGGATCAGGTACGGCCGGTAAAATATCACCATGCCCATTGGGCTGACGATCTGGCGGATGAGCTGTCTGGTCAGTGGGCGGCCGAAATCAAGGACATCTTGCAGGAGTGGGGTGTCGCTGATGCCAAACTCGGCCTGGACATAATGGACTTTGAAGGCTTTGTGGCTTTGCAGGGACAGGATTTGAACCTGGCTGATGCCGACTCGGTGATGGAGGAGGCTCGCATCATTAAAACGATGGATGAAATAGAGCTGCTGCGGCAGTCGGCAACCGTCGCCGAAGCCTGCCTGCATGAAATGCAAACAGCGATACGTCCGGGCATCACGGAAAATGAATTGATGGGTGTCTATTGGGAGCGGATGTTGGCAGCCGGTGGCGAGTTCTGTTCGACACGCCTGCTGGTATCCGGCTATAAGACCAACCCCTGGTTTCATGAGGCCGGCAGCAAAATGGTGCGTCCGGGTGACCTAGTAGGTATTGACACCGATATGACAGGCCCGGAAGGGTATCTCTGTGATATTTCGCGCACGTTTCTTTGTGGTGACAAACCTACCCCGGCGCAAAAAGAGGCCTACCAGGTTGCTTATGATTTTGTCATGGCCACCATTGAGCTGTGTAAACCTGGTATCAGCTTTGCCGAGCTGGCGGCCGAGGCACCACAATTCCCTGAGGATTATAAGGCGCAGCGGTATCCGCTCATTTTGCATGGTATCGGCCTGGATGATGAACCGCCGAACATCGTTTTTCCCGATCGGGTGAAAGGGCCACGACCGGAGGGGATCCTTAAAGAGAATATGGTGGTGGCTGTAGAGGCCTATGCAGGCAAAGTGGGGGCCCAAGATGGGGTGAAACTAGAGGAAGAGGTATGGATCACGGCCGAAGGCCCGGTGGTCATTTCTCTATATCCCTACGAGGACAAGCTGCTCTCATGAAAGTCGTAACCCCGGAACAGGTAGGTTTTTCGACGACGCGGTTGGGACGTATCGGCCGTTTCATGGAGCACTATGTGGCTGAACAAAAATTGGCCGGGGTCATGATGCTTTTGGCTCGATCCACAGGAAGATTTGCTGGCGATCTTGATGACCCAATTAATGCCCAGCGGGTACTATCCAATTCAATTGCAATTTCGCACATTAACTTATCAAGCTCTAGTAGGATGATAAACGTTCAGACCCGAAGGGTTTTATGCGCCTGATGTTTCAAATACCAGAGAGCAAAACCCTTCGGGTCTTTCCGGTGAAAGTACGGTTACATAGGATGAAATATTATGGCAACAGCGACAAACCAACGAATCGGTAGACGTGAGCGGCAGCGTGAACGAAGACTTGAGTTACCTTTAAGTAAATTCAAGTTTCGACTGTTGCAAAACCCCTTGCCCCCGGTCGAATATCTGCCGCCAGAACAGATCGAAGAACTCCACGAAGCCTCCATGCAAATATTGGAAGATATTGGTATGGACTTTTATGATGCCGAAGCCTTAGCTGCCCTGGAGAAGGCGGGAGCCAGGGTTGACCATAAAGCACAGCACGCCTGGCTTGATCGCGGGCTGGTGATGGAGACAGTGGCTAACGCGCCGGACTTCTTTACGGTAAGGGCCCGCAATCCGGCACATCATGTAAAAATTGGCAAAAATTTCATTACCTTTTTGCCTATGGGAGGAATGGCTTACGTCTCCAGCCTGGATATGGAGCGGCGCACGGGTACACAGGCGCACACGGAAAATTTCATTAAATTGTCCCAGATGTGCAATATGCTGCATGTGGGTGGGGGTGGATTGGCCGCCCAGGATGTGCATGTCTCTGTTCGCCATCTACGGCAGGCTTATGCCGTCTACACGTTGACAGATAAGGTAGCAGGGGGTTCTTCACACGGCCGTGTCATGCCCCAAGACGCTATCAATATGGCTAAAATCGTCTATGGGGACGATTTCGATGGGGATCCTGTTCTCTTTGGCAATGTCAACGCCAGCAGCCCCTTACGCTATGATGAACGAATGTTGGGCGGGATGATTACCTTTGCCCACGCCAAACAGGCGATGATTGTCACCCCCTTCATCCTGGCCGGAGCGATGAGTCCCATTAGCATTGCCTCGGCTATGGCCCAACAGAATGCTGAAGCCCTGGCGGGAATTGCCCTCATTCAGCTTATCAATCCGGGGGCACCCGTCGTCTATGGCGGCTTTACGACCAATACAGATATGAAAACAGGCAGCCCGGCCTTTGGTACACCGGAAGGTGCCTGGGCGCTGCTGGTGGGGGCCCAATTGGCCCGGCGTTATCATTTGCCCTACCGGGGGAGCGGCAGTTTGTGCTCGTCCAATGTACCCGACGCCCAGGCCGCTTACGAAACGATGTGGACGATGTGGCCGGCCGTGATGGCTCACACCAACGTCGTCATGCACTCCCTCGGGTGGCTGGAAAATGGACTGACTGTCTCTTATGAGAAGTATATTCTTGACCTGGAATCGCTGGCCATGTTCCATCATTTCCTGGAGGGCTTTACCATCAACAAGGAGACCCTGGCTCTGGATATGATTGCCGAGGTTGGGCCAGGCGGCCACCATTTTGGTACGCCACACACCCAGACGCGTTACCAAACCGAATTCTATGAACCCATTGTCCACTCCCGCATCGGCTATGAAAACTGGGTGGTCAATGGTGCCCAAGACGCCGTACAGCGGGCCAATGCCATCTGGAAGACGTTGTTGGCCCAGTATGAGCCACCCTATCTTGATCCTGGTGTCGAAGAAGGCTTAAGGGAATATGCCCAGCGCCGTGAGCGGGAATTGGAAGGGATTGATCTTTATACGGGGTAGAGTCAGTAAACAGTGATCAGTAATCAGTAATCAGTGAAGAGCCGCCTATTTCTTTCCTTTCGTGTGCCTGCTTTTCGCTGGTTATGGGCCAGTTCCTTTTTTGGTTTCCTGAATTTAATGGCCAATGGGTTGACCGTTGGCTGGCTGGTTCTTGAGCTGAGTGATTCTCCATTCTGGGTAGGCACGGCCGCCGGGATCATGGGAATCGGCCAGCTTGGTTTTGGCGTATTTGCCGGTGTGTTGATTGATCGCCTGGAAAAGCGACGGCTGCTGCTGGCGGCCCAAATCGGCAACGGCCTGATTCCCCTCATTTTGGGCCTGTTGGTATTAAATGAACAGATTGCGCTATGGCATATTCTGCTAGGGCAGTTTTTACTAGGCGTCTGGACATCGGTAAGGGCGCCGGCGTTTCATACTGTTGCCTACCAGATGGTCGGCCGGCAGCGAATGTTAAATGCCGCCGCCACCTTGAATTTGGGGCTGAATGGGGCACGGATTTTGGGCTCGGCCGCTGTGGGGGTCCTCATTGCCAATTGGGGTAATGAAGGGGGATTGATTTTTGCCGCCGTCTCTGCCTTTTTAGGGGCCATTTGTGTCTTATTCATCGGTGGCCCGTATGAACCGGAGGCAGCCCGAGAACCATTCCTGCGGGCAGCGGCCGCTGGCCTCAAATATTCGTGGGATAACTTACCAGTACGGCGGCTGCTCTCCCTGAGCATTATTATGGAGGCTTTTGGCTTCTCCTATCACGTGATGCTCCCCGTCATCGCCCGCGATGTTTTGGGCGTTGGGGCGACGGAGCTAGGCTTCCTCTCCTCGGCCGGCGGGGTAGGGGCTACCCTGAGTACGCTGGTGGTGGCCGGCCTGGGAGATTACAAGGAAAAGGGGCAGTTACTGGTCTTTAATGCCCTGGCGGCCGGTCTCTCCCTGGTCCTGTTCGCGCTTTCTCCCTGGTACATTCTATCGCTGCTGCTGGTGATGTTGGTTAATGGGGCACTCATGGCTTATGACACGTCCATGAAAACGATGTTTCTTTTGGTGACTAGTGATGAAGTGCGGGGGCGGGTGAACAGTATCTATACGCTTACTTACGGCTTTCTTTCTTTAGGCGGTTTTATAGCTGGGGGTGTAGCCACGGCCGTCGGTGCGCCTATCGCTATTGGTGTCAGCGGCCTCATCATTCTCGCCTTCAACCTGTTTAATCTGCGACCGCTTGAGCAGTTACAGGCGGCAGGGGATACTGCCCCTGTCATAACGGATTAAAGAACGCTAAAATTTTCCCTATCCGATCTCACTCCGCCGCTACCTGCCGCATACGGCCAGGCAAAGCGTCACCGAGCGATATCCGACCCCCTTTCTCCTTGACCAACATCGCCTCAATACTGATATACTTAGTCGTCCCCAGCATCGCCCCAAAACAGAAACCACTTTCCCTATTGAGTGATTCAGTTATAATGAACGCTGGTTGAATTGTTATGAGTAAGTACCGATTTTGGTGGGATGACGACAATATTGAACATATAGCTAATCACGGTGTTGAGCCCTATGAAGCCGAAGAAGTCATTGATGACAATCCTTTTATAACCAAAGTTGGACAAGGAAAGTATCTGGCATATGGGCAATCAGATAGTGGCAGATATTTGCTCGTTGTCTTCGCCACCAAGCCAGAGCGAAGAATAAGGGTTGTTACAGCTCGAGATATGACAAATTCGGAAAGAAAGCGGTTCCGACGAAGGAAAAAATAATATGACAAAGATACCTGAATTTGAAACGGATGAGGAAATGGCGGCTTGGTTTGATACGCATGACACGGCCGATTTTATGGATGACATGGAAGAAACAGCCGAAAAATTTGATGTCATTCGAACTAATTTTGTGACGAGATTGATTGACGTGCGCCTGCGATCGGATTATTTTGAAGCGATTCAGGCTGTTGCTGAACGAAAAGGGATGCCATATCAAATGCTGGTACAACGTTGGCTATTAGAAAAGCTGAGTCAAGAAGCGCCTGATCTTGTAACGTAACAAGAGTGATGTAGAGAGAAACACAGCGCTCCCGCCTCGGTTAACTGTGTGCCTTAACGCTGCATCATGCGGACAATGCCAAAATCGGTCAGGCGCGGTATGCCATCTTCGGCCAGGGGACTGATAAGGACCAGAGATGGCGGAAGTCTCTGTTATGACAACTCTTCTAGTAGGGCTTTGGCCTCCTGAAGATCGGCCGTGGCAAATCCCTCCGTGAACCACCCATAAATTTCGGACAACAACTGGCGTGCCTCCTCCTTTTTGCCCTGGTTCAGCCATAAGCGGCTCAAACTCATTGCAGCACGCATTTCCCACGACTTCGCTTTCTGCTGACGTGCAACCTTAACACCTTTCTGAAAACAGGCTTCAACCTCTGCTCTGTTCTCACCTATGCTTTGCAGGAGGCTACCTTGAAGCCAGTATAATCCAGGCTCGTCAATTCGTTCGCCAGTTAGCTGGATAATTTCGAGTGCTTCTGTTAGCAGGGTTAAGCCCTCTTGAATCCTACCTACCGCTTTATAAGCATCTGCAGAATGATAAAGCATTCGAGCCTTTGCTGATGTTGACCCACTTTCCAGGAACACCGTCAGTGCTTGATCAACGAGTTGGATGCCTTCTTGGCCACGTCCTAATCCAATCAGAATCCTACCGTGTATGAATTGGGCAACGATTAACCAATAGTGTGGCGCCGCCTTGTGTTCAGTGATGTAGTCAATGATTGCATCACTCTGCTTTAAAGCCCTGGACCAATCTCTACGAAACATGTAAAGATAGCTTCCAACATTCAATGCGATGACTAGGCTGGGTGGGTGGGCCAGCTCCTGGGCCAGAAAAATGGCTTTCTTGACTCGCTGAATTGCCTGATCTTGATAGCCAAGTTGCCACAAGGCTTCAGCACCAAATGCGGCGCAAACCACTCCGGGGTCTTCGCCGTAGAGCAGGACATATGTCTCATGATAACGGGGATTGTAGACGTCGAACCCCTGTTTAAAATGTACCCAAGCCTGCTCTGGCTTGCCCAAAAACACTAGCGTCGTACCCATCAAGCGGTGGGCCAACGGCTGGAGGGTCGGATCTCCAAGTCTTTCGGCCAGGGACAAGCTTTGTTCAGCCAGCTCAAGCGCATTTTGATAACCTTCACTCGTGGCGTAATACATCCAAAGCCCCCACAAGACAGGAAAGAGTCGCACCGTCTCACCAACTTGTTCTGACAATGTTCGCGCACGCTCGTAGGCATCACGTACCGTCGAGGAGGCATAACCCTTGGTGATGATATGGGAATTGCCCAGTGCCAACTGTAAGGCCAGTTCTTGTTGGTCCCGCTCAGGAGTTTCTGGTAGGCTCTCGAGAAGTTCAAGGCCCCGGCTCAAATGGGTGATGGCCGCCTCATAGGCAGAAAGCCGGATGGACTGGTTTCCTGCTTCCAGCAAGTAGTTAATCGCCTTTGTTAACAACGCTGCTTGTTCAAAATGCCTCGCCAACTGTACGGTTATGCTCTCAGTTTGCCCCTCATACAGCGTTTCTAGCATATTGCCCACCGATTCATGTAAATAAGTACGTTCCATTCCATCCATCTGGTTGTATAGGTACTGATGGAACAAGTTGTGGCGGAAGCGGTAACGGGCCAATCGCTTTGTACCGAAATGCTGTGTACTCTCCCCTTGCACCAGCCGGTGTTGTCTGTCCAGTTCGCGGCTGAAGCGTCTAATGCAATCACGGTCTTCAAGACCCAATACCCTGGCTACCACCTCGGCGGTGAAGCTCTCCCCTTCTACACTGGCCACGGTCAGCATCTCGTGCAGGTCGCTGTCCAGCCGGTCAATACGCCTTTCAATCACCCCTTCCACACGTGGCGGAAGCACATCCAGATTTAATGCTTCCCCTTCAATCCAATAACCCTTTTCATCTTGCTGCAAGTCACCCCGTGCTTGTATATCTCGTAAAAGCTCAATGGTAAACAGAGGTTGGCCCATAGTGTGCTTGGCCAACGACTGGCGAAAATGTTCGGTCAACTGGTTGGGTTGTGTGTCCAACAAGGCATCCACAAATGCCCTGACTTTCCCCATTTCCGCCTGATCCAGGTCTACCCAGATGTCACCTTGCTGACGTTTGAACTCACTCAGGATAGACTGTAGGGGATGGGTCTTATCCTCTCGCCCTTGGGCTACGTCTTCGGGCCGGTAAGCACCAATAATCAAGATGGGGTGGCTGCTAAGCCGCCGGCCCAGGTGGGCGAGCAAACTGATAGAGGAAAGGTCAGCCCAATGCAGGTCATCAATGATGAGGAGCAGAGGCTGTTGGCTGGCAAGAGTTGTTAAAACAGTCATGACCTGTTCAAAAATACGGCTCTGTTCTGGTTTCTGACTGCCGCTGACTTCTTTACGTTTGATGAACTGCCTTAAGCCTGCCGCCCAACCAGTGCCGTCAGCGTCATAGTCATGGCATCGGTTGAGCAAGGCGTTGGCAGGCACAAAGGTGTCAATTAAATCGGGACCGTGTTCGGTAAGCGCCTGGACAGTCTGAGGGAGCAAGTGCCAGAGGCGCAGGGCATGGTCACGGCCGATGGCCCCGGCCCGCCATTGGCTCTCTACATCCCCGATGAGCATACGCAAAATATCGCGGAAGGGCAGAAATGGGTCACCGACACCAGTATAGACATCACATACGCCCCTGGCGACGATGAGATTTTTATGGGTCGCCTGCGCCTGGCGAGCAAAGGCATTGAGGAGGCTGGTTTTGCCCTGTCCCGCCTCACCGGTAACAAAGGCAACGCCAGATTGACCGGCCAGGGCCTTATCCAGAAAGGCGGAGAGTTGAGCCAGTTCAGCCTCCCGGCCGGCAAAGACCGTGCTGTCGGCCGAGGCTGTTGGCGTCTCTTCATCCAGGAAAGCTGGAGTTGAGGGAGGGGCAAGGTGAGAGGGTGATCTCTCCTTTGCTTCTACTTTGGCTGTACCGCCTGGCTCCCTGGTTGCTGGCGGTCCGTGAAGTCGTTTGGCCTTGATCGCCTCGTACAAGGATTTTGTCTCTGGCTCAGGGGCGATGCCTAGTTCGTCTTGGAGTAGGCGGGCACACTCTTCATATTGGCGCAAAGCGGCCGTTTGTTGACCTGACCAGGCATACAATTGCATCAAGGCCCGATGGGCCGGCTCATGCAGCGGGTCTAAGGCTGGCCAGCGCCGGGCATAGCTTATAGCTAGCTCGTACTCACCCTGGCTGCTGTGATGGCCAATTAAGGCTTGCAGAACGGTGGTTAGGGTCTGGCGCAGCGATTCACGCTCGAAGAAGAGCCAATCGTCGAAGGCCGGGGCATCGGGCAGACCAAAGCCAGCCATGAAGTCGGCCGGACACAACTTGACCGCGGCCGTCAAATCTCGGGCACAATCGGGACAAAGCAAACGGCCGCCATGCTCATGTGCCCCGGCGGTAGCCACCAGTTCCCGGAAATTGTGTACATCCACCCAAAGCCCCGCCGACAGATTCAGGGCTGCTTGTGTGCGATCAGTTGTCAGGCAGGCTGTTCCCAGCTCTTTCTTCAAATTAGACAGTTCACGGCGCAGATTGTTGCGAGCGCTGGGGGGATCGTAGTCGGGCCAGAAAAAAGCCAGCAGGTGGTCCCGCTGCTGTGGCTGGCCGGTGACGGCCAGGTAAGCCAGCAGGGCCAGGGATTTGCGCCGTCCCAGCGGCAGCGATTGGCCCTCCCGTTCTAATCGCGGCGAGCCAAACAGGGTGAGCTTGATCGGCAACATGAGCTATTTTAGCCCGTTCCAAAGCAAAAAGCGATCCACTTTTTTGGAATGCTTTTTGGAATCGTTGAGAGAATGATGTTGGAATGGTCCCTAGTTATGATGGAGGCAACTTAATCAAGTGAAGACAAGTGATAATACGAAAGGAGACAAAATCATGGACCCAATAACCAATCATCAATTAGGACAGATGACCCACCGTGAGTATGAGGCAAGATATGGGCAAACTCAACTACGCGACGAAGCGGGCAGTGAGAAGAAGGTGAATGCCTGGCCACGCACGTTGGCCATCAGCCTGAGTGGAGCGGCCGTAATCGCCCTCTTTTTCATCCAATTTCTGACTGGATAGCCGAAGTAAACAAAAAAGTCCGTGTTTAAGTGCCTCGATCTAGGACTGGCAGCCCTGTCAGGACTGCCAGTCCTGCTACCAACTGAAGACACATTTTTTTGATCAGGGTAGCAATAAATTTTCCTCATAAGGATAATGAGACAACACCTCGTAGCCATCTTCGGTAATCAACACCTGATCTTCCAGCTTCACGCCGGGGCCACCGCTATAGCGGCCGATAAAACTTTCAACGCAAAGGACCATGCCCGGTTCCAATACGCCATTGGGACTTAAATCACTCCAATACCAGGGGAAGGTGATGCCCGGATACTCATCACAGAGACCAACCCCGTGATAAAAGGTTGAGTAATGGCGGAACTCATCTCTGGGATAAGTAACGGCCGTTTGAGACAGCTCCTTAAAGGTGATACCGGGTCGCAAGATTTCGGTGTTCTTTTGAATTTGCTCATAGGCCATCGTGTAAATCTCTTGCTGCTCCGGTGTCGGCCGGGCATCGCCGCAGAGCCAGGTACGGGAAATGTCCACACAGATGCCGTAAGAACCAATCAAGTCTGTGTCAAAGCCCACCAACTCCCCATTCTGAATTTCGCGGCTGCTGCATTCTTGAAACCAGGGATTGGCGCGGGGGCCGGCAGCCAGCAGCCGGGTCTCAATCCATTCTCCACCCCGGGCGATATTCTCCGCATGGAGGTAGCTCCATAATCGCTGTTCGGTGATGCCCGGCTGTAAATTTTCCCGCATCACGTCCATTGAACGTTCGCAGGCCACCATAGCCCGCCGCATCGCCTTGATTTCTTCATCAGATTTAATCACCCGAGCCAGCTCCATGATCTCTTCCCCGTTCATGACTTCGATGCCGTGGGCTTCAAGAGCGTGAATGCCTTCGGCCGTGCTGTGATCCAGAGCAAGCCGCTTGTTCCCGCCACTGTAGGTGGTGACGAGATCAGCGATTTCTTCGGCCCATAATTTTGCCTTCTGGGCATAATGTTCGCCGGCTCCAAAATAATAATAGGTAGTGGCCGGCCGTACTTCGGTAATGATAGGTGAGTGATAATTAAGAAAGCCGCAGCCATGAAACTCAAAGACAATAACTGGACCTTCTGTCGCCACAAAGGAATAGCGGGCTGCATTGTGGGTAATCCACAACTGCATGTTGGTGCTATCTGTCGCGTAACGGGTGTTGATCGGGTCATACAGTAAAATGCCGGCGTAGTCGAATTCTCGCAGCTTCTGCCTGACCCGCTCCAGACGATAATTGCGAATCTGGGCCAGATCAGGTGCAGGCAGCCCCGCTGCTGCCCATTCCGACTCGGCCAACTCGCCTGGCCCCAGAACATGCATATTAAGGCTCTTAGCATATTCAATGGTTTCCGGTGAGGGGTCCTGCCATGCGCTGATTTTTGCCCGATGTTTGCCTGTGATTTTTGGGGTTGTCATTTTGCATTCCTTTTTATATATTGACGCAAAGGCGCAAAGGTGCAAAGAAGTATAAGAAAAAAGGTAACTACTAAGCCAGAAGTTCAACTTTTTCTCTGGCTGACCAAACGATTTGTCAGCTAAAAGTTGAACTTCTTCTCGTGAGCCTGAGTAGTTACGAAAAAAGCCTAAAAACCTTTGCGTTCCTCTGCTTCTTTGCGTCCAAATTATTCGTCTTTTAAACTACGGGGTCTAGTCAATGAGTGATCGTATTGAAGAACGGCCGTTTCCCGGTGGCCTCCATCGTCGAGAAAACGGCCAGGACATTATTACCTGGAAGAACAAGGATCTGCCCAAAGATCTGCGATTGTACACCCTCTACCCCCTTTCCTTGTTGTTGCTGATGCCCCTTACCCTTTTTTTGACGGCTCGCTTATGGCGAGAGATTTTGAATTTGTCATTGGTGCCTTTTGATAAGTTCTATTTTTACATCACACTATTTATCGTATTGATCTGTTGGCTGGGGGTCACTGCCATTTTTGTTGTCCTTCTCCGCTTAAGCTGGACCGAATCTATCATTATCGGGGATGATGCCATCTTGCTCATCTATGACGGTCTCCTCGCTTTTGCTACGAAACGAATAGCGGCGGCCGATATCTGGCAGTTCTCTTTTGAGCAACTCACATTTGGTAGTGATCAGGATTCTCGCTATTCCCTCAATATTTTTCATAAACGGCGGCAAGTCGTTGCTTATTGGATGCGTAAAGAAGAAGCCCATCAACTTTTTTTGCTGCTCGGCCGTATCATTCAACGACGCGGCTGGAGCGATTCAATTAAAGTGACTGATGCCAGTTAATTGGCCAGTTAATCGGTTCGATTCGCTCTGGCTCTGGCGGTTGAAACCGCAGCCACGACTACCAAGTCGGCCTACGCCGACTGAAGAGCCTGTTTACAGCCCGCCGTACTGCGCCAGTCATATGGTCAATTTGTGCCTCCGTTAAATGGGTATAAATAGGCAGTTGTATCTGGTGCTCAAAATAGGTCTTCTCGGCTACCGGACACAGCCCATAGGTATAGCCCAACGCCCGAAACTCAGAGAGCAAATGAATCGGAAAGTAGCGAATGACAATGGCGATGCCTTCCTCTTGTTCCAGATAGCGAATGAAATCATCTTTAGGTGCGCCCACAATTTCAGGATGATAAAAAATGGTATACAGGTGATAAATGTGATAGGCGTAGGATTTCTCTATTTGCAGGCTGATACCCGGAACATTGGCCAGGCCCTCATCAAGCCGGCCGGCGATATAACGGCGGCGTTCGTTGAGTTGATCGAGCTTTTGCAATTGGGCAATGCCTAAAGCCGCACTGATTTCATTCAGGCGATAGTTATGACCCACTTCATACGCATTGCCAATATAATCCTTTTCAAAAGAGGAACGGACATGCCAATCTTCGTAGTAATCTGGTTTGGGATAAGGGCCAATCGTTTTGTCAGCCCGTTCTTGCGTCTGTCCCCAAACATGAATGGTGCCTAAATGACGGGCTTTCTCAGCATAGTGATCATCATTGGTCACGAAGGCCCCACCTTCCCCTGTGGTCATATTTTTCAGGGAGTGAAAACTGAAACAGCCGATATGGCCAATCGTCCCTACCTTTTGTCCCTTGTAGGTAGCTCCTGGGGCGTGGGCGCAATCTTCAACCACCGTCAGGCTGTAGCGACGGGCGATCTCCATAATGGGGTCCATGTCCACAGCCTGTCCGCCATGATGCACCACCCATATGGATTTGGTGCGTTCCGTAACCAAGGCTTCGACCGTTGTCGGATCCAGGTTGAGGCTGTTGGCATCAATGTCGGCAAAGCGTATCTGGCAATTGCGGGCTTGCAGGGGCCAGGTGGTTACCCAGAAAGTTTGGGGCGTGGTAATCACTACGTCGCCCTCTTTCAAGCCCAATACTTGCGCTGCCAGATAGAGGGCGCTGGTACAGGAACTGGTGGCCTGGACGTGCCTGGCACCCAGGTAGGCGGCCAATCGCTGTTCGAATTCGGCATTCATAGCCCCCCGGCTCAAAGTGTCTTGCTGCATCGCTTTCAACACCATGGCAACTTCTTCTGAGCCTAGTTGATTAGAGATGCCGCTGTAAGGAACTTTCATGGTAGTCTATCCTCCCGGAGGTTTAAGGGAACCTCCGGGAGGATTACTTAATCCGTACCCGGAACGGCCGGTTCTGCTGCCAGATCTTGCTGTAAGGGCTGCTTGATGGGCACGAAGGCCAGTAAGATGACAAAGCTGATAAACATCATCAGCGCCCCCAGCCATAACAGGTCGCGAAAAGCATCTACAAATGCCCAACGGATGGCCTCCTCAACAGCCACTGTGACCGCGGGTGATAGCCCTTCAGGCGGTATCGTGGCCCCAAGATTGACAGCCCTGGACATTAACTCGGCCCGGCTGCCAGCGTCTAAAGCGATAGCGGCCGCTCGTTCAGTTAATGCCGTCTGAAAGCGAAGAGACATGGCTGTGCCGAAGACGGCGATTCCCAGCATCTGGCCGACCCGAGTGACCCCTGTTTTAACGCCGGAAGCGATGCCCGAATAGCGCTTGGGCAGGGCGGCCACTGCGGC
>Ga0299914_10000717_pt1 | contig 20625 bp, 20 predicted proteins | sample RVTome_10_FD_201361 | JGI IMG/M metagenome (GOLD analysis project Ga0299914, IMG submission 201361) | Soil microbial communities from uranium-contaminated site in the Upper Colorado River Basin, Wyoming, United States - RVT153D57 (version 2) ...
TCAGACGAGCTGGTGCTCGTAGGCGTAGGCCGTCGCGGCAGCGCGGGAGGAGACATCGAGCTTCACGAAGATGTTGCTCACGTGCCGCTCGACGGTGCGCTCGCTGATGCCGAGCGTCCTGGCGATGGCGCGGTTCGAGCGGCCCGCCGCGATCAGGCGCAGCACCTCCGCCTCGCGTGCGCTCAGGCCGCTGGGGTGACGGGCGGTCCGGTCGGCGAACGTCTTCACGTAGGCGAGGTCGGGCCTTGCGCCGAGACGCGCGAAGGTGCGGCGCGCGGCGTCGAACTCGATTGCCGCGGCGTCGCTGTCGCCGAGCCCGGCGCAGGCCTCGCCGATTCGCGCCCGAACGCGCGCGGCTTCGTAGGGCGCGTCGACGTCTTCCTGCAGACCGGCGCAGGCGCGGCGGAGATGGTTCAGGGCGTCGCGAGCCTCGCCCTCCGCGAGCCGGATCGCGCCGTGCGCCCCCTCCGCGAGCGCGCGCAGGAGCGGGGACCCCAGCTCTCCCGCTATCCGTGCGAGTTCGGCGGCCGCTTCGCGCGCGCCGTCGACGTCCCGCGCCTCGAGGAGGATCTCGACGGCCGCGGGCAACACGCGCGCGCGACCGCTCGACGACCGCGCTTCGTCGAGCGCCAGACGAATCGCCGATGCCGCCTGAGCCGCGCGTCCCTGGGCCAGGCGCAGGAGCGCCAGGCCGGGCTGCGGCGAGCGGCCGCGCGCGCCAGCCTGCCGGTAGGCCGCTTCGGCGTCGCCGAACTCGCCGCGCAGCCTGTGCATCTCACCGCATTGATAGAACGCCGCCCCCGACGCGGGCTGCGCTGCCGGCGTGGTCAGGCGCTCGCACGCGCGCCGCGCCGCCTCCGCGGCCTCGGCCCAGTGGCCGCGCAGGTGCAGGACTTCCGCGCGGCGGATCAGGCACTGGCCCGTGTACGGCAGCAGGTCAGGCTGCGCGTCGCACCAGCGCGTGAGCGCCGCCGTCCACTCCTGCGCGCGGCGGAGATCGAAGATCTCGAAGCAGCCCTCGATCACGCTGCAGTAGACGTCGCCGGCGGCCAGCGCCGACACGTCGCCGGCCTCGACCGCCGCAATGGCTTCGTCCAGCAGGCGGATGCCCTCTTCGAGCCGTCCCAGGCGGATGAGCACGCGGCCACGGCTGTGGCGCGCGAGCGCCGCGAGATCCGCGTTGCCGAACCGGCCGCCGATCTCCGCGGCGCGACTGAAGGTCTCGTACGCGCCCGCCGCGTCTCCCCTGGAGAGACGCTCGAGGCCGGCGGGCAGGAGGAGAAAGCCGGCTTCGACGCAATCACGCCGCGTTTCGTCGAGCAGTGCCTGCGCGCGCGCGACCCACGCGGCGCCTCGCGCCCGCTCGCCGGTGTTGAAGAGGCAGGAGGCCAGCCAGAAGGCGGCGCGCGCGGCGCCCTCGACGTCCGCCCGTTCCAGGAAAGCCTGGTGCGCCCGGGTCCATACGTCCACGCTGTCGGCCGGCCGGCCGGTCAGATACGTCGCGGCCGCGAGGCGCAGGAGGTCGTCGGCGTCGAGCGGCCGCGTCCGCTCGGCGTCGGCCAGCGCGGTGCACGCCTTCCTCCAGCTCCGTTGCGCGTATGCCCGCCGGCCTCGTTCGAGTGAATCCACGACGTCATCCGTTCCACGCATGGCGTGGCACGAGACGAGGATAGATCACTCTTCCCTCCGTGGTCGCGGCCCGTGGCCCGTGTCCCCAATGGGCTTCAGCGGAACGTGAACCCGACCCCGAACTTGAAATCCGGCGTGCCCTCCATGCCGACCTTGAACTCGAAGAACAGCCCGCGGCTGTTCTCCAGCCCGCCCACGAAGCTGAACCCCGCCTCCGCGTCGTCGCCGGGGCCGTCGAACTGATAGAGGTTGATCGCGGGCGCGCCCCCCGCGTAGAAGCCCCAGTCGCTCCCGCGCCGCGGGAACTTCCACAGGAACTCGAAGTTGACCGCCACCAGCGTCACGTCGTCGCCGAACCCAATCTCGGCGTTGGGCCGGAAGACCAGACGTTCGACGAGCGGCTCCGTCTCGATGTGCCCGCCGACATACACCTGATCGGGATCGACGCTCACGCCCGCGCGCAGCCCCGCCGCAACCTGGGCCGATGCAGGCACAGGCATGAGCAGGCACGCGATCCCCAGGAGGACAACTCCGGAAACGCTCAGCTTGTTCGTTGCACGTCGCACGATCCGTCACCTCGTCGAAAAGGGCGTACAGCCCGGCTTCTCAGGATCGTATCGGACCAAGCGCACCTTTGCGTGAGGCCCGGCGCCCTCCGCGCGAAGAAATGGCGAAGCGGCGCGTGCACCCTCACGCCCGGCTGACAGATGCAGTCGTCGAGTCGAAACTGGAAAGAAGGAGCGATCAAGGCGCGCGGAGCGGCACCCGGGCGGCCAGCTCACGGACGCGAGCGCGATCCTCTGGCAGCTTCAGCGCCTGCTCCGACCGATCGAGCGCGAGCCGGGAGTGCTCGACCGCCGCCGCGGACAGTGCGCGGTCTCCGGATGCCGCGAGCGCGAGAAAGGCCTTCTGCAGCCGGATCGCGACCTCGACCATCCCCGCCCCGTCCCGGGCAATCGCCGTGAACGCATCGTCGAACATGTCGCCGGTGGACAGCTCCGGCACGATCACCCGATCGAAGCGGACCTCCGGCGGCTCGCAGGGCTCGGCCCAGCGCGCGAGCAGCCGGATGAACGCGCCGAGGACGGCGATGGCGGTACCGGGATCGTTCACCGCCGGCGAGAGCGCGCGCAACGCGATCTCCGCCAGCGTCACGAGGCCGAAGCGCGGGTCCTCCTCGAACGTGCGGTCGTCGCCGATGATGAAGGCCCTGGCGATCTCGCGCCGGGCTTCGTTCTCCTCGTCTGTCCCGCCGTCGATCCTCGCCAGTGGCCGCCCCGGCGCGATGAACGTCCCCGGGAGCGCTTCGACGAACACGGTCACCCCGGCCTCCTCGGCGACGCGCTGGATTTTCTCGAGATCGATGGACTGCACGTATCCGAGCTCGTCCGAGTGGACCTGCCTGCCTGACGGCTGCCGGCCGCTCCGCGGCACACCGCCCATGCCCGGCGCCTTGCGGCGCGCCGTCAGGGCCTCCGCGGCGGCCTGTTCCACGCGTTCGATGGTCGGGCCGACGCGGCCGAGCCTGGCTATCTGATCCACCCACCGGAGAAACAGCATGATCACAATCGCGAAGATGAGGATTGTCAGGAGGAACACGACGAACAGGCCGATCCGCCCGTAGAAGCCGGTCTTGATCGCCGTGAGCGCGACGATGCTGAAGATGAACGCGCCGATGAAGCCCGACAGCGCCGTCTTCGACACGTCGTCGGTGACGATCAGCTTGAAGGCGCGCGGAGTGGCGGTGGAGCTTGCCGACGAGTAGGCGGCGACCATCGACGCGACGGCCAGCGTCGCGACCGACATCATGCTCGACGCGATGATGGCGAGGAGGTCTTCGAGCGTTTCGCGATCGATGCGCGGCACCTTGTCGGCGAACGTGAGCGAATCGGCCGCGGAGGCGGCGGCGACGCCCGCAATCGCGAGCAGGGTGTAGACGAGCGGCCGAACCCACAGCTTCTGCCGCAGCTGGGTCATCCACAACCACACGCGATGCTTCATCGTCTCGCCCCACAGGATCGATCGCTGGCTCCGCCCGGCTCGAGTGCCTCCCGGGAACCCTATACGGGCGGCCGGCTGGTGCGAACCGCAATTTCCGCGCCGGTTCTCAGGTCGCCAGGTCGTGGGGGCGGCGACGCGCCGATGATTGAGGGGGTATCAGCTTCGCGGCTCTCGAAGCACCGGCGGCCACGGGCGGGAACCCGCGGTCCTGAGCCGATCACCCCGCTCCGGAGGGCTCGATCGCCAGGTACTTCGCGGGGCGCGTCCGGTAGTCCTCGGGCGTGGCGACCGCAGGGTTCAGCCACTCGATCACGGCGGCGTGCCCGAGGCTCTCGGGGTCGTGGCGCAGGTAGTTCGAGACGACGGCGATCACGACGAAGCCGCGCTTGAGCTGGAACGAGAGCGTGGGATCGCCCAGCTCTCCGCGGACGATCTTGACGACGTACTCCTCCGGGCTGAGCACGTCGGCGTGCTTGTGGTAGTGGCGCAGGCGCGCCCCGGCGCGGATGCGCAGCAGCCCGAGCCGGATCGTGAGGGCGCGCCGCGCTTCGTAGAGGCGCTTCCCCACGCCGGTGCCCTGCAGCGACGGGTGGACCATCACCTCCGCGCCGTACAGCGTGCGCCCGCGCTCCGGATCGTGGTTCGTGAACATCCCGCCGTCCGTGAAGTCGCGCCAGCTGCTGGTCATCTCGTAGTCGTTCCACCAGACGATCAGGCTGGCGGCCATGCCGACGACCTCCTTCGTCGCCGCGTCGATGGCGACGAACTGCCCCTCGGGGAAGATCGCGTGGTGCGACGCGAGCTGCGCATGCGTCCACACCGGGGTTCCGGGGTAGACAACCTCCGAGAGCGCGCGGATGGCCTCGAAGTCCTCCGGCGCCGTGTTGCGGACGACGATCGTCTTCGCCTCGCTCATAGTGCAACTTCCTCGCAGGTGGCCACGACCTCGGCCGTCTCGCGGCTGTCGAGGAGCGGCAGCACCGTGCCGGATTCACGGGAGTGGGTGATGGTCTCCATGTTCAGCTCGCCGACGATCATCATTTCCTGGTTGGGGTGTCCCTCGGCCAGGATGCCGTCGCGCGAGAAGGGGAAGTCGCTCGGCGTGAGGATCGCGGCCTGCCCGTAGTTCAGCGAGACGGCGGGCACCATCGGCAGCGACCCCACGGTGTGCGCCACGACGACGTAGATCTGGTTCTCGATGGCGCGGGCGTGGGCGCAGTAGCGGACGCGGAGAAAGCCCTGGCGGTCGTCGGTGCAGGCGGGGACGAGCAGCAGCTGCGCGCCCGCCCGCGCGGCGGCCCGCGCGATCTCCGGGAACTCGACGTCGTAGCAGATCGCCACGCCGATGCGTCCGAGCGCCGTGTCGAACACCTTCAGGCGCCGCCGCGCGCGCACGTCCCAGTCCTCGGTCTCGAACCGCGTCATGTGCAGCTTGCCCTGCGTCTGGTACTGACCATCCGGGCTGAAGAAGAACGACTCGTTGTGGATCGGGCCGTCCGGGTCGTCGTACAGGGGGACCGTGCCGCCAAGAATATACAGGCGATGCCTGGCGGCAAGCCCGGAGAGCAGCTCGGTCACCCGCGGGGCCTGTGCCGCGAGATCCCGGATCTGCCGCCGGATCGGCCGCCGGAGATCCCCGAGGGTCAGGAGCTGAATCGTGAAGTATTCAGGGAAGACGAGCAGCCGGCACTCGTAGTCGACCGCGGTCTCCACGAGCGCGGATACCTGCTCGGCGAACTGTTCGAAGCTCTCGACCGGGCGGATGTAGTACTGGAGCGCGCCGACGCGGAGACGATTGGGGAGCACGGGCATACGGCGCATTGTGCCATGGGACGCATCGACGTCGCCTTCCGCTCACCGCTCCCGGCTTTCCGCTCTCCGGATCCGCCGGGCCCGCGGACAGCGGCTCAGAGTTTCGTCGTGCAGCCCGGCCGGCAGCGGCACGGAATCGTGCGGTCGCCGACGGTCGCGTAGTCGTAGGTCAGCTCCTCGCCGGGGCGGATGGCGCGTGAGGCGCGGATCCAGATGGTCTTCGTCTTCGCGTCGATCTCGATCCAGCAGTTCGGCGTGCAGGAATGATTGATGAACCGCGCGATGTTGCCGCCGACGGCGGCGTCGCGGCTCCACGCGCGGTTCACGCGGAAGACCCAGATGCATCCCCGCTTCAGGTATCGCTCCTCGCGGGGCCGGCTCCGCGTGTTCGAGATGAGTTCGCCGGCGTAATCCACGATCCGGCGGTTCTTGTTGATCGGTTCGGCCGCGAAGACGCCGAAGCCGTGCAGCGTCGAGCGCCTGCGCACCAGTCTGGGACGGGTCGCGATGCGTGCCATGCCCGACGATCGTACACTCATGGGTACGTCCCGCCGACTCATCGCAAGATAGTGCTGGCGCTCCAGGCTGGTTCGCACTATGCTTAGGCGCGTCCCAACACAGTCAGGCGACGGTTCCTGCACGCCTCTCGCGTCCTTCTCGAGCCCGCCCCTCTGACGTAAGCCGCATTTCACGGCAGGAGATTCATGAAGAACACGCTATTGGTTTGTGCGGTCCTCGTGCTGGCGCCGTCGCTCGCGATGGCCCAGCAGAAGCAGTTGTCGGTGACCACGGCATCGCCCGAAGCGCTGGCGCTGTACCAGAAGGCGCTCGACTACTCCGAAAACGTCGAAAGCGGGAGCGCGCGCCCGCTGCTGGATCAGGCCATCCAGAAGGACCCTGAGTTCGCGATGGCCTACGCCCTGCGCGCGTTCACCGGCGGGGGATTCGACGTGTCGCGGCAGAACCGCGAGAAGGCCCTCAGCCTGGTCGACAAGGTATCGCCGGGGGAGCGACACTGGATCTTGGCCGCGCAGGCGCAGGCCGAGGGCGACGTTCCGAAAATGACGGAGCACCTCGTCGAGCTGGTGAAGTTGCACCCCGACGATCAGCACGTGGCCTACTTCGCCGGCAACGCAACCCGCCTGGTCAACGACACCGAGGCGCTCACGCACTTCAGGCGCGCGACGACGATCGACCCGACATTCGCGGCGCCCTTCAATCAAATCGGCTACATCCACCTCCGGAAGGGCGATTTCGCCGGTGCCGAGCAGGCGCTGAAGCAGTACATCGTTAATCGTCCCGATTCCGCCAATCCGTACGACTCGTACGCCGAGCTGCTGCTCAGGATGGGCCGTTATGACGAATCCATCGCCCAGTACGAGAAGGCGCTCGCGAAGTCGCCGGGGTTCTCCGGCTCGCTGATCGGGATTGGCCACAACCACGTATTCAAGGGCGACTACGCCAGCGCCCGCGAGAGCTACAAGCGCCTCTCCGAGTCGGGCAATGCGCCGGACAAGGCCTCCAGCCTGTACTGGACCGCCGTGTCCTTCGTTCACGAAGGCAAGCCGGCCGAAGCGCTCCGGGCGCTCGAACAGCAGCGCAAGTTCGCGATCGGGGAGAAGCTCGCTCCCGTGGCCCTGAATGCGCATCTCAACCAGGCCTGGCTGCTGTCGGCATCCGGCAAGGCGTCCGACGCCCTGGTCCACATCGACAAGGCCGAGGCCATGATCGACCAGGCGCCGTTCACCGATCGGGCGAAGGCCAACTGGCATCGGCAGGTGCTGCTGGCGAGGGCCCTGACCGCGGCGCAGGCGAAGGACTTCGCGACCGCCGGATCCAGCATGGAGCGCGCGAGGGCTTCCCTGACGCCGGATCTGCCGGCGGCGGCGACAGAGGACTACGAGTCAGCCATGGGTGTCATCGACGTCCTCCAGGGCAAGCACGATGCGGCGCTCCCGCACTTGAAGCGCGCCGATCCGGAGGATGCCTATGCGATGTTCTACCAGGCGGAGGCCATGCGCCTGAAGGGCGACGCGGCGGGCGCGGCAGCGATGTACAGGAAGGTCGCGGAGTCCAACCAGAACGGTCTGGGCTACGCGCTGGTGAGATCGCGTGCGATGAAGACCGGGACGTAGGGCTCCACTCGGCACTCCATGGACGGCCGTCCGGAAGGGCGGCCGTCCCTGTCAGCCGCCCTTCGCGCTCGGGCGGTCGCGCTTGATCTCGCACCGACACGTCGGGTGGCGCTACTCTATCGTGATGGCGGCGGTCCGGCCGCAAACGCTTCGAGTCCGTCGCGCGCGGCAGACGGACGGAACGCCGCGCCCGTCCGTGCGCGGAGCGTCACAACGGCCGGCGGCACGAGTCGAGGAGGATGCCTGTGCGAATCACGGACCTGTTTCGCGCCGAGCTGGACCGGGAAGCCGAGCGTTCGAGGCGCGCCCTCGAACGCGTGCCAGAAGGCCAGTACGACTGGAAGCCGCACGACAAGTCGATGACGTTCGGCTATCTCGCGGAGCTGGTCGCGACGATGCCGTCGTGGGTGACGATGACGATCCGGCAGGACGAGCTGGATCTGAACCCGCCGGGCGGATCGCCGCCGCCGAGGGCGAACCTCCGATCGAGCCGCGAGCTGATCGACGCGCTGACGAAGCAGGCGGCCGACGCCCGCGCCGCGCTGCAAGGGACCACCGACGAGTTCCTCATGACCCCGTGGAAGCTCCTCTTCGGCGGGAAGGTCGTTCTCGAGCAGGCCCGGCACGAAGTCATTCAGGATACGTTCAATCACATGGCGCACCATCGCGGCCAGATGACGGTCTACCTGCGTCTGCTCGGCGCGCCGGTGCCGGCTCTCTACGGGCCGTCGGCCGACGACCGGCAGTTCTGACGGCCGGGCGCCCGCGCTTCCGCTGGCGCGCGGCTTGTGCCATCGTGTGATCCATGAACCGCCGCGAGACCGAACGCCTGCTGGAGGCGATTCGTGGCGTGCAGGCGGCCGGCGGGCGCGCGGCGCTGGCGACGATCGTGCGCGTCCGCGGCAGCGCCTACCGGCGGGAAGGCGCGCGCGTTCTCGTCCGCGAGGACGGATCGTACGAATGCCTGCTCTCCGGCGGATGCCTCGAGCCGGCCGTCGCCGAGGCGGCGGCCGCGGTCATCGCGACCGGCACCCCATCCCTCCGGCAGTACGATCTCGAAGACGACTCCGTCTGGAGCCTCGGGATCGGCTGCACCGGCGAGGTGGACATTCTCATCGAGCGGGTTGAGGACGACGCTCTTTGGCGGACGTGGCTGGAGCGGCTCGGGCGTGCCGAGCCGGTGGCGCGGGTGGCGCCGCTCGCCGGGGGCGCCGGGCATCTGGTCGTCGGCGCGGACGGGTCGTTCGGGAGCCTGGGCGCCCCGGCGATGGACCGGGAGGCGTCCGGGCGCGCCCGTTCGCGCCTGGCCGCTCCGTTTCCGCAGTCCGGCCTCGAGAGGATCGGCGCAACTGAGCTGTTCGTCGACGTGAGCGGCCGGCCGCCGGAACTGGTGATGTTCGGCGCGGGCCCCGACGCCGAGCCGCTGGCGCGGCTCGCCTGGGATCTCGGGTTCGCCGTGACCGTCGTGGACCCGCGCGAGGCGTTCCTGTCTGCGGAGCGCTTCCCTCACACCACGCTCGTGACGGCGCACCCCGACACCCTGCCCTCGCGCGTGACGCTGACGCCGCGCACATCCGTCGTGATCCTGAACCACCATCTGGAGCGCGACCGCGCCGCGTTGAGGTTCGCGCTCGACTCGCGGGCGCCGTACATCGGCGCCCTCGGCCCGCGATCGAGGTTCCACAAACTGCTGGAGGGCCTGAAGGCGGAAGGTTACGAGCCCCGGCCCGAGGCGCTCGCGCGCGTCCGCAGCCCCGTCGGCCTGGCGCTCGGCGCCGAGACGCCGGAGGAGATCGCCGTGTCCATCCTGGGCGAGATCATTGCCGTGCAGCGGGGCTTCGGCGGAGAGTTCCTGGGCGGGAGGGAGGGGAGCCTGCACCGGCCGCCGGAGATAGCGGAGATCCGAGGAGACGGAGGAGACGGAGGTAAACGGAGTTTCTAACACGGAGACACGGAGTCACGGAGCGCAACGGAGGCGGCGTTCATGCGCGGCGTTCTCCCCTGAGGGCCTGCGGACCGCCGGCCTGATGATCCAACGGGCCGGCGGTCAAATCGGGGAGGCGAGCGGACAACACAAGTGCCGGGTGACAGGGGCGGCACTTGTGTTTCCGCTCGCCACCCAGATTCCGGCCGCGCGTTGCGCGGCCCGCAGGCCCTGCCTCCGTTGCTCCGTTCCTCCGTGTTTTGAAATCTCCGTTACCTCCGCCACCTCTCTCTCCTCAAACTCCGTTTCCTCCCTCACCGAGCAGCGCCCGCGCACGTTCGTAATCCTCGGGCGTATCCACATCGAGCAGCAGCTCCGGTGCGAAATGCAGAACCGTCGTGGCCGCCGCGTGACGTCGCAGCACCGGGCGCGCCCCGTGCTCGAGCGCTGACAGCTCCGGAAAGTATTCGCGGCCGAACAGGTGCGGCGGCGCGGTGATCTCTCCGTACCTCACGCTCACGATCCCCCGCCGATTCGCGCGCCACGCATCGAGCAGCCGCCGGTAGTCGACGGCTTCGAGGAGAGGTTGATCGGCGAGCGCGAACATCGCCGCCTCGCTCTCGTCGAGCGCCCCGACGGCCGCCCGGAAGGAGCCGCCCATCCCGCTCGCGTAGTCGGGGTTGACGACGTGCCGGACAGCGAGGCCCTCGAGCGCCGCGATCACCGCTTCCTGTTCATGCCCGGCCACGACGAGCACGTCCCCGAAGCCGGCCGCGCCGAGCTGGCGCGCGACGCGCCGGACGATCGGCTCGCCGCCCAGCGGCAGCAGCAGCTTGTGGGTGCCCATCCGGCTCGAGGCGCCCGCGGCGAGGAGCACGGCGCTCACCATCGCGGCATTGTAGAGGAAGTGCCAGGGCCGGCGCCTCGCCGCCGGCCACGGGCGCCCGGCTCATCCACCCCTTCCGTCCCGCACGTCGCCTCGCGTCCGGCCACGCGTCTGGTAGTAGAATGACCTGCTCCGCAGGCGCCGCGGCGGCCGGCACGGGCCGGCGTGGCCGCGAGCCCGTTCTCGAGAGGAGGCCGGCCGGTGATCCCCGCAGCGTTCGAGTACATCCGGGCCCATTCCGCCGACGAGGCGCTCGCGCACCTGCAGAAACACGGCGCCGACGCCCGAGTGCTGGCCGGGGGCCAGAGCCTCGTGCCGGCCATGCGCTTCCGCCTGGCGCGTCCCGCCGTGCTCGTGGACATCAACCCCGTCCGCGATCTCGACTACATCAAGGCCGACGGGGCGCTGACGATCGGCGCGGTCGCGCGCGACGGCGCGGTCGAGCGCGCACCGTGGATTCGCGAGGCGAAGTACGCCCTCCTGCACGACGTCTCCCGCGTCGTCGCCGACCCGGTGGTCCGGCAGATGGCGACCGTCGTCGGCAGCCTCTGCCACAACGATCCGGCCGGGGACTGGACGGCCGCCGCGATCGCGGCGCGCGCCGAGGTCCTCGTGCGCGGGGCGGCGGGCGAGCGGGCGATCGCGATCGACGATTTCCTCGTGGACAGCTTCACGACCGCCGTCGCAGACGGTGAACTGGCGGTGGCCGTGCGATTTCCCGCGCCCGACGAGCGGACGGCGGGCGCGTATCAGAAAGTCGAACGGAAGGTGGGCGACTTCGCGACGGCCGCGGCGGCCGTGCAGGTGTCGCTCGGCGCCGACGGGTCGATCCGGCAGGTTGGCATCGCGTTGTCCGCGGCCGGCCCCTGCGCCGTGCGCGTCGCGGAGGCCGAGACGCTGCTGACCGGGCAGAAGCCGTCGGCCGACGCGATTCGCGCGGCCGCCGACGCGGCGTCCCGGCAGAGCGAGCCGCAGGCCGACCTGCGCGGCAGCGTCGAATACAAGAAGCATCTCGCCGGTGTGCTCGTGGCGCGGGGACTGCGCCAGGCGCTGGCGCGTCTGGGGGTGCAGGCATGAAGGTCAGCATCACGGTGAACGGGGTCGTGTACGAGCGCGACGTGGAGCCGCGGACCCTGCTCGCCTATTTCCTCAGGGACGAGTGCCGCCTGACGGGCACGCACGTCGGCTGCGACACCTCGAGCTGCGGCTGCTGCGTCGTGGTGATGGACGGCACCACGGCCGTCAAGGCCTGCACGATGTTCGCCGCGCAGGCCGACGGCCACGAGTTCCTCACGGTCGAGGGGCTCGCGCAGGGCGGGACGCTGCATCCCATCCAGCAGGCGTTCTGGGATCAGCACGGGCTCCAGTGCGGCTACTGCACGCCCGGCATGATGCTGACCTCGTTCGTGCTGCTCAAGAACAATCCCGACCCGAGCGAAGCGGACATCCGCGAAGGGCTCGCCGGCAATCTCTGCCGGTGCACGGGCTACCAGAACATCGTCAAGGCGGTCCACCAGGCGGCCGAGGCCATGCGCCAGCCCGCAGCCGCCAGCTGAACCGACTGACTCATAACTCACAACTCAAGACTCAGAACTACACGAGTTCCGCCCCATGAGCATCGAAGCCAAGACCGAACGGCACGCGCTCGGCCACCGCATGAAGCGCAAGGAAGATCCGCGCTTCCTCCAGGGCAAGGGCAACTACGTCGACGACATCTCCATGCCGGGCATGCTGTATGCGGCCATCGTGCGGAGCCCGTACCCGCATGCGACGCTGAAGAACATCGACATCGGCGAGGCGATGAAGGTGCCCGGCGTCAAGGCGGTCATCACGGGGAAGGACCTCGAGGCGGCCGGCCTCGGGTGGCTGCCCACGTTCCACGGCCTCGACAAGCAGATGGTGCTGGCCATCGGCAAGGTGCTGTTCCAGTACCAGGAAGTCGCCGCGGTGTTCGCCGAGACGCGCGAGGCCGCCTGCGACGCCGCCGAGGCCGTGCAGGTGGAGTACGAGCCGCTGCCGGTCGTGGCCGATCCGTTCACGTCGAAGAAGGACGAGGTGATCCTGCGCCCGGATCGCGAGAAGAAGACCAACCAGATCTACCACTGGGAGGTTGGCGATCGCGACGCCACGGTGAAGGCGCTCGAGGGGAGCGCCAAGCGCGTGAGCCAGCGAATCTGGTTCCAGCGCTGTCACCCGGCGCCGCTCGAACCCTGCGGCTGCGTCGCGCACTTCGACACGATGGGGCGGCTGCAGTTCTACGTGACGTCGCAGGCGCCGCACGTCTACCGGACGGCGCTCGCGCTCGTCACCGGCATCCCCGAGGACAAGATCCACGTCATCTCGCCCGACATCGGCGGCGGCTTCGGCAACAAGGTCCCCGTCTATCCGGGCTACGTCTGCGCCGTGGTGGGCGCGCTCAAGCTCGGGCGGCCGGTGAAATGGATCGAGACCCGGACCGAGAACCTGACGTCCACCGGCTTCGCGCGCGACTACCACATGGACGTGGAGCTGGGCGCTTCGCCCGACGGCCGGCTCACCGCGCTGCGCGTCTCCACGGCGGCCGACCACGGGGCGTTCGATGCCGCGGCCGACCCCACGAAGTACCCGGCGGGCATGTTCGGCGTGGTCACCGGCAGCTACGACGTACCGGTGGCGCACGCGGAGGTGGACGCCTTCTTCACGAACAAGGCGCCGGGCGGGATCGCGTATCGCTGCTCGTTCCGCGTGACCGAGGCGAGCTACGCAATCGAACGGGCGATGGACATCCTGGCCGACGAGCTCGGGATCGACCCGGTGGAGATCCGCCGCAGGAACTTCATCAGGAAGGAGCAGTTCCCCTACAAGTCGGCCCTCGGCTTCACCTACGACAGCGGCGACTACCACATGACGCTGGCGAAGGCGCTCGAGCAGATCGGCTATCAGGATCTGCTGAAGGAGCAGAAGGAGAAGCGCGCGCGGGGCGAGCTGATGGGCATCGGCCTGTCGACCTTCACCGAGGTCGTGGGCGCCGGGCCGTCGAAGCACTTCGACATCCTCGGCATCAAGATGTTCGACAGCGCCGAGATCCGGATCCACCCGACCGGCGCCGGCATCGTGCGTGCGGGCACGAAGTCGCAGGGTCAGGGGCACGAGACGACGTGGGCGCAGATCGTGGCGGAGGAGCTGGGGCTCGATCCGCAGAACATCATGGTCGAGGAAGGGGACACCGACACGGCGCCGTACGGTCTGGGCACCTACGCCAGCCGGAGCACCCCCGTCGCCGGCGCCGCGATCGCAACCGCCGCGCGCCGGATCCGTGAGAAGGCGAAGAAGATCGCCGCGCACATGCTCGAGGTCGGCGAAGGGGACGTCGAGTGGAAGGACTACAAGTTCCAGGTCAAGGGTGTCCCGGCCAAGACGGCGACGATGAAGGAGGTGGCGTTCGGGGCGTATACGAACCCGGGGCCGAACGAGCCCGGGCTCGAAGCGACCAACTACTACGACCCGCCGAACATGACGTTCCCCTACGGCGCCTACATCGCCGTCGTGGACGTGGATCGGGACACGGGTGAAGTGAGGGTCCGGCGGTTCCTCGCGGTGGACGACTGTGGCACGGTGATCAACCCGCTCGTGGTGGAAGGGCAGATCCACGGCGGGCTGACCGAGGGGTTCGCGATCGCGTTCATGCAGGAGATTCAGTACGACAGCGAGGGGAACAACCTCAACACGAACTTCACCGACTACCTGGTGCCGACCTCGCTCGAGACGCCGCACTGGGAGACGGGCAACACGGTGACGCCGAGCCCGCATCATCCGATCGGCGCCAAGGGCGTCGGCGAGAGCCCGAACGTGGGGAGCCCGGCGGCGTTCGTCAACGCCGTCATCGACGCGCTCTCGCCGCTCGGCGTGCGCCACATCGAGATGCCGGTGACGCGCGAGAAGGTCTGGCGCGCGATCCGCGACGCGGAGGCGGCGCGGGCGAAGGCCTGACCGGGAGCACGCCGTGAACCTCGAATACAAGGGGCAGGAGCAGATTCCCGCGCATCCCGATGCCGTGTGGGCGTTCGTGAACGATCCCGAGAAAGTGGGTCGGTGCCTGCCGGAGGTGAAGGAGGTCACCGTTCACGACCGCACGCACTTCGACGCGGTGGTGGGGGTCGGGCTCGGCCCGGTGCGCGGGAAGTTCAAGTTCAAGTTCGAGCTGCAGCCGGACGAGGCGGCGCGGCGCATGAACATGAAGATCAGCGGCGGCGGGCTCGGAAGCGCCATCGACCTGACGGCCGGCGCCGACGTCAAGCCGGGCCCGGACACCGGCACCGTCCTCGACTGGAGCGGCGCCGCCGTGATGCGCGGACCTGTGGCATCGGTCGGCGGCCGCGTGCTCGACGCGCAGGCGAAGAAGCTCATCACGCAGACGTTCGCGAACGTGCGGGACAGGTTGACAGCGGGCCGCTGAAATCAGGAGCTGGGAGCTAGGCGCTAGGAGCTGGAAGCTCACTTCCGCACCATCCGCGTCCACATCCATAACCCGTCCGTCACCTCCCGCGGCAGCGGATGTCCGAGCTGCCGGGCGATCAGCACGATCTGCCCGCGATGATGCGCTTCGTGCGCGACGAAGTAGGCGAGGACGTGCCCGACGTCCAGCGGCAGGTTGCGCCAGACGTAGGACTTCGACGGCGGCACCTGTCCGCCGGATGACGACCCAAGCTCCAGCAGCGCCTCCAGGCCGCGGCTGCTCTGCCTGAGCGCGGCCAGCAGGTCGCGGCGCGACACTTTCCTGAGATTCACCAGCGGGGGCACGGCAATCCCGTGCTCGCGGCCGAGCGTCTTCAGCCAGCGGCTGCGGGAGTTGTGCAGGTGCGCGGCGATGATGCGCACCGTTCGGCGAGGCACGTCCGGTACCGGCGCCTCCCACACTTCCGCCGGAAGCCGTTCGACGAGGAACTCGTTGACGCGGCAGTTCGTCCGCCAGGCGCCAAGGATGGAATCGCGGAGGCTGGTCGGGAGCATTGTCGCTCGCTGAGCTTACCCGCGGGGTGAAGAAGAGTCCAACACAGACCGCTGACCAGCCGGGCTGGCACCTCCATCAGATACCTGACAGGGTCTCGAGGCCCGCATGCGCCGGCGGCTCCCTTCCGCTATGATCGCGCCATGCGCGACTTTCTGGAACGGGTCGCGGCGCTCCGGCAGGAACGACAGACCTTCGCGACGGCGACGGTCGTCGGCCGGCGCCCGCCGGTGTCGGGCCACCTCGGCGATCGGGCGATCGTATACGCGGACGGCCGGATGGACGGCTTCGTCGGCGGCGCGTGCTCGCGCGAGATCATCCGCCGCCAGGCGCTCGAGTGCATCCGCCTGCGCCGCGCGCGGCTCGTGTCGATTCGCCCCGAGGCCGCCGCCGACTCGTCGAACCCGGAACACGTCGTCGTGCCGATGACGTGCGTATCGGAGGGAGCCGTGGACGTGTATGTCGAGCCGGTGCTGCGGCCCCGGCGGCTAATCGTGGTCGGCGGGACGCCCGTGGCCGACGCGCTGGCGCGGATTGCGCAGGCCATCGACTACGAGGTCGTGCGCGTCGTGGATGCGTCGGAGGCGCGCGATCTCGGCGCGCGCGCCGGCGCGGAGGGATTCTCGGTGGCGGCGCTCGACGCGCTGGATTCCGTGCTGAAGGACGCGGACGGCGGCGCGGCGGCGGTCGTGGCCTCGCAGGGCCACTACGACGAGCAGGCGCTCGAGACGATCCTGCGGACCGGCGCTACCTACGTCGGGCTCGTCGCGTCACGCCAGCGCGGCGGAACCGTGAAGGAGTGGCTCGAGGGGAACGGCGTGCCGGGCGTCGAGACCGTGCGCAATCCGGCGGGGCTGGATCTGGGCGCGAGGACGGCGCCGGAGGTGGCGCTGTCGATTCTTGCCGAGATCGTGCAGGCGCGCCCGGCGCAGGCGTTGGATGGCCCTTCGACCCGCTCCGCCCGCTCAGGGCAGGCGCAATCGCTCAACGCGACGGAGGGTGCCGGGCAGGAGCCGGCAACGCCCGCCGCGCCGGCGGTCGCGATCGACCCCGTCTGCAACATGGAAGTGGAGATCGCCACGGCCAGGCACGTCGCCGACGTGGGCGGCCCGTCCTACTACTTCTGCTGCGCCGGGTGCCGGACGAGGTTCCTGAAGGATCCGGCCTCCTTCCTCGCGGCCCGCCCATGATCGACGCCGCCGCCATCCGCGGCCGCTTCCGCGAGCGCGGCTTCATCGTCAACGAGGCGTTCGCCATGGCGCTGCAGCTGGTGCTGGCGCTGCGCAAGCCGCTGCTCGTCGAAGGGCCCGCCGGCGTCGGCAAGACCGAGAGCGCGAAGGTGCTGGCCGACGTGCTCGGCACGCGGCTCATCCGGCTCCAGTGTTACGAGGGGCTCGACGCGCTGACCGCGCTGTACGAGTGGAACTACCCGCGGCAGATGCTGCGCATCCGGATGAGCGAAGGGGAGGGCGGCAGCCTCGAGGACCGAGAGGCGCAGATCTTCAGCGAGACGTTCCTGCTGAAGCGCCCGCTGCTCGAGGCGATCGTGCAGAGCACGCCGCCGGTGCTGCTCATCGACGAGATCGATCGCGCGGACGAGGCGTTCGAGGCGTTCCTGCTGGAGGTGCTGGCCGAGTGGCAGGTGACGATCCCCGAGCTGGGAACCATCCGCGCGGAGCATCCGCCCTACGTGATCCTCACGAGCAACCGCACGCGGGAGCTGTCGGATGCGCTCCGCAGGCGCTGCCTCTTCTTCTGGATTCCCTATCCCGCGCTCGACGAGGAAATCGCGATCCTGCACGCGCGGATTCCGGGGCTCTCGGAGCGCCTGGCGGAGCGGATCGCGCGCGCCATGCAGGTGCTCCGGGATCTGCCGCTCCAGAAGGCGCCGGGCGTGGCGGAGAGCCTCGACTGGGCGCGGGCGCTCATCAGCCTGCATCGCGATCACCTCGACGCCGAGGCGCTCGAGCAGACCCTCGGCTGCGTGCTGAAGGTGCGCGAGGATCAGCAGGCGCTGGACTCGCATCCCGAGGCGCTCCGCGCGGTACTCGACGAGACCGGCCTGCAGCCGGGCGGCCGGAGCCTCGACACCGACTTCGGCCTCGGCTCGGTCTCCACCCCGCGCACGTGACGTATCCGTTCGCGACCCTCCCCGGCAATCTCGCCGCCTTCTGCGCGATGCTGCGGCGCGACTACGGCTTTCGCGCCGGGGCGCGCGAGCTGCAGGACGCGGCACGCGCCCTCGAGATCGTGAACCTCGCCGACGAGCGCGCCGTGCGGGATGCGCTCAGGCCGATCCTGGCCTCCAGGCTCGAGCACGCGCGCGTGTTCGATGCCGCGTTCGATCGCTTCTTCCGCGCGGCCGGTGGGCCCCCCCCGCGCCAGATGCCGTCCGGCCGTCCAATCGAGTCGCGCAAGCCGGGCGGCACCGCGCCCGGCGGCGGGCAGGAGAGGGACGACGATGCCGATGTGCGCGAGCCGTCGGGCGCGGAGACCGCGGGGGGCGGCGCGGTGTCCGGCGTGCCCGGCACGAACGGAGAGGCGCGGCCCGCGCTCCTTCGCGCGACGTCCAGCCCGCTCGAAGCGGAAGGGGCAATGCCGGTCCTCGGGCCGGCGGATCGCGCGTGGCGCGAGGCGGCCTCGCTGCTGCTGAGCCGCATGCGCGCGGGGCTCTCGCGCCGCTGGCGCCCGGCACGGCGCGGGCAGCGCTTCGATCTGCGCCGCACGCTGCGCACGAGCCTTCACACCGGGGGAGACGTCGTGATGCCCCGCTGGCGCGCGCGGCCGCGCCGCCGGCCGCGCGTCGGGATGCTCATCGACGGGAGCCGCTCGATGACGCCCTACGTCGCGCCGGTCCTCGACATGGCGGTGGCGCTGGCGTCCTCGACGCTGGATGCCGAGACGTTCACGTTCTCGACGGCGCTCCGGCGCGTGACGCGGGAGGTCCGCCGCGCGGCGGCAGGCGAGCGCCGGCGGCTCCACCTGCACCACGCCTGGGGCGGCGGCACCACCATCGGCGCGTGCCTGCGGGAGTTCGTCCGCCACCACGGCGATCGCCTGCTCGGGCGGGAGACGTTCGTCATCATCGCCAGCGATGGCCTCGAGGTCGGGGATCCACGGGTGCTCGGCGCGGCGATGGGGCAGCTCTCGCGCCGCTCGGCCGCGATCGTCTGGCTGAACCCGCTCCTCGCCACGTCTGGCTACGAGCCGACCGCGCTCGGGATGAGTGCCGCGCGGCCGTACGTCACGACGTTCGCGTCCGTGGCGAACCCGGCGGACCTCGCCCGGCTCGCGCGGACGCTGCGAATCTGAAGGCGATGTTTCCGAGCCGCTCCCGTCGATGTAGCGCAGGCCAGGACCTGACAAACGAAGAGGCTGGCCGTGTGGCCAGCCTCCGTCCTGCACATCCAGTTCGGAAACCTTCGAGGTCGCCTGGCCCTACCAGCCGCGCGTGGCGTCGTCGACTTCCCGCTCGGCGCGGTCGCGCTCGTAGCCGTAGCGCTCCTGGATCTTGCCGACGAGCTGATCTCGCTTGCCGCCTACGGTGTCCAGCTCGTCGTCGGTCAGCTTGCCCCACTTCTCCTTGGCTTTGCCCTTGAGCTGCTTCCAGTTGCCTTCGATCTGATCCCAGTTCATCGATAGCCCTCCTCCTGCGCTGCAGAGCAAGACGGATGCCCGGCCTGTAAACTGATCGAGGTCCCGGGGGCACCTCATGCACAGGTTTTCGGAAGGGCGTGGACGGAATCCTGCAGACGACGGCGGCATGCCGGAGCCGGTCGTCGCCCGCAAGCTGAACGGCGAACGCCTCGTCGTCCTCAGCTGGTCGCGCGCGATCCTGCTCCAGATGGCGCACCCGCTCATCGCGGCGGGCGTCGCGCAGCACAGCACGTTTCGGGGCGGGGCGGCTGCAGCCGCGCGCAGGAGCCATCACACGATCGGCGCGATGCTGTCGCTGACCTTCGGCGCGGATGGCGCGCGCGACGACACGCTGGCGCGCATCAAGGACATCCATCGACGCGTGAACGGCACGCTCGCGGAGAGCGTGGGGCGATACCCGGCCGGCACGCGCTACTCGGCGGAGGATCGCGAACTGCTCCAGTGGGTGCACGCCACGCTGCTCGAGTCGATTCCGGACATGTATCAGCGGCTGGTCGGACACCTCACCGGGGATGAACTCGATGCGTTCTGCCGCGAGTCGGCGCCCACGCTGATCGCGCTCGGCGGCGCGCCAGACGGTGCGCCGCGGACCTGGCGCGAGCTGCGCGACTACATGGACGACGTGTATCGCAGCGGGGCGCTGGCGGTGGGGCAGGACGCGCGCGGGGTCGCCGGGGCGGTGCTGACGCCGCGCATTGCCGGGCTGCCGCTCCCCGGCGGCTCGATTCACCGGCTCATCACGATCGGCCTGCTGCCGTCCGCGATACGGGAGGCTTACGGATTCGAGTGGAGCGCCGGGCGCGAGCGCCGGCTCGGGCGGGCGCTGCGGGCGCTGAGAGTCGCGCGGAGGATGATGCCGGACGCCCTTGCGCGGTGGCGTGCGGCGCGGTGAGTGAGGGGACAGTCGCTGAGCGAATCGGGGCCTGTTCCGGTGCCACGAACCCGCGGGTTCAGCCTTCGGCCGGACGATCACGACGACCCCGGCGTTCACGACTTCTACTATCTGATCATGCCCGGGGTCGTCGTAGTCGTGTGATCGTCCGGGCAGCGGCCAGCGGAAAGCGGCTCGAATTCTACCCCAGCGTGCTCAGCACGCGGATCCAGTTGCCGCCCATGATCTTCTCGATCTCGCCGGTCGTGAACCCCGCGCGGTCGAGCGCCTGTTCGATGAGGAACATCCGGCGCACGTTGTTCAGTTCCGGGATGACGGCGTGCCTTGGACGCTCGCTGAAGCCCAGGACGCCTTCCTTGCCGACCGAGTCCCACCACGGGTAGTAGTTGGAGATGATCGCCGCGTTGTCGTTGCCGGCCTTGGCCGCCGACAGCTCGCCTGCGATCGTGTAGTCGTTCGCGATGCCGGCGGCTTCGATCCCGGCCACGTCGATCACGTGGCGGATCTGGCGGATGTAGGCGTTCGCCGTCGGCGCCGGATCCGTCGTGAGCCACATGCTCATCATGAAGATACCCATGACGCCGCCCGATTCGCCCACGCCGCGAATCACGTCGTCGGGAGCGCACCTCGCGGAGGGGACGAGCGCCCGCGCGCCGCCGTGGGAGATGATGACCGGCTTCCGGCTGGTCTTCAGCACGTCGA
>Ga0299914_10000718_pt1 | contig 20615 bp, 15 predicted proteins | sample RVTome_10_FD_201361 | JGI IMG/M metagenome (GOLD analysis project Ga0299914, IMG submission 201361) | Soil microbial communities from uranium-contaminated site in the Upper Colorado River Basin, Wyoming, United States - RVT153D57 (version 2) ...
GCGTGCGCGAGCGGGCTGCGCACGAACCGCGCGTGCAGCGTCCCGGGGGGCGTCAGGTCGTCGACGAACTCGGCGTCCCCGGTCAGCAGCGGGCGGTCCTCGACCCTGAGCATCCGCCGGCCGATCGCTCCGGCGGATGTGTCCACGTCCGGTCCGGATGCCGGGGTCACGAGCCCCCGCGCCGGGCCGCGGTGGGCTCTCGAGGGATGCGCACACGCACCCGCGTGCCCTCACGACCGCTTTCGATCGTGAAGGTCCCCCCAAGCTGCTCCGCGCGCTCCTGCATGATGTGGCGGCCGAGGTGCGCCTCTCCGTCGGCGCGGACATCCTTCCTCTCCGGCGGGGACGCACTGGCGCCGTCGTCGGAGACGAGCAGCTCGGCAAGTGGGCCGGTAGCCCGCAGCTCCAGGACGACGTTGCGCGCCCGGCTGTGGCGCAGGATGTTGCTGGCCGCCTCACGCGAGATCCACGCGAGCGCGTCGGAGACCTCGGACGGCACGTGGCCGAGCTCGTACACGAGCTCCGTGGCGATGCCGGCGTTCTGGAGCCGCTCGCGCGCGAGCTCGAGGCTGCGGGCGATGTCGAGCTTGAAGTCGGGCCTGCGCAGGCGCTCGATCGCGCCGGCGATCTCCTCCGAGCCGGCGTCGACGCAGGCGATCAGCGCATCCAGCAGTTGCTGGACGGCCTCGCGGCGCTGTGGTCGGAGGTCGGCCAGGAGCAGTTCCAGCTCCTGGCGCAACTCGGTGCCGTACAGCCTCACCGATGAGAGGATCTGCAAGACGCCGTCGTGAAGGTCGGCGCCGAGGCGGGCACGCTCCTCGAGCACGGCGAGCCGCTCGCTGCGGGCCTCGAGCGCCGCGAACGACACCGCCATCCCCACGTGCGCGCCTACCGTGCGGGCGAAGCCCAGATCCTGCTCGCTGAACCGCTCCCGCCGCTTTCGGTAGACCGCGAGCAAGCCCACACGCTTCCCCGAGATGCTGATCGGCGCATACAGGACCGAGTGTATGTCGAGATGCTCGGGATAGAGGCGATGGAAGCCGGCGCCGTCGAGATCGGAGATGATCTCTCCGTCCGGCGCGATCCGCGACTGCAGCGCTCGGCTCCCCCTGAAGCGCACCCGCGATGCCCGCCAGCTCAGCCCGCGGGAGCCGGCGATGTACCACAGGTCGTTGTCAGAGTCGTACAGCCATACCGCGGTCCCGTCGGAGCGGACGACGTCGGAGATCTGGTCGATGACGAGGTCCACGACGGCCTCCAGGGGTCGAGCGCTCCCCATCTCGGCCGCCAGGCTCTCGAGCTTCGAGACCTTTGCGACCGCGCGTGCCTGCTGGTCGCCGGCGCTCAACCCGCGGTCACCTCGGCGTGGCGCGGGGACCCTCTCAGCTCGTCGCTCGCGGCCAGGAACGGCTCCAGCGGCAGCCGTGTCAGCCCCGCGCCGACCTGGCCGATGCCCGCCTTGCGATGTGAGATCCCATTGTCGACCACCGGAGCCGTTCTCGACTGGGCGACGCGATGCACGTCGATCCCGAGCGGCGTCCCGGCGAACTCGGCGGGCGGGATCGTGAACCGGGTGCTCGTCCCGGCGCAGATCGTCCGCATCTCCTCGACCAGCGCGGCGGCCTCGGCCACGGTGCCGCCGACGAACGAGACGATCGCGGGCGCGGCGGTGAGCGCGAAGCAGCCGAAGCCTGCGGTCTCGGTGATCATCGAGTCCCCCATCAGGGGCTGCCCGTCGGCGCGGTCGAATCCCTCGAACAAGCGTGCCTCCCCGATCGGGGCGGGCGCCGTGAACCATCGATCACCCGTGCCGCTCGCCCTGATCCCGACCTGCACCCCGTTGCCGGCGATCGCCGTGACGATCGGGCTTCCCGGGACGTGGCTCGCGGCGTCGGCGAGCACCTTGGCCGCGCTGATCGAGAACGAGAGGGCGAAGTGCCTGTTCTGCGCCGCATATGCAAGCACGGTCGCGGCGCTGTCGCGCGACGCGACCCGGATCGCGGCGGGGGCGAGCATGGCGACCAGGTTCGCCGTCGTGGCCACGTTGCGGTTGTGGCACTCGTCGCCCCGCCTCAATCCCTCCGCGATCAGCTCCGTGAGGTCGATCCCGCCGAGCTCGCGGATCGCGGCGTCGAGCACCGGGCCGGCGGTCGTCGACATCCATCGCATCCGGTCGAGCGTCGCGTCGTCGTAGGACCCGAACCGAAGCGCCTGACCCAGACCCTCGTTCAGAGGCGCGAAGGCCCGGCGCGAGCCATCCTCCGACTCGGCCACGACGAGGGGCATGCGCGGGGTCACGATCCCGGCCATCGCGCCGACCGCGCCGGCGTCATGGCACGGCACGAGACCGACCTCGCCGGATTCCACGATCGTGGCCGCGTCGGCTACCGACTTCGCTTGCTCCTCGAGCACGAGCCCGGCCATGATCGCGCCGCGCATCGGGTCCGGGACCTCATCGAGGTCGAGCGGCGGCCCGCTGTGGAGGAAGCGGCGCGGACCCACCGACGGGATCACCTCGCCGGCGGCGCGGACTCCTGCGAGACGCACCGTCGTCGCATCGAGCGCCTCCAGCGTCCTTTCGATCGGCGCGGCGGGCTCCATGGGTCTCAGCGCCGCGGTTCCGAGAGCTCGCGTGGAGGGCGAGCGGTATTCCGGGCTCTAGCCACGCTCGCGGGCCCGCGCCACCGCGCGGGCGATCCAGTCGGGCGACACCGGAGTGTGGTTGGCCACCACGCCGAGGGGAGCAAGGGCGTCGTTGACGGCGGCGACGATCGCCGCCGGGGAGTTGATCGCACCCCCCTCTCCCATCCCCTTGAACCCGCCCGGGACCTTAGGGGAGGGCGACTCCTGGTGGATCACCTCGATGCCCGGCACCTCCGTCGCTCCCGGGAGCAGGTAGTCCATGAAGCTCGTCGCCAGCAGCGTTCCCCGCTCGTTGTAGGCGAGGTGCTCGTACATCGCGCCCCCGATCCCCTGGGCGACGCCCCCGTGAACCTGGCCCTCGACGATCGTCGGGTTGACCACCACGCCGCAGTCCTCGACGACGACGTAGCGGAGGATCCGCACCCCGCCGGTCTCGACATCGACCTCGACGTGGGCGGCGTGGGCGGCACTTGAGAAGGAGCCGGGATCGGGAGGCATGAAGCGACGCGTGGACTCGAGCCCCGGATCGACCCCCGGCGGGAGGGCGTGGGGCTCGTGGTAGGCGCGGCGCGCGACCTCGGCGAACGCCAGTCGCCGCGACGGGGTTCCGCGCAGCGAGATCTCGCCGTCCTGGAGCAAGAGATCCTCGGGGTTCGCCTCCAGCATGTCGCCCGCGAGCTCCAGCACTCTCTCGTGAAGCTCCCGGGCGGCGAGGATCGTCGCCCCCCCGCAGGCCACGGTGCTGCGGCTTGCCCAGGTCCCGAGCCCGTACGGGACGATCGCGGTGTCGCCGTACGCGACCTCGATGTCGTCGACCGGGACACCGAGCTCGTCGGACGCGATCTGAGCGATCGTGGTCTCGTGGCCCTGTCCGTGGTTGTGAAGGCCGACCTCGACCGTGACCATCCCGTCCGGCTCGATGCGGACACATGCGGTGTCATAGCCCAGCGTGAGCTCGAGGTTCCGCTTCCCCAGCGCGTCGGCTCCGTACGCCGTCTGCTCGACGGCCAGCGCCATCCCGAGGCCGCGAAACCCGCCTTCGCGCCGCAGCGCCTCGTTCTCGGAGCGCACCCTGGACCACTCCATCGCGTCGGCGAGCCGGTCCAGCATGCGCTCGAAGTCACCGCTTTCGAACTCGAGCCCGGTCGCGGTCTCGTGCGGGAACTCGCTCACGATGTTGCGGCGCCGCACCTCGAGCGGATCGAGGCCCAGTCGCGAGGCGAGCTGGTCCATCACCCGCTCGATCGTCAGGCACGCGATCACGCGTCCCACACCCCGGTACGGGCCCATCGGCGCCTTGTTCGTCACCACCGCCCGCACCCGGCGCTCGTACGCGGGGATGTCGTAGGGGCCGGTCAGGATCTCGGACGCCTGCCCGGAATCGAGCGCGGCGGAGTAGGGCCATGGGGCGTAGGCCCCGTTCGAGGCCGCGATGTCGACGGAGACAGCGGTTACCCGGCCCTCGGCGGTGGCGGCGGCCCGAACCCGGTGCCGCTGCTCACGTCCGTGGATGGTCGCCTGCAGGTCCTCGACGCGGTCGCTGATCCACTTCACCGGCCGCCCCTGCAGCTTCGAGGCCACCGCGACGGCGACGTCCTCCGGATACAGCACGACCTTCGGCCCGAACCCCCCGCCGACGTCGGGCGAGATCACGCGGACGAGGGTCTCGGGCATGCCAATGCATCGCGCTATGCCGGTCCGCATCACGTGAGGCGCCTGGGTCGCTAGCCACATCTCGAGCCCGCCCGTGGCGGGATCGAAACTCGCGATCACCGCGCGCCCTTCGAGGGCCGCGGCCCCGTAGCGTTGCTGGGAGACCTCCAGCTCCACGATCTCGTCGGCCGACTCGAAGGTTTCGTCGACGTCCCCGGTGGTGGTCTCGATCCGATTGAAGACGTTGTCGGGGACCTCGTCGTGGATCGCCGGCGCCCCCTCCGCGAGGGCGTCGTCCAGGGAGCTGAGCACCGGCAGCGGCGAGTAGTCGACCGTGACCGCGCCGGCACCGTCCTCCGCGACGTAGCGATCCTCGGCGAGGACGAGGGCGATCGGCTCGCCGACCATCCGCACCTTCCCGGTCGCCAGCACCGGCCAGTCGCACTCCTGGTATCCGGGGGTCGAGTTCAGGGCCCGCAGCGGCCCGCACTCTCCGTCCAGGTCCTCGGCCGTCAGCACCGCGACGACCCCCGGCACGTCCAGGGCCCTCTCGGTGCGGATCGCCCCGAGCTCGGCGTGCGCCTCGGCGCTGCGGGCAAACGCCGCGTGCAGGGTCCCGGTCGGGGCGAGGTCATCGATGTAGCGGCCACGGCCGGTGAGGAATCGAGGGTCCTCGCGGCGCGCGATCCGGGCGCCGAGGGCCCGCGGTATCGCGCTGGCGCTCATCGCGTCAGGGGGCGCGCCGAGGATCGGGTCCAACCGGCATCCGATCCGTCACCAGCTTCGATCGAGCTTCAACTCGACGCCACGCGACCTGCGGTTGCGGGCCAGGGCCGCGAGCAGTACGAGCAGGAGCAGGGCCCCCGCCACCAGCGCCCCGTAGCGAATCGCATCCGTTCCGCCCAGCATCGATCCGAGATCAAGCGCCTCCTGTGCTTCGGCCGGCGCGGGGCGCGGCTCGGCCCCCGGCCCGGCTGCCCGCCGGTCCTCCGCCGGGGCCCCGTCCCCCCGGACCAGATCGGCCTCGAACCGGCGCGCGAAGTCGTCGAACATCCTGCTCGCGACGTCCTCCATGATCCCGCGCCCGAACTGCGCCTGGCGACCGGTGATCTGAAGATCGGTCTCGACGATCACCCGGGTGCTCCCGTCCTCGGGCACGAGCTTGTTGTGGATCACCGCCGCCGCCGTGCCCTGACCCTTCTTCTCCTTCGCCTGGACCTGGATGTCCGCCGAGTGCCGCTCCTCGTCAACGTCACTCAGCTTCGCGGTTCCGCCGTAGTTGACGGTCATCGGCCCAAGCTTCACCTTCATGGAGCCGTTGAAGGTTCCCTCCTCCTCGCCCGGCTCGACCGTCGCTCCGGGGAGGAAGCGCGCGACCCGCTCGACGTCGAGCAACGTCTCCCAGACGCGGTCGACGGGGACGGCGACGGCGAACTCGTTGCGGAGGTTCATCGCTCGGCCGCCGAGGAAGGCTCGGGAGGCGAGATCTCGCCGCGCCGCATTCGCTCGGCGGCGAGCTCCACAGCCGCGACGATGTTCTGGTAGCCCGTACAGCGGCAGAGGTTGCCGGCCAGAGCCTCCCTGATCTGCTGTTCGTCCCAGTCCGCCGCCTCCGGGAGGACCGGCTCGATCGACATCAGGAAGCCCGACGTGCAGAATCCGCACTGGAGGCCGTGGCATTCGTGGAACGCCTGCTGCAGGGGATGGAGGTTGCCGTCGAGGCCTTCATTGAGCGCCTCGACGGTGCGGACTGAGCGACCCTCGGCCTGGACCGCGAACATCAGGCAGGAGCGCATCGGCTCGCCGTCGACCTGCACGGTGCAGGCGCCGCACACGCCATGCTCGCAACCGACGTGAGTGCCGGTCAGGCCGGCCTCGTGACGGATGAAGTCCGAGAGCAGTAGCCGCGGCTCGACATCGCTCTCGTAGGTGCGGCCGTTGATCTCGACCGCCACCGTTCGCCTAGCCGCCATCGCCTTCCTTTCCGGCCCGCTCGGCCGCCCGCAGCACGCCGCGACGGACCATCGCCTCGATCAGGTTCCTTCGGTACTCGGAGCTGCCGTGGATGTCGCCGGTCGGCTTGATGTCGGCGGCGGCGAGGTGAGCCGCCTCGGCCGCTGTCTCCTCGTCCACCCGCACGCCTGCGAGCGCTCGCTCGGCGGCATCCGCCCGGATCGGCGTGTCGGCAGCTCCGAGCAGCGCGATCCGCGCCTGCCGGCAGATGCCGTCGTCCATCGTCACCAGGGCCGCCGCACCGCCGAGGGCGAAGTCGCCATGGCGGCGGGCGAACTCGGTGAACGCCCATCCGGTGGCCGGAGTCAGCGGCGGCACCTCGATCTCGACCAGGATCTCGTCCGGCGCGAGCGCGGTCGTCAGGTGGGTGACGAAGAAGTCGCTCCACTCGATCGCCCGGTCGCCTCCCGATGATCGGACGTGGAAGCGAGCATCGAGCGCCGCGAAGGTGATCGGCAGCTCGGCGGCCGGATCGGCGTGAGCGACGGAGCCGCCGACGGTGCCGCGATTCCGGATCTGCGGGTGGGCCACCCAGTGCAGCGCCTCGGTCAGGATCGGCCAGTGCCGCGCGGTGACCGGCGACGCCTCGAGCATGGACTGGCGGACCATCGAGCCGATCCGCAGGCGGCCGTCCGTGCGGCGAACGTAGGCGAGGGAGCCGACCCCGTTGAGGTCGACCAGGTGGGCGGGCTCCGCGAGCCTGAAGTTGAGCAGGGGGACGAGGCTTTGACCGCCGGCGAGCACCTTGGCGTCATCCAGCTCCGAGAGCAGTGCCAGGGCCTGCTCGGCGTCCTGCGGGCTGTGGTATTCGAATGGGGGCGGCTTCATGCGAGCGCGTGGGCCTGCCTCAGGCTGGTGCCGGCGTCGCGACCGTACCGTTGGGCGTTCGCTTTGTCATCGGGATGTTTCCCCCTTCTCGGCGGGATTTCCCGCTTCGGGGGCGTCACGGCGATCGGGGCCGGGCGAGACCGCGAGCGCCCGATTCGCCAGGGTATCGAGCGCTAACCGCCGCCCCGCGCCAGGCTCCGCTGCACCCGCTCCGGGGTGATCGGGAGGTAGGTCAGCCGATCTCCGCCCGGGCCGAGCGCGTCGGCGATCGCGTTGGAGATCGTCCCCGCGGTGGCGATGATCCCGCCTTCCCCGCCGCCCTTGGCCCCCGCGAGCGGGTTGTCCGGCGACGTCTCGCCCAGCTCGACGAGAACGACGTCCACGTCCGGGATCTCCATCGCTGTCGGCATCGCGTAGTCCATGAAGCTGGTCGCCAGGGGCTGGCCGTCGGGACCGTAGGCGAACTCCTCGAACAGCGCTCCCCCGATCCCCTGCGCGGCGGCGCCGCGAACCTGCCCCTCGAGGGTCAGCGGGTTGATCGCCTTGCCGACTTCGTACGAGATCGCGTAGCGGAGGATCTCGACGTGGCCCGAGTCGATGTCGACCCGAACCACCGCGGCGTTGGCGCCCATCAGGATGTGCGACGCCTCGTCCGGCTCGTAGCGGTATTCCCCTCGCGCTCCCAGCTCCGCGAGCGGGATCTCGGCTGCCGGATCGCCTTCGCCGTCTCGCGTCACCGCGCCTCCGGCGTAGGAGAACTCGTCACTCGCGGCCCCGAATCGCTCGGCGGCCGCCTTGCGCGCCCGCTCGATCAGGTCACCGATGGCACCGGCGATCGCGTGCCCGCCCCAGACGGTCGCCCGACTCGAGAACGCGCCCTGGCCCTCTGGGACCTGATCGGTGTCGTGGTAGCTGATCCGCACGCGGTCGATCGGGACGCCGAGTTGATCGGCCGCGACCTGCGAGAGGACCGTCTCGACCCCCTGGCCCACCGAGGCGACGCCGACCTGGACGGCGAAGCTCCCGTCCGGCTCCGCGATCACCCGGGCCTGCTCGAAGATCCCAGGATTGCCCATCTCTATGAACGTCGCCACGCCGAGCCCGACCTTCTCCCCGGCCGCCCGCCGCGTCCCGATCTCTTCCTCGAGCCGGTGGTAGTCGATTCTCTCGATCAACCGGTCGAAGGTCGCCACATAGTCACCTTCCTCGTAGGAGACCGCCTCCTGGGTGTCGACGTCCCTGAGCCCTGTCGCGTAGGGCATCTCCTCCTTCGTGATCAGGTTGCGCCGCCGGATCTCGACCGGGTCGAGGTCGAGCTCGCGCGCGAGCAGGTCGATCGTCCGCTCGCGTACGAAGTTGGGCTCGTACTGGCCGGGGCCGCGGTACGTGCCGGCCGGCGTCTTGTTCGTCAGCACCGAGGAGGCCTCGATCTCGTACGCGCTCCACCGGTACGGACCGGGGAGGTGATTGACCATCAGCATCGGCAGCAGCACGCCGCCCTGGGTGCGAGCGTACGCACCCTGATTGAAGATCCCGCGCGCCCGAAACGCGAGCAGCGTCCCGTCCGCGTCGGCCGCCATCTCGATCTCCCAGTCCTGCTCGCGGGACTGGTTTAAGGCGATCAGGTTCTCGCGGCGATCCTCGACCCACTTCACCGGACGCCCGAGCTCGGTCGAGAGCCACGGGATCAGGAAGTCCTCCGGATAGAACTCGCCTCGAGCCCCGAAGCCGCCGCCGACGTCCCCCTCCACGTAGCGCACCGACTCCAGCGGCATGCCGAGCAGCTCGGCGAGGATGCGGCGGTTGAAGAACTTCACCTTCGCCGCGCCCCAGACCGTGAGCCGGGAGGCCGCGGGGTCGTAGTCGGCCAGCAGCCCGCGCGGCTCCATCGGCACCGCCCCGTGCCGGTGGACGTGCAGGCGCTCGGAGACGATGGCCGCCGCCCGGGCGAAGACCGCTCCCACCTCCTCCCCCTTCTTTCCGACGCGCGTGTCGATCACGTTCGAGCCCAGATCGTCGTGGATCGGAGGCCCCACGCCCTCGTGGACGCGGACGGGATCGAGCACCGGATCCAGCGGCTCGACGTCGACGATCACGTCGCCGGCGCCATCCTCAGCGAGGTAGGGATCCTCGGCGACGACGACGGCGACCGGATCGCCCACGTAGCGGACGCAGTCGCGCGCAAGCGGACGCTGCAGGGTGCTCTTGGCGTTCTCGGTCGGGAACAGGCGGATCGGGACCCGCACGTCGGGCAACTGCTCCCCGGTGAACGCGGCCACCACGCCCGGGCGCCGCTGCGCGGCCTTCACGTCGATGCCCCGGATCCGCGCGTGGGCGACGTCGCTGCGGACGATCGAGGCATGCAGCTGCCCATCGCGGTTGAAGTCGTCGGCGTAGCAGCCTTCGCCGGTCAACAGGCGCCGGTCCTCGACCCGGGGGAAGGGCCGGCCGACGTAGTGCTCGGTGGTGGCAGCCATCAGCGGAGGGGACGCTCGAACGCGATCCTCGCCCGTCTGATCCGGGTCAGGTTCGAGTTGCACCATCGCATGAAGGCGGCCCTGATCGCCTCCCCCGCCGAGTCGCCGTAGACACCGGTCGCGACCAGGCCATCGACGATCTCCCCCTCGTCCTCGGTCAACTCGACCTCGAGCGTCGTCCTCTCCGGCGCCGGGCGATAGCTCGGGACGTAGCCGGGGTCCCGCTTCAGGGGCCTCGAGGCGAGCACCGGCGCCTCCGCCGCCTCAGGCTCCTTGACCTGGCTGTCGAGGCTCCCCCAACGCTCCTCGATCTCGTCGACAAGGCGCTCGGTGGAGCTCGATCGCTCGAACACCTCGAGCTTGACCGGGGTGAAGGTGAAGTTGTTGATCCCGACGAGGTCGCCGAGACCGCAGATCACCGCCGCAGCGAGGACGTCGAACACGGCAAGCAGGTCGATGCGGTCCCCCTTCTTCGCCGGGTTCCACTTGAACTGGCGGCGTCCCTGCTCGTTGATCGTGGTTGCCATCCACAGGTTGAAGGAGTCGTGCACGTCGTCGGGCGTCAGGCCGTACTCGCGGATCGCCTCGGCGAGCGTGTCCTGGCAGTTGGCGTGGGCGGTCATCCCCCAGCCCAGCTCCTGCAGGACGCGGTTGCACCTGTGCCCGACGATGTCGAGCTCGCACGTCTCCCCGATCTCGAGGATGGAGAACATCGGTCGGCCACGGGGAGCATTGGTCCAGATGAACTCCCCGGCGCCGGGATCGAAGGACTGGAAGCTGCGCGTGAAGCCGCAGTCGAGGAACTCCTTGTGGTCGTGCAGGTTGAACGCGTTGAAGTCGACGCACGTGCCTCCAACCAGCTGCTCGATCCTCAGAACCTCACCACGGTGGACGGGCAGGGCCTTCCCCGTCACTGGCTCGAGGGTGATCTCCAGGCGCTTCGGACCGTAGTCCGGAAACGACGCCTCGAGGACGTCATCGCGAACCGTCCCGCCCACGTAGGCCGTGGCGCCCGCGAGGCGGTCCTTGACGTGCTCGAGGAGCACGCCGCGCAAGGCCTGCGCCCTCGTGTCGCCGAAGCCTCCCCGCTCCACGACCTGGTCCAGGAACGCGAGCTGGGTCTCGTAGAGCTCCACGTTCGTCATCGACCGGCTTCCCCACGAAGCCGCTGCGCCAGGGCGACGAGCTCGGCCCGCAGCACCTTTCCGACCACGTTGACCGGAAGGTCGTCGACCTCGTGCACCGCCTTGGGGCGCTTGTGCGGTGCCAGGACCCGCCGCACGTGCGAGCGGACCTCCTCCTCGTCCAGCCCCGCTCCTCCTTCGGGCACGACAAACGCGACCACCTCCTCGCCCCAGCGCCGTGAGGGGACGCCGACGACGGCGGCGCGGCCGACCGACGGGTGCTGCTCGAGGACGAGCTCCACCTCGCGCGGGTACACGTTCAGGCCACCGGAGATGATCAGCTCCTTGAGCCGCCCCGTGATCGAGAGATACCCGTCGTCCGGGTCCAGCCGGCCGACGTCGCCGGTGCGGAACCACCCCCCGGGGTGGAAGCTCTGTCGCGTCGCTCCATCGTCCCGCCAGTAGCCGTCGAAGACGTGCGGGCCTCGCACGAGGACCTCCCCGTCCGCACCATCTGGAAGCACGTTGCCCTCCGGGTCGGCGATCGCGATCTCGATGCCCGGGAGGGGGATGCCGACCGAGCCGGGTCTCCGGGGGCCGTCGTAGGGGTTCGACACGTCGAGGCCGGACTCGGTCGTCCCGTAGCGCTCCACCGGCTCCCTCGCGATCAGCTCCCGCGCCTTCTCCCACAACCGCGGAGCGAGCGGCGCGGACCCCGATGTCGCGAGGCGCAGCGACGAGAAGTCGCCACCGCCCCCCCAGGAGAGGAGTCGCTCGTACACCGCCGGGACCGCGAACAGGACCGAGGCCCGCTCGCCGGCGATCGCCGCCGTCAGCCGGGCGGGATCGAGGCAGGGTTGGATGACTGCGCGCGAGCCGGCAAGCAGCGTGACGTGGACTCCGGTGAGCCCGTGCTGGTGGCTGAGCGGGAGGCTGTGGACGAGCACGTCATCCTCCCGCCACCTCCACGCCAGCATCACGCTTCGGGCCGAGCTGAGCATGTTCGAGTGCGAGAGCGGCGCGCCCTTGGGATCCCCTGTCGTCCCCGACGTATAGCCGAGCACGCCCGCGCGCTCCCCGTCGGGCTTCCCGGGGGGCAGCGCAACCCGCGACGAGAGCGCCTCCTCGAGCCGCGGCCCTCGATCCCTTGCATCCAGGGATGCGACCCACCGAAGGGGGGTGTCCTCGGCGATCGCCTCCAGCCGGCCGACCGGATCGCCCGAGGCGAACGCCGCGACCGCTCCGCTGGTCGCGACCACATGCCGCAGCTCGCGCTCGGTCAGCGTCGCGTCCGCGAGAGTCGCCACCGCACCCGCCCGCAGGATGCCGAGATCGGCGATCACGAACGGGACCGAGCTCGACGCGCAGATCACGACGCGGTCCCCGGGCTGCACCCCGCGCTCGCGAAGCCACGCGCCCACCTTGCCGGCAGCCCGGTCGAGCTCCCCGTGCGCGATCGATTGCTCGCCGATCGTCAAAGCCGCCCGCTCGCCAGCCTCGACGGCGACGCGGTGGAACGCCGAGGGCAGGTCGCCACGGGCGAGCTCGGCGCGCAGTGCGTCCGGGTCCACCTCTTCGGCGAGGTGGTGCTCCCACGCGCTCACGGACCGGGCGTCCGGGGCCCCGCCACCGAGGCTCGCCCGCGCGCTCGATGTGGATGAGCGTGAAGCCCCGGCACCCGGCCGCGCCATCACAGCGGCTGGCATAGCTCGACCAGGATGTTCCCGAACGCCGCCGGGTCGAGGAAGGCGATGATCGTGTTGCCGGCTCCGGGCCGCGGCGCGTCACCCAGCGGCTGCACTCCCCGCTCGGCCAGCTCCTGAAGCGCCGCTTCCAGGTCCTCGACCTCGAATGCCACGTGCTGGATCCCGGGGCCGTGTTCCGCCAGGTACCCGCCGGTGAACCCGTCGGGCCGGCGCGGGGAGATCAGCTCCACCTGGGTATCGCCGCAGGGAAGGAAGGCGATGTCGAGCTCGGAGCCGTGCTCCTCGATCCGCTCGAGCGGAAGGCCCAGAACCTCCGAGAAGTGCTCGATCGACGCCGCCAGGTCGTCGACCACCACCCCGAGGTGGTTGAGGCGGGGGATCCTCACCGCGGAATGCTGGCGATCACGCGCGCGGGCCCTCCGTTCTCGCCCGCCAGGCGTAGGGGCAGGGCGATCAGCTCGAAGCCGTCCGGCGGGAGCATGGAGAGACCCATCAGGTTCTCGATCAGGAGCACTTCGACCCCGAGCAGGGTGGTGTGGTTGGGCCACGGCCGTCCGGCGTCGACCGCGAAGTCCAACCCCAGGGCTGCCGGCCGAGCCCTGGCCAACGCGCGGGCCGCGTCCTCGCCGAGGAAGGGGTTGTCGTCGTAGAGCCGCTCCGAGCGCCACGCCCGGTCGGTCCAGCCGGTGGCGAGCAGCACGATCGCGTCGGTCGCGCCGCGCGGCGAGAAGCCCGCGGCCTCGAGCCTGGCGAGGTCGATCGCCTCCCCCGGCTCCGCGTCGGTGAGGTCGAGCCGCATCGCCCGGCGCCAGAACCGCTCGATCGGGATCTCGTCGATCGTGGCGCCGTCGGGGATGAAATGCGACGGCGCGTCGATGTGGGTGCCGGTGTGGATGCTGAAACGCATGATCGTGTTCCTCAGCCCGTCACTCTCGATCCGATGCAGGGGCTCGAGCTCCGCCGGGGGATGGCCCGGGACCGGGATCGTCCGCCCCGACAGCGGCATCGTCAAGTCGATGAGCCCGCGCTGCGCCACCGGGGCATATTCGTAGCCTTGTCGCTCGGATGCCGTGTCCATGGTCAGCGACCGCGGGTGGGTTCGGCGTCAGTGTCATCGCAAGGCGGCCGGGCCGCATCGGGGAAAATCCCCTTTCTGGGCGGGGTTACCCGGCACTTTGCGAGGCCGCTCCGACCGCCTCGATCGCGGCCGCCACAGCCAGCAGTCGCCCGAGCTTCGCCCGCGGAGCGCCGAGTTGGACACCGACCGGCCGACCGCTCGGGTCGCGGCCCGCGGGAACCGAGATCGCGTGCCATCCCAGGGCGCTGAGACGCCGGGTGAACTCGATCGACACGTCCACTCGCTGCTCGCCTCGGGAGGGAACGGACGTGGGAAGGGTGGGGCAGACGAGGGCGTCGAACTCCCTCACTCGAGCGCCGATCCGCCGCCGCGCGCGCATGATCTCGCGCCGCGCACGCTCGTAATCGGCGGCCCGTGTCCGGCGCCCGTGCTCGGCGCTGGCCCGGATCGCCGCCGGAAAGCGCTCCGGCTCGCTATCGATCCGCCGTCCCCACGTTCGCGCGAGCTCGACCGCGAGGATTCGCCCGAAGCCGGGGGCCCGCCAGCCGATTCGCGCCCCATGGATGGCGATCCGCGGAGCCCCCGCGCCGGCGCGACCGAGCGCCCGCGTCGCGCGCTCGCATGCCTCCGCCACTGGAGGCTCCGCTTCGTCGAGCAGGTCCTCAAGCAGCGCGATCCGAAGCCGGTCGGGGACCGCGCCGATCGGGCGCCCGGTCAGCGTCTCGTATGCGCGGCGACAGTCGCGGACGGAGCGCGCCAGGAGCCCGGGCACCTCGAAGCTCGGAGTCACCACGAGCACCCCCCGCCGGGGAATCGCGCGCAGGGCGGGCCTCAGTCCCACGATCCCGCAGTGGGCAGCCGGTATTCGAACCGATCCCGCCGTGTCGGTCCCGATCCCGAGCGGCGCGATGCCGGCGGCGACGGCAGCCGCGGAGCCCGCGGAGGAGCCGCCGGGGCTGAGCGAGCGGTCGCGTGGGTTGAGGCACGGGAGGTGTCCGGGGGCCTCGCCCAGGGTCGACCAGCCGAGCGGGTCCATGGCGGTCTTGCCGAGCGGGATCGCCCCGGCGCGCCTCAGCCTTCGAACCGCCTCGGCGTCGCCGCGTGCGGGCCGGTGCGGCCCGCCCAGGCCGCCGGTCGTCGGCAACCCGCGCACGTCGACGTTGTCCTTGACGGCCACCGGCACGCCGGCGAGCAGCCCCATCTCTTCGCCGCGGGTCCGGGCTCGATCGAGCGCGGAGGCCGCGCGCCGCGCCCCGTCGGAATCGAGCGACCAGAACGCGCCGAGACTCGCGCTTTCCCGAGCCGCCGAGAGCGCGTCTCGGGCCACCCCTACGGCCGTCGCCCGCCCGCCGCGCACCGCGTCGGCGAGCGCGGTCGCGTCGTCAGTCACGATTCGCAAGCGACCCAGCCTCCTCGCCGGCCCTGGGGCTGAGGCGGAGTCGGGCCCCCACGGGGTGAACCTCGCCCGGCCCGAAGCCGAGCCTGGGAGGCCTTTCGGCGAGCTGGGCGCGCAGCCGTGCCGTCGCCTCCGCGTCGATCGCTCCGTCCTCCCCCTCGAGGACCACCCCGTACACGCGAGCAGCGAGCTCGGCGTCGATGTAACCCTCCCGCAGGTCGCGCAGGACGAGGTCCGGATCGCGCTCGTGAGGGGGTCCGAAGCCGCCGCCGCCGTTCGAGCAATACAGGAGCCTGCTTCCCTTCGCGACCGCGATTCCCGTGGCGTCCATGCCGAGGTTTCGCCCCTCCTGGGTTCCGGGGTCGATGACGAGCATGTTGGGGCCGCCGTTCCAGCCTCCGGCGAGGCCGAACGGGGTGACCTCGGCCCGATCGCCGTGCATGGTCAGCACGAGGTCGTCGACGGCCTCGAACGAGCGATCGATTCCGAAGCCGCCCCGGAACGTCCCGTGGCCGCACGAGTCCGGGCGCGCCTCGCAGCTCAGATAGCGGATCGGGACGATCCGCTCGAGCACCTCGATCGGCTGGTTGGTGGCGCCGCCGATGAAGATCATGAGCTGGAAGCTGTTTCCGTCCTTGTAGCTGCGGGCGCCCTGACCGCCCTCGTTCCACAGGTACGCGACCGACTCGGAGCCCGTCTCGGGATGCGGCCCCGCGACGACCAGGTTGGCGAGGTTGATCGTCGCCGCGTGCTGGCGGGTGGGGTCGATGTCGGCGAACGCCTGGGCCCAGCACGCCATCGTGACCGCGGCCACCTTCTCGTACGCCCCCGAGGCATAGCCGGTGACGGGGGTCGGCTCGAGCACGTCCACGCAGGAGCCGGGCGTCGATTCGATCGTCACCGATCCGATGATTCCGTGGTTGAGGGGCTTCAGGTCCGGGAAGCAGTGCAGGGTCCCGTCGCAGACCGCCGCCACGAGGGCGGGGCGGGCGAACCCGAACACGCCGACCGGCGCCGGGTCCGATCCCGTGAAGTCGAAGGTGACCTCGTCGCCCCGCACCGTCATCTCCAGCTGAACCTTGATCCGGGGGTTGTCGGGGTGCATGTGGTCGCCGTCTCCGTAGTCCGTGAACGAGTACGTGCCGTCCGGCAGCTCGCCCACGTCGTGGTGGAAGAGCGCGGCGCTGCGCTCGAAGCTGGCTTCCATGGCGTCGACCACCAGCTCGACGCCGAACTCCTCCAGGTACTCGCCGATCCGCTCCTCCATCAGCTCGGTGGCGCGGATCTGCGCGTGGAGGTCCGCCATCCGCTCCTCGGGTTGACGGATGTTGGCGCGCAGGATGCGAAACGTCGACTCGACGGGGCTCCCCCCGGCGATCAAGAGCGTCGGGGGCAAGCGCAGGCCCTCCGCGTACGCGCTGATGGCCTTCGGGTTGAAGGTGCCCGGGACCGGACCCCCGACGTCCGGCCAGTGGCCACAGGAGATCCCGTACGCGATCACTCGATCGTCACGGAAGATCGGTCGCACCACCTTGATGTCCGGCTGATGCGAGCCGCCGTCGTACGGATCGTTGAAGACGAACACGTCTCCCGGGCGGGGATCCGGATACGCGGCGATGATCGTGCGCACCGAAGCCTCGAAGGTCCCCAGATGCGCGGCCTGGTCCTTCTGGCCATGGGACACGAGCCGTCCGTCCCAGGTGAGCAGGGATCCCGAGAAGTCGTGGCCCTCGGTGATCGTGAGCGCGTAGGCCACCCGCGCGAGCAGCGCGCTCGACTCGTTGCAGATCGCCCGGAAGCCGTTTCGGAGCACCTCCAGGGTGATCGGGTCCCGCTCCACTCCGCCGCCGGAGGCCGCTCCGGCCGCTCCGGTCCCTGCGCTCGCTCGTCCGCTGCCCATGCGCCGGCCCCCTACTCGAGAGCTATCACCAGGTCGCCGGAGCTGTGGACAGAGGCGACGGCGCCGGGCGGGACCATGGTTGTCGAGTCCCACTCGGTGATGATCGCGGGCCCTTCGACCCGCTCGCCCACGGCGAGACCCTCGCGGTCCACGCACGCGGCCTCGATTCGCCCCGTGCCCGGGAACCAGACCTGCGCGACTTTGCTCGCGCCGGACTCGGCTGCCGGCTGGAACGCGGGCTCGGGAGGTCGGCTGATCTCGCCGACCAGGGCGGTCCGGAGGTTGACGATCTCGGCCTCGGAGACGGAGGGGGGCAGCTCGTACCCGAACTCGCGTGCGTGCTCCTCGCCGAACCGGCGCACGACCTCCTCGAGCGCGGCGACGGGCTCGCCTTCGGGCATCGGCATCGTCAGGTATCCGGAGATCTGTCCGAAGTACCGCACGTCGGCGCGCCACTCGGGGTGCCAGGCGTCGACGCTCGTGTCGCGTGACTTCACCTCGCGCGCTTTCGCCTCGAGGCCCTCGACCGCGCGCCGCACCCGCTCGGGGTCGATGCTCGTGCCCCGCTGAAACAGTGGCTCGAGCAGATCGTGGCGAACGTTCACCTCGAGGATGCCGCGGGCGCTCATCAGGCCCGGAAGCAGAGGCACCACGACTCGCTCGATCCCGATCTCCCGCGCCAGGTCCGGGGCCTGCAGGGCGCCGGCGCCGCCGAAGGCGATCAGCGAGAACTCCCGGGGATCGTAGCCCCGCTGCGTGGTCATGAGGCGGATCCCGCTCAGCATCGCGGCGTTGGAGAGCCGCAGGATCCCGGCGGCAGCCTCCTCGAGGGACATGCCCAGCGGGCCCGCGACGCGATCCGCGATCGCCCGCTCGGCGGCCTCGACGTCGAGCTCCATCTGCCCACCCAGGAACTGCTCCGGCCGCAGGCGTCCGAGAACGAGGTTCGCGTCCGTGTTCGTCGGCTCACTTCCCCCACGTCCGTACGAGGCGGGGCCGGGGACTGCGCCGGCACTCATCGGGCCGCTGTGCAGGGCGCCGCTCTCGTCCAGCCATGCGATCGTCCCGCCGCCGGCGCCGATCGTCACCAGGTCGACCGCCGGGAAGATGATCGGGATGTTGAAAGCGATGCTCCACTCGCTTCGGAACGCCGGCCGCCCGGCGGTGATCGCAGCGATGTCGGCGCTCGTGCCGCCCATGTCGAGCGAGATCACGTTGTCGTAGCCAAGCCGCTGCGTGACCGCATGCGCGCCCATCACGCCGGCGGCGGGACCCGACTGACAGATGCGGGCGGGGAGCTCGCGGGCGGAGGACACGGTCATCAGGCCACCCCCGGAATGGCTGACCAGAAGCTCACCGTCGAGTTGCGCGACGCTCCCGTTTCCGGCCCGCAGCGCTTCGTCGAGCGCCTCCAGGTAGGTGGACATGCGCGGGCCGAGGTATGCGTTCGCCACCGCCGTCGAGGTGCGCTCGAACTCCCGGATCTCGGGGAGCACCTCGGCGCTCGTGCACACGAAGGCGTCGGGAAGCTCGCGCTCCACGACCTGCTTCGCTCGCAGCTCGTGATCGGGGTTCATGAACGAGTTCAAGAAGCAGATCGCCACTGCCTCCACTTGCTCCTCCGCGAGTGTCCGTGCCGCCGCGACGACGTCCTCGTCGTCGAGCTCGGTGACCACGCGGCCGGCGTGGTCCAGGCGCTCGCGGACGGTGACGATCAACCGTCTCGGGACGAGAGGAGGGGGCGGATCCCAGTCCGAGTCGTAGAGGTCGGGTTTGTTCGCGCGGCCGGCGAGCAACACGTCGCGGAAGCCGCGCGTGGTGATCAGACCCGTCTTTGCCCCGGCACGCTCGATGATCGCGTTCGTCCCGATCGTGGTCGCGTGGCGAAACTGCGCGATCGCGCCGAGCTCGACCCGGCGCAGGGCCTCACTGACGCCCGGTACGAAGTCCGGGGGCGTCGACGGGACCTTGGCGGTCAGCGTCTCTCCCGTCTCCCGTTCGACTGCGACGAGATCGGTGAACGTGCCGCCGATGTCCACGGCTACGGTGTAGGCCACGCCGATAGGATGCGGGAGCCGCCTCGCGGCTTCATCCTCCGATCGGGTGAGCGAGTGGCGGCGCGAGATTGACTGCGCGCGTCCAGAACACGCGATCGACGGCCGATCCGCTCCGGTCGGGGCATCCGGTCGGGGTGATCGTGGTCGACGACAGCCTCGCCTTCCGGCGCGCGATCTCGGTCGCGCTGTCCAGGGACCCGAGGGTGAGGCTCCTCGGCATTGCGGAGGATGGCCGCCGCGCGCTAGAGCTCCTGGCCGATTGCAAGCCCGAGGTGGCCCTCGTCGACCTGCGGATGCCGGGCATTCGGGGCGCGGACCTGATCCGCACCATCACCGCGCGGTTCCCGGACACCCACGCGGTCGCCCTCACCGTGTCGGAGAGCGAGGAGGACCTCTCCGGAGCGCTGCGGGCCGGAGCGCGAGGATACGTGCTGAAGTCGGCGGCCCGCGGGGATGTGGTCCGGGCGGCGCTCGCGGCGGCGCGGGGCGAGTCCTGGCTCTCGGAGCCGATGGCCGCGAAGCTGGTCGACTCCTACACGGCCCTCCCGGTGATCAGGACCCGGGATGCGGTGCGAGATCCGCTGCTCTCGCCGCGCGAGCGCTCGGTGCTCTCATGTATGGCGGCGGGGATGAAGAACCGGGACATCGGGGCCGCGCTGGGGGTCGCCGAGACGACGATCAAGACCCACGTCAAGAGCATCCTCGCCAAGCTCGGCGCCGCGAGTCGGTCGGAGGCGGTGGCGATCGCGTGGCGCACCGGCCTCGCCGAGGCCGAGGACCGACGGTAGCGGAAGCAGTTGCAGCTAGCGCTTCTTCGCCACGCGGCACCACGAGGCGTTCAGGTATCGGCACGAGGGGCGATTCCCTCGCGGAAGCCGCCTCGAAGGCGATACAGAGCATGCTGTGCGAGCCGGCGCCGGGGGACTCGCCAACAACGAAGGGCGTGATGCCCCTCGTGCATGAGGCAGAGGTTGCACGAGGTGCACTCGGCCGGTCCGGCTCGGCCCTCGGCCAGCCGCGTGGCGAGCTCGGGCTCGCGGATGAACGGCCTGGCCAGGGCGATGAAGTCGGCGTCTCCCCGGTCGAGCACGGCATGCATCGTCTCGGGCGTCCGAAAGCCGCCGGCAAGGAGGATCCTGCAACCCACGTGTTCGCGAAGCGCGCGAGCCAGGGGCAGAAAGTAGGCCTCGGACGCCGGCGAGGCGAAGAGACGATGCGGGAGCAGGTCGGAGATCGCGCGGAGGCGGTTCACACCGACATAGCGACGAGCCGAGTCCGTCGGTTGCCTCATCAGGTTCACCGATACCTCGATCCCGTCGAGGCCGGCAGTCACGAGTCGCTCGGCCCGTTCCACCGACTCGGCGAGCGCCAGCCCCTCCGGTTGAGCGTCGACCATGCCGAGCTTCAGGGTCACCGGCATCTCCGGCGGGACCGCCCCCCGTACGGCGCGGACGACCTCGAGCGCGAACCGATCCCGCCGCTCCGGCGAGCCCCCCCACCCGTCCTCGCGGACGTTGGTCAGCGCGGAGGTGAACTCGCTGATCAGGTACCCGTTGGCGCCGTGAATGTGCACCCCGTCGAAGCCTGCCTCCGCGGCCCGGCCGGCGGCCGCACCGAACGCTTGCACCACGTCGGCGATCTCCGGCGCGCTCGCGGCGGGAACGACCCGCCCGGTGAGAGCGTTCGGGATCGGCGAGGGAGCGAGGGGCCGAACTCCCTGAATGCGTGACTGGCTTCCGG
>Ga0299914_10000719_pt1 | contig 20595 bp, 28 predicted proteins | sample RVTome_10_FD_201361 | JGI IMG/M metagenome (GOLD analysis project Ga0299914, IMG submission 201361) | Soil microbial communities from uranium-contaminated site in the Upper Colorado River Basin, Wyoming, United States - RVT153D57 (version 2) ...
CACAACGAAGCGTCAACAATATTCGTGAGCTGACTTCCCGAGTGTCTAGCCAGGACATCCCGAAGTACCTCGACAACCTCGAGGTGAAGTTCAAGTGCGAGTTCGACGCTGCCACCGGCAAGTACGTGACCAAGTGGCAGGAGGGCGACACGCGGGCGATCGACGTGGTGTTGGCCACCAACATGCTGTCGGTGGGTGTCGACGTCAATCGGCTCGGGCTGATGGCAGTCAACGGCCAACCCAAAGGCACAGCGGAGTACATCCAGGCCACCAGCCGGGTGGGACGCTCCTTCCCCGGCTTGGTCTGCACCGTGCTCACGTGGGCACGACCGCGCGACCTTTCTCACTACGAGACTTTCGAGCACTACCATGCCACCTTCTACAAGCACGTCGAGGCGCAATCGGTCACGCCTTTCTCGCCCCGTGCGATGGACCGTGGGCTGACGGGCTCGCTGCTGAGCTTGATGCGTCTGGAGAACGATGCGTTCAGCCCCAACGAGGGTGCAGGAAAGTTGGACAAGTCCGACCAGACCGAGATCACCAATGCCATTGATGTGCTGGTCAAGCGTGCCTGGAACGTCAGCGAGCTGTCCGGTACCAAGAGCCTGGCTGAACAGGAACTCAAGGAGCGCGCAGACGAATGGGCCAAGGAAGTGGGCAAAGGCGGCCGCATCCTGGCCTATGAGAAGCGCGGCCCCGAGAAGGACAAGACCGTTGCATTGATCAGCTCACCGGGCATCCAGTCCTGGGACAACTGGACCGTACCCATGTCGATGCGTGAGGTGGAGCCCGGAGTGCGCTTGATTATGAATACCGGCCGCACCACGGACGATCACCCCTGGAAGCCTCGTCCCGCGACGAAGGATGAGGATTGAGCATGACGATAAGCAATAAGACTCCGGTCGGAGAAGTACGACCCAGCCAGCTGCTCTGGAATTACGGCCCAGGGGCGTTGATTGATCTGCCAAGCCTGTCCGTTGTGACGCTCGGCATCGACCGTTGGGAAAAGGATCGTTGCCAACCGATCCAGGAAGCCAGATTGCTGGCCGCTGTCCGGAAGGTGCTCGGCGCACAGGTCGAAAACTTGCGGATGCCGCCATTCCAGAAAGGCGAGCTCGTCGACGTCTGGTCGGCAGAGGCGAACATTGGCGTCCCTGTCCGGCCGTTCCCGCGCTGGATGCGCTGCGTGAAGTGCGGCCTGCTGTCTCCCTTCGATGCCGGGCTGTTCGAGATCAAGGAGAACCGTTTCAGGCCTGAGCGAACCCGGTTCGTGCATAAGGGCTGTCGGGGCTCGAAGGGCGACCAACCCGCGAAGGATTCCGATGCGGTGCCGGCGCGCTTCCTGCTGGCCTGTCGCGATGGCCACCTCGACGACTTCCCTTGGCACTACTTCGTCCATGGCGGCAACAGTTCATGCAAGGGCTCGCTGCGCTTCTTCGAGAGCGGCGCCTCGCTGCAAACCGAAAACCTGTGGGTGAAGTGTGATGCGTGTGGGGCATCAAGAAGCATGGCTCACGCCTTCGGCAAGGCGGGGAAAGAGAATCTACCGGCCTGCCGAGGACGCCATCCGCACCTTGATCACTTCGATAATGAATGTGACGAGGAGGCGCGTTCCGTTCTGCTGGGCGCCACGAATAGCTGGTTCCCGATTACGCTCTCGGCGCTCGCGATTCCGCAGACAAAGGATCCACTCAGTCAACTCGTTCAGGATGGCTGGGAGTTTTTCGAAGAACTCGAGTCAGAAGCCGAGGTGTCGGTGACAGTGAAGACGCTGAAGAAGACAGGGGCGCTGCCGGGGATCGACAAATATCTGGCCACGCCGATCTGGTCGGCCATCGAAGCGTACCGCACGGGTGGGAGGCAGGAAGTCGTGGGTGAGGCGGATATCAAGGGCCCCGAGTGGGACGTGCTGACGGAGGCCAATCCGCCCACGGACTACCCGCACTTCATGAGCAAGAAGGTCGGCACGCCACCGGCCTTTGCAAAGCACATCGGCAGAGTGCTGCTCCTAGAACGACTGCGCGAGGTCAATGCATTGCTGGGCTTCACACGGGTGGAGGCGCCCGAAGAAACGGGTGACCCGAACGAGCGGCCGCAGATGGCCAACCTCTCGCGAAACAAACCAGAATGGGTTCCCGCGAACCAGGTGCATGGCGAGGGGATCTTCATCCAGTTCGACGAACAGGCGCTTACGGCCTGGGGAACGCTGCCTGCCGTCAAGCAAGTCGACAAGATGCTCTGGGGCGGCCACAGGGGATGGCGCAACTCACGTCATCTCGACCCGGATGAGGGCTATCCTGGTATTCGCTACGCCATGCTTCATACGCTCTCACATCTGCTGATTCGTGAGCTGGCGCTGGAGTGCGGATACAACGCTGCGAGTATCCGCGAGCGAGTCTATGCCGATACTTCAGGCGATAGCCCGCAGGCCGGTATCCTCATATACACGGCAGCGGCTGACTCGGACGGAACGCTTGGCGGCCTCGTCGATCTCGGCAAACCGGAGAACCTCGGGCGCCTTCTGGAACAGGCCTTGAGCCGCTCGAGAATCTGCTCATCCGACCCGCTCTGCTCTGAACACAATCCGGAGAAGGATCGATCCTTACACGCTGCAGCCTGCCATGCATGCAGCCTCGTTGCCGAAACATCCTGCGAGCGTGGCAACCGGTATTTAGACAGGTCTCTGCTTGTCCCGACACTTGAGTGTGTGGAAGCTGCGTTCTTCGTAGGACTATGATGTGAAAAAGTTGCTTGAAGTAATCGGACGATTCGTTTCTCAGATACCCAAAGAGAAGGTCGAGTTGATTGCTGCAAGAGCAAGGGAAATAGGGAAGGCAGAGAATAGCTTGATTGGACTGATGGGAACGCCATCTGCTGCCGAAAAATTGCTCGAAGTCTTGAGTGCTTGGAATGAATCCGGCGTTTCGGCTGATGAACTCGCTGCCATGCTTGTTGTAGCCGCTCATGTGTATGACGAAGTCGGGCGCGAGCAAACGGCAGAACTTGTTTGGACCGGACCGACGACCCCTTTTGTGTCAGCACGTCGTACAGAGCAGGCATTGATACAGCTGATAAACGGCGCGAAAAATGAATTGTTTGTTTCCAGTTTTGTGATATTCGATGTCAAATTGATTACAAGCACCCTAAACGACGCCAAAAAAAGAGGTGTCAAAATCTCAATCATCTTGGAAGATACTTCTGAAACGTCGGACATAGTTTTCATTGCCGCTGCAAGTAGGGTGAGAAAATCGATTCCCGGTGCGGATATCTACGTTCTTAACCGTGAAGTTGCAGGTTACTCAGCCGGTCGATGGCACGCGAAGGTGAGTGTGGCGGATCACCACGTTTGTCTTCTGACGAGCGCCAACTTGACGGGCTACGCTATGGACAAGAATGTCGAAATGGGTGTTCTGCTTTCGGGGGGGGAAATTCCTCGGAATGTTCACTCACATTTGGATGCTTTGGTAGCGATGAAGATTTTAATTCCTGCAATTTGATTCGGGGAACCGGAGAAAGATTGATCGACACGATTGATAAAGCAAATCGTTCCTTACTGATGGCGAATGTGAAGGGTAAAAACACGGCGCCCGAACTGTTGGTGCGTAAGCGGCTACATCGGTTGGGTTTTCGGTTCGCACTTCATGACAAAAAGCTGTCGGGTCGGCCCGATCTCGTCCTTCCTCGCCACCAAGCTGTTGTTTTTGTCCACGGGTGTTTCTGGCATCGACACTCCAGCTGCGCCTACGCGACGACACCTGCCACGCGCGCAGAATTCTGGTTTGACAAGTTTCAGAAGAACGTCGAACGGGATGCGAGGAATATCAGCAAACTGAAAGAGCAGGGTTGGCGCGTGTTCGTGGTGTGGGAGTGCGGGCTGAAACACGAGCCCGAAAAGATTCTGAAAAAGCTTGCGCGAGGCATCAAGCAGAAACGCTGTGAGGGCCTGGAGCTACCCGAAACGCCATCGAAGCCGATGAAATAGCGCCGGCAATCAGAAATCGAACAAATCCTTCGGCTTCACCTTCAACACCTTCAATATCTTTTCCAGTGTTTTCAGCCGCGGCCAGTGCTTGCCGCGCTCCATGTTGCCCACTGAATCCTCGGTAAGTTCGATCAGTTCCCCGAGCTTTTCCTGGGAAAGTCCGCGGCTTTCGCGAACCTCTTTCAGGCGCTGACCAAATTTCTTGTTGAGTTCGGACATGGGACTGATCCCCTCCTTTGGGATCCGTCCCGAATCGTAGTGAAGTTTAACTTCGGGTATTACCGAGTTACACTCAGGCTAAGTAATACTTCGGGTAGCCTTGATATTACTCGTACTTCAGTTCTTCTCAGGACAAGGAGCCGTCCATGCCACAAGACCAACCCCAGGAATCGCCATTGCGGCCCTCCATCGCCGCCCACGCCGCGCACCAGCTGTGCATGACGATTGCCGACATTGTTAACGACGAGGTGGGGGAGACGATGTCCCGCCGTGCGTACCTGAAGCTTTGCGGGCTGGCGACGGCTGCGGAGCGGTTTTCGAAAGGCGCCGCCGACTGGTACGTGAACCTGTTGGGTGAGGATCACGACATGCTGGTCGCGCTCGAGGAGCGGTATGTCGTGCGAATGGCGTTCAGGGGAAAGGGCGGGCCAGCGGGCAGTGACGAGTGAGCAAGTGCGGTGGGCCGAGTTCCGTGTACCAGACGCCTTACTTTCTACGTCGGGCGGGCCACTGGAATGCGAATAGCTCTTCTGGCCGCGCCTTCAATGCAGCCAGCAGATCTTCAACCGTTTCATGGCTTGGCCAGTGCCGGCCACACTCGAGGTTGCCGATCGTTTGAATGGTTGTGTTCATGAGTTCGGCCAGGGCAGCTTGCGTGAGGCCCTTTTCTTTCCGCACCTTTTTCAGGTGCTTGCCGAATTCTTCTTTGATGTTCCCCATGGAGCGGATCCGTGCGCTGGAGTCCGTCCCATGCTATGCAAGTGGCACTTGTATTATGAGCAAGCTATGCTTGCATAAAGTAGTGCTTGTTTAACTTTCCAGGACAAGGAGCCGTCCATGCCACAAGACCATCCCCAGGAATCGCCATTGCGGCCATCCATTGCCGCCCACGTCACGCACCAGCTGTGCATGGCAATTGCCGATGTTGTCCAGGACGACGCGGGAGGGGAGATGTCCCGCCGTGCGTACCTGAAGCTTTGCGGGCTGGCGACGGCCGCTGAATTGTTCTCGCGGGATGCCGCTCACTGGTACGTGAATCTGTTGGGTGAGGATCACGATTTGCTGGTCGCGCTCGAGGAGCGGTATTTGGCGCGCTTGGTAAAGGCAAGGGACGGGGAATGTCCGGTGACGAGTGATTAAACGGCTATCGGAGGGCGAGACCGGTCAGGCGCCGTGTCAGCAAAGCGACCGAGAGAGAAAAGCACGCAAGGTCTCCGCGGTTGGGGAAGGCGTACAGGTAGTACGTCGAGCATTTTCGATCCGAAGTTCAACGCAGCGGTCGCGGATGGCTGGACGGTCGCAGCCGTTCTCGGTGTTCGAGTACCTCTACCGGGATGCCGGCAACTACAAGGCGTGGGGAAAGTTCCTACTCCTCGGAGAGGTAGCGGACACAGATATCGAAGAGATCAGGGGCTATCTGGATCGGGGAGAGTACTTCGTGCCCGACCGTGTCGGAATTCCTCCGCTGCAGGGCGAGCTGTATCAATACAGCGGCGGTCCGACCGAAGACGATCACGTCTTTCACGGATTCGTTGATCTGCGACCCGCCACGAAATCTGAGATTGGCACTCTTTCTTTATGGGGAGCCCTGGAAACCCTCAAGGAGCGGTTTCAAGCTGCGCGAAGCGGCGCGAACAGGTAGCCGCTAACGTCTTCTTAACGCCGATTCCGCGGAAAAATGGCATTCATCACCTTGCGGCGTGTCGTGGTCGTGGGAAGGGCGCGAATCTTGTCCCTGGTGACAACCGCCACGGGCATGCCCGCGTGGCTCAACATGTTCATCAATGCATCTACCGTAAATTTGTCGACTCTGCCTTTCAGGAGTGCGCTGATGCGCGGTTGACTGGTGCCGAATCGATTGGCTGCTTCCTTTTGCGTCAATGCTTCCGTTTCGATGATCGATTGAATCTCGATCATCAGTTCCGATCGCGTTTGCAGGTTGGAGGCTTCCGGCTCGGAAAAGCCGAGTGCAAGGAACGCATTTCCGTGGGTAATATCTGTTTTCATGGACTGTCTCTCAATGCATTAACGCCCGATAGCGGCGACGGGCAATATCGATGTCCGGTTTGAAGGTCTTGCGGCTTTTCTTGCGGAAGACATGCAGGACATGGACCTGTGAATCGAATTCAGCGAGGAAGACGGCGCGGAATTCTCCATCAGCATGAATCCGGATTTCGCAGACTCCTTGTCCGATGGTGATCATTGGCTTCCAGTCATTCGGCATCAAACCCAATTGCAACTTGTGGAGCGCATGCCCCAGCAAGGACTTTGCCTGTTCAGGCAGAGCCCTGGCTACCTTCCTGGTATCGCCATGCCAATGAATCCCTTTCATGAGGTGGAGTATATAAAAATATTTATATTTGGCAAGCTCCGGGATTGGTCTTCGCTTTTGCTCTTTGGCGCGAATGGTCGGCGCCGAGCTTCGCAACGTGGGTTGGTTATCAAAGGGCAAGAACTAGCGGCGTCAGCGCAGCAGGCGTCGTTCCAGCAGCGATTGCAGGGCACGGCGACCGTCGAGTACGCAGTGAACGAAGACGTCCTGACCGATCATTTCGTAGATGATGCGGAAGGGTTTGAAGTGAATTTCGCGGTAGATCGTCATCCCGATGCGTTCGAGTTCGGGCGGTATGTGGCCGCGCTGGGGCAGTTGAGCGAGGCGCAGGCAACTCGCTTCCAGTTGGTCCAGTAGCTGGTCCGCCTGTTCGACGGAATCCTGCCGCGCAACGTACCAGTAGATGTCGATGAGGTCCTGTTCCGCGTCTTCGGTGATACGCACGCGAAAGCGCTTCAACGGTTGTTTTCCTTTACGCGTTTGCGGATACCCGCAAAGGTCTGCCTGGCGGTTTTGCTGTGGCCTTTCTGAATGCTTCTCGCGCTGTGGGCGAGCATTTTCAACAGGGCCAGTGATTCCTGGGTTTCTTCGTAGCTGGCGATATCCTGCAGTATGGCCTTGGCCTCGCCATGCTGCGTGATGATCATCGCCTGGCGCTTGCTCGAGACTTCCCGGAGCGCTTCGGCGGTGTGGCTCTTGAGGTAGCTGATGGGTTTGACGGATTCACTGAATTTCATGTGCCGGCCCTGTCGAAAGATGGTGCCGAATATAGGCCGTATTTGGTACGAAGGTAAAGGGCGTGCAGTGGTTGGGGATGAGTCCTTTGACGCCGATTCCGCGGAAAAATGGCGTTCATCACTTTGCGGCGCGTCGTGGGCAGGGCGCGAATCTTGTCCCGGCTGACAACCGCGACGGGCTTTCCCGCGTGGCCCAGCATGTTCATCAATGCATCGACGGTGAATTTGTCGACCCTGCCTTTCAGGAGGGTGCTGATGCGCGGTTGACTGGTGCCGAAGCGACTAGCCGCTTCCTTTTGCGTCTATGCTTTCGTTTCGATGGTCGATTGAATTTCGATCATCAGTTCCGATTGCGTTTGCAGGTTGGAGGCTTCCGGCTCGGCAAAGCCGAGTGCAAGGAAGGCATTTCCGTGGGTAATATCTGTTTTCATGGTGTCGCTCAATGGGCGGCTCAGTCGGAGAGCAGCCTGTCGAGTTCCTTGTAAACATCACGGCGATTTCCCACGACAAGAACCAGCAGGATCATCTGACCATTTTCCAGGCGGTAGACGATTCTGAAGTCGCGGTGCCGGATTCGATACGTAGGCGACTGATACCCGAGCAACTTTCGTGCATCTCGTGGAATGGGCAGTTGGGCGAGCGCGTGGATTTTTTTCAGCAGCTCAACTCGGAGCTTTCTTTCGAGCTTTTCGAGTGCCTTTTGTACGCGGTGAGTCATCCTTATCTCGTAGTTCATCCTTGCCTACTCCAAGCGTGCGCAATGCGTCTTCCCAATTGACTGTGCCACGCGCTTCGATATCGTCCTCGGCTTGCCTGATGGCGTTACGGTCGAGAATTTCCTCCACGCGTTCGAGCAGCTCCAGATCATCGATGCTGATCACCGCGACAACGCGTTTTCCGTGGCGTTTGACGACGGTTCGGCCCTTGCCGTATTTGACCTCGTTCAAGGCCTCTGCGAACTGCTCGCGAAATTCTCCTACGGTCATTTCACGCGCGGTCCGGGTGTCGCGATGGTCTCTCATGCGGTTTCTCCTCTTTTCATCTGGCGCGGCCCGCTGCCCAAGACAGCCACATTAGCCAATTTTGTACAAATTGGCAATTTCATCCAGATTGGTAAGTGACAAGTAAATGGAGGGAGCCGCGGGCGAACTCGCCCTGGTGTCTCTTCAGAAATCGAACAAATCCCTGGCCTTCACCTTCAATCCTTTCATCAATTTTTCGATCGTCGCGAAGTGCGCGCCGTTCCGGCCGACTTCCATGTTGCTGATGGTGATCGGCTCGACCTGGATCAATTCCGCAAGCTGCGCCTGCGTCAGGCCGCGTTCTTCCCGAACTTCTTTTTCAGGTCAGACATGACGGATTCCATCCATTGAGGTCTGTCTCATCCTGTTGAGCTGTAAGTTGAACTTGGGACTGCGCTCGTGAACTTGCCTGCTTCGGCAGTTTCTGGCCTCCTTCGTTTAAAAGGAGGGGGCATGAAACAGTCACACAGGTTTTCAAAATTCCATTTTCCCGTGCTTGTTCTTCTTGCAGGCACGATTCCGGTCGTCAGCGCCGACGATCCCCGCGATCGTGATGAAGATATTTCGGCGACGTCGCTCAGCGTCGATGTGCGCCAGGAGAACGGTGCCTGGCATTACACGTACACGTTGGATGCGCCTGCGACGAACAAGGGAACAGTGCTGTTCGTGAATGTCGACCTGTCATGCGAGCAGCCGGTGACGGCGTGGGAAATCTTCGATCCGTCCATGCATATAAAGAATGCGTTCGATGATTTTTCCGATCATGCGTCGACGACACCCACTGCCATAGCTGCGGCGTGGGGGCAGGCGTACGACGTCGGCCTGACGCGCAGGAACGATGCGATGTTCGCGCTGGATCTCGCGCCGGGAAACACCGCCATCGGGTTGCTGCTGGTGTCGCCCTACGGCCCGAAGGCGCGGACGTTCCGGCTGCGGCCGGACTTCATGGTGAGCGGGCGGTGGGATTACCCCATGGATGCCGAAGAGCGGCCGAACATTCCGTCCGAAGACGATTTCACCGTGACCGGTGTTATTGACGGGCCGGCGTGCCCGGGCGAGAAGATCGACTGACCGTTGTCATTGCATTTCCCGGGTGTCAGCCCGGCATTCCGGACGATGACGGGAAGATATTACAAAGACATAACGTTGTGACTGGATTCCGTGGGATACAGGGGATGACGGCAAGAGCAAGCGTAAAGATCAAAAGCAGCGACTATGCCGGTTGTTTCGGAAGCGCCAGTATCTCCGCACCGCTGTACTGATCGTTGAGGAGTGCGACTGTCTCTTCAGAAATCGAACAATTCCGCCGTCTCTGGATAGCCGTGGGCAGGGCGTGGATTTGTTATCTTCCAGGCTAAAGCTACGTTCCCGCGACGCTTCCCTGGCGATGCGGCGAAGCACAGGAGTTGTCTGCTCGCTTCGAGGAAGAGAGCGGAACACAGGGTTTTTACTGTCGGGGAGCTGCGGGCGAACTCGCCCTGGTGTCTCTTCAGAAATCGAACAAATCCCTGGCCTTCACCTTCAATCCTTTCATCAATTTTTCGATCGTCGCGAAGTGCGCGCCGTTCCGCCCGACTTCCATGTTGCTGATGGTGATCGGCTCGACCTGGATCAATTCCGCAAGCTGCGCCTGCGTCAGGCCGCGTTCTTCCCGAAGTTCCTTGAGCTGTTTCCCGAACTTCTTTTTCAGATCAGACATGACGGACTCCCTCCAGCGAGATCCGTCTTATCCTAGTGAGCTATAAGTTATACTTAGACTAAGAGAAACTTATAGTTGAGCATTCTCGAATGACAAAGGACTCCCATGGAAGGGAACAACACAACCAAGCTCTCCCTGCTGACTGCAACGTCCGCCGCCGTTACCGACAGGAGTGGCAGTCGGCTGGTGAGCAAGGCGACCGGCCGATTACTGAAGCGTCACGTCCGGCTGCAGGTGCTTGGCGCACTCTCATTGCTGGAGAAATGGAAGCTGCGGGTGCGCGGGTATCGTTTTCGGCTGGCGCTGGCGCTGGCGCGCAAGCCAAAGGCGCTGTTGCGGGAGGCGGAGACGGTTGAAGAAGAGCAAAAGGAATGGGTGCCGCCCAATCCTTATTACATGAAGGGCCCCGAGATTCATTATTCGAAGTTCGCGGGCAGGCCGTTGTTCTAGCGCTGCGTGCAGTGGCGAGTGACTAGTGATCAGTGACTGGTAAGAGCAATAGCGGCGCTTTGCGCAGTGAACAGTGATCAGGAAAGGCAAGAGCGGCGCGCTCGTTAAATGCAACCAGGCACTGCCGGGCTACTTGGAACGCTTCGCACTGATACGTCCTCCCGGCGGCTGTAACAGGTGACCGAGCCTGTCGAATAGGCGAATGAACCGCCTTTTGCGGGCATTTCAATGCTGTTTGAATTGGGTTACGTCTCGGATGAAATGTGTGCGCGCTTTCTCAAAATAAGTGGTTTGCTCCCATAAAATTCGTGCTATACATCCCGAAAATCAAGATGGCTGAACGCGACGGGGGGAGCGATGCGCCAATGGATTTTCGGGGGTTCCATCATTCTGTGCGCGGTCTTCGCGGCAGCTTTTTTCCTGTCACTACGGTTTTTTTCCGCTTCTGACGACGCAATCGACGGCGTGACGATCACGCCTTCGGACGGCGTTTCAAGCCTCTCCAGGGAAGCCGGACCACCGATTTCTCCTTCACCAGTTGGAAATGCACAGGTCATCGCTTCGGAAGACTCGCCAGTAAACGCGGCCGAACCGGAAGAGGACGCCGTATCCGGCAAAACGCCCCGCTCGGTTGTTGAACAGCTCAAGACGGCCGCGGCGCTCGGCATTGATGTCGGCGTGGCATCGAATGACGGTGAGCCTTCGGCGCATTACATGGATTTGCTGGCGCGTGCGGGGAAAGGCGAGTCGCAGGCACAGCTCGATGTCGGCGTGTTGATGTACGAATGCTCTGGCGGGATGGATTCCGCGGATTGCGCCGGCGTACCGGAAGCGCGCAATGACGCACTCGAGGCGTGGTGGGGCAAGGCGGCGGAATCGGGTGTTGCGGAAGCGCAACGCCGCCTCGCAGACCTGCACCCTTACGGTTCGGAAGAAAACATTCACTGGAACCGGATGGCGGCGCAGCAGGGCGATGTGACGGCGCAGGTCGCACTTGGCCGTTCGCTGGTGGAATCCGGGAATCCCGACGGGCTGACGGAATCGATGGTGTGGCTATCGATCGCCGCGGATTCCGGCGACGCATCTGCGCAGATGCTGGTCGGCCAGTTGGAAGGACAACTCACGTCTTATCAGTTCCAGCAGGCGCAGTTTCGTCTGCGGGAACTGGGGTACGTGGCGGATTGAGCCGCCATTTTTCAAGCGGGCATTCGTGCCTTTCCTGAGTAAACGATCCTGGGGGATAAAAAAAATGAGAAGACTGACGCTGATGATCCTCGCGCTGATGTCGACGGCAGCTGCGAGCGCGGAGTATGGGTGCCATAACGGCTTGGACTTCGAGATTGTCGATTATGAAAAGGATTACATGCTGGCAGGCCAAACCGCGTACATGCAGATTGGTTCGAGCACGCTCGGCACGAGTCCCATACGGTGGACATGGCACTCGCGTACGACTGGTAACACGGTGTTGCAGTTCTACGAGCAGATGTCGCCTTGTCCGACCAACACGCTGTGCTACGTCATGGGTTATTCGACGCAGGCATTCGATGCCCGCTCCCTTGCACGTAGCGAGTGGTTGCTGAAGGCGGAATACCTGCCGGGTCATTTCAATGGCACCTGCCGCAGTTTGTATATCAATGCGCAGAACAAGCCGACCGCTAATTTCGTGAGCGTGACGGGCACGATGGAAAAGAATCAGACGTTGACGTTCACGGCTTCGGGCAGCGTGGACGAGTTCGCGGAAGCCGATTTTCCGCTGTATCGCTGGGAGTTCGGTAACGGTGGCACCGCACAGGGGCGCGTCGTGACGCACGCATATTTCGTTGCGGGTACATACACGGCGCGCGTACGCACCAACGATGGCAACTATTGGTCCCCCTGGTCATCGAAGACCATCACCATCACTGGTGCGCCGAATCCGCCGCCGCCGGAATGGTGCGGACCGGGAACGCCCTACCAGTGCAACTAATGCGACATTGCCGATGATCGGGAGAGCCGCGTTCGCGCGGCTCTTTTTTTTTGTGCCCTGGTCTTGCGGCACGTGACGATCAGAACATGGCGCTCCGCGAAGTGATCAGTGGAGCGCTGCGCGCAGTGAATAGTGAGTAGCGATCAGTAGGCGCTGCGCGCAGTGACGAGTGACGAGTTGAAAGTGACGAAGGGCGCGTCACGCGGTGAGCAGAGGAACAGAATCTTCAACGCTTCTTTTCCTTTACAGGCGAGCAAGCCGGCCCCGGCGCGGTGGGTACGTGAAGCCTGGCTGCTGGAGCTGTGGCATTGGAATCATTTGCTGGGGATCGGCGCCGGCAGGGAAGGCGGCCCCGAGTGGCGGCCGCCGAACCCGTTTTACGGGAAGGGTCCGGAGATTCATTACCACAAGTTCGTGGGACGGCCGTTGTTCTAGCGCTGCGTGCAGTGGCGAGTGACGAGCTGAAAGTGACAATACAGAGCGGGCTTCACGCAGGGATCCGCTGCCGCGCATGACGCCGGGCACAGCTACGCTGTGCCGCAAGCACGGCGTCATGCGGCCGGCCTTGTTTGGTTCGGTGGCACGCGGTGACATGACAACCGCCAGCGATCTGAATCTGCTGGTCGAGTTCATGCCGGATAAGTGGCGGTTACTTCAGCCGATCGAGCGATTGATAGACGTTCTTTCGATTACCGATCGCGATGATGAGTACGAGCAACTCGTTGCCGTTGACGGAGTAAATGACGCGATAGTCACCGGTTCGGCGACGGAAGACAGCCGTCCGATTTCGAGCGACAAGTTTCAGTTTCTTCGCGTCGTCGAAGGGATTGAGTTGTATTTCGGCAATGAGATCAGCGATGTTTCTTTGGACGGCTCGTGGATGTCTTGCGGCTTCTCTTGTCGCTGACTTGTGAAGTCTTTTTCCGTGCATCCTTGCCGAGCGCCAGTTCCTTTTGGAGGGTTTCCCACGAAACGGTGCCTTCGGATCCAAGGTTGGCAAGCCGTTCGCGCGCTATTTGTGCATCCACCAAATCTTCCAGCTTCATTGTTGGTTCATTGCCTGGTGGTGTTTCGAGCAGGCTTGCGCGACTTCTTCGGTTTTGCAACGTCTACCGATAAGCGAAGACCCAGATCGGCGAGGACAATGCCGAGGCTGTTGATGCGGGGATTGCCGTTCTCGGAAAGCATCCGGTAGAGATTTTCGCGATTGAGTCCCGTTTCATTGGCGATGCGCGCGAGTCCGCCATTTGCTGTCGCCACGTCACGTACTGCCATGAGGAAGACGCGGTAGTCCGGGTCTTCGAGTGCGGCATCGAGGTAAGCGGCCGCTTGCGCGGGATCGCGGAGTTCTTCGTCGAGTAGCTCCTGGTACGGCTTGCTGTTCGTGCGACTACTCATCACTGTGCTCCTTGAAAGCCCGCCAGTAATTACGAGCGAGCGCGATGTCCTTTTCCTGTGACGCCTTGTTGCCGCCACAAAGCAGGACAACGACTTCCCGGCCCTTGCGTCCAAAATACACGCGGTAGCCCGGTCCGACGTCGAGGCGCAACTCGTGTAGCCCTTGGCCTAACGATTTGGCGTCGCCGAAGTTACCAAGGCGAACCCTGTTGATCCTGGCGAGCACTCGGCCCCGCGCAGTGACGTCCCGAAGCTCGCTGAGCCAGAGCTCGAACGGGCTTTCTCCGTCTTCCTTGACGAAAAGGTGTATTTCCATGGACGAGGAATGTAGCTTATTAACTACGTGCGGGCAATAGGGGGACGCGCTGTGTGCGGTAATCAGGTGGGGCTTCGCGCGATGGCTATTCCGGTTGTTGCGGAAACGCGAGGATTCCGGCGCCCGTGTACCAATCCCGAATCTCCACGTTGAGCTGTCCGGCTTTTACGCGCGGGTCCATTTCGGCGAGTTCGCGGGCGCGTTTTTCGTCGAGATCGGCGCGCAAGAGAACAATACCGCGCAGGGCGTCTTCGGGCTGCCGCCGAAGGGACCGGCGATGAGCGCATAGCCTTTTTCCCAGAGCCACGTGAGATGCGCGAGGTGTTCACGCTGCAGTTCGGCGTTGCGGGTCGTATATGAGTGCGTCGCGGATGAGCGGTTCGGCTGTGTTGTCGGGCGACAGGGGATCAAGGGGAGTGTAGATGCTTTAAACCAAGCAGCGGAAAAGCTGAAAAAATTTTTCGAGACGGGTCGTTCTGGCACTTCCCTGATCACCGCACCTGGCTCAGGCCATCAGTTGGCGTCGCCGGTACCGCGGATAGCACAGGAACCATCGTCGCCGCTCGCCGTGCGCACGAATGTGTGCCGGCCTTCCAGGAGCCGCACCTCCGCCGGGTGATCCAGGCGGCCCCCGGCGAGCATGACCACGCGGTCGGCTGATTGCAGCGTTTCACGGCGGTGGGCACAGATGACACGCGTAACGTTAGCGGCGCGGATGGCGGCGTTGACCGCCTGTTCGGTTGAGGCATCCAGGTGACTGGTAGCCTCGTCCATCAGCAGCACGCTCGGGCGGCGATAGAGGGCGCGAGCGATCAGTACGCGCTGTTTCTGGCCGCCCGACAGCAGCGTGCCCATGTCGCCGATCAGCGTGTCGTACCCCATCGCCATCGTCATGATGTCGTCATGCACGGCGGCGAGCCGCGCACAATGACGGATGTGATCGTAGTCAGGGTGCCTGGAAAAAAAGCTGATGTTGTCTGCGATCGAACCGGCGAACAACTGGTCATCCTGCATGACCACACCGAGCATCGCGCGCCAGCGGTACACGCCGAACTGCGCCAGCGACTCGCCATTCACGAGCACCTCACCCCCGGTTGGTGGCATCAGGCCGGCGATGATCTTGAGCAAGGTCGTCTTGCCGCAGCCGGACGCACCGGCGATCGCCACGGCTTCGCCCGGCTCGATGCGCAGATCCACGCCATCCAGTACCCATGGCTCATTGCTGCCGTAGCGGAACCGAAGGTCGCGAACCTCGATCGCGACGAGCGCGGCGGCGGGATCGCTGTCGACCCGGGTGTCTTGCGGCTCGGGCGGTGTCAACGCGATATCCGCCAGACGCTCCGCATGTAGCCGCAGCATCGTCAGATCCGCCGCGCGATCGATCAGCGCGCTGACGCGCCTCAGGAACTGGTCCTTGTAGGCGATGAAGGCCAGCAGCATGCCGATTGACATCAGGTTGTCGATCACCCGCTGCGCGCCGAGCCAGATGACGAGGATCAAAAGCGTGCCGATCAGCAGCGCGTTGGCGAGCCGGAACAGCAGCCCGAGCTTCTGCACCGCCAGGTGCCGGTTGAAGGCCTCCACCATCAGGTTGAGCCAATGAGCGCGTCGGTCCGATTGGGCACCGAACAGCTTGACTGTCGTGATGCCCCGCAGGGTTTCCAGGAAATGGCTGTCGCCGCGCGCGGACCACACGATGGCCTCGGCCGAGGCCTGCCGCAGCGGGCGGAACAGTATCCAGCGCAGCAGCGCATAAACCACCGCTCCGGCCAGCACGATGGTCGCGAGCAGCGGCGAGTACAAATACATGATTGCCAGCGTGACCACTGCCAGCACGCCGTCGAGCACGGTTTCCACGACGTCGGTGGAAATGGAGCGCAGGATCGTATCCTGCGAGCCGAAGCGGGACATCACGTCGCCCAGGTGGCGGGTCTCGAAGAACGTCGTCGGCAGGTTCAGCAAGTGCGAAAACAGGTTCGCGCGGCCTTGCACATTCATGGACGCGCCGAGCACCACAACCAGCCAGCCACGCATTGCGGAAATCGCCGTGCGCAACAGCAGCAGCAGCCCGAAGCCGAGTGCCAGCGTCGTCAACAGTGTCCGGTCGGCGCTGACCAGCACGTGGTCTACAACCCATTGCATGAACAGCGGGCCGGTGATGGCGAACACCTCAAGTGCGAGCGCCAGCACGAACAACTTCGCCAGGCTTCCGCGCAGACCTACGATGTGCCCCAGCAGCGAGCTCAGGCGGACGCGCGGCGGTTTCTCGGCAGTTTCGAAGTCGCCGAGGGGAGTCAGTTCAATGGCAACGCCGGTGAAGTGTCGCGACACCTCGGCGAGACAAAGGCTGCGAATGCCGACGGCCGGATCGTGGATCACGATCCGGTCGCGCGTTGCCTTCCGGAGAACCACGAAGTGATTCAGGTTCCAGTGCAGGATGCACGGCGTCTTCAGCAGCGGCAGCTCGGCAAGCTCGATCCTCACGGGCCGTGAGCCAAAACCGAGGCGGTCGGCCATGCTGATCAGGTCCTTGAGCGTGGCACCCTTCGCCGAGTAAGCGAGGCGCCGGCGCTGGTCGGTAAGGTCGGCCTGGCGGCCATGATAGCGGGCCAGCATAGTCAGGCAGGCGAGGGCACACTCGGCGGCCTCGGTCTGGAGGATCATCGGCAGTCGTCGACCCCACCAACCGAAATCGAGACTGTCGGCCAGGCTCATTGCTGCAGCTTCCCGGTCAGGGTGTACAGCGGGTCCAGGATCCATTCATAGATAGGCCGCGTCTCGAGTGCGATGTCGGCCTGCAGTTGCATGCCCGGCTGCAGCGGCAGTTCCTCACCGTAGGCCAGGACCGTCTGGCGTTCGAGGGCGACAGTGATTCGGTACACCGGCTCGTTGCCGGTCTGGCCCGCCGGCGTCGCCAGTTGTGGATTCATCGCCGTTGGACCAAGCGGTGAGCGCGAGACGCTCGCTATCACGCCTTTGTGGTGACCAAATTTCTGATACGGGTAGGCTTCGTAGCGCAGCAGTACACGCTGCCCCGGTTTCAGGAAGCCTACTGTGCGGCTTGGACCGTACAAGTGGGCTTGCAGCTCGCTGCCAGCCGGCACGATCGACAGTAGCGGGCGGCTGGTGTCGGCATGGCCGCCGGTCTCTGCGACGATCGCCGTAACCGTCCCGTCCTGAGGCGCCGTCACGACGATCTCGCGTTGCGCTTCGACCCCCGCGAGCTGCTGGTCGATGCTGGCGATTTCGCGCTCAAGCGAAGCGATGTCGGTTCCGGCCTCCAGCGGTAGTTCCTTGAGTTCGCGTTGTGCTGTTTGCAGTTCACGTTGCAAACCGATGCGCACACGACGCAATGAGCTGAGACGCGTGTTTTGCTCCAGGCGCTCGACTTCAAGCTCCTGGAACGCCAGTTGCGAGACATATCCCTGCTCAAGCAGGTCGCGATGTTCTGCGGAACGCCTGTCTGCGAGTGCGGCGCGCGATTCGAGCAGGTCGAGCTCGCGGTCGAGTTGCTGGAGTTCGTCCCGGATGCCACTCACCCGGGTGGATTGTGCCTGCTGGTCTTGTACCAACAGCTGTTCGCGACGCGTACGTTCGGCCAACAGACTATTGCGCTGCTCGCGGAGATGCCGCCCGATTTCGGTCTGGGTTGCACCGAACGCGGCGCTCTCGAGTTCGGCGGAAACCGTCAACAGCCGATCGGCCGCGGCAACTTGTTCGCCTTCCTCGACCAGAATGTTCGTAACAATCCCGGCCCTCGGCGTGGCGACCTGGATGAGTCCCTGCTGTGGCATCAGCCAGCCGTCCACTCGTGCCTTGCGTGTGAAGTCGGCGAACACGATCAGCGCCACCACCGCAGCGGCAGCCAGCAGTGCGAAGCCGGCGAACATGTGGTGCGACCATGGAGAGCCGAGCAGTACCGTACCGAGCCACTGGCTGCGGCGTTCGGTCAGTACCTCTGGACGAAACAGCGGCGGGTCGTTTATCACCGCAGCAGGATGGGACGCAGCTTGTGCCGGCTCGCGCGACGTAACGCGCCGCACTGCCCGATCGTCGCTTGTCCCCTCACACGAGAGGGCGTCGTGTGTTTCGGCAGCACGGTTCCCCGCGCCGGCGCACGCGTGCTTTTCGGACTTCATTGCGCTGAGCAGGTCACGTGCGCAACCAAGCTACGCACCAGGTTACGCACGCATTTATCAACGGCCGTCTGAGTCGGTCGGGTTGGTGTTGACCTTACCGGCGGATGGAACAGAGCCATTGTTGCTCTTGGACGGGGCAGTGCGACCCGAAAAACTTCCGGGGTTCGTCGGATCCGCGCCGTTGCCCCAGCCGTTGTTACCCTTTTGGTTTTCCTCCGGTGGTGGGCAGTAGTCGCCCCCGCCGTACACCATGTCGATTTCGGTTGCGTTCAAATTACGCATCGAGGCACCTCCAGAAAGTCACAGATGAAGAGTTATGCGAGTGCTCATCCTGCCCGCGCTGAAGCGTCGCGCCTGGCATTCATCTGTCAGAAAATTTCGAGAGGCGCCGCTCAACGTCAAGCAAGATGCAAAGGATTGCATCAGGGCTACAGGATTATCGGTATCGGTAAAACACATCAATCGGTCATGTCGTGGAAAAAAACTTTTCGAGGCCGCGCGTTAAACGACTTTGGCGAGAAGTCTGTTTGCACCTGTTTGTACGAGTAGGCGGGAGTAGAATCCCCTGAAGCGCGCGTTTCAAGCAAGGCTTCGCTGTTTAAGTACGCTGACTTTTCACAGGCGGGAATGGAGTCGGATAACGTTCCGCTTGAAATCCGATGTCAAATAGCCCGATGTCCAAAAAAGCGTTCCGAATTACTGCGGCTGGGATGCGGATTATTGATGCCCGGTGTTTCGCTGGGAACTTTCGGACAGTCGGCTTTTCGCCCGCAATACGCGCTCCCATCGTGCTTCGCTTCCTGCCCGTGCTACTCGGGTGTTTTCGGAAACACCATGTACCCGGCGCCCGTGTACCAGTCCCGGATTTCAACCTCGAGCTGGCCCGCCTTCACCCGCGGGTCCATTTCGGCGAGTTCGCGTGCGCGACTTTCTTCGAGATTGCCGCGCAAGAGAACAATGCCGCGCATGGCGTCTTCCGGCTTCCCGCCGAAGGGCCCGGCGATGAGCGCATAGCCTTCTTCCCATAGCCACGTGAGATGCGCGAGGTGTTCGCGCTGCAGTTCCGCGTTTCGGTCCTCGCCGTAGTCCTTGGGCGAGTCGAGGCGCACCAGGAAAACCATCCAGTATTTGTCGAATTGCGCAGGTTCTGCCTTGGGTGCTTCTTCGGCGTGGCCGAGCGGTGCGAGCAGGATCAGCAGTGACAGGAAAGCGAGTGCTGTTTTCACGGGAATGCCTCGGAGTGCCGTTTGGAAAAGTGTAGGTGCTTCCGGGCTGCGCAACCGGCTCTTTCAGGCACAAAATCCTCTGGTCAAAATCCCCTTCCTGCTACAAGATTTCCCAGCCGTGGATGGGCACGGTTTTCCCGGGGGGGGATGACATGAACAGATTCCTGCTGACCTTTATTGTCGCCGCGGCGTTGAGCCTTGCCGGCTGCAAGACCATCGACAAGGTATTGAATACGGCCGATTCCGCGCTGCGCATTTCAAAGACGGGTACCGTCCAGGGCCTGACGAAGATCGTCGAGAGCGACGATCGGGAAGCGGCCTTGAAGGAAACGGCCGATCGCCTCGGCGATTACTACGCGGACAATCCGGAGGCGGCGATTGCGGACCTGCGCACGGCGAAGCGTGAGCTTTCCGATCTCATGTCTTTTCTTTCGAAACTCGTCGGCAAGGAATGGGGCGCGGATGAAGTGCGCGTGCCGACGCAGACGCAGTACGTGAAGTACACGCAGAATTACCAGAGCCGCGCGATCGTTGATTTCGATGCCGGCACGGTGACGGTCGAGACGCTCGACGAAAAATCCGCGGACAAGAGCCTGCAGAACGCGATCGTTACCACGTTGCTCACGCCGGACGATCCGCGTGCCGTGGATCTTTTCAGCGACAAGCCGATCGAGCTTTCCAGCAAGCAGGAGCCGTACCTGAAGAACCTGGTGCTGGATCAGAAAGGCAAGGTTGTCGATCGCCCTGAAATTGCCGAGGCCTTCGCGGCACACCTGGTGGCGGCCGCTAAAAAGCAGCGCAGCCTGGATGTGAACGGCGAACGCAAGCAGGCGAGTTTCGTGACCATTCCCATGGTGAGCAACTTCGAGAATCGCCAGGCGGAGAAGTTCCGGCCGACGGTCGAGCGCTACGCGAAGAAGTACGACATCAGCCCCAGTCTCGTGTACGCGGTGATTCGCACGGAAAGCAATTTCAACCCGTACGCCGTGAGCCATATTCCCGCATACGGCCTGATGCAACTGGTGCCGACGAGCGGCGGCCGCGATGCGTACAAGCGGGTGAGCGGTCGAGACGAAGCGCCCACCAAGGAATATCTTTTCGACGCCGCG
>Ga0299914_10000720_pt1 | contig 20572 bp, 10 predicted proteins | sample RVTome_10_FD_201361 | JGI IMG/M metagenome (GOLD analysis project Ga0299914, IMG submission 201361) | Soil microbial communities from uranium-contaminated site in the Upper Colorado River Basin, Wyoming, United States - RVT153D57 (version 2) ...
TCGACGGCGGCTGCCGGATCTGCGAGTGCCGCCTGGTCCCCACGCCGGCGAGCGCCCTCGCCGCCGTCCCACCCTCGCTCCTGTTCTATCCGAAGCGAGTCGAACAGCTCCATCCCGAGGCGCTCGCAGCGTATCAGGCGATGTATGCCGCGGCGTCGAAGGCGCTGCCGCTGAAGAAAGAAATCAAGCTGGTCTCGGGCTATCGGGGCTACCAGCGGCAGGCCGATCTGTGGAACCGCTCGCTGCTCGAGGTGTTCCGGATGCTCGGGTGCACCGCCAGCCTGCCGTGCCTGGAGCGCGCCATCACAGCGACCAGCGCCGCGCTGGCCACCGCGCCGCGGCCGCTCCCGCGCGACGCCTGGCTCGAGCGGTTCAGGCAGGAGCTTTCGCGCGCGGGCTGCAAGCCCGACTGCCGGCGCGACAGGGTGGAGTGGCTCGTCAAGAAATACAACATGAGGACAAGCGATCCTCTGGCCGTGGCCGTGCACCACAAGCGGCAGACGCTCGCGCCGCCCGGCACCAACGTCCACGCGACCGGGCGTGCGCTCGACATCCACGTCGGGGGCAGCCTCAGCAGCGCGCCTGCGAACGTCGCGGGGCAGCGCGCCAATCCGGCGTACAAGTGGCTCGCGTGCCACGCGGCTCGGTTCGGGTTCCACCCGTACCTGCCGGAACCGTGGCACTGGGAGTACACCCGGCCCTCGGCCGGGTCATGAGTCGGCGCGCGGCGCGTTCGCGAGCGCGCGCGCGGCGGCGCGCCGCAGCTGGAGGGCGCGGTCGGTGACCCCGAGCCGGGCGGCGGCGAGGTTGAGCCGGCCCTCGCAGTCCGCGATTGCGATCCGGACGGCCGTGTCCTCGGCCGCCCGGCCGATCTCCTTCAGCGACGCCCCCATCGCACAGGCCTTCCTGATCGCGGCCTCGAACCCGCCATCCTTCCAGGTTTCCGTGCGGACCGGCTGGGCCTGCCGCTCCTCCGCCGGCACACAGGCGAGCGTCAGCGGGCCGGCGCCGGGATAGTGGGCGAGCAGACGGGTGACGAGCTGCCTGAGGTCGCGGACGTTGCCGGGATACTCGCGCCGTATCAGATAGCGCTCCAGCGCCTCGTCCATTGGCGGCGGGTCGCCCGTGGCCGTGGCCCCACGGATGAAGTGCCGCGAGAGCGGCACGATGTCCTCGCGGCGGTGGGAGAGCGGCAGCGTCCGGCAGACGCAGGCGGCGAGCCGGTGATAGAGGTCGCCGCGGAACGCCGAACGGTCGACCTCCGCGCGGAGATCGCGGCTGGTGGCGGACACGAGACGGAAATCCGCCCTGCGCCAGGTGTTGCCGCCGACCGGCTTGTACGTGCCTTCCTGAATCACGCGCAGGAGCTGCGCCTGCAGCCGCGCGTCCAGCTCGCCGACCTCGTCGAGAAACAGCGTGCCGCCGCTGGCGAGCGCGAACGCGCCTTCACGCGCCCCGACCGCGCCGGTGTAGGCGCCCCGCTCGTGCCCGAAGAACTCGCTGCCGGCCAGTTCCGGCACGATGGTGGTGCAGTCGAGGAGGATCAGCTCGCGCCCGGCTCGCCGCCGATCCAGTGTGTGAATGAGGCGGGCGAGCAGTTCCTTGCCGGTGCCCGTCTCGCCGACGATCAGCACGGGGGCGTCCGTGAAGGCCGCGATTTCCACCACCGTGCGGAGCAGCGCGATCCACGCCGGGCTGCGGCCGATCAGGCCGTTGGCGACAGCCGGCGAGGAGACGAGCACATCGACGTCCCGCCATCGCCGCAGGCGAGCCGCGGCCGCCGCGCCGGCGTCCGGCGTCCAGTGCAGGATGTCGGACATCCCGCTCGCCAGCAGGGCCCAGAGGTCGGCATCAGGCAGCCGCGCGGGACTGACGCCAAGCACGCGACGGAGACCGCCGGCCGAGACGTCCCGGACGTTCCACAACAGTTCGGCGTTCACCGCATCCAGGTAGACCAGCCCCGGCGTGTCCGCCGGCGGCTGATCGTCATCGATGAGCTGGATGCCGTGGGCGCCGAGCCCCTTCTCGACCTGCGCCGGCACGTGCGCCCAGGAGGGCGCAAGTGAACGACACCAGACGCGCATGCCGGCCTCCCGAAGCCCGTCACGAGTAAGCTGCGTATGTAATAACGATCAAAATCGACAAACCGAACCGCCACGGCCGACAATTTCGTCTTGAATCTTCCGATGACGCACCCAGGGACTCGCTGGGCCAACCCGGTTGCCCTGTCCTCCGTCTGACTCCTCATGGCGCCCGACTGAACCCGCCGGGCGCCCGTATCGTATGCTGTCTCGTGGGCCGGCCGCGGATGCCGCCGGTTCCCGATTCCCTGGAGGCGCCCCGATGTCCCTGTGGCAGAAGCTCTTCTCCCGGAAACCCCAGCCAGGCCAGCGGATCCGCGTGTGCGTCGAGTGCGGCATGCCGGTCGCCGAGCACAAGGACTGGTGCAGCATCCTGCGGACGCAGCGGGAGTACGAGCAGAAGGCGGCCGCGAAACCGCAGTAGGCGAGCGCAGCGCAGCCGCGGCCGGGACGCTTCGCATATACTCGCGGCCTGATGCGCACTGACGACGCCGCAGCCCGGAGGGCTCCGGCGATCGGGTTCTGGATGGCCGTGGCGCTGGTCATGGGCAACATGATCGGCTCCGGCATCTTTCTGCTTCCCGCCTCCCTCGCCTCCTACCGCGGCCTCGGCATCGTCGGATGGATCGTGTCGGCGTTCGGCGCGATGGCGCTGGCGCTCGTGTTCGCGCGGCTGGCGGGACTCGACCCGGCGGCCGGCGGTCCGTACGCCTACACGCGGCAGGCCTTCGGCGATCTCCCCGCCTTTCTGGTGGCGTGGGGCTACTGGATCTCGATGTGGACGGCGCTCGGCGCGCTGGCCGTGGCGTTCGTGGGGTATCTGGATCCCTTCATCCCCGCGCTCGTCCGGAGCCCTCCGGCGGCGGCAGTGCTCGCCCTGGCCACGGTCTGGCTGCTGGTGGGCGTGAACGTTCTGGGGGTGCGCACGGCCGGCTGGGTGCAGCTCGGCACGACCGTGCTCAAGATCCTGCCGCTCGTCGGCGTGGGGATTGCGGGGCTGATCCACTTCGAGCCGGCGCACTTCGCGCTCGCGCAGCCCGACGGCGGGTCGGCGCTCGCCAGCGTCCCGGCCGTCGTCACGCTGACGCTCTGGGCGTTCCTGGGGCTGGAGTCGGCCACCGTTCCGGCGGGGAGCATCCGCGATCCGGACAAGACGATCCCGCGGGCCACCGTGGTCGGGACGCTGCTGACCGCGATCATCTACGTCGGGAGCACCGTCGGCGTGATGAGCGTGATCACGCCGACGGCGCTCGGGCAGTCCAGCGCCCCGTTCGCGGACGCGGCCCGGGCGCTCGGCGGAGGAGGCGCCGCCGCGGCGGTGGCGCTCGGCGCGGCGATCTCGTGCTTCGGCGCGCTGAACGGCTGGGTGCTGCTCGTCGGCCAGCTGCCGATGGCGGTGGCGCGCGACGGGCTCTTCCCGCGCGTCTTCGGCCGGATGTCCTCGCGGGGGACGCCGGCCGCCGGCATGGTGATCGGCGCGTCGCTGACGACCGCGCTCGTGGCGATGAACTACACACGCGGCCTCGTGGACCTGTTCACGTTCATGATCCTGCTCTCCACGCTGAACACGCTGATCCCCTACACCTTCTCGTCGCTGGCCGTCTTCCTCCTGCGGCCTGCGCGGCTGCCGCTCTCGACCGGCATGAGCACGATCGCGGCGCTGGCCTTCATCTATTCGTTCTGGGCGATTGGCGGGGCGGGCGCCGACACGGTGTATTACGGGTTCCTGCTGCTCGTCGCGGGGCTGCCCGTCTTCGTCCTGATGCGGCGGGCGGCGGCGGAACCGACCGCTCGCGCCGGCGTATGATTCATCTTATGCAGCATCACTTCACGGCTCACGCGCACAAGCTCTTCCGGGCCCTGCCAGGCGTCGCGGCCGCGCTGGCCATCGGCGCCGGCGTCGCGGCCGGCCAACAGGCGTCCTCCCAGGGGCTGCCGCCGCTCATCGATCGCCAGCTCTTCTTCGGCAACCCCGAGATCACCAGCGCGACGCTGTCGCCGGACGGGCGCTACATCGCCTTCCGAAAGCCGTACCAGGACACGCTGAACGTCTGGGTCAAGAAGGCGGACGAGCCGTTCGAGGGCGCGCGGCTGATCACCAGCGACACGCGCCGGCCGATTCCCGGGTTCTTCTGGAGCCGCGACAGCAAGTACGTCCTGTTCGTGCAGGACCAGGCCGGGGACGAGAACTACAACGTCTACGCGGTGGATCCGTCGGCGCCGGCACCGGAGGGGGCCGAGGCGCCCCGCGCCCGCAACCTGACCGAGGCCAAGGGCGCCAGGGCCGTGATCTACGACGTGCCCCGCCACGACCCCGACGTCATCCATGTGGGGCTGAACGATCGCGACGCGGCCTGGCACGACGTCTACCGCGTCCGCATCTCGAGCGGCGAGCGCACGCTGCTGAAGAGGAACGACGACCGGATTGCCCAGTGGGTGTTCGACCGTGCCGGGAAGCTCCGCCTCGGCGTCCGGACGCAGGACAACGGCGACACCGAGGTCCTGCGGATTACCGGCGACGGCTTCGAACAGGTGTACACCTGCACCGTCTTCGAGTCGTGCGGCCCGGTGCGCTTCCACCCCGACAACCGGCGCGTCTACATGGTGACGAACCGCGGGGAGCCCGATCTGATCCGGCTGGTGCTCTTCGATCCGGAAACGAAGAAGGAGGAGCTGGTCGAGGCCGATCCGGAGGACGACGTGGATTTCGGCGGCGCGATCTTCTCGGACAAGACCGACGCGCTCGTCGGGACGGTCTACGTCGGCGACCGCACGCGGGTGTACTTCCGCGACAAGGCGTGGGAGGCGGATTACGAGTGGCTCCGCGCGAAGCTGCCCGACATGGAGATCACGCTCGCCGGTTCGACAGCGGACGAGCGGAAGTGGATGGTGTCGGTGGCGAGCGACACCGAGCCGGGCGAGCGCTACCTGTTCGACCGCGACGCGAAGTCGCTGGCGCGCCAGTACCGGATCCGCGAGAAGCTGCAGCGCGACCACCTCGCGGACATGCAGCCCATCCGCTACAAGTCCTCCGACGGCCTGGAGATCCCGGCTTACCTCACGCTGCCGAAGGGCGTGCCGCCCAAGCAGCTGCCGCTCATGGTCGTCCCGCACGGCGGGCCGTGGGCGCGCGACGCGTTCGGCTACGACTCGATCGCGCAGTTCCTCGCCAACCGCGGTTACGCCGTCCTGCAGCCGAACTTCCGCGGCTCGACGGGTTACGGCGAGGAGTTCCTCAACGCGGGCAACAAGGAGTGGGGCCAGAAGATGCAGGACGATCTGACGTGGGGCGTGAAGCACCTCGTCAGCCAGGGGATCGCGGATCCGGAGCGGGTCGGCATCCTGGGCGGCTCGTACGGCGGCTACGCGACGCTCGCCGGCGTGGCGTTCACGCCCGATCTCTACGCGGCGGCCGTCTCGATCGTCGGGCCCTCGAACCTGATCACGCTGCTCGAGTCGATCCCGCCGTACTGGGAAGCCGGACGGAAGATGTTCCACGCGCGCATGGGCGATCCGACGACGCCCGAAGGGAGGCAGCAGCTGGAGCGGCAGTCGCCGCTGAACGCGGCGGGGAAGATCCGCACGCCGCTGCTCGTCGTGCAGGGCGCCAACGATCCGCGCGTCAAGAAGGCCGAGTCCGATCAGATCGTGGTGGCGCTGCGCGAGCGCACCTTCCCCGTGGAATACATCGTCGCGCCCGACGAGGGGCACGGGTTCGCACGGCCGGTGAACAACATGGCGATGTTCGCCGCGGCCGAGGCGTTCCTCGCGAAGCACCTCGGCGGCCGCGCGCAGGAGGACATGCCGCCGGACGTGGCCGCGCGGCTGAAGGAGATCACGGTCGATCCGAAGACGGTGAAGCTCCCCGAGAAGATCGACTCGTCCGCCATCGACACGCCGGAGCCGGCGCGGCCGCTCGAGACGGAGCCGGCCGCCTACCGCATCGCACTCGAAGCCGCCGGGCAGTCGAGGACGATGGAGGTGAACCGGACGGTGGCGGAGGAGGGCGGGATGTGGGTCGTGACGGAGACGGCGACGCTGCCGCAGGGCGAGGTCACGGACCGGACCGTCCTCGAGAAGGATTCGCTCGTGGTGCGCAGCCGTCAGATCCACCAGGGGCCGCTGGCGATCGAGCTCGAGTTCGCCGGCGGCAAGGCTGACGGCACGTTCTCGATGGGCGGCCAGCAGAAGCCGATCGCCGCCGATCTCGGGGGCGAGCTGTGGGCCGACGGCGCCGGCGCGTACCCGTCGCTCGCGACGCTGCCGCTCGCCGAAGGGTATTCGGTCAGGTTCCGCAACTTCGACATCCAGACCGCGAAAGCCACGGTCAAGCAGGCGCGCGTGTCGGCCGTCGAGGACGTGACAGTGGCCGCCGGGACGTTCAAGGCGTGGAAGATCGAGATCACGTCGGCCGACGGGGGGCCCGGGCAGCAGACGGTCTGGATCGACACGGGCTCGCGGCGTGTCGTCAAGGTCCACTCGACGCAGCCGACCGGCGGGACGGCCACGGCCGAGCTGGTCAAGTAGCGGATCCCGCGGGCCCCGGACGCGGTATCATCCGCGAATGCGTCCGGGCCCGCTCGTCCTCCTCCTGGCCGCAGCCCTGACCGCGGGTGGATGCGACGACGCCCCGCCTCAGCCCGGTCCTTCTCCCGATCCCGGCGGCCCCACCACGATCAGGGGCGACGAGCGCCTCGGCTGGGATCAGCCGGCGTCCGACAGCGCGGAACTCGCAACGTTCAGGTTCGCGATTTACCTGGACGGCGCCCGTTCGGAGATGGCCGGCGTGAACTGCGGGACCCCCGCGACATCGGCCGGCTTCCCGTGCAGCGGTCAGCTCCCGCCGATGACTCCCGGGATTCACACCCTGGAGATGGCTGCCTTCCTCGTCGACGACGATGAGGTCCTGGAGAGTCCGAGGTCGGCGCCGTTCCGCGTCAACGTCATGCCAGCCCTTGGCGCGCCGGCGGCTGGCTCGCCGGAGACGGATCCTCCGGGGACCGATCCGCCCGGGCGCCCGCCCTCGCAGCCGCTGAACGCCGGGCGGTTCGACGAGATCGCGGGCGGATACACCGACATCGCCGACGCACGGGTGACGCCGGACGGCTGGCTGATCGTGGCCGAGCGCGCGGGCGTGCTGCGCGCGAGCGGCCTGATCGACGATCGGCAGCACTCGGCGCTGGCCGTCGCCGGCACGCGCGCGGACGGCGCGAGCGGATCGCTCCTCGCCATCGCCGTCGATCCCGGGTTCGCACGCACGGGCCACATCTACGTGCTCCAGACCGCGCCGTCGCGCGAGGGCATGACGTGGCAGCTCGCGCGGTACCGCCAGGCGGGCGCCGCGTTCGGCGAGCGGGCGGTGCTGCTCGAAACGGGACTCGCCCCGGATGCGCCGGCCGGCGCGGTCCGGTTCGGTCCCGATGGCCAGCTCCACGTGGCGCTCCAGGACGCGCGCGAGACGAGGCGTGGCCGGCGCGGCCTCGAGACGCGCGAGACGGTGATCCTGCGCCTCACCGCGGACGGCACGACACCGCTCGACCAGCCGGCGGGCAGTCCCGTGGTCGCGGCGGCGCCCGGTGAGGCGCGCGCGTTCGACTGGCACCCCGAAACCGGATCGCTCGTGGTCGCCGCCGGCGGGTCCGATGGATCGGCGCGTCTGCTGGCGCTCGAGTCAGGCCGGCAGCGCGCCCGCCGGGCCGCGCCCGATCGGGATCAGCCGCTGCCGGGCGCACGCGGCGTGTGGGCGCTCAGGTTCTATGACGCCGACCTGATTCCCTCGCTGCAGGGCGCGCTGCTCGTGGCGGGGGACAGCGGGCTCCACCGCGCGCGCGTCGATCCGCAGAACCCCTCACGCGTGCTCGCGATCGACCTGCTGGCCGACACGCCCGTCCGCGCCGTGTTCACCGCGCCTGACGGCAGCCTTGTCGTGGCCACGCCCGACAGCGTGCTGCGCGTGCGGGTGGAGTGAGCGGCGGGATATCCCGGGGCGACGCGGCCGGCATTTGTGTCGATGCCGACCGCTCTCGAGCCCGCTGCCTGGCCGCCGATCCAGTTCGCTATTTGACAACCAGCGTGGCCGTGGTCGAGCGAACGGCGCTCCCGTACGTCCCCGTGAAAATCACGGTGTAAGTGGTGCCGCTGTTGACGCGCGAGGGCAGGGTCACCGTGGCTTTCGCCCTGGCGGTCGAGCCCGACACCGTGACGGACGCGGGCGTGATCGTGCACGTGGTGTCGTCCTGCGGACCTCCGGCGCACGTGAGCGAGACCTCGCCGGTGAACCCGTTGAGCGCGTTCACGTCGAGTCGATACGTCGCCTTCTTGCCGGCGACGGCCTGCGAGGAGGGAGACGCGGACAGGCTGAAATCGACGACCCTCACCACGACGGGGGCCGACGTGCTCGGGTTGAAGTTCGCGTTGCCGTTGTAGGAGGCCGTGATCGTCCGATCGCCGAGCGTGGCGAAGGTCAGGACGCAGGAGCCCGCCTGGACGCCGCCAGAGCAGCTCTCTCCCGTGCTGGCCTGGACCGTGACCTGCCCGAACGGCGTGAGCGGACCTTGCGACGCCACGGTGTACGACACGGACACGGGTTGCCCTGCGAACACCTGCTCCGGCACGGAGGTAATCGTGGTGGACGTGACGCCCGGCTCGCCACCACCCTGGAGCGGCACGTCATGCGTCGTGCCGTTCGTGCCGCCGCTGTCGCTCGTGAACGCAAGCGTCCCGCCGTTGAAGCCGACCGACAGCGGCGCGAACGTCACGCTCTCGGCACAGCTGCTTCCAGGCGCGATGGGTGACGCGGACAGGCAGTTCTGAGTCGCCGAGAACGAGCCCGACACGCTGACGCCCGTGACCTGCAGCGGAGCGGACCCCGTATTGATGACCGTCACCGTCTGGGGGGCGCTCGTCGTGCCGATGGGCAGCGACCCGAACGTGAGGCTCGACGGAGCAACAGACGCCTGTGGCGCCGCCGCGGATCCGGTGAACACATACGCGGCTCCCTGGTCCAGGCTGGCGTCGATGGCGGTTCGCGGCGCCCCGACGACCGCTACGGCGCCGTCGCCGCTCAGGCTCACGGCGTCGCCGAACCAGTTCCCAGGCATCCCGTCAGACGCGATGATGCTGTGGTCTTCGGTCGATGTCGCCCAGCCGGCGGCGGGCTTCGCGAAGACGTACGCGGTGCCCGGCAGACCCGAACTGAAGGACCGAATCGCCCCTGCAACGATGCTGTTTCCATCGAGGCTGATGTCGACGGAGGCGCCAAACGCGTCGTCGCCGTAGCTGTCACTGTTCGTCAGTTTGGCGGTTTCCGTGAGGAGGAAGCCGGTGCTTCCCCAGCCAGTTGGCGGCCTCACGAATACGTACACGGCGGGAGGTGCGGTGCTGTAGATCGAGCTCGCGGGCGCACCGACGACGATCGTGGCTCCATCGGCAGTCGTGGAGACAGACATGCCGAAAAAAGCGTACGGCGTGGCATCGGAGGAGTCCAGCCTGGCAAGGGTGGCGTAGGCCCCGGAGTTTTCCTGCCAGGCAAGAACGTATGTCTTTCCGGTCTGGTCAGGCTCGCCGAGCCATGGATCCCCTCTCGCTCCCACGACCAGGATCGTGGCGTCCTCGCTCAGCGCCACCGAGGTGCCATATCGAGAGGCGATGGTTCCGGTCACCTTCTGAGCTTCGGTTGCATCGATCCATCCCGTCACGGGCCGGTGAAAGACGTAGGCCGCGCCATGAGAAGCTATCGTATCCGGGTCAGTGCTATAGCTGGGCATCCCCACGACGATCGTACCGCCATCGCCACTCGTCGCGACCGACTCGCCAAAGGTGGCCCAGTTCTGGAGACCGCTGACCGGCGCCGGTGTGAGCCTGGCGGTTTCCGTCTGAACGGGAGCGGCGTCCCAGCCATTCGGCGGTCTCACAAAGACGTAGGCCGCCGGTGACAACCCAGCGAACGTCCCGGCCACGATCGTTTCACCGTCGCCACTGATGGCCACCGACCGGCCCAGTTCCAGACCCCATTTCATGGCGCCGTCCGAGGCGAGCAGTTTCGTCTTGAAGCGCGGCAAAGTGCCGTTCCAGCCTCCCTCGAACTCGCTGGGCTTCACGAACACATAGAGGACCCCTGTCGGAACATTGTTCGTCCACTTGCGTGGAGTGCCCACGACCACCGTACTTGCGTCGGCGCTGATGCTCACGGAGTGGCCAAAGAAATCGCCTGGTGCGCCGTCATCGCATACGCCAGTGGGATCGCAAAGCTTGCGGGTGGTCAGCGTGGCGCCCTGCACGTAGGGATCGATCGTGACCGGGTACCGTGCGTTCGCATCATCGACGCGCACGCGCAGTTCGTCGCCGGCGGCTTCGAGCCAGGCGCGCAGCGCGCGGCCGTCCGCATCCAGCGCGGTCAGGCCGCCGTAGCGGAGCGCGGCGGCTCCGTCCCTGCGCAGCGTCAGGCTGCGACCCCCAGCATCCACCGACGCGGTCACGTTGCCAGACAAGGCGAACGCCAGCGTCAAGGGCTGGCCGCCGGACGTCCCCGGTGCGCGGTCCAGCGTGAAGCCCTGCTCGAGCCCGAGAGGCCCGTTGAGATACCACTCGGTGAGCGCGCCGCGGCGGTACTCGACGCGATTGAGCGTCCCCGTGGGGACCGTCTCCGTTGTCTTGCGCACCGAGTCGCCGTACCCGTACCCGCGCAGCGACATGGCCCAGCGATGGGTGTCGTGCTGGAAACTCACGCCTGCGGGCGTGAACTCGGCGGATACCCTGCGGCCCGCGTTGTTCATGCGCAGGCCGTGCGGCTCGGCGACAACGTGGTACACAGGCACGTCCTGTCCGATTGCCGCCGAGATCTGTCCCTGCGCTGCCGGCGGCAGGGTCTCGATACCGACAGGGCGCGGAGAATCGACAGGCCGTCGGGCGTGCACCGGGGCCGCCCCCCGCGGGCGTGACTCGATCGCATCCCCCGGCGTCTGACCGCGCTGGGCGATCCCGACGGCCGTCAACGACACGAGGGCGAACACGGTCAACCAGGCAGGGTGACGACCGGCAGATCCCGAACGGACCAGGGATAAGAGCGTGCGCGCGACAGACTTCATACGTAATCCTTTCATCGAACCGACTCCACGATCTGAGACATCGGAATAGAGGGAGGAAAGGCGACACGTCTCGCGCGCCGCCGCGGACCGCGTCATCCTGACGGTGGTGCTCGTCGAAGCGACTGCGCCTGGCAGGTCGGGCGCGCAGCCATGCCGGCGGAAGAGGAGCCGCGGAACGGGCCGTCGGGAAAACCCGCTGAGGTCTCCCGTGAACCCCGTGAACCCGTGACCCCGCCACGGAGCTGCGGGTAGAATGGGCCGCATGTTTCTGACCTCCCGCGCTCTCGTCTTCGTCGCCATCGTTTCGATCGCCGCCGTGACGGCCGGGCTGCGGCAGCCGCCGGTGGCGGCGCGCCAGCGGCCGCCGGTCATGGGGCCGAACGCCGGCGTGTCGGCGGGGCATCCGCTCACGACCGCCGCCGCGCTGGAGATCCTCCAGAAGGGCGGCAACGCGTTCGATGCCGGCGTCGCCGCGCTGCTGGTCGGCGGCGTGGTCGAACAGGATCTGTACGGGTTGGGCGGGGAAGCGCTCGTGCTCGTCTATCCCACCGCGGAGAAATCCGTGACGTCCATCGTCGGCCAGGGATGGGCCCCCAAGGGAGCGACGATCGACTGGTACGTCGAGCGCAAGAAGTCGCTCCAGGGCTCGGGGCTCGATCCCGCGGTGGTGCCGGGCGCCCCGCACGCGGCGCTGACGATTCTCGAGCGCTGGGGCACGATGACGTTCGAGCAGGTGAGCGCCAGAGCGATCGAGTACGCGCGCGACGGCTTCCCGCTGCGCCCGCGCACGGCGCGCGCCATCGAGCGGCAGCGGAAGTTCATCGAGGGGTGGCCCGCGAACACGCGCACCTGGCTGAAGCCGGACGGGTCGTACTACGCCGCGGGCGATACCATCGCGCTGCCCGAACTGGCCGCGACGCTGACCAGGATGGTCGAATCCGAGCGGGCGGCGAGGGGCGGCGGCCGCGCGGCCGGCCTGGCCGCCGCGCGCGATCGCTTCTACAAAGGAGACATCGCCCGCGAGATGGTGCGCTTCCTTAGGGAGCACGGCGCGCCGTTCGACGAGAGCGACTTCGCCGAGTTCTTCGCGCGCGTCGAGGCGCCGGTCTCGACCGAGTACCGCGGCTATACGGTCTACAAGCAGGGCTTCAACAGCCAGGGGCCGGCGCTGCTCCAGATGCTCAACATCCTGGAGACGTTCGATCTCCAGAAGCTCGGCCACAACTCGGCCGACTACCTCCACGTGCTCATCGAGACGATGAAGCTGGCGTACGCCGATCGCGACAGCTACTACGCGGATCCGGTGTTCGTGAACGTGCCGGGGACCGGGCTCCTCTCGAAGGAGTACGCGAAACAGCGCGCCTCGGCCATCGACATGGCGCGGGCCTCGACGACGCAGGCGGCCGGGGATCCGCTGCCGTTCGATGACGAGGTGAAGACGTGGCCGTTCTGGGTGGCGGGCCGGGATTCGTCGCCGCCGATGCCTCCCGATCCCGACGAGATCGACCCGAGCCTGAAGGACACGACCCACATCGCGATCATCGACACGGACGGCAACGTGTTCGACGCCACGCCAAGCGGCGGGTGGATCACGGGCGGCGTCATCGCGGGGAGCACGGGGGTCGGGCTTTCGACGCGGGGGGAGCAGTTCTGGCTCGACAAGCGGCGCGCGGCCCAGCTCCGCCCGCGATCGCGGCCCCGCTACACGCTGACGCCGACGCTCGTCCTCCGCGACGGCGAGCCGCTGCTGGCGATCGGGACGCCCGGCGGCGACAACCAGGAGCAGACGATTCTCCAGACCCTGCTGAACGTGCTCGAGTTCCGCGAGGCCTGGTATCCGAACCTGCACACGGCCTTCGAGCTGCCGCGGATCCAGACGTATCACTTCCTCGGCTCGTTCTGGCCGCACCGGATCGACCTCAACCGCCTCGACGTGGAGTCGAACATCCCGGCCGAAACCATTGCCGAGCTGAAGGTGAGGGGGCACACCGTGCGCCCGGTGCCGCCCGTGTCGATCTCGGGGTGCGCGACGGCGGTGCTGCTCGACCCCCGCACGGGAAGCCGCCTCGCGGGCGCGGATCCGAGGAGGGATTGCTACGCTGTCGCATACTGACGCTGCCCAGCCGTGGCCGGTAGCCCCGTAGCCCGTGGCCTGGTAGCCCGGTGGCCCGTGGCGGCGGCTCCGGCGGGCAAGCGGACCACGGCCGACGGCCCACGAGCAAGGTATGCTATGCTGGATTCTTGTCAGGTGGACGACAGCGTCCTGCTTGAACCCCGCGTCAGCGCTCGAACGAGCTTCCCGCCGACTCATCCTCGTCGATCGGTCGTCAGTGGCTCCCCCGCGCATCGCGTGACTCAAGACTCCGCGCCGCAGCAGTGTTCGCGAAGTTACGCAGCCGACTCCATCAGGATCCACTCCGGATCAATTCGTGAACGAGCTCCGCGCGGCGGAGCGGAAAAGAGAAGTGCAGAATCATGTCCCGGAAACTCTACGTCGGAAACCTTCCCTACACGACGGGCGAGGAGGACCTCCAGGCCCTCTTCGCGTCGGCGGGCGCCGTCGAATCGGTCAGCGTCATGCGCGACATGGCCACGGGCCGCGCGCGCGGCTTCGCCTTCGTCGAGATGGCCACCGATGAGGATGCGCAGAACGCCATCCAGCAGCTGAACAATCACTCGCTCGGCGGCCGCAACCTGACCGTGAACGAGGCGCGTCCGAAGCCCCAGGGCTCGGGCGGCGGCTTCGGCGGCGGGCGGGGGGCCGGCGGCGGCGGGCGCCGGCGCGAACCGCGCTGGTAACTCGCTGAACGCGGTCCTGCGCATGCTGCAGCCGCGGCGAACGCCGTGACCACGCAGCCGAGCCAGGTCCGGGGGCGCCAGTTCATCTGGCGCCCCTTTTTCTATTCCCGATCGTTCCCCATCCGACGCGTCGCGCCGTCATGAGGCATACTCAACCGACCTGGCCCTGATCCGCTGATGTCGGCATCCGCCGCTGCCACGACGCGCTACGGAGGCGCGCCGGACGCGGCGCCTCCAACCGCAACAGCCGAGACACCCCGGGCGGCCCTCGATGCTGGCACGCGCGCTCCAACACGATGTTCCGCACCATACCCGCGTCAAGGGGATGCAGTATGCCCGCGCCGGCCGGGTGCGGGCCGTCACGCCGACGCCCCACGGCGTCACGGCCGTCGTCCGCGGAACGCAGGACTACCGCGTCGCGATCGACCACGAGAGCGGCGGCTTCCTGGCGATGTGCGAGTGCCCCTACTTCGCCGATCGCCGGGACATCTGCAAGCACATCTGGGCCGTGGTGCTCTCGCGCGAGGCCGAGCGCGCGCTCGCGGCGGGCGGACCGATTCCGCGGCAGGCCTGGATCGATCCGGCTCACGGCGACGCCCCGCCGGCGAGCTGGCCCGCCGGCGCGCGCGGCCGGTCCGGCGCCACCGATGCCTGGCGGCACTTCCTGACCGAGGTCGAGCGCGGCCTCGCGGCCGCCGACGGCGCCTGGCCGGACCTGCGCGCGCGGAACGGGGAGATCGTCTACCTCGTGGACGTGCCGGCCTCGGTCGCGGAGAACGCCGCGGTCCTCTGCGTCCTCGTGCGGACGCGCAAGCGCAGCGGCGAGTGGACCAGGCCGAGGCCGTCCTCGACCGGCGTACGTGAGATCGAACAGCTCGCCCACGACGTCGATCGCGAGATCCTGGCGCTGCTTCACGGCGCCCTGGTCAGCTGGATGCAGGGGGCCGGGCCGCAGTCGTACCAGTACCACGCGACGCGGTACACGCTGCGCGGAGTGCTCGAGGAACGGATCCTTCCGCTCGCCGCGCGCACCGGCCGCCTCCTGCTCGGCCCGTCGGGGCGCGACGGCGAGGCGCTGCCGCTCGCGGCGGACGAGGGTGAGCCCTGGCGCTTCGAGCTGTCGATCGGCCGGACGCCGGCCGGGTTCGCCGTCGGCGGCGCGCTCGTGCGCGACGGTGCGCGCATGGACGTCGCCGAGCCGGTGCTGCTGCTGGCGGGCGGGTTCGTGTTCACGCGCGCGAACGTCGCCCGCCTCCACGTGGACGGCACGTGGCCCTGGCTCGTGCAGCTCCGGCGATCCGGCTCCGTCACCGTTCCCCCCGACGCCGCGGGCGCGCTCGTGGACACGCTCGCGCGCGCGGGCGTCGAGCCGGGCGGCCTCCCCGAGGAGCTGCGCTACGAGATCGTCGCCGCCGTGCCGCGTCCCGTGATCCGGATCCGGCGCCGGCCGCGCGAGTCCTCGTACAGCCGCGAGTACCTCGACGCCGACGTGCAGTTCGACTACGGGGGCCTGCCGGTCTCCGGACCCGGGGCCGCCGCCTTCGACGCCGCGGCGCGCAGGCTGGTGCGGCGGGAACCCGCCGCCGAGGGACGCTTCTACGATCGGCTCGCCGAGCTGGGGTTCCGGAAGGTCTGGACCCCGGCCGAGGCCCGGCAGTCGCTCGGCATCCAGGCGGACCGCTTTCCGCCAGCCGTCCGCGCGCTCGTCCGCGAGGGCTGGCGCGTCGAGGCCGAGGGGCGGCTGTTCCGCCCGCCTGGCAATCCGAGCCTCGAGGTGAAGTCCGGCATCGACTGGTTCGAACTGCACGGCCGCGTGGACTTCGGCGACGGCGTCTCGGCGTCGCTCCCGCAGCTGCTCGCCGCGCTGCGGCGCGGCGACGGCACCGTGATGCTCGACGACGGGTCGCGAGGCCTCGTGCCCGAGGACTGGCTGCGGCGCCTGGCCGGGCTCGCCGATTTCGGCGAGACCGCCGGCGATCACGTGCGCTACCGCCCGTCGCAGGCGGCGCTGCTCGACGCGCTGCTGGCCGCGCAGCCCGCCGTCGCCGTCGACGAGGCGTTCGGGCGCGCGCGCGGCGCGCTGCAGTCGTTCGACGGCATCGGGCCGCTCGATCCGCCGGACACGTTCCGGGGGCGCCTCCGCGAGTACCAGCGCGAGGCGCTCGGCTGGTTCGCGTTCCTGCGCCGCTTCGGCTTCGGCGGCTGTCTCGCCGACGACATGGGGCTCGGCAAGACGGTCATGGTGCTCGCGATGCTCGAGGCGCGCCGCCGCGAGCGCCCGCCGGGCGAACGCGTCCCCTCCCTTGCCGTCGTCCCGAAGTCGCTCGTGTTCAACTGGAGGGAGGAGGCGGAGAAGTTCGCGCCGGCCCTGCGCCTCCTCGACTACACCGGGAGCGCCCGATCCACGGACCTCGTCCACGATCACGACCTGGTGCTGACGACCTACGGGACGCTGCGGCGCGACGCGGCGATGCTGACCGACATCGAGTTCGAGTACGCGATCCTGGACGAAGCGCAGGCGATCAAAAACGCGGGGACCGCGTCGTGGAAGGCGGCGCGCCTCCTCCGGTCGACGCACCGGCTCGCGCTCAGCGGCACGCCGGTCGAGAACCATGTCGGCGAGCTGTGGAGCCTGTTCGAGTTCCTCAACCCCGGCATCTTCGGCACGGCCGCCGCGTTCGGCCGGAGCGGCGCGGCGCGCGCGAAGCCGGACCCCGACGAGGTGGCGTTCCTCGCGCGCGCGGTGCGGCCGTTCATCCTGCGGCGGACGAAGCGGCAGGTCGCGCCGGAGCTGCCCGAGCGGCACGAGCAGACGATCCACTGCGAGCTGGATCCGGCGCAGCGCCGGCACTACGACGAGCTGCGCGATCACTACCGGCGCACGCTGCTGTCGCACGTCGATCGCCACGGGCTCGCCCGATCGAAGATGCAGGTGCTCGAAGCGCTCCTGCGCCTCCGGCAAGCGGCCTGCCACCCGGCGCTCGTGGACCCGCAGCGGACGGCCGAGCCGTCGGCGAAGGTCGACGTGCTGCTGCCGATGCTCGCCGAGCTGGTCGAGGAGGGGCACAAGGCGCTGGTCTTCTCGCAGTTCACCAGCTTCCTGGGCCTCCTGCGGCCTCGCCTCGAGGCGGCCGGCTTCGAGTACGAGTATCTCGACGGCCGCACGCGCGACCGCGCCGCGCGCGTCGCGCGGTTCCAGTCCGATCCCGGGTGCCCGCTGTTCCTGATCAGCCTCAAGGCCGGCGGGCTGGGGCTCAACCTGACGGGCGCCGAGTACGTCTTCCTGCTCGATCCGTGGTGGAACCCCGCGGCCGAGGCGCAGGCGATCGACCGCGCCCACCGCATCGGGCAGGCGCGGCACGTGTTCGCCTACCGGCTCATCGCGAGGGACACGGTCGAGGAGAAGGTCGCCGCGCTGCAGCAGACGAAGCGCGATCTCGCCGACGCCATCCTCACGGCCGACGCCGGGCTGGTGCGCACGCTCACGCGCGAGGACCTGGCGTGGCTGGTGGGCTGAACGCAAGGTTCGGTGATACCCTCGCAGGATGCCGACCGACACGACCACGCTCGAGCGCCGCGCGATCGAGTTCGCCAAGCTCGGGAATTTCGGGATCGACGCGCTCGAACTCAATCGCGCGCTGACGGAGGCCGCGCCGTCGAACCAGGGCGCCTGGACGCGCCTCGGCCGCTGCTGCCTGGAGCTCCAGCAGTTCGACGAGGCGGTGGTCGCGCTCACCCGCGCGCTCGACCTGAACCCGTCGAACACCATCGCGAAGAGCCTGCACCAGGAAGTGCTGCGCCGCCGCGCGATGGCGCCGGTCCGCTCCGATGCCGCGTCCGGCTTCACGCCCCAGGACTTCTACACGTTGGGCCAGCTCGCCTCGCCTGATGCCGCCAAGGCGCTCGGGCCGAAGTTCGAGTCGCTGCTGATGTCGCTCAACGAGCAGCGCACGTCGGGCCGGATCGTCGACGCGCGCAACCGCGCGGGGCAGTCCGGGTCGAAGCTGTTCCGCCGCAACAGCTTCTACTCCGGCATGCACGGCCACGTCTTCGCCTTCCATCACGGCGGGCGCTGGGAGCCGCAGTTCAACGTCGGCATGTTCAGCGCGAACCCCTGGGGCGACCACACCTTCCGCATGGGCATCGGGTTCAACATGTCGCCGGCCGGCAGCGATCCCGATCGCGAGGCCGGGCAGGCCAACACGCTCGCGGCGTTCGAGCGCTTCCAGCAGCAGGTCGCCCGCACCTGGCGCGGGCACCTCGTGGACTGGATGGGCGCCCAGGGCGGCTTCATCCAGTTCGGCGAGCGCGGTCCCGCCACCGACCTCCTTCCCGACGCGGCCGTCGACTGGCTGGCCAACTGCCGCAACCCCGCCGGCATCGGCTGGGTGTTCGTCGGCCGCTGGCTCTTTCTGGACAGGCCGGACGACGCGGCCGCCCTCGCCGAGATGCGGAAGCTCGTGGCGGCGGTAGAGGAGACGTTCGCGGCGCTGTTCCCGCTGTGGATGAGTGTATACGCCGAGTAGGCCCGTGAATCTGCTCGCGGGGCCCCACGCGCGCGCTCGCCGGCCCGGCCGCCGGGTTTCCCTCCGGCCTCCGCGCTCGGTAGCTGGCGAAGGCTGCGCTTCTTTCCATAATTTTTCGAACTTCCGGGCCACTTTCTGCGTCAAGGTGCGCTATGCAGGACTTTCGATATGCGCTCCGGGCCCTTCGCAAGCAGCCGGTCTTCACGGCGGTGGTCGTCCTGACGCTGTCGCTCGGGATTGGCGCCAACACGGCCATCTTCAGCCTGCTGTATCAGTTCCTCCTCAGGCCGCTGCCGTACCAGGATCCCGAGCGGCTGGTGTTCGTCTGGAACACCTACCCCCTGATGGGCCTCCCGCAGGCGAGCGTCTCGATTCCCGACTACATCGACCGGAAGACCCAGGCCGACTCGATCGAAGACGCGGCGCTCTTCACGGGCGGAATGGTCGGGTTGTCGGATGGCGGGCAGCCCGAACAGCTTCGCGCGCTGGTTGTCACGCCCTCGTTCTTTTCGACGCTCGGGCGCGGGCCCTTCCTCGGCCGCGGCTTTACCGACGAGGACGCGCAGCCGGGCGCGAACCGGTTCGCGATCCTGACCCACGGGCTCTGGACCTCGCGCTTCGCCGGCGATCCGGGGATCGTCGGGCGCGACATCCGGCTGAACCGGGAGCCGCACCGCGTGCTGGGCGTGCTGGCGGCCGACTTCGAGCTGCCGCGCCGCGACGTCGCCCTCCTCGTGCCGTTTGCCTTCACGCCGCAGCAGATGTCCGACCAGGGGCGCGGCAACGAGTTCAGCTCCATGATTGCGCGGCTCAGGCCGGGCGCGACGATCGAGCTGCTGGACGCGCAGATGAAGACGATCGTCGAGCGGAACCTCGAGCGGCTGCCGCAGTTCCAGGCCTTCGCGCGGTCGAGCGGCTTCGGCGGATACACGGTGCCGTTCCGCGAGCAGCTCGTGGGAGACGTGCGCACGCCGCTCTACGTCCTGCAGGCCGGCGTCATCGTCGTGCTCCTGATCGCGTGCGCGAACGTGGCGAACCTGCTGCTCATGCGGGCCACGGGCCGGTACCGCGAACTTGCGATCCGGACGACGCTCGGCGCCGGCCGCGGGCGGCTCGTGCGGCAGATGCTGACCGAAGGGATCGTGCTCGCCGTGCTCGGAGGCCTCGGCGGGCTGCTGGTCGGCGCGCTCGCCGTGCGGGGCCTGATCGCGCTCGCCGCCGATCAGCTCCCCGGGCTCGCCGAGGCGTCGCTGGAGCCGGCCGTGCTCGCCTTCACCACGGGCCTGGCGATCGCGACGGGGCTCGTGTTCGGCCTCGTGCCCGCGGTGGTCGTGCTCAGAGGCAACACCTCGTCGCTCCTCAAGGACGACAGCGCGCGCGGATCGGCGGGCCGCGGAACGGGGCTGACGCGCACGGCGCTCGTCGTGGCGGAAACGGCGCTGGCGCTGATGCTGCTCGCGAGCGCCGGCCTGCTGGTCAAGAGCTTCGCGCGGATCCAGGACGTCGATCCCGGGTTCTCCAGCGAGAACGTCCTGACGGCGCAGGTCTCGCTGCCCGGCGCCCGGTACGTGAAGGCGGAGGAGCGCCGGCTGTTCTGGGAGCGGCTGCTCGAGAAGGCGCGCGCCGTCCCGGGCGTGTCGAGCGCGGGCCTCACGTCGAACGTGCCGTTCAACGGCAACATCAGCTCCGGCTCCTACTCGATCGTCGGCTACACGCCCGGGCCGGGCGAAGCGGCGCCGCACGGACGGCAGGAGATCGTCGGCGGCGATTACTTCACGGCCATGCGCATTCCGCTCGTCGAGGGGCGCGTCTTCGACGAGCGCGACACGGCGACGAGCCCGCCCGTGGTCGTCATCGACCAGTACCTCGTCGATCGCTACTTCAGGGACCGCAGCCCGATCGGGCAGCAGATCCGGCGGGGCGGGCCGGACAACCCGCCCTTCACCATCGTCGGCGTGGTGGGCACGATCAACAGCATCGACCTCGGCGAGCCGGTGACGAAGGAGCGCCTGTACTATCCGGTCACGCAGCAGTCGCGTACGTCGATGGCGCTCGTCATCAAGACGGGCGTGGATCCGGG
>Ga0299914_10000721_pt1 | contig 20560 bp, 13 predicted proteins | sample RVTome_10_FD_201361 | JGI IMG/M metagenome (GOLD analysis project Ga0299914, IMG submission 201361) | Soil microbial communities from uranium-contaminated site in the Upper Colorado River Basin, Wyoming, United States - RVT153D57 (version 2) ...
GAGCCGTAGCGGCCCTCCTCGCGCGGCGCCCACAGCCGCTGGATGTAGTCGTACAGCTCCTCGTACTTCTCGAGCGCCGGGCCCTCCAGCGACGCGTCCTTCCGGTCTCCCCGGATGATCGCGAGGTTGTGGTGGTCCATGTTCGGGCAGCGCTCGTACAGGTACGTGGTGAGCTTCCGGATCTCGTCCATGTTGATGTGGGTCGCGGTCGAGATCGAGTGGATCCGGAGACGCGGGTCCTTCTTCTGGAGCTCGGCCAGCGCCTCGTACGTCTGCATCGCCTTCTCGAAGGCGTGCTTCGCGGCGCGGAACTCATCGTGGAACTCGGGCATCCCGTCCAGCGAGAGCTCGGCCACGAACAGGTCCAGCTCGGGTTCCTCGAGGACCTCGGAGATCTTCTCCACCGTCCACTTCGTGAAGTAGCCGTTGGTGGGGACGTAGATCTGCCGCACGCCGTTGTTGCGGATGAACTGCCGGCAGATGGCCCCGAACTCCTTCCGGATGAACGGCTCGCCGCCGGAGAGGTTGAGGTTCTCGATCTTCCCCAGCGACTCCGAGAGCGCGACGAGCTCCTCGTACGTGAGGTCGTCCTTCTGGTTGAGGCTCCGCCAGTAGAAGCAGTGGTCGCACTTCATGTTGCAGATCGAGTTGATGAACAGAACCAGGAACGGAGGACTCGGGAGGTCCTCGTAGTTCTGCTTCGTGATCCGCACGTGGCGGGCGACCCTGTCGGCGAACTTCAGCTTCAACACACGCCTCCCTTCCGGAGATTTGTTGGAATTATGGCAACTCCCGTGCCTTCGTCACTTGCGCGGCGGCCGGCCTCCCCGCCGTTCCCGCGGGGCGGTCCCGGCCACCGGGTCGGGAAATCCGCCGCACCGAGGCAACCGGCTCCCCGTCGCCGGACGTCGGGAACGCCCGGTGCTGCACGAGCACCACAGGTGGCGGGATGCGGCGAAGCGAGCGACTGGAGCGGGTTCGAGTGGACGCGTATCATTCGGGGACGGGGTTCGTCCCGGCGGGAACGGTTCTCGCAGTCCGTCCCCGCGCAGCTCCGAGGGCGGCGGGCCGGCTCCCGCCGGCGGGTCCCGGAGCGGACGGCGAACGGCGGCGGACCGTGCGCCGAAGCGAGCCCGCCGACGGTCGGAACACCACGCTGGAGGGACCTTTCGATGTCAGACCACGGGACGGGGATGATCGACCGCGGGAGCCGTATCGGCCGCGCCACGAAGAGGGATCGCGCGGAACCCCGCCCGGCCGACCCCGAAGACGGCCACGGAGGGCGACGACTTTTCGCGTCCGGGGTCGTGCTCGGCGTCGCGCTCCTCTCGACGGCCGGGGGCTGTGGAAACGAATCCGCCGGCCCCGAACCTCCGGGGGGCGGCCCCGATGGGCCGGGCTCGGGGTCGTTCGCGATCGGCGTGGTGGGAGGTCGACAGGAGGACCAGGTACGGGACGTGGCCATCGACGCTCAGGGGAACCTGTACCTGAGCGGAGTGACGCGGTCCGACGACTTCCCGGTCACGTCCGGGGCCTATCAGACCGAGTTCAATCCCGGGACGAGTACCGTCGGCGGAACCGAGGCGGACGCCTTCGTGGTGAAGCTTTCCGCCTCGGGCGAGCTCCTGTGGTCGACCCTCGTCGGAGGCCCGCACCACGACCGGACGTACGGGATGGAGGTGGACGACCAGGGGTTCGTCTACATCGCGGGGCGGGCCGGACCGGGATTCCCGACCACCGCGGGCGTGCTGCAGCCGCAATTCGGAGGCGGGAGCGACGATCCGCCGTATGGGCCGCAGGACGGCTACGTGTGCAAGCTCGCCCCCGACGGAGCATCGGTCGTGTTCTGCACCTACTTCGGGGGAAGCGACAACAGGATCGTGCGTGACATCGTGGTCGACGACCGGGGCGACATCTACATCGCCTCCGCGCGCGAGTCCGGAACCTATCCGGCGAGCATCGCGGGCGCGTTCACCAACGGAACGCGCGGCGACATCGATGCCGTGCTGGCGAAGATCTCGTCCGACGGATCGCGCGTCCTGTGGGCCACGTATCTCGGGGGCTCGGGCCGCGAGGGGAACACGAACTCGGTGCGCCTCGACGCGGCCGGGAACCCCTACTTCATCTACGGCAGCAGCTCGTGTGACATCCCGGAGATCGGGGCGGGAGCGGCCCAGCCGACCTGCGGCGGGGGAGGAGACATCATCGTCTCGCGCCTCGATCCCGTGAGCGGAGCGGTCGTCTGGTCGACGTACCTGGGTGGAAGCGGCAACGAGGGGCTGGAGACACACGAGCTGGCCGTGGCCGCCGACGGCACCGTGTTCGTGGCGGCCGGCACGTCGTCGTCGCAGGACTTCCCGATCGTCGGAAACGTGTTCCAGACGTCCCACGGGGGCGGCACGCTCGACATCTTCGTCGCCCGCATCTCGTCCGACGGGTCCACCCTCGAGGCGGCGACCCTGCTCGGCGGCTCCGAGAACGACGACGCCCAGGGCATCGCGGTCAACGCGGCCGGGGACGTGTTCCTGACCGGGTCCACGCGGTCGGACGACTTCCCGGTCACCGCGGCGCGGGCCGTGCAGCCCGACTACGGGGATGGGCGGGACATGGTGGCCGTGCGGCTGTCCCCCGGGCTCGATCGGCTCATCTACTCCAGTTTCCTGGGCGGCGGACAGGAGGAGCGCGGGCGGGCGGCCGCCGTCCGCGGCGACCTGTTCCTGTTCGGCGGGGCCACGGAGTCTTCGAACTGGCCCTCCCGCGGGGGGGCGCTCTCCGTGCCCGGAGGCCAGCTCGACGCCGCCTTCGGCGCGGTCACGATACCGGATTGAGCTACGCTGCTTCGGCGAGGGGGGGAGTGGCGGCTTGGGTAGCGCTGCTCCGGCCGCGCCAGTGGGTGAAGAACGCGTTCGTCCTCGCCCCCCTGCTCTTCAGCGGCCGTGCGACGGACCCCGCGACGATCGCGCGTGCCGTGGTGGCCACCGTCGGCTTCTGCCTGCTGGCCAGCGGCGTCTACGCGCTCAACGACGTCCGCGACCGCGAGCGCGACCGACTCCACCCCGGGAAGCGCGGCCGACCCGTCGCCTCGGGTCGGATCTCGGTCCGCACGGCCCTGTTCGCGAGCGCCGTACTGCTGCTCGTGGCGTGCACGGTCTCGACCGCGCTCGATCCGCGGCTCGGCCTCGTCGCCGTCGCCTACGTGGCGCTCAACATCGCGTACACGCTCGGGCTCAAGGACATGGTGATCCTCGATGTCTTCCTGATCTCCGCCTTCTTCCTGCTCCGCCTGCTGGCGGGCGCCGTGGCGATCTCGGTGCGGCCGTCGATCTGGCTCCTCCTGTGCGGGGGTCTGCTGGCACTCTATCTGGGATTCGCGAAGCGACGGCACGAGCTGTTGTTGCTGGCCGACGATTCGACCGGGCACCGAACAGTCCTCGCGTTCTACGGACCCGAGTTGCTCGACCAGATGTCCGTCGTCCTGCTCTCGGTGACGATCGTCTCCTACATCATGTACACGCTCAACTCGCAGACGGCGATGCTCGTCGGGTCCGAGATGCTGGCCTACAGCACCGTCTTCGTGCTCTACGGCGTGTTCCGCTACCTCTACCTGGTTCACCAGAAAGGACGCGGGAGCCCGACGGAGACCTTGCTCACGGATCCCTCGCTGATGGTGACCATCTTCCTGTGGCTCGCGTACTGCGGTTGGGTGATCTACCGGCCGTTCTGACGGAGGCACATCCCTTGCGCACGACTCCCGCGAACTGCAGAGATTCGCGACGCAGGGAGGGCGGGCGGTCGTGGCGTCCCTCTCCGGGTGGACCCGTCAGGGCAGAGGCGAGGGGTGCCGGAGTACTATCACAGGTCGTTCAGCCGATACGAGTACAAGTACCTGCTCCCGATCCGTCGGCTCGAGCGCTTCGTGGCCGAGATCGAGCCCTACGTGGAGCCCGACCGCCACTCGGGGGACGGGGGGTACCGGGTGTACTCGGTGTACTGGGACTCGCCCGATCTCCGGTATTTCTGGGAGAAGATCGAGGGGCTGAAGGACCGTCGGAAGGTGCGGTTCCGAAGCTACGAGGGGGGCGGCGAGATCTTCGTCGAGGTCAAGCAGCGCACCGACCGCACCATCCAGAAGCGTCGCGTGCGGTGGCCCGCGGACCGTGTCCGGACGGTACTCGGCTGGGACGACGATCCCGAAACGACCGAGGAAGCGTCGGACGACCCCGTGGCCTCGGAAGTGCTGGGTCTCCGACACCGGCACCGGCTCCGTCCCCGGATGGCCGTGCAATACCGGCGGCGCGCGTTGTTCGGCCGGCTGGAGCCCGACCTCCGCATCACCTTCGACACCCGGGTGCAGTACTCGCGCCGGCACCTCGAGCTCGACCGGCCGTTCGACTGCGGCTCCTACCTTGTGGATCCGCGGTTGGCGGTGCTCGAGATCAAGTTCGACGACCGGGTGCCGAAATGGCTGATTCGTGCCGTCCAGCGACACGAGCTGCGACTGGAGCGGCTCTCGAAGTACTGCCGGGCGGTCGATCTCGAATTCTACGGAAACCTCACGTGACCGGGGGGAGACAGGCGTGGACGAACTGATTCGGGAGGCACTGCAAAGCACGTCGGCCGGAGGAGGGTTCGAGCTCTGGGAGGCGATGGTCGCCCTCACGATGAGCTTCTTCCTGTGCCTCGTGATCGCGTATTTCTACCGGGTGACACACCGCGGGCTGTCCTACTCCACGGCCTTCGTGCACACGATGGTGATCATGGGGGTCACGGTCTCGATCATCATGCTCATCATCGGCAGCAACATCGCCCGGGCGTTCGCCCTGGTCGGCGCGCTGTCGATCATCCGCTTCCGGAACGCGGTGAAGGACTCGCGCGACGTGGCGTTCATCTTCATCACCATGGCGATCGGGATGGCGGCCGGCACGGGGTTCTACCTCGCCGCTGTCGTGTTCACGGTGTTCATCTCGGCGATGGTCTACTTCCTGTTCCGGTTCGATGTGGGCGGCATCCGGACGAAGGAGATGCTGCTCAAGATGCACGTGCCCGAGGAGACGGAGTACCACTCGGCGTTCCGCGACATCTTCGCGCGATATCTGCGCGAGAGCTCGCTCCTGAGCGTCGAGTCGATCGGCGAAGGGGTCGTCGAGCTGGTCTTCTCCGGACAGATCAAGAAGGGGGAGGACGAGCGCGAGCTCCTCGATTCGCTTCGCACCGCGATCGGTGGCCGGAAGGTCGTCCTCCTCACCGGACAGGAGAACCTGAGCGTGTGAGCGACCTCGACCTGTTCCCGGCCCGAATCCGTCGTTGGACCAGGGATCACGAGCGCGCGCTCGTGGTCGGCTACATCGCCGTGCTCGGTCTCCTGCTCGCGCTCCTGGCCCCGACACCGCTCCAGCGCCCCGTGCTCGGTGGAGTCGAGGGGATGGTGGATGGGCTCGCGGCACGCTGGATGGATCGCATCGAGGACGGCGAGCGCCTCATCGCGCAGGGACGGTTCGAGGAGGCCTCGGCGTATCTGGCGGACCTGGACGCGCGCTTTCCCGCGCGACACGTCAAGCACGCGTGGGACGACGAACGCAAGCGCATCCTCCGGGCGCTTGCCGCGAGCGAGGAGGCGCTCGGCCGCAAACGGGCGACGCTCGCGGCGCTCGGGCGGCTCGTCGAGTTCGACCAGCGCGACTACGCGAGCCGCTTCCTCTTCGCGGAGGCCGCCCGACGGCTCGGCGAGGACGCCGCGGCACTCGAAGCCTACGAGTCTGTCCTCGCGATCCATCCCATCCAGCTCCCTTCGCTGCAGGCCAGCCTGCAGTACCGGGTCGACGCGGGCGACTTCCCGGAGATCGCCGCCACCTTCGACCGGTTCGTCGAGAGTCTCGTCCTGTCGCGGCTCGGCGTCGCCCTGGACTCGCTGGAGACGGCGGAGTACGTGCCGGTCGACGGTCGCTTCCACGACGTGCGCCTGCCCCTGGATCCGCTCCTTTCATGGTCCGGCGAGCTGAGGATCCGCACCGAGGGATTCGGGATCGAGATCCGGGAGGTCGCGGTCGATCCGGTCCTGCGGGTGGGGTTCCCGGCAGCCCCCGCGCGCGTCTTCGCCGGCGTGGAGGTGGAGACCGCGGCCGAGCGGATGACGGAGGTGCGGCCTGGGGTCTTCCAGGTGACCGGGCCGAACCCGAGCCTCGTCCTCCGCCTCCCCTCGACCGCGCGAGAGGCGGGCGGGGTTCGGCTGCGGCTCCGCCTGTTCAAGCTGGTGGACGAGGAGTCGTGGCAGCTCGCGGTCTCCGGCTACCGGAACTCGCTCGCGTTCGACCGGCTGGGCGAGGTCGGCGATCGCACGCTCCGTTGCTCGGCGGTCGAGGAGGGCCGGGCTCCGCCGTGCGACGTCCTCATCTGGCCGGGTGACCTCTGATGAAGGGCTTCCTGCGGGAGATCGGGCTGCGTGACGTCGTCGTGCTGACGCTCCCGGTCGCACTCGCGACCGTCTGGACGCTGGGGGGGGCGCTCCTCGACTACCGCCTCGCCCGGCAGTCGGACGACTACTGGTCCCGGAGCTTCGGTCTGGAGAGCTTCGTCGACGCCAGGGTCCACGCCGTGCGGTCGCTGCCGCGCGCGCTGTTCGCGCGACGGCATCTGGATCCCGAGGCTCCGGACCCGGGCATCGTCCGGCTCCAGGTCGCGGACGCGGACTGGCGCGGAATCACCGGGGACGCACAGGAAGGCTGGTCCTCGTGGAGCGAGGGGATGCTGGTCCGGGGTTCGGGACTGGAAGACGTGGACCTGAGGAAGCGCGGGGACACGAGCATCCATTGGCTGTCGGACAAGCGTTCGTTCACGCTGCAGACGGACCGCACCTCGTTGTTCAAGGGCCACCGGGAGCTCGGGTTCAGCGTCAAGGACATCCTGCCCCAGCACGTCGCCGCGAGCCTCGCGGACGAGTTCGGGCTGCTGGCGCCCCGCTCCGAGGTCGCCCCGGTCTTCGCGAACGACCTGTTCTACGGGATGTTCCGGGTCGTCGAGCTCGTCGACGAGTCCTTTCTGCGCAGGGCCGGACGCATGCCGGGCAACATCTACGAGGGCGAGGTCGCCGAGCGTGGCGAGCGCTTCGTGGGCCTCCCGCGGGGGCTGTTCCACTATCCGTACACATGGACGCGTTCGTCGGTGAACGATCGCCCGCAAGCGGACAGCACCACGATCCTCGTGGAGTTCCTCGCCGACCTCCACGGCGGCTCGCTCGACGCGCACCGGCGCACGATGGCTCGACTGGATCGCGACGAAATCGCCCGCTTCACAGCGTATCTTCTCGTCGTCGGCGACCCGTACCACATGGACAACCTCCACAACCAGTTCTGGTACGAAGACCCGTCGATGGGCACGCTCCATCCGATCCCGTGGGACGTGCGCCTTCTGGATCTCGGCGACCCCCCGATCTGGGTGAACCACTTCCTGCAGCGCGTGCTCCGGGACCCGTTCCTGGTCGACGCGGTCCTCGGGGCGCTGAAGGAAGCGCTGGCCGGTGATCTGGTCGGCGAGGGCGAGGCTCTGCTCGAGGACCTCGGGGCGCGCTACGAGCCGCACCTGCGATTCGAGCGGACCCGGGCGCGTACGATGCCCGACATCGGCGAGCCCGATCAGGTCCTCGCCATCCTGCGCGGGAATCTCGCCATCCTCGAGCGGTGGCTCGGCGATGCGCGCTTCGCCTATCACGCGGCCCGCGAGCCGTCGGGCGGGCTGGTCGTCGACCTGGAGTCGCGCGGATACGCGGGCGCCGACCTCGTGTCGCTGACGATCGAGCCGGCCGGCATCTCGACGCGCCCCGTCGTGGTCGTCGATCGAGACGGGGACGGACGTCAGGGCCCGGACGACCCCGAGGTGGCGGGTCGCTGGGAGCGCGCGGAAGGGTCGCTCCGCTTCGTGCCCGCCGAGGCGCTCCCGCTCCTTCCCGCCTGGAACACCGACGGACCGGGCATCGAACCCGGTCGGCTCCACTACCGCCTGTTCGTGCGGGGGATCGATGGGAACCCGGAGATCGGGATCCGGCCCGGGCTCCGTGCCCGGCAAGGGGGAGCGGACGTGGAGCTCGAGCCCTGGGAGGTCGGCGCAGTCGTCGCGGCGTCCGGCTCGTTCAACCCCTGGCGCTTCCCCGTGCCCGAGTCCCGCGCGCACCGGCTCGCGGGGTCCGTGCGCCTGACCGAGACGCTCCGCATCCCGGCGGGCGACACCCTCTACATCGAGCCCGGCGCGATCGTGAGTCTCGATCCCGACGTGTCGATCGTCTCGCGCGGGCCGGTGTTCGTCACGGGCACGCCCGAACGCCCGATCCGCTTCCGGCCCGCTTCGCCGCCTTCGCCGTGGGGGGGCTTCGCGCTGATCGGGCGCGGCGCCGACGGCAGCCGGTTCGAGCACGTCCGCTTCGAGGGCGGCGGCGGGGCGACGGTCGACCGCATCGAGCTGATCGGCATGGTGAACGTCCATCGCGCCCGTGACGTGTCGTTCGCCCACGTCGAGATGGCCGACAACCTGCGGAGCGACGACACGTTCCACGCCCTTCACGCCGAAGTGACCCTGCGCGACTGTCGCTTCGCGCGGGCCAACGGCGACGCCGTGGACTACGACCACTCGGACGGAGAGATCCGCGACTGCGTGTTCGAGGCCTCGCGCAACGACGCGATCGATCTCATGACCTCGACGCCCCGCATCGTCGGCAACCGGATCTCGGGATCCGGCGACAAGGGGATCTCGATCGGAGAGGCGAGCCGGCCCACGATCGTGGGGAACCGCATCGAGGATTCGACGCGCGGGCTCGAGGTGAAGGACCGCTCGGAGCCCCTGGTCGTGCACAACACGATCACGGGAAACGGCGTCGGGATCGCCGGGATCGTCAAGAACTGGCGATACGGGTCCGGAGGGTGGGCGAAGCTCGTCCGCAACGTCCTGAGCGGGAACGAGACCGACGCGCTCCTCGACGGCGACTCGCGCGTCACGTACGGCCCGTCCCCCGCCCCGACGCCCGGAGCGCGCGACGAGCTCGAATGGATCTACGCGCGCGTCGGGCTGCGACCCGACGATCGAGCCCCGGGGGTGCCGACCCGGTGGACGACCGTCGCGGACGGATTCGTGCTCGACTCCGTCGTGTACGAGGAGAACTTCAGGACTGCGAGCGACGGCTGGGAGCCGGACGGTCAGCATGCACGGGCCGGGATTCGCGGGCCGGTCCTCGAGGCGACGGCCGAGCGCGTCGCCGCGACCGTGCGGCGCCCGATCGAGTGGGACCTGGCGCCGGGCCGCCGATACGAGCTCGTGCTGGAGCTCGCGGCGAGCAACGTGAGGGCGGCCGAGCTTCGGGTGCTGGGTGGCCCCGATCCGGTCGCGCGCACGCTCCCGACCGCCGGCGACGCCAGGACCTTCGAGTACGTGTCCCTGGAGCTCCCTCCCGGTGAGTACACCGCGCTCGAGCTCGGCATCACGCCCCTGTCGGGGCCGGGGCGGGTCGACCCGCAGACAGGCTTCGTCGAGCGAGCCGACGGACGGCTGCTCCTCCGCCGCCTCGCCTTGTGGGCGTTCCCGGCCACCCGTCCGGCCGCAGCCGATGCGGTGAGCTCGGCAGGAGGGCGGTGATGGCCGGACGCCGCCCGGGCCTGCTCCTCGGGCTCGCCGTCCTCGCGGCCGTCCCCGGGGGAGCTAGATCGCAGGAGGCCGCCACCGAACCGCTCGAGTTCGCGGTTCTCGGCCACATCCGGGGCAACGCCGAGGGCCCGCACTACCTGCTCGAGGAGCTGTTCTCCGAGGTCCGCGCCCTCGGCCCGGACCTCGTCTTCCTCACCGGCGACATGATCTGGGGCGACGTCCGCCGGGACCCGGTGGACCCCGCGCTGGTGACCGCGGAGTGGAACCGGCTCGACTCCGCGCTGGCGACGCTGGGCGTGCCGGCCTACCGCGTGCCCGGCAACCACGAGATCAGCGATGTCGTGGCGCGGGACGTCTACGTCGAGCGGTACGGTCTGCCTCCCGAGCGGTTCGACCTGGGCGCCGTCCGCTTCATCCTCCTCACCAGCGCCTGGATCCCGGAGGACGACGACCCCGGCAAGAACCGGTTCATCCGCGGCGTCCAGCTCGACTCCGCCCAGGTGGCCTTCCTCCGGGACGCGCTGGACCCGTCGGATCCGTACGAGCACGCCTTCGTGTTCATGCACCACCTGCTCTGGTGGGAGGAGGGCGCGGCGTGGTGGCGGGACGTACACCCCCTGCTCGCGGACGGGCGCGTGCGGGCCGTGTTCAGTGGCGAGTACGGTCCGATGAAGTTCTCCCACATGGAGCGGGACGGCATCCAGTACCTGCAGTCCGCGATCGAGGGCGTTGTGGGGCTCCCGATGCTCCGCGCCCGCGAGGAGAGCCGGCTGCTCTCGCAGCAGTTCGACAACTTCCTCTTCGTGACGGTCGACGGGCCCCGGGTCGACATCTCCGTCGAGACGTTGGGCGAGACGTCGTCGGGCCACTTCGCCCCTCGCCGCTGGCGGGCGATCCACGAGTACGAGGAGGGGGGCGGCGCACTCGCCGCCCTGGGCCGATTCTGGGACGATGTGAAGTCGCCCCGCCGGTTGTCGCTGATCGGGGTCGCCCTGCTCGCCGCGCTGGCGCTGGGCGTGCTGCTGGGACGCGGCCCGCTCCGGGGCTGACCGGACACGCCCCCGATGCCGCACCGAATCGGCAGCGCTCGCTCCTCGGATTCCACGGCGGGGTCCCCTCCGGGAATCGGCCCCCTGTCGATCGGCATGCTCATCGCCGTGCCGTTCGTCTTCGCGCTCGTGGAGCTCCTGGTGCCCGCCCTCATCCGGTCCGCGTATGCCGGCGAGAGCCTCGGGTTGTTCAACCGCCTCATCTCCGGCCAGGATCGGCACCCGGTCGACTGGTACCTCGACGCCTGGCGCAGGGTGGCACGCCCCGCGGGAGCGGTGCTCGGGCTGATCCTCGTGACCGGGACGGCTTCACGCGCGATCCCGGGACGTCGGAATCCGATCCGTCGACTGATCGGCGGCGAGTTCGAGCTGTCCGCCGTGCAGGTGGTGCTCATCTCCGCGTGGTGCGGGGCTCTGGCCGGAGTGCTGGAGGCGGCTTTCTTCACGGGACGGCATCTCGTGAAGCACCTGATCGCGGATCGATACTACCCCGACGTGCTGTGGATGGCGCCGCTGTCCGCGACGATCGCCTTCGCCCTGGCGGGCGCCGCGCTGGTGATCCTCGCCGCCTCGTGGGGCGTGCGCTGGGGGCTCCGCGCACTCTCCGTCTCCCTTTTCCTCGCGGTTGCATGGTCCCTGCTTCAATCCGACGGAATCGGCCTCTACCCGATCGCCAGTGTGGTCCTCGCGATCGGTGGCGCGGTGGCGCTGGCGAGGGCCGTCGAGGCGCGGCAGGCGGCATTCTTCCGGCTGGTCCGCAGAACCGCGGCCGGGTTCGCCCCCCTCCTGCTCGTGGGCGCGGCGATCGGCGTCGTGCGTCTGGACGGCCGCATAGGCCCCGAGGCGCCGACGGGATCGGGTACGGGAACGAACGTGCTGCTCATCATCCTCGACACGGTCCGTGCGGCGAACACCAGCCTCCACGGATACGAGCGCGCCACGACCCCGGAGCTCGACGAGTGGGCGGCCCAAGGCGTGACCTTCGAGCACGCGGTCTCGACCGCGCCGTGGACGCTGCCCTCGCACGCGACCATGTTCACCGGCCGTTACCACTCGGAGCTCGGGACGGCGCCGACCCGCGCGCTGGGACCCCGGCCGACGACGCTCGCGGAGATCTTCTCCCGGAGGGGGTATCGGACCGGCGGCTTCACCGCAAACGATGCGTACACGACGCGAGGCTCCGGACTCGACCGGGGGTTCCAGACCTACCGGGACCTGCGGATGGGCTTCGCCCGGTTCGCCGCCAGCTCCTGGTCGTCGAAGTGGGTCTCCCGTTTCTCGCGCTCCCTGACCGGGTCTCCGGAGGAGCCCTGGCTGAAGAGCGCCGAAATGGTCCGGGAGGAGTTCCTGACCTGGCTCGACCGGGAACCCGAACGCCCGTTCTTCGCGTTCCTGAACTTCTTCGATGCGCACAGCCCCTACGTCTCCCCGCCCGAGTTCATGGATCGGTTCGGGCCGGCGACCCGGCGGCCGCTGGAGTCACGCCTGTACGAGCCCGAGGAGCTCGTGGGCTGGCTGAACGCGTACGACGGCGCGATCCTCTACATCGATCGTGAAATCGGCCGCATACGCGACGCGCTCGACCGTCGCGGACTCCTGGACAACACGCTCGTCATCATCACCGCGGACCACGGCGAGCAGTGGGGCGAACACGGCCTGACGGAGCACGGCGGCAGCCTGTACATCCCGACGCTTCACGTCCCGCTGGTCGTGTCCCTGCCGGAACGCCTCCCGCGCGGGATCCGCGTGGCCGCGGGCGTCTCGCTGAGAGATCTCCCCGCCACGGTGCTCGATCTCGTCGGCCACGCCGATCGTGACGAGATTCCGGGCGTCTCGCTCGCCCCGCTGATCGCCGACTCCACGGCAGCCCGTTCCCTGTCGTTCTCGGAAGCGGACAGGTGGGCGTGGCTCGAGGATTGGTATCCGGCCGCGCGCGGCGACATGAAGTCCCTCGTCGAATGGCCGCTCCACTATCTCCGGTTCGGGGATGGCGAAGAGGTCCTCTACGACGTCGCGAGCGACCCCCGGGAGGAGATCGATCTGTTCGATCACCGGGTCCGGGCCATGCCCGTGGCTCGGATGCGGGCTGGCGTCGATTCCCTCCTCCGGAGGATCCGCGAGGGTCGTTGAACCCGCGAATCCGCGTCAGACCGGCCCGCCAGCCGGCTCGTCCTCGGGCTCGACGCGACGCCACAGCGCCCACAGCGCGACGCCGGCGACCAGGAACAGCGGGATCGGCGTGGCACGTCCGTCCAGGAACGGCGCGTAGGCCGAGGACGTCTTCTCGAGCACCGTGAGCCACGGGAGACGCAGCCCGCCGAGGAGGACGTGGGCGAGCGATGTGGGAACGTCCTCCCGCGCCATCGCGACGCTCCACGAGACCACGAGCGTGGGCAGGACGAGCAGGGCGCGCCCCCAGAAGGGGATCGCGCGGAGGACCGGCACCAGGGCGAGGAACAGGAGCGGCACGGCGGGGACCAGGTAGCGGATGCCCGTGTTGAACTGGAGCGCCGCGAACTGCACGGAGCTCGCGAAGAGGAACAGGCCCAGGCTCGCACCGAAGATGAGCGCCAGCTCGGAGCGGGACGGACCCCCGGCGCGGCGGATGAACGGCGCCGCGAGGGCGGCCACCAGCATCGGGCAGAAGGCGAACAGGCCGTACCGGGGATCGAACAGGTTCCCCCACAGGAGCTCCGCGCTCGGAGGCGTGATGCCGTTCCAGCCGCGGATGCTGAGGGGCGTGTTCGGCATGTAGCGCTGGGCCGGGAACAGGGGGTGGCCGAACGCCGCCCACTGGTAGGCGAGAAGGAGCGCGAGCGGCCCGGCGGCCCCGAGCCCGAAGCGGAGGAGCGCGTGGAGCGCGCCCGCCGGCCCGGGAGGTCGCTCCGCAGGCATCCCCTCGGCAGTCACCCCGTCTTCGGCGGTCCCTCTCCAGCCGTCCCACACGACCCAGACCCCGAACGCGAGCGCGAGCGGCGCCGCGCTGTAGTCGCACAGGATCCCCAGGCCCGACAGGGCGCCGGCGAGGGTCCAGCGTGCGGTCCGCGAGAAACGGCGGCCCAGGCACCGTCCCCCATCGGCCATCGCCACGAACGCGAACAGCGTCGCGTGTGCCACGATCGCGTTCTGATTGAGGAACGCCGACCGGAAGAACATGGGTGTGCCGAAGGCGAACAGGAGCGCGAGCCACAGGGCGTGTCGCGGCTGACGCAGACGCGCGCACAGGAAGAGGTAGACCAGGACGGCGGACACCGCCCCGAGGGGGGCCATCAACCCGAACTGCATGCTGGCGGCCGCCAGCCCGAGCTTGATGTCGACCCCGCGCGCCCGTGCCTCCGAGAAGAACGCGCGGCGGTTCGGGCGCGGGTCCTCGTACGTCCCGCCCTCCTTCGGGCGCGCGAGCTCCGGCCGCAACCGGAACAGCCCGGCCATGAACGGCCGCGCGAGCGCGTACGGGACGGCGCCGAGAAACGAGGCGCCGGGGTTGTTGTTGATGTAGACGCCCCGATCCTCGATCTCGAACAGGTCCGGGTGGAGACCCTCGTACGGGTCCACGCGCAGCGACAGGGAGTCGCCGAGCGACACGGCGAGATAGGTCTCGCGCACGACGTTCGACGCGAAATGGAGGGCGTACACGAGCCAGACGGTGGCGAAGATCCGCCACGCGGTGGAGCGCCGCGACCGCGCGACCGGCTCAGTCCTCGACGACATGCGTCTCGAATTCCTCCCGGTATCGCGCCCAGCGTTCCGCATCGAAGCCGTCGGGACCGAAGCAGTCGGCGGCCCGGTAGCCCATGTAGAGCGCGTGGTGCGTGTTGTCGTGGGCGAACAGACCCTGCCGACCGTAGGTGATCAGGCCGGGCAGGCCGTCGACCCATTCGTCCAGCGTGTCGAACGGCGGCTCGTAGCCGAGATCGTAGATCGGGTACGCCTGCCCCAGCCGCCGCGTCGTGATCGACGCCGGTTCCACGGGAAGCGGCAGCCCGACCCGTTCCATCTGCTCGCCCACGCGGCGGCCGAGCTCCCGATCGTCCAGCCGCCACCAGTCGTCCGCGGGCGAGCAGGGCAGCTCGGCACACAGCGTCGTGCGGCCTCGCGGCTCGGCCAGATCGGCGTAGTTCTTCGGCTCCGAGAGCCGGGTGATCGCGATCTCCGGGCCGGGAAAGTAGTGCGCGTCGTACTCGGAGAACCGGTCGACGTCGAGCGTCAGGTAGACGAGGATCATCGACCGGAACCGCATCGCATCGGCGGCCTCGAGGACGGCGGGAGGTGCCGCGGGCGTCACGAGGCGGGCGAGCGCCGTGAGCGGGATCGTGGACCAGACATGGTCGGCCTCCATCGTCCGCGTCTCGTCGTCGCGGCGCGCGGTCACGCGCCACTCGCCACCGGGGGTCTCCGGCCGTTCGAGGCCGGCGACCTCCCAGCCCAGGAGAAGCTCGGCGCCCCGCGACACGGCTTCGCGGGCGTAGGCCTCGCTGATCCCGCCGTACCCCGAGCGCGGGTAGTAGTAGTGCTGGAATCCGACCGGCGGTACGCCCGGGAGCCGCCCGAGCACCTTTCGAACGAGCTTGCCGAACGAGTTCGCGGCGACGCGGCGGTGCGCCTGCACCGCAGAGAGCTCCTCCGGCTCCAGACCCCAGATCTTGCGCGCATAGGGGAAGTAGAAGTGCTCGCAGATCGTGCGCCCGAGCCGCGATCGCAGGACGTCCGCGAAGGTGTCCTCGTCGGTTCCGTCCCTCCCCGGGAGTCGCAGCAGCATGTCGCGGAGGACGCCGGCGGCGAACCGCCGGTCGAGGCGCAGCGCGAGATCGAGCGGCCGGAGCGGGAAGTGGACCCACTCGCCGAGCAGGCGGATCCGGCCGTGACGCGGGCGCGTGACGAGGTCGTCGCCCAGCATGCTCCGGATGTCGTCGAGGATCGTCGAGTCGCAGGCCGGATGCAGGCGGTGGCTGCCGTAGTCGACGCGCTGGCCGCCACACTCGAAGCTGCCCGCGTTGCCGCCGACGGCCTCCCGCCGCTCCACGAGAATCACCCGTGCCCCTCCCTTGCCGGCCAGGCGGAACGCGCCACCCAGGCCGGCCGGGCCGCCCCCGAGAATCACGATGCGCGGGTCAGGCACGGGATGGCGGCGTCACCGGGGGATTGGCGGCGATCCCGGAGGGTTCGCGCTCGTTCGCCCCACGCCCCAGGGCGAGCCAGGCCGCGCCGGCGAGGAGACCGCCGCCGATCAGGATCGACTGCCAGACGAGCGAGGCGACGACGCCGCGGGCGAGGGGCACGCCGAGAGGGACGAGCAGCGCCCCGAACGCCGCATCCCGCACGCCGAGGCCGCCCAGGCTGATCGGCATCAGAGCGACCAGCTTCGCCAGCGGCCACGCGACGAACCACACGGACAACGGGATCTCGATGCCCAGCGAGCGCCCGATCCACGCGTTCAGGAGCACGAAGCCGGCCTGAATGGCCAGCGACAGGCCCGCGGCGAGGAGCGCGGTCCCCGGCGCACGCCGGAGCCGTCTCAGCGCCACGAGCGACCGGGCGAGCGGCCGCCGCACACGACGCGGCCAGCGGCGCACGGGACGCGACGCGACGAGTCGTACCACGACGACGAGGCCGAGCACGCCCGCGACCGCGACGGCCGCGACGGCGAGCGGCAGCCGGCCGGGCAGCAGCCGGGCCGAGACGAACGCCCCGCCGGCGAGGCACAGACCCAGGGTGAGGACGTCGATGAGGCGATCGGCGACGCCGCCGAGCACCGCGGCCTCCGTCCGTCCGGTCGAGCGCGCGGCGAGAGCGGCCCGCAGGACGTCGCCCCCCACGATGCTGGGCAGGCACAGGTTGGTGAACAGCCCGGCGGCGTAGCATCGGATGGCATCGCGCCGAGCGAGCGGCGCACCGCCCGCCGCCAGCAGGAGCCCCCACTTGGCCACGCCGAGACGGTGACCGACCAGAAAAAGCCCGAGGATCGCCAGCCACACCGGGATCGGCATGCTCCCGATGGCCTCGCGCACCTCGGACCACGGCAGGAGCCAGAGGAGGCCCCCGAGGAGGCCGATGCTGATGGCGATCCGGAGAAACAGCCCGGTCCGGCCGCGACGCTCGCCGCGCGTCATCGCCGCGCCATGGCCCGGGCGTTCTGGTCGGCCAGGAGCCCGAGAGCCCACACGATGAGGGCCGCGAGAAGCGCGAACACTGCGCTCTCGGAGAGGTTCCCGATGACCACGTCGTAGGCGAACTTCGCGATCCCGCCCAGCGCGAGCAGCGCCCCGAGCGGCAGGAACACCTTCAGCGGGTTGAAGAAGACGATCGTCCGGAGGATGAGCAGCGTGAAGTCGAACGCGTGGCGCGGCCGGATCTTGGACTGCCCCACGCGCGGCCTGTAGTCGATGGCCACGTAGTCCACGACGTGACCGTTGCAGGCCGCCGCGAGGGTGATCGTGGTCGTGAACGAGAACCCGGACGGGAGGAGGTGGCGGTACGAGCGGACCAGATCGGTCCGCATCAGCCGCAGACCGGAGTTGAGGTCCGGCAGCTTCTGTCCCGCAAGATAGCTCGCGAGCCTCCGCAGGAACCACTTCGCCGGGCGCCGGGAGAGAGGGATCTCGACCGAGCGGCCCGTCCTCGCCCCGACGACCATCTCGGAGGTGTCGGCACGTTCCAGGAGGCCCGGGATGGCGGAGGCCGGATACGTGCCGTCGGCGTCCGTGATCAGGACCCAGTCGTAGCGCGCGACCCCGATCCCCTGCTTGAGCGCCGCGCCGTAGCCGAGGTTCCGGGGGTGCCGGAGCACGCGCGCTCCGGCGCCCGCCGCCTCACGAGCGGTATCGTCGATCGATCCGTCGTCCACGACGATGATCTCATAGGTCCACCCGGTGTCGTCGAGCGCGTCGCGGACGTCCCGGATCTCCTGCGCGACCTGCGACCCCTCGTTGTAGGCCGGGATGACGACGGACACGGCGCGCGGGAGCTTCGGGAGCGAGAGCTCCACGAGCTCCACCCCGGCCGCGTGATCGGGCGCCGGCGAAGGGGACGCCGCACCACGCGCGACGCGCTCCACGGCCGTCATCGGACCGGCTCCCGTCTGCTCTTCCATGCTCAACCCCTCCTCGTCAGGACCACCGCCCCACCCTCGACGGTACCCGGAAAGCTCGTCACCTCGCGATACTCGGTCTGCAGGCGGCTCCAGATCTCCGGGTACTCCGCCGACAGCCGGGTCGGGAACGAGTACAGCAGCCAGGTGCGCGCATGCGCGCGCTCCACATCGAGCAGCTCCTCACGCGTCCGCACCGTCCGGTAGGATCGCCCCAGATACTCCTCGAAGGGAACCTCGGTCATGTCCAGCACGACGACCGCGTCGCCGGGTCGCAAGAGCCGGTCCACATACTCCGCCGCGCCTTCGTGGTCCTGCTTCGGTCCCCATGCCCGCGGAATCGTGAGCGCGCTCGCGGCGGTCGCCAGCGCGAGCGCGGCCGTCGCCACGGTCCGGGGAGCGGGAAGGCGCAGGAGACGCGTCGCCTCGAAGACGCCTCGAACCCCGATGAGCACGGCGAACCCGGCGGACGCGAAGAAGAAGCGCGGCCACAGGTTGTGACGCGTGGCGATCATGGCGATGGCCGTGAGGAGGGCCGGGAGGATCATCAGACCGACGAGCGTGAGGTCGCGACGCGCGTACCCGACCAGACCCACGACTCCGATCAGACCGACCGCGAGGAGCGAGATCGCCCCGCCCGGAACGCCGCGCGCGAGCCCGGCCACCATCTCCGACAGCAGCCACAGGGGCGAGGTCCATGCCACCGACGCCGCCGCGCCCTCCCCGCCCCCGAGCGTCTGCGGGAGCTGCGGGAGCACGAGCGCGTAGAGCTGTAGCGAGAAGGTGGTGGCCAGCAGGAGCCCGGCCACCGCCGCGCGCCGTGAACCCGCCGGGACGCCCCGACCACGGCGGACCGCGTCCAGCTCGCGGACGCCGAACACGAGCCCGTGCGCGACGACCGTGAGGGCGGCGGTCAGGTGTGTGTAGACGGCGAGCGCGGCCACCGCGGCGTACAGCAGCGGGAGCTTCCACCCCCGCGTTTCCGCGCGGAGCATCCGCAGGAAGAGCCACGTCGCGAGCAGGCTGAAGAAGAGCACGCCGGTATAGCCGCGCGCGTTCTGCGAGAACCACACGTGATGGGACGAGAACGCGAGCACCGCCGCGGCGAGGAACGCCTCGCGCCGGCTCGTCACGAGCACTCCGAGCACATAGAGGGCCGCGATGCTGCCCGCGCCGAACAGGGCGGCCGGGAGCCGGAGGGCCGCCGCCTCGCTCAGCGGAAGCGCCGTCGCCGCCTTCGCCGCCAGCGAATACAGGAAGTGCTGGTTCTGGGTGTCGAAGGTGACCACGAGCTCGCCCCAGGGCAGCTCGACATACTGCACCAGCGTCCAGATCTCGTCGAACCACAGCCCTTCGCCCAGGTGGATGAGGCGTGCGCCGAGCGCGGCGATCACGAGCGCCCCCAGCGCCCGATCCCAGACACGCTCGCGCTCCGTGGTGGAAGGCCCCCGCGCCGGACGCGGCGCATCGCGCCCGGCCCCCGGTCCGCCCGGCGACCACCTCGGCAGCACGACGAGGAGCAGCGCGTGGAGCGCCAGGAGCCCCTTGAAGCACCACACGCCCGCGATCACGCGATCGAGGAGCGGCGATTGTGCGCCGACGAGCGCGATGGCGAGGCCGCGAGGCGGAACGGCGACGGCCACGATCCCGACGACGGCCGCCGGCATCAGCCCGGCCGAGGTGGCTCCGCGCCGGTCATCTCTCACGCTCGTCCTCTCCGCTGCGATCGCCGTTCCCCTGGAAGCCTGTTGAAGAACTACGGTGAGTCGCGTTCCGGTCGCCACGGCCGCGGATCCCGGACGTGGGGCACCCACCGCAGGTGAGTCGCAATACGTAGTCCTTCCTGCTTCGATCGTGCGTGGGCAATCTCCGGGCCACGGAACCCCCGCGCGAGGCGGCGACGCGGCACGCGGCAAACGGGTGAGAGACCCGGCTTCCGGGCGGCATGTTGCACGGCTGCCACAGATCGTTCCAGCACTTCGGAGGAGTCGCGACCGGCCGGGCGCCGGCTCGTGACCTACCGTTCTCCCTGCCCAAGTCTCTCCAGGACGGGCTCGCCGTCTCCGCGACGGAGCCGATAGGGCACGCGGTCCGGATACGCCTCCGCCAGCTCCGAGTTGCGGGGCCCGAGGTCGCGCGCGAAGAGGATGTCGTTCTCGTCCAGCGGGAGCGCGTTGAGGGGGAACGCCGATTTCCACGACCACCCACCGGGCTCGACGAAGACGAGGGCGTCTCGCAGTCCGGCCGCGCGGGTGGCCTCGCGGACCCAGCTCGACGATCCGCGGTAGGCGTCGGAATACGAGCGCACGAGCGGCGGATAGGCGAAAAGGACGGTGTGCGCGAGGGCGGCCATCAGGCCCGCCGCGGCGAGCGTGGCCACCCCGGGCCGCGCGTCGCGGAGCCACGCGACGACCGGACGCGCGACGAGCGCCGCGACCGCGGGCACCGCCAGGTAGTAGTGCCGGGAACCGTAGGCGACGCCGTGATAGAAGTGCAGCACGTAGACGAGGACGAGCCCCGCGGCCGAGGCCGCGAGCGCCGTCTCGGCCACGCTCCGCCGCGAGCGGTGGCGGACGAGGTTCCACGCCACGAGGGCGAGCAGCACGACCGGCAGGGCGTGCAGGTCCGCGAGGAACTCGGCGATCCGGTAGCTCGAGACCGGGATCGCGTCCACGGGGGCGTAGCCGGGCCACTCGGGACCGTGCAGACGCGTCCCCATGTCCTCGCCGAAGCCGAGCCCGAAGCGCTCGCCCGGGGTGTGGACGTCGAAGTAGCGCGTCATCGGGAACTCGAGCGCGGC
>Ga0299914_10000722_pt1 | contig 20555 bp, 40 predicted proteins | sample RVTome_10_FD_201361 | JGI IMG/M metagenome (GOLD analysis project Ga0299914, IMG submission 201361) | Soil microbial communities from uranium-contaminated site in the Upper Colorado River Basin, Wyoming, United States - RVT153D57 (version 2) ...
TCACTCGATAGCGATGAGGCGGTCGCGGACGATCAGATCCGTATCGCCAGCGCCCGCGAAAACAGTGCGCACACGATGGAGACATGGATCGACAACCGCAAGGAGGCGTCGACCGTCACCCGCACTGGAGCTTTCACCCTGACGCAATCGGGCATAGGCGCCATCCCCGGGGCCAGCCCGAGCTCTTTCTTCAAAGGGTGGATTTATGGCGCCTTCGGCATCAAGAAAACACTCACCGACGCCGAGCTGCTGAAGGTGCAGGAGTGGATGGCGGCGCGCTACCATTCGACGCGCCGCGCCGCCGATGGTGCCACCACGCTGCCGGTCCTGCCCAAGGAAGCGTTCTTCCACGGGAAGCGCCTCGGCGGATCGGTCACGCTCACCAATGGCATCCGCGTCACTGATTTTGAGTTTGACGGCAAGTTCCGGGGACGGGCCTATTCGCCGTTCAGCATGGGCGCCAGCGCCGGGGATGCCCATAGCGCGCCTTCGCTGCTGCCGCTATCCGATGGCCGGCTGATGGTGACCTGGACCGGGCACACGGCCAATTACTACGTTCGCACGACGCTGGGGCCGTCGATCGAGCCTGGCCAATGGGGTACGACCCGTCATCTCACGGCCGAGCTGGGGCTCGCGGACCCCGGCAAATATACCTATGCGAGCGCGGCCGAGATGGCGACCGGCGTCTTCCTGTTCGTCCGCAGCCGGACCGGCGCCGAGACAGACGCGCAGCTGGGCTATTGGTACACCAGCAACCTCGATCCCGAGGCCGAATTTCCCGACATGACCAAGTTCATCGCCGGGAACCGTCCTTATGTGATGCATGCCAAGGCCTCGCCCTGGCGGGTCTATTTCGAGGTATCGACCGGTCACCCGACCGAGCAGGCCACGAACAGCATTTACGGCTGCTACATGGATATCAGCGAGAGCACCGGCGCGGTCACCTTCCACAAGCTCGACGGCACGCCTCTGACGCTACCGATGGCTCCGGCGGACATGACGCTGATCCACGACGGCACCACGAACCGGGCTTGGATCGGCAGCGTCGCGATCGGGGCCGACGGGCAGCCGCGCTTTACCTATGACGTCTATAACGACCTGGTCGACGATCATACCTACTGGCACGCCCGCTGGACGGGATCGGCGATTGTCGCGAACCCGATCGCCAGCGATAACGGGCTCATCATCCCCGGCATCTACTACGCCACCGGCAACGCGACGCTCGATCCCGAAGACCCGACGATCGCCTATCTGGGCCGACTGGTGGCGCCGGAGACGGTCATCCAGATCTGGCGCTACACTAGCGACGACGATGGGCTGACCTGGACCGGCGAGCAGCTGACGGATGAGGACGAGCAGGCATTTGCCGCTTCGATCATCGAGGACGCGCCGGAGCCGCGCCTGGTCTATACGGTGGGGCCATTCGATGACGTGGGCGGAATCTTTGTTGGAGACACCCGCCGGAAGCTTGCGAACAGCGTCACCGGCGAGGACGAGTAGTTATTTGACCGCTATGCCCTGCCCTGTGGGCGTCGAGAGGATGGAAAAGCCGAGCTCTGCGGCGGCCTTGTTCATCGCTTCATATTGGGGCTCTCGAAGTCGGTAGGCATAATCGTCGAGCAGCAGCACGCCGCCGCGGGGAACGCGCTCCCAGAGCAGGCGAAGCCCGAACACCTCGGGTTCGTGATAGTTGAGGTCGATGTGGAGGAAGGCAATGCGCTCGATCGGCGCCGTGGGCAGGGTTTCGAACACGTCGCCGCGGTGGATGTGGACGCGCGGCCATTCGGCGAAGTTCTCCTGCACCGCCTCGAACGATTCGGCATAGTAAGGCGCAACCGGAGTGGGCTTGCCATCCTTTCCCAGGGGGGCGGGCTCGAACGTGTCGAACAAGTGGATCGACCTTCCTGAGCTGGACCAATCGGGCCAGGCGGCGAGCACGGCCGACATGAAGAAGCCGCGCGCGGTGCCGAGCTCGACGACATCGCCCTCGACCTTGCGGGCCTGCTCGGCGCACCAGAGATGCTGGTGGACGCGCCAGGGCACGGCATAGTCCCATCCGCCAGCCTGTACGGCGCGGGCGTAGGCGGTGGCGAAGGCAGGCTCGTTTCTGAAGCCGTCATTATGGCGGGTCGCCATCTGATCGAATCGGTGGTGGTAGGTGGCGATTTCGCCGGGACCGGCAATCCTGGCCGCTCGCGATCGGATCGATTTCTTCGCGGCCTTGACCGCCTTCTTGATTAATCTTCGCATGATCGCCGCATTCCACGGCCGCAGTCGTGGCGCAACCCCTGCCGGCGATGAGGTGAACGACAACTTTCAGGATCGGCGAGCAATCGCCGGTCCTTTGCTTTGGGAGTGAGCGGGGAATGGACGGAGCCGCGCTGCTGGAGCTGGCCGGGCAGTTCGGCGTGATGGGGCTGTTCGTCGGCTATATGATCTGGCGGGAGCTGCGCGGCGAGAAGCTGGCCCGCGAGCGGATCGAGGCGGACAAGGCGCTGGCGACATCGCTGGCGCTGCTCGAGGCCGCGATAAAGGGACGCCGATGATGTGTGCAGAGCAGGACGCGCTGAGAGAGAGAAGGCAAGCCGCCGAGCTGCTCGGCCAGGCCTGCCTGGCGAAGATCGCCTCGCCGATCGGCGAGGCGCTCGACCGGGCCTACAATCTCGATCCGATCATTCCGGACGACGAGCTGGCGCTGATCGACCAGATCATCGCCGCCTCAGGCCGCGCAGGGGCGCACTAGGGGCCGCCGACGCCGGGCGGCAGTGCGGAGCCTCGGAGCCTGAAATCGCTGCTGGTGGCCCCTGGGCAGCCAGCAGCGGCGCGAAAACGAACACTGGGAGAAAATGAATGGAACCGGACCTGGCCCGGCGCCTGCAGGCGCGGCTCGGCGTCACCGCCGACGGCATCTTCGGCCGCGGCAGCTACACCGCCTTGTTCCGCCGGCTCGGCGCGATGCCGGAGCGGGCGGCCGAGCTGGCGCTGGGCGCCAACGTCCACATCCCGGCGGCGGCGATCGACGCGACCGCGCTGCGCTTCGCCCATTTCTTCGCGCAGCTCGGCCATGAAAGCGGCGGCTTCCGCTACATGGAGGAGATCGCCAGCGGCGCGAAATATGAAGGCCGCGCCGATCTGGGCAACGTCCGCACCGGCGACGGCCGCCTCTACAAGGGCCGCGGCCCGATCCAGCTCACCGGGCGCGCCAACTATCGCGACTATGGCCGGCGGATCGGCATCGACCTCGAGGCGCATCCGGAGATCGCGGCGGTGCCGTCGATCGGGATGATGACGGCCTGCGCCTACTGGACCGTGAAGGGGCTCAACGCGCTCGCCGACCGCGGCGACGTCGAGACGATCACCCGGCGGATCAACGGCGGGCTCAACGGCTTTGACGATCGCAAGGCGCGGCTACGGGTGATGAAAGGGTTGGCGGCATGAGTGACGATCGCGCGCCCTCGGCCGAACCCGCCGCCGTCCAGGTCGAGAATGCGGAGAACGTCAATGTGTCGCCCGTCGGCCACGAGCTGCCGCACGCCAGGGCGATCATCGCCATCACCTTCCTGATCCTTGCCGCCTTCGTCGTCGTCACCTTCTGGGTGCTGACCTCGGCCGAGGGCAGCGGGATCGACGCCGCGACCAAGGGCATGGTGATCCAGACCTGGAACAACCTGGCGATCGGCTCCGCCGGGTTCTGGGTTGGATCGTCGGTGGCGGGGAAGATGGGCGCCGGATCTGCGCGGGCGCCATGAAGCGCCGTCGGCGCTCGAGGCGGGTGCCGCAGACCCTGTTCTACGCCTGCTGCCTCATCATCCTCGCGCTGGGCTGGCTCGCTTTCATGATCTGGAAAGGATGGCTGCATGTTCGGACTGTCGACGCTGGCGACGCGGATCGTCGCCGCGCTGAGCGTGCTGCTGCTGATCGTGGGGGTGCTCTACCTCCGATCATGCCAGGAGGCCCGCCAGCGGGCGGCTGAGAGCCGCCTGCAGCGCGGCCAGGCCGGGGCGCTGTCCGACAGCGCGGCCGACGCGATCGGCGCCGTGCAGGGCGCCGCCGCGCGCGAGCGGGCCGAGGAAGAGCTGACCCGCCGGAACGAAAGGGAGATCAGAGATGCGCCTGGCGCGAGCGATGCCGTCAATCCTGCTGTGCGCGATGCTGGCCTTGCCAGCCTGTGCCGGCGCGCCGCTTACCGTGACAGCGAGCGCTGCCGGCTGCGCGGCGCTCCTCCCGGCTGAGTGGCGCGAGGGCGTGGCGCCGGCGGAGCTGCCGGCGGGCGAGACGGTCGGCGACTGGATCGCGTTCGGCGATGCCCAGACCGGACGGCTCGACATGGCCAATGCGCGCACTCGCGACGCGATCGGGATCGTCGAGCGGTGCGAGGCGCGCGACGCCGAGGCGATCCGGCGGGCGACGCGCCGGCGCGTGCTTGGGATATTCTGAGGGAAGGGCGAGCCATGGCACGTTTCGAGATCTACCGGTCCGGGATCATCCGCCGCGAATGGCGCTGGCGGTACCGGGCCGCCAATGGCCGCATCATCTTCGTCAGCTCGGAAGGCTATCGCGACCGGCGCGACCTCGACCGATCGATCACGATCGCTCAGAGGAGCGGGGGCGCGCCGATCGTCGGCGGTTAGGCGGGCGATGCGGCGGCGGGTGTTGGGGATATTCTAGGCGGGCTGGTCAGCGTAGGCTGTCTCTAATGACTCCTGGAACATCGCCACCAACCTCTCGACCTCGACGCGGTCGAACACGGCGAACAACTGCCCCTTGTCGAAGAGACCATCCCGCCCGCCGCAATCCCCTATGTCGAGCGGAGCAGTCGGCTCGCCGTTGATCGCGGCGATCATTGCGTCGGCCCACTCCATGCTGTCCTGGCATCCCTCCGGCCAGGGGAGCAGGTCGAGCACGATCCAATCGACGCCCGCCGACGTCTCGCCCTTCACCGCTACCTCGCCATGTGTGAGGTCATCGCCCTTCGGATACTTTCCGGCCATCCCCCACTTCGCGTAGACCGTGCCGGCGGGCAGGGCGAGGAAGGTCACACGGTCGACGATTCTCATTTGGCCTCTCCTATCATACTTTCGCCCGAAGGAACCGCTGCTTCCGCCGCGTTCTCTTCGCCCGCTCATCCGTTACAGTCTGTAGGCCCTCGACGGGCTTGCCGCCGGCGGCGGCGAGGATGGCGGTGAGGAGCCCTTCGACGGTCACGTCGCACCCCCTGCCCTTCCGCGCCGGCGTCAGGACGACGCGATCGATCAGGCTGCGCAGGATCGGCACCGCCTCCAGGCGCTGCTCGGGATCGTCGAGCTGATCGAGCAGGGTGGCGACGAAGGCGCGATACTGGTCGGCGAGGCGGGGATGCAGGTCGACGACGTTGCTCTCCGCGTCGATCTCGGCCGCGGCGGCGCAAGCGGCGTCGCGCTCGCGGCGCGCCGAATCGAGCGCGGCGCGGACCTCGGCGACGTCGGCGCCGTCGGCGATGGCGGCGACCAGGTTGGCGATCCTGCGTTCGGCCTCCTTCGCCTCCCGATCCAGCTGGGCGCGATCGCGCGCCATGGCGCGCCGGGCTCGGCCGCTCTCGTCGGTATAGGTCTTCACCCACAGCGACACGGCCTCGGGGTCGAGCAGCTGCTCGCGCAGCCCGCGGATGACGCGCGCCTCGAGCGTGTGCGTCTCGATCTGGCGTTCGTTGGTGCAGGCGCGGCCGTCGCGGTAGCGCCCGCATTGCCAGCGCCGCGCGGCGACGACGTTGAAGCCGCCGCCGCAGACGCCGCAGACGGCGAGGCCGGACAGCAGGTGCTTCGGCCGCCGCGCCCGTTGCGGCCCCATAAGCGCGAAGCCGTGGCGCTTCGCCTGGACCGTCTCCCACAAAGCCTGGTCGACGATGCGCAGGTGCCCGGCCTGGCCGACGACCTGGTCGCGCTCCGGGTTGGGGCGGATCAAATGCTTGCGGGTGCGTGGATCGGCGACCTTGCTGGTGCGATCGTGGACGATCTCGCCGACATAGAGCCGGTTGACCAGGATGCCGTTGCCGCGCTGCCGCTCTCCGCCGATGGTCGAGCCGCGCCAGGCGCCGCCCCTGGGCCCCGGCACGCCTTCGGCGTTGAGCTCGGCCGCGATGGCGCGGGGGCTCATGCCGGCGGCGTAGAGGCGGAAGATGCGGCGGACGATATCGGCCTTCACCGGATCGATCTCGCGAAGGCCGCGGATGACGCGGCCGCGATCGTCGATCCGATTGGCGACGCGGTAGCCGTAGGCAAGGCCTGCGGCGACGCGTCCCTCTGCCACCGTGCCGCGCTGCCCCCGCTTGATCTTCGCGGCGAGCTCCTTGCGGAAGCGCGCGTCGAACAGGCCCTTGATGGTGCCGGTGATGTCGTCGACCTCGCCGTCGCTCAGGGTGAAGATGCGGGCGCGGGCGAAGCCGATCCGCTCGCGCACGGCGAAGGCGTCGCCCTGGTGGCGGGCGATCCGGTCGGTCGCCTCGGCGAGCAGCTGGTCCGCCTCCCCCGCCTCGATCGCCGCCAGCGCCGCCAGCAGGCCGGGCCGCGCATCGAGCCCGGCGGCGCCGCTGATCGCCGCATCGGTGTGCACGGCGACGACCGGCCAGCCCTCGCGCGCGGCGCGATCGCGGCAGAGCGCGACCTGGTCGGCGATGCTACGGGCGTTCTGGAGGTGTGAGCTGTAGCGGGCGTAGATGATCGTTCGCATGGGATACCCCTGGGGAGCGGGATCGCTTAGCATCGGCCCGGGCCTTGGCACGCGCAAGCGCCTTGACGAATTCGGCGAGATCGGGGTGGAGGGTCATCGCGGCAGCAGCCGGATGGCGATCCGGATCGCCCAGGAGATGACGACCATGGCTCCCGCCGCGCCGATCGCAACGAGCATGAGGTAAGCCAGCCAGAGGTTGACGTTGTTGCGCAGGCGGGTGACGCGCTCGTGCTCGGCATCGGTGAGGGTGAGGCGGGGGAGGTTCATGCTGCCATTCCCTCACCCTCCGCCGCGCGGCGGCGCAGCTCGGCGTTGAGGTCGGCGAGCCAGGCGGCGTGATCGGCGAGGATCTGGGCGAGCTCGGCGGCGCCGTCGCGGCGCCAGGTCAGGCGGTCCAGCCTCTCCCCGCCGACCGCCGCCGCCACGGCCTGCTGCAGCTCGCCCTCTCGGCTCTGGAGCGCCTTGCCGGCGGCGAGGGCCATCTGCTCGAAGCCGACGTCGAAGTCGATCGGCACGCCGGTGCACCAGCGCGCGATCGCTTCCCAGGCGCGCCAGTCGTCCTGGGCCGCGTCCTCGGCGATCTCGCCGCGCTGGACCTTGCCCGGATAGTGGTTCGTGCGCGCGTCGCGCTCGACGGCGGCGACGCCGGCCAGCTCGCGGCGGTAGGACGCGGAGAGGTGGCGGAGGGCGCGGATCACAGCAGCATGCCGATCAGATAGCCGATGATGATTGCGGCCCCGGCGAAGCTGGCGACGTCGAGCCAATCATGAAGCTTCACAGCGCGGTCTCCGGCGCGTTGGCCTTGGCCAGGAGGATATCGACATGGCACCAGCGCGCAGTGACCGCGCACCAGCATTGCAGGTCGCACCCGCGCAGGTGCGGCAGCTCGGCGAGCAGCCGCTCGCGGCGGCGGTGCAGCGCTTCGATCTCGGCCGGGCAGAAGCCGAGCCGTTCAAGCCTCAGGTCGCTGAGCTTGAAATCTATCCAGTCCCGGAACAGCCGGACCGAATGAGCGATGCCGAAGCGGCGCCAGTCGAAAGGGTTGCCGCGGATTGTCGGACGGCCACAATAGATCACGCCTTCCGGCGTGCGCGCGCCCTTCTTTCTGGACCGCTGGAGGCGCCGGGGCGTCGGGACCGCGCCGGCGCCTGATCGCGGCGGAGCCGCGATCCTCATGCCGCGACGCGCCGCAGGCATTCGACCAGGCCGAACGCCAGCTTGGTCACCCGCTCCCGATATTTGGCGTAGGCGTAGGCGTAGGCGTAGGCGTAGGCGTCGGCGTCGGCGTCGGCGTAGGCGTCGGCGTCGGCGTCGGCGTAGGCGTCGGCGTAGGCGTCGGCGTCGGCGTCGGCGTCCGGAAGGCTGGCCCGCCATTCCTCCTTGGGAGCCCGGTCGCCGGCGAGCGCGCGAAGGTGCAGGGCCTGGAGCTTGCGGTGTGGCTCGGCATCCTTGCCGACGCTCTCGCGATATTCGATGGCGAGCTTCGTCGTGACGTTGGCGTGCCAGTCATAGACGGTGGTGAAGGGGACCTTGCCGTCGAGCCGCTTGAGCTCGGCATAGAATTCGAGGCCCCACTTCTTCGCGTCGTCGAAGGCCATGGTGTCGAACAGCCAGGGCACCATCTGCGCGAGCCAGCGCGGCATGATCGTCGCCGGGCACTTGCGCGGGCTGTCGATCTCGTCGCCCAGCACGCCGAGGCCGCAGGCGAGATGGCGGCCGTCGACCTCGCTATGCCATCCCGACTGGATGAGCCGGTCCTCCTGGAAGAACAGGCTGTAGCGGTCGAAGGCTTCGGCGGCGGTGGCGACGACGGTCATTTGAAGGCTCCTTGGGTGAGGCCGGCGAGGCCGGGGATGACGATCCACAGGAAGGCGATCAGGGCGACGGCGAGCGCGGCGATCACGCCGATCTCGGACCAGGACGCGCTCGCGATCCGGTCAGACATGGACGTGCTCCAGCGGCAAAGCGGTGGCGCAGAAGGCGCATTCGGCGGTGAGGCGGCCGATGTGCCAGTGCGTGCGGCCGCAGCCGGGGCAATGGTTCGGCTCGCCGTCGCGATAGACCGGGATGCAGCCGCGCTGCGCCGGATCGTGCGGCATGTCGCTCAGACGTCTCGGCGCCTGGCCGAGAATGGGGACGCCGCCGAGCACGGCGACGACCCTGAGGCGGGGCCGGCTCATGCCTGCGTCCCCGCCAGCGTGAAGCCGACATATTCGCTGGCTTCGTTGAGATGGCCGTCGAGAGAGTGCGACCCCAAAGCGCAGCGAACGTATAGTTCGGAGCTGTAGCACCGCCGCTCGACGATGAGCCGGGCACCCGCTTCAATGCAGGTAAAGCCACCATCCGCGACTAGCGTGTCTCCGGGCTTTACCTCGCTCTTCTTCGCCCACGCGCTCATGCCCGCCGCCTCCCGAACATCGGCTTGACCGCCGCCGCCATGCGGTGGGCGCGGCGTTCCTCGGCTTCCAGGCGCTCGGCGTGGACGGCGCGCAGACGCAGGCGTTCGAGCCGGTCGGCCTTGGCCTTGAGCGGTCGGGACTGGCCGGCGAGCTCGCGCTCGAGCCGCTGATATTCGGCCTGCTCGGCCTCGCTCAGCGGCGTCGGGTCTTCGAGGGCGGCGAGCTTGACGCGGCGGTTGCCGCTGGAGCCGATCCGGTCGAGCAGCGAGACGAGCACGGTGCGGTTGCGGCCCCGGCCCTCGCCGTTCGACATGATCCGGACCGGATGCGCCTGGTGCGCCTCGATCAGCAGCGCCATGGCGCCGGGGTTCGGGAAGGGCGCGGGGACGCTCAGCATGGCACCCGCTCCAGCGTCAGCGTGAAGCGCGCGCCGTCGACGACGATGCCGATGAGCTGGCCGTCGGTCGACCAGTCATAGTCGCCGAGCTCGACCGTGTGGCCCTGATCGCGAAGCTCGGACGGTACGTCGAGATCGATCGCGCGGCGGATCTCGCGGGCGAGCCGCTCTTCAAGGATTGTAGGCTGGGACATGAAGGCCTCCGTGGGTGACGGAGGCGGTTCATAGAATGAGACAAATCTCATTGTCAACAACAAATGAGAAATAACTCATGGTGCCATCGGCGCGGCGCCGCGGCATTATCGCTGCGGGAGGTGGCGATGGGCACCTATACGATCGCCGTGGTCGGGGAGAGCTTCCGCAACGCCGACGGCTCTTCGCGCCAGCGCGAGATCGGCCGCTGCCATGAGGGCGAGCCGGTGACGCTCGCGCGCGAGCCGGACAATCCCCACGACGCCAACTGCATCCGCGTGATCAGCCGCCGCGGCGTGCAGATCGGCAATATCGGCCGCGATGACGCCGAGTGGATGGCCGAGCGGATCGACAAGGGCCGCCCGGTCGCCGCCGCGATCAAGGGCATCAACGAGGGAGGTCGCGGCCTCGCCGGCGTGGTGCTCCTGGTATCGACCGACGAGGAAGGATTGCCGGCGGCGCCGCGGAGCTGGCTCAGCCGCCTGTTCGGCTAGAAGACCGCGCTCACCACCTTGTGGATCGCCGGGCGGCCGCGGCCGTCGGCGCAGATCCGCGCCGTCGGCACCGGGAAGACGATTTCCGGGTTGAACTGCTGAAGTTCGATGCCCGATGCCGTGCGCCGCAGGAAGCGCTTGATCAGCACCATGCGCACGCGATCGTCGTCGATGGTGTCGGGGCCGCGCAGCTGCACCACGACATTGTCGCCGATCTGGACCGGTGCGCGCGGGCTCACCATCACCCGCGTTCCCGGATCGAACAGAGGCGACATCGAATCGCCGAGGACGGTCAGCGCATAGGCATCCGGATCGTCCTGGACGCTCGGCGGCCTGGCCAGCCACTGGAGCGGATCGCCGGTGTCGAGCTCGATCAGCTCGATATGCTCGTCGACATTGCCATATTCGCCGCCCATCGCCGACCCGAGCAGCGGCACGGCCTTGTGTTGCGGGCCCCGGAACGGATCAAAATCGGCGACGTGATCCCTGACGTTCCCCGGCGCCACCTCGCTGAGGACGCGGCCCTCCATGGCGTACAGGTCCGCCGGCGTCAGCCGGATCACGCCGAGCACCTTCTCCAGCGTGTCGAGGCGCGGCTCGGCGCCCTTCCTGAGATCCTGGAAGAAGCTGCTGCTCACCTTGGCGCGGCGCGCCCATTCGGCCTCGCTCAAGCCCTCGGGCTGAAGCGATTTCAGCAGCCGGTAGCGGCGCGGCAGATGCTCGCTGTTCGCGTCTGGCGTCCTGGCCATGAATGAGACGATCCCCTCGGAAGGCGCATGATCGCATCCTCCGAGTGAGATCGCACGGTGAGTTTTTTCTAACGCTAGGGCTTGCATAATGAGATTTGTCTCATTATCGCTGGCGTTCCAATGGACACCGACCCGCCGCCCGAAGCGCTCGACGCACCGATCCACCCCGAGCGGCTGCGCGTGCCGACCCGCGAGGAGGTGCTCGAGCATATTGACGCCTTCCTGAACCGCCATCCCAAGATGACGCCGACGCGCTTCGGCCTCGACGCCGGCGGCGAGGGCAACCTGATCAAGTCGCTGCGCGAGGGGCGGCAGCCGACCTTGGGCATGGCGAATCGGATCGCGGACTTCATGGCCGCATATGACCTGCGGGCCGCTGCCGCGTCAGCAAATAACGGAGCCGAAATTATCGGCGAGGCGGACGCGGCATGAGCAGGCTGTGCAGGGATTGCGGGCACTTCCAGCCCTGGTCCTTCGTCGCCGGGATGAGCGAAGCCTGGTGCCGCCGCCCCAAGAGGTTCGACCTGGCGCGCGGCGCGAAGACGGACCCCCGCACCTGCGCGTTCGAGCGCGCGAAACTCTGGCGCTGGCTCGGCCTCGACACCTGCGGCCCCGACGGCCGCTACTTCGTCGCTGTCGACCGCGCATCGAACCATCGCGGCCCGAAGGCGGACGCGGCATGAGCGCCGACGTCCGCGACATCGCCCATCCGCCGCACCTGCAAGGCGCGAAGGAAGCGTTCAAGGCGCTGGTGCGTGCGTACGGCGGCCAGGAAGCGGCGGTCGAGGGCGGCTGCGGCAAGTCCCAATCCCGGCTGTGCGACTATGGCCGGCCCAACACGCCGGACTTCGCGCCGATCGACGTCGTCGACTTCCTGGAGGCGCGCACCCACGGCGCGCCGGGATGGCCGCACGTCACCGATTGGCTGTGCCGGCGCCGCGGCGGCGTGTTCCTGCCGCTGCCCGACGGCGAGGCGCCGCCGGGCCAGTGGACCGGCTTCGTCGCGGCGCTGGCCGAACAGGCCGGCGGGCTGACCAGCGGCATCTGCACCGATTTGGCCGACGATCACGACGTGACGCCGGCGGAGGCGCGCCGCCGCCTGGGCGACGCGGCCGAACTGGTGCGCGTCGCGGTGTCGATCGAGGCGGCGCTGAAGGCGCGGGCGGAGGAGGCGTGATGGTCGGCGGGGGGAACGCAGTATGACCTGCATCGCCGGCCTCGTGCACTGTGGCGCCGTCTGGATGGCGGGCGATCGCGCCGCGGTGGAAAACAGTCATTATCTGGTGCTGAGCGGCTCACCCAAGGTGTTTCGCCGCGGGCCGTACCTGATCGGCTATACCAGCAGCTTCCGGATGGGGCAGCTGCTCCAGCATAGCGGCGATCTGCCCGAGCCCGATCCTCGCCGCGATCTCGATAGCTTCATGGTCGTCGACTTCATCGAAGCGGTGCGCCGCCTGCTGAAGGATGGCGGCTATGTCCGGATCCACGAAAATCGCGAGGAATCCGGCGTCTTCCTGGTCGGCGTCCAGGGCGAGCTTTTCGTCTGCGACGATGATTTCAACGTGCGCACCTTCGGGCATCGCTACGGGGCAATCGGCTGCGGAGTATCGGTCGCCCTTGGGTCGCTGCACGCGACGGCCCGGCTGGGCAGCCCTGTCGGTCCTCACGATCGGCTGACCTTCGCCCTGGAGGCGGCTTCCGAGTTCGTCACCGGCGTTCGCGCACCCTTCGACGTGCTCGATCTGCCAGCGGGAGCGGAAGGGCAGCATGGCCGATGACCGCCGCGCGCGCGCCTTCAGCGTCTCCCTCCGCCGGGCCGGGCCCGATGGACACCCGCATCATCACCGCGGCCGAGATCAAGGTGTGGCTGAAATCGGCGATTGCGGGGGACCGGCTGGTCTATTGCACCGGGCCGGCGATGCTGGCCGGGCCGACCAACGACCTGATCGCCAAACTGCGCGGCGAGCGCAGGATCGCCTGCCACAAGCGCCGCCCCGAGGGCGGCGGCGCGCTCGAGCATTTCCTGGTCAAGCTGCGGCCGCCGGCGGCGCGCCCCATGCCCGAGCCGTCGATCGAGGCGGACGCGGCGGCGGAACGGATCTTCGCGGCGCTGGAGCGGTGCGCCCTGCGCCGGCGGCGGGCGCTTTCGGATCACGACCTGGCGAAGATCGCCGGGCTGGCGACGCGCAACCAGGCCGCGTGGCGGCTGCGCAAGCTCGCCGAGGCGGGGCGGATCGCGATCGAGACGGTGGCGGCGCCGCCGGGCAAGCCGTGGCGGGTGGTGACGATAGCGGGGCGGAGCACGCTGCGCCCGCCGGGACAGGAGGGACGGTGACATGCTGACGACCGTGCTGATCATCGTGGCCGGCGTGGCGCTGATGGCCGCGGCGATGCTGGCATGCCGGCTGCGCCGGACCGAGCGCAGGCTGGCGGCGGTGCGCGGCGACCGCGACCTGCTGCGGCTGCACCTGAAGGCGGCGCGGGCGCGGCTCGGCGAGGTCGACGGGGTGCTGCCGTTCCGCCGGACCGGCGCGCTGTGAGCAGCGGCAACCCCCCAGGAGCGCGGCGTGGCTGCACATGCGTCGGCGTGGCGATGGGATCCTACGACAATCAGGAGATGCGCCTGCTGCCCTTCGCCACGCCTCGCTTCCCTGTTGCGGGAACAAAGCCGGTCTACATCGACCGCTGTATCCTGCCCGACATTGAGGCGCTTTGGGCGCTCGGCATCGAGACCGTCGAAAGCTGCTGCGGCCACGGACAAACCAACGGTTACATCATCGTAGTGCCATCCGCCGTCGTTCCAATGCGAGCGCTCGGCTACGGCCCCGATCCGCGCAAGCCTGACCGGAACGACCTTTTCGGGTGGCCTCAGGATGAGCGGGTATGAGCAGCGGCGTGGCATGGATCGACCGCAAGGTCGGCGAGCTGGCCGGGGCGCGGGCGCACCTGGAGGGGATCGGCCTGACGCCGCGGCCCGCCGGCGGCGACCGGCACGCCAACCGCTTCCGCAGCGATATGCGCGGCAGCCTTGCCGTCGGCGAGGGATGGCGGCTGCCGCATTGGACCGGCGTGTTCACCGACGATCAGCTGATCGACTTCGCGAAAGAGCGGGGGTTTCGGCCGTGAAGCGCGGCGTTACCAAGCCCGCCGGGCTGAGCCGCTATGCCGGTGTCATGCTCGGCAGCGATGCCGGCATATCGCATGCCGACAAAGAGGCGCGCCTGGCGGCCGAGGCCGGATCGGCGGCGCTGCTCGCCGCGCTCGAGCATTATTACCGGCGGTACCCGAGGGTGCGGCCCGAGGTGGCGGCGCATGGCTGACCGTTCCGCCCGCCGCGAGGTCCGCAACCCGTTGCTGGCACTGCCAGGCGTGCGCGTGCTGGCGGATCTGTCGCCGGACTCTCGCGAGGCGCTGTGCGTGGCGCTGCGGTCGATCCAGGCCGACGCGCGGCGGCGCGCCGACGAATGCTGGCGCAAGCACAAGGCGCCGATGGCGGCCTACTGGAAGGCTGTCGCCGTCTATGCCGGCCACTTGGCGCGGGTGCTCAAATGAACGCCTATCGCACCTTCCTCGAGCGCAAGTCGCAGCTCGGCGGCGATCACGGATTCGCGCCGACGTTCATGCCGTCCTTCCTGTTCGATTTTCAGACGCACCTGGTCGACTGGTCGGTGCGCAAGGGCCGCGCCGCCGTGTTCGCCGATTGCGGGCTTGGCAAGACGCCGATGCAGCTGGTGTGGGCGCAGAACGTCGTCGAGCGCGAGAACAAGCCGGTGCTCGTCCTGGCGCCGCTCAGCGTGTCGCAGCAGACTGTCGAGGAAGCGGAGAAGTTCGGCATCGACGCGGCGCGCTGCATGGACGGCCGCCATTCCGGCAACCGGACGATCGTCACCAATTATGAGAAGCTGCACTATTTCGACCCCGACGACTTCGCCGGGATCGTCTGCGACGAAAGCTCGATCATCAAGAGCTTCGACGGCGCGCGCCGGGAGGCTATCACCGACTTCATGCGGCGGACCAAGTTCCGCCTGCTGTGCACCGCCACGGCGGCCCCGAACGACTATGTCGAGCTGGGCACGTCGGCCGAGGCGCTGGGCGAGCTCGGCTACATGGACATGTTGTCGATGTTCTTCCGGAGCAACGAGGACAGCCTGCACCCGGCCTTCATCGGGTCGCAATTCCGACTGAAGCCGCACGCGGCGCGCGACTTCTGGCGCTGGCTGGCGAGCTGGGCGCGGGCATGCCGGCGGCCGTCGGACCTCGGCTTCGACGATGGCCCCTTCGTGCTGCCGGAGTTGATCGAGACCGAGCATCTGGTGGAGAGCCCGAACGCCGAGGGCGACCTGTTCCACGCTCCGGCGCGCTCGCTCGGCGAGAAGCGCGAAGATCTGCGACTGACCATCCGGGCGCGCTGCGAGCGCGCGGCCGAGCTTATCGCCGACGCGCCGTCGGCCGTCGCCTGGTGCCACCTCAATGCCGAGGGCGACCTGCTCGAGAGGCTGATCCCCGGCGCCGTCCAGGTCAGCGGCGCCGATCCCGACGATCGCAAGGAGGAGGTCTTCCGGGCCTTCCGCCTCGGCCAGATCGGGCGGATCGTCACCAAGCCACGCATCGCGGCGTTCGGGATGAACTGGCAGCATTGCCACCGCTACACCTATTTCCCGACCGACAGCTTCGAACAATATTACCAGGCCGCGCGTCGGTTCTGGCGGTTCGGCCAGGAGCATGCGGTCCGCGGCGATCTGGTCGGGACGACGGCGCAGGTTGGCACCCTCTCCAACATGAAGCGCAAAGCCCGGGCGTGCGAGGCGATGTTCGACAACATCGTCGCCGAGATGAGCGACGCCCTGCGCCTCGACAGGATGAAAATCTTCGATCAGCGGGAAGTGCTGCCGGCATGGCTGTGAGCGATCAGACGATTGCCGACAATTACGCGCTCTATTGCGGAGACTGCTGCGAAGTGCTGCCTTCGATACCCGCGGAGAGCGTTCACCTGAGCCTCTATTCGCCGCCATTCTGCGGGCTCTTCAACTATTCGAGCCACGATCAGGACATGTCGAACAACCGGACCTATGACGGGTTCCTGGAGCATTACGCTTTCCTGATCGGCGAGATCGCGCGGGTGACGAAGCCGGGGCGGATGACGGCCGTGCATTGCATGGACATTCCGAACCCCGGCCAGCGCACCGGCTATTACGACTTTCCCGGCAAGGTGATCGCGCTGCACGAGCGCGCCGGCTTCCACTTTTATGGGCGTGCCTTCATCTGGAAGGAGCCGCTGAAGGTGGCGATCCGGACGCGGCTGCGGCACCTGACGCACAAGCAGCTGGTGAAGGACAGCACGGCGAGCACCGTCGCCGCCGGCGACCAGTTCCTGTTCTTCAAGCGCCATGGCGAGAATGCCGAGCCGGTGAGCCACGAGACGGGGTTCGACCGTTACGCCGGCGCGCGCGAGGTGCCGGCGGAGCTGTGGCAATATCGCGGCGAGCGCGACCAGCAGAAGAACCGGCTCAGCCACTGGATCTGGCGGCAATATGCATCGTGCTTCTGGGACGACATCCGGATCGAGCGCGTGCTGCCGTACAAGGCGGCGAAGGACCCCGACGACGAGAAGCACGTCCACCCGCTCCAGCTCGACGCGATCGAGCGGGTCGTGGCGCTGTGGAGCAACCCCGGCGACGTCGTGCTGAGCCCGTTCATGGGTGTCGGCAGCGAGATTTTCGGCGCGCTGATCAACGACCGCCGCGGCATCGGGGTCGAGCTGAAGCCATCCTATTACCGGCAGGCGATCAGGAACGTGGCGGCGGCGGCGCTGCCCGGCGCCGTCGAGGGCGAGAATTTGATCCAGCTCGCGGCGGGTGAAGCCGTCGAGGATGATCACGAGATCGAGGCCGGTCTTGCGGCCGACGGCGCCTACGTTCCGAACGATGAGGAGGAGGCAGCATGAATGTGCCAGTGAAGGACTTCACCCCGACCAGGGAAGCGATCAGCCTGCACGGGCTCGGCTTCATCCAGATCGTCCTGGACGGCGACCAGCGGCTGCACGTGTGGCATCCCGAGCTGCCGCGGCGCGACTGCTACGCGCATTCGGCGGTGCACAATCACCGCTTCGCCTTTACCTCGCGGGTGCTGAAGGGCGAGCAGGTCAACGTCCGCGCCGACATCGAGATCGTCAAGGAAGGCGAGGGATCGCACCAGCTGATCTCGCACAACGGGCCGCGCAGCGAGAAAGGCGGGCGGCTCAGCTATCCGGTGGCGGAATGCAACGTCCATTGTCGCGAGGTCGAGCGATACCGGCCCGGCGAGAAGTATTTCGTGCCGGCCTTCCAATATCACCATACGCCGGTCGACGACGTCGTCGTCACGGTGATGAAGAAGCATCACAGCTTCACGGTCCACGCCAACAGCGTCTGCCGCAAAGGCATCGATTTCCATTACGATTTCGACCGGTTCCAGCTTTCGCCGGACGAATTGTTCGCGTTCGTCATGGACGCGCTGAGGCGGTGATGAGCATGGAAATCGACCCCAGGATTATCGCCCGCTACGAGACGCTGCTGCACGCGATGCAGTCGGGCGTGGCGATGATGGAGCAGCTCGCGGCCACTGGGCAGGCCCGCGCCGCCGAGCTGGAACCGAAGCACCTTCGCGTCGGCGTGAACAGCGCGATGATCGAAACGTCGAGCCTGGGCCGCCTGCTTGTCGAAAAAGGCGTCTTCACCTGGGACGAATATTGGGCATCGATCATCGTCACCCTGGAAGCCGAAGTCGCGAGCTACGAGGAAAAGATCACCGGCATCGTGGGCCGCACGATCAAGCTCGGCGGGCTGCCGAGATGAGCGAGGACCACACTGCGCTGGCGGCGCCGCCGATCGCCTGCGGTTTCTGCAGCGGCTTTCCGACGATCGTCCGCATCGCCGTCAATTACGCGACGCCGCGGAAGAGCGGCGTGCACGAGATGTATCGCGCGCATTGCTCCTGCGGCGCGATCGGCAAATGCAGACCGACGCCCGAGGCGGCGGCGGAGAGCTGGAACGAACCCTGGCAGGCGCTGGTCGGGCCGATCCCGATGGTCCTGCATTGCCCGCGCTGCGGGCTGCAGCATATCGACGAGCCGGAGCCGGCGAAGGGCTGGGACAATCCGCCGCACCGATCGCACCTGTGCCACGGCTGCGGCGCCGTCTGGCGGCCCGCGAGCGTCGCCACGACCGGGGTGGCGAGGCTGGAGGCCGAAGGCACCCGCGACACCTGGGCGCCCGGCGAGCCGGTGCTTCGCGAGTTCGCCGGCAGGCAGACGGCGCTGGTCGATCGCGTCTGTTCCGCCGTGGAGCGTGGCGAGCAGGACGTTGGCGGCGAAGGGGCGTTGACCGTGCTGCGCGAGCTCGGGCCGGTCAACGACCAGCTGCTGGCGTTGCTGAGGCTGCGGTGATGACCCGCCGGCGCCACTTTCCGCCCGAGCCGAGCCTCTGCCTGACCAGCGGCTGCGGCGCCGCGATCCCGCGCTGGAAGCGGCTGTGCGACGCCTGCTGGAGCCGCCTGCCGCGCGCCCGGCGCGCCGCGATCATCGAAGCGCGGCAATCGCACGCGCCGCACCGGGTGACCGCGCTGAGCGAGCAGGCGGCGCTGTGGCTGAAACAGCACTCGCCGGCGGCCGAGGCCGCGCGGCGCACAGGGGAGACTGTCGAGTGAACGTCAGCATGATCATCGCGGAGATCGCGGCCGAGCGCGCTCGCCAGATCGCGGAGGAAGGATGGACGCCTGAGCAAGACGACGGGTACTCTGATGGCGAGCTGGCGCGCGCGGCGTCCGCCTATGCCTATGCCGCCTATTTGCCCGAGCATCTCCGCAAGTTCGTCACCGGCATCTACTCTTTCCACAACGACGGGATGCTCCGCGATCTATGGCCTCGGTCATGGTCGCCGATGAAGCCGAAGGATCGACGCCGGGATCTGATCCGTGCCGCGGCCCTGATCGTCGCCGAAATCGAGCGCCTGGATCGCCTGGCAGCGCGGGAGGCCATAGATGGCTGAAGCCGCCGTTCGCCTCCTGCCCGATCAGGGCGCGCCGGGCCTCGACCGCTGGGCGACGCCGATCCCGGCGGCGATGCCCAGGCGCGAGATCATCGCGCGATCGATCTACCGGCTGCGGCCGTTCCGATCGGCGCGATCGGGCGGCGTGATGGACGGGTTCCTGACGACGGTGCATGAGTTCGACTTCGAAGGCGCGCCCGATTTCTACCGGAGCGAATGCTTCGAGATCGCCGACGGCATCATCCTCGATTTGGCGCTCGCCGAGCAGGGGGAGACAAGGTGAGCGGGCGATCCGTCCTGTCCGGCGCGATGCAGCGCCAGGTGCTCGGCGAGATGCGCCGGCTCACCCGTCAGCGGCTCACCCGTCAGCGGGGCACGCGCAAGCGCATCGCGCACGAATGCGGCGTCAGCCTGTCGACCTTCAACGACATCATGGTCGGCCGGCGGCCGCCGAGCCTGCGCGTGGCGATGGGCCTCGGCCTGGTCGCGCTCGCCGAGTCCGCGGCGGCGACGCCGGGGGCGGAAGGCGAGGCCGTGTGGAAGAAGGATCAACTGACCTTGGAGCTTCAGGCTGAGTAATGGCGTCAGAGCGGGCAGAAAAGGGCCGCGGCGGCAGTGCCGGCGCGGGGGGGAGACGAGCCCCTGATATTCCGTCCAGCATGTGTCAGGCGGCCTTGTTCTATGCGCGCCGCGGATGGCCGGTCTTTCCATGTCGGGAGTGCGACGAGACGGTCGAGCGCGGGGACGGCACCCGCACCTTCAAGGCGAAGGCGCCCTATACGGCCAAAGGGCTGAAGGACGCGACGACCGACGAGCACCAGATCAAGCTGTGGTGGACCCGCTGGCCGGCGGCGATGATCGGCCTGCCGATGGGCGTCAACGGCTGCTTCGCGCTCGACTTCGATCCGCGCGTCGACGGCGATGGCGAGGTCTACACGCTCGAGCGGCTGAAGGCCGAACTCGAGGCGCAGATCGGGTGCGATCTCCCGACGTCGCTCGCAGTGCGAACGCCGAGCGACGGGGTGCACGTCTACCTGGCGCAGCCCGAGGGCGAGCCTGTGCGGAATCGGGGCAATCTGCCCCGCCACGTCGACGTGCGCGGCCAGGGCGGCTATGTCGTCGCGCCGCCCAGCATCATCTATCCCGGAACGCCGCAGGAGGCCCGCTACCGCTTCCTGAGGGGCAAGTGGGACGCCGAGGTCGAGCAGCCGCCGGCGGCGCTGGTCGAGGTGCTGCGCGGCCCGAAGAAGGCGGCGAAGAGGGATGTGGCCGGGGCGGCGCCGCGATCGCCGGCGCGGGCACTCCCCGCCGACCTGGACGACGCCGCGCGCGCCGCGATCCGCAAATATGCGCTGTCGGCGCTGGAGATGGAGCTGCGCGAGGTCCGCACCGCCGGCAGCGGCGCGCGCAATCCTCAGCTCAACACCAGCGCCTTCAACGTCGCCACGTTGGTCGCCGCAGGGGCGATCGACGAGACGGTCGCCAGAGCGAGCCTGGAGCAGGCCGCACGCGACAATCCCGGGCGCGACGACGATCGGCAACTGGCGGCGACGCTCGAAAGCGGATGGACCGCCGGAATGAAGCAACCTCGCGAT
>Ga0299914_10000723_pt1 | contig 20554 bp, 19 predicted proteins | sample RVTome_10_FD_201361 | JGI IMG/M metagenome (GOLD analysis project Ga0299914, IMG submission 201361) | Soil microbial communities from uranium-contaminated site in the Upper Colorado River Basin, Wyoming, United States - RVT153D57 (version 2) ...
GGCGGGCGCGCGACGAAGATCTCCGGCGAGTACGCCTACACCCTGCCCTACGGCGTGATGTCTCCCGCCCAGATGTACGCCATGCGCACCACCCGGCTCATGCACGAGCACGGCATCGACCGGTCGGCGCTGCGGGCGGTGGCGCTGGCCTGCTACCACCACGCCCAGAACAACCCGCGCGCCGTCATGTGCGGCCACCCGCTGGACGCGCACACCTACGACGACGCCCGCTGGATAGTCGAGCCCTTCCGACTGTACGACTGCTGCCTCGAGAACGACGGGGCGGCGGCCATGATCGTGGTGAGCCCGGAGCGGGCCCCGGAGCTGGCCAAGCCTCCCGTCGTGGTGCTCGGCGCCGCCGAGGGGGCGCCCCGCCGGGCCGGGGCCACGGTGCACAACCAGCCCGACTACGCCACCTCCAGCTTCAAGGACTCGGCCCGCCGCATGTACGACATGGCAGGCCTCAAGCCCAGCGACGTCGACGTGGTCCAGAGCTACGAGAACTTCACCGGCGGTGTGGTCATGAGCCTCATCGAGCACGGCCTGTGCACCTACGAGGACGCCAACGAGGTGCTGACGGTCGACAACCTGATCGCCCCCGACGGCCGGCTGCCCCTGAACACGAGCGGGGGCAACCTGGCCGAGTGCTACATGCACGGCCTGGGTCTGCACCTGGAAGGGGTACGCCAGCTACGGGGTGAGTCGACCAACCCCGTGCCGGGCGCCGCGGTGTGCCTGGTCAACGCCGGGCCCATGGTGGAGAACGCCTCGACGATCCTGTACGGCACGGAGTCGACGCTGTGAGCGGCGCCGAAACCTACCTGCCGCCGGGGCTGCCGGAACCGGTCCCTGCTCGCGACGGCCTGGACGCCCCCTACTGGGAGGCAGCCCGCCAGCACCGCCTGGTGGCCCAGCGGTGCCGGACCTGCCAGCGATGGCAGTGGGGTCCGGAGTGGATCTGCCACCGATGCCACGGCTTCGAGCTCGCCTTCGAGACACCGCCAGGGCCGGGCGTCGTCTTCTCCTGGGAGCGCCCCTGGCACCCGGTCCACCCGGTGCTGATCGACCACGGTCCCTACATCGTGGTCCTGGTCGAGCTGCCCGAGGCCGACGGCATCCGCATGGTGGGCAACCTGGTGGGAGACCCCACGGCCGGGGTCGCCATAGGAGCCGAGGTGGTGCCCCACTTCGAGGACCACGACGACGCCGACCCGCCCTTCACGCTCGTCCACTGGAGGTTCGCATGACCGTGACCGACCACGGCCGGCCGACCGATCCGGCCAACGCCTGGAGGACCGAGACTCCCGGTCCGCAGGGCTGGACCCGCACGGCCCGCCCCGGCGATCCCGACAAGTACGTGATGGTCTCGGCCGACTGTCACGCCAACGAGCCGTATGACTTCCTCAGCTCCCGCATCGAGCCTCGCTACCGGGACCGCCTGCCCCGCATCGAGGTGGACGAGGAAGGAAACCGCTGGATGATCACCGAGGGGTACAGGCCTCAGAAGCTGAGGGGCGGCACCGAGTTCGGGCCCGAGGACCAGCTGCGCAACGACTCCGGCCGCGCTGCCGAGGGCCGACTGGCCGATCACGACGCCGACGGCGTCGACGCCGAGATCATGTTCCCCAACAAGGGCCTGAGTATGTGGGCCACCGAGGACGTGTCTTTCGCCATGGCCCAGTGCCGGGCCTGGAACCGCTACGCCCACGAGTCGTTCTCGGGTCACTTCGACCGCATCCTGCCCGCCGCCTGCCTGGCCACCGGCGACTTGGACGGGTCGATGGCAGAGATCGCCTGGGCGGCCGAGCACGGCTTCAAGCTCCTGACCCTGCCGTGCAAGCCCATCTGGGGCCCCCACGACGCCGACCACCTCCACTACAACAAGCCCGAGTTCGAGCCCATGTGGAGCCTGATCGAGGAGGTCGGCCTCCCCATCACCTTCCACGTGTCCACCGGGCGCGACCCCAGAGCGGCGCGCGGTGACGGCGGGGCGGTGATCAACTACGTGACCCACTCCCTGGCGCCCACGATGGAGCCGCTGGTCCACCTGTGCGCATCGGGGGTGATCGAGCGCCACCCGGGGATCCGCTTCGGGGCCATCGAGGCGGGCATCGGCTGGGTGCCGTGGATGCTGGTGGCCATGGACGAGGCCTACACCAAGCACCACATGTGGGCCTTCCCGAAGCTGGCCGAGATGCCGAGCACCTACTTCAGGTCGAACGGCTTCTCCTCGTTCCAGGAGGACAAGCCAGGCCTCGACCTGGCCGTAGAGCACGACCTGGTCGACAACTTCCTGTGGGCCAACGACTACCCGCACCACGAGGGCTCGTGGCCGCACTCGGCGGCGGCCATCGAACGTGAGATGGCAGGCCTGACCGACGATCAGCGAGCCCGGATCCTGGGCCTCAACGCGGTGCGCATCTTCGACATCGACGTGGTTGGGAGGGACGGCTGATGGCTCTGGAGGAAGGAAAGCTCTGCGGGTTCACGACGGAGGTCTCCGACCCGGGCATAGCCGTGATCACCTTCGACGAGCCGGAGCGCCTGAACGGGTTCACCATCGGGCTGAAGCGCGATCTGACCGAGGTCGTGCGCCAGGCCCAGATGGATGACGCCGTGCGGGTGGTGGTCTTCACCGGGTCCGGTCGAGCCTTCTCGGCCGGAGACGACATCTCCGGCAGCGACGCCTTCCGGGAGGCCAGAGCCACGCTGGTCCCCGAGATCGGGCATGGCCACAACAACGAGCTCGGCACCTACAACGCGCTGCGCTGGATCTCCCAGGCCCTCAACTCTGCCGTGCGTGACCTCGACAAGCTGACCGTGGCCGCCGTCAATGGCTACGCCATCCAGACCGGTTTCTCCCTGGCGCTGTGCTGCGACTTCCGCATCGCCTCCACCGAGGCCCGCCTGGGCAGCGCCACCCTGCGCTTCGGGCTGTTGCCCGACGAGGGTGGTCAGTGGCTGCTGGTGCGCACCCTGGGCGTGGCCCGGGCCATGGACTTTCTGATGCGCAAGCGCATCGTTGACGCCGCCGAGGCCCTGGATCTGGGCCTCGTGCACGAGGTGGTCGAACCGGAGGGGCTGATGGAGGCCACCATGGCCCTGGCCACCGAGCTGGCCAACGGCCCCCAGGCGGCCATGCGGTCCCTGAAGCGCTCGATCTACAACGCCGCCGAGCTGACCTGGCCCCAGGCTCTGGACGACATCGCCGCCCGCACCGCCTGGACCGACTACCACGCCGACGCCCGCGAGGGCATGGCCGCCTTCTCCGCCAAGCGCGACCCTCACTTCAACGCCTGGCTCGAGGAGTAGCCCCAGTCGCCTCCCAGCGCTGCTACCTGTAGGTGCTAGCATCCGGTGATGTGACGACCACGCGCACGACCTTCACCCTCGATGACTCCCTCGCCGAACAGGCTCGAAGGCTCGGCATCAACCTCTCTGCGGCTGCTCGCGACGGGGTGGCCAGCGCGGTGCGGGCGGCCTTGGCCCGGTCGGATCGTGCCGCCTACGAGCGGCAGCCCGAGGAGGTCGACCCGCTCTGGGCCCAGGCCGAAGTGTGGGGTGACGAATGATCCGTGGGGAGGTCTGGCTCGCGCAGGTCGGCCGAAAGCGAAGGCCGGTGCTGGTGCTGACCCGTAGCGAGGTGCTCGACGTCCGTGCCCTGGTCACGGTCGCAGAGGTCACCACGACGATTCGAGGCCTCGCCGCTGAGGTGGCCATCGACCACGAAGTGATCGGCCTCCACCGGGAGTCCGCGGTCAACTGCGACGGACTCCACACCGTGGCGCAGACGTCGCTGACACGTCGCGTCGGGGAGCTCGACGACGAGACGATGGGGCAGGTCTGTTCAGCCGTCAGCTATGCACTCGGCTGCTGAGGGAGGCCTCTCACCAGCGGAGGTTCGGCGTCGAGCAGCTCTTCAGTTGGTCCTCGAGGCGGCCGATGTACCGGTCGCCCTGACACCTTCTTCCGGTTCGACACCGGCAGGTACAGCAGCACCTCCGCCCCGTCGGTGAGCAGTTCACGCTGGACGGTGATGAGCTTCGACCAGGCGAACTCGCGGTAAAGGTGTCGCTCAGCATCGAGGAAGACGTGCTCGCCGAGGCTCGCGAGCGCGCTGGTCGTCGTGAGCTGTCGTCATACGTGACCGACGCACTGCGCCGCCAGCTGCAACACGACCGCGTCGGTGAGTTGCTGGCCGAGATGGAAGCCGAGTCGGGACCGATTCCTGACGAGCTGATGGAGGAGGCCCGACAGCTCGCCGAGACCGTGCGCGGTTCCGCCAAGGACGCGTCGGTCAACCGGGTGATCAGGTCCGTTGGCGAGGTGACGCCACGAGGGGACCGGCCCCGTCGCTGGGGCGCTGCTCGGGGCGGCACGCTCGACCTCCACGGTCGACGCTCTGGTGGTCGCTTCGGTGATCGAGCTCGGCGGTGGTGTGATGCTGACCGGCGATCCCGTCGATCTCGAGCCGCTCGCCAGCAGCCACCCCGAGGTCGTGATCCGCTCGCTGTAGTCGTTCAGTGCTCGGCTGAAGCCCCACCGCATCGAACTAACGAAGACGGACTCGGTCGCCGTCTCGTCAGGTCGGACGGTCTTCGACCGCGCGACCGTCGAGCCAGCCGCAGTCCCACGCCGGCATCGGTACACGCTCGACCTCCTCGACGAGGTCGTCGAAGTCGTCCGCGTGGCCGATGACCAAGAGCGTTGGCCTAGCCAGAATGACTCCATGAACGACGTGATCCTGCGGCCGATCCAAGAAGACGACCTGGACGATCTGTGCCGCTACTTCACCGATCCCGAGGCCGCCGGGGAGTTCGAGTGGACGGGATTCAAGGACCCCAAGGCCATGCGGCGGCGCTGGGAGGAAGACGGCTGGCTCGGTCCCGAGCACGGGCGGCTAGCGGTGATGAGCACCGGGGCGCTCGCCGGAGATGTGAGCTACAAGGACCGGTCGCAAGAGGTGTCCAAGGGTGCGATCTACGAAATCGGGATTGCCCTGTTCCCCGAGCATCGGGGCCATGGCGTGGGAACGACCGCGCAACGGCTGCTGGTTCAGTACCTGTTCGACACCACCCCGGCGCATCGGCTCGAGGCATACACCGATGTCGAGAACATCGCCGAGCAGCGGGCGCTGGAGAAGGTCGGCTTCGAGCGTGAGGGCATCCTGCGGGGGATCGTGTTCCGGGCCGGGAAGTGGCGCGACAGCATCGTGTACGCCCTGCTCCGAGACTGACGGCGTGGGCGCAACCAACCGGAGCCGCAGGCAAGCACCCGACCCCACATTCAGCTCGTCGCGCGCCACGGCTGAGCGGTGCGGCCTTCTCGAACAGGGCGGTCAGGGATGCGCCACCGAGGTGGCGGCGCGGGCCTGCTGAGGCTCGAGGCGATCGGGAGAGTTACGCAGCCAGCCAGCGGTCGTAGCGGGCGGGGTCGGTCCAGGCGCCGGTGCAGCGGTCGAAGACTGCGGCGGCATCGACCATCAGCCGGCGATCTCCGGCCCTGGCCGCGCTCGAAGACGTCGCGCTGTGGCGGGGGTCGACCGCCAGAGCCAGCTCGTCGGGCACCGGGTGCGGGGGGCGGGGCACGACGGCCACGGTGGGCAGGAGGGCCAGCGCCTCGTCGCGCGCCGCCTCGGACCCGTAGAAGCTCGGGTCGTGGATCTGGTGCCACTTGTCGGCCCCTACCACCAGCACGTCGTAACCGGCGGCGATATCCGCCAGCAGCTGGGCGTCGGTCACCTCCAGGCCGACACCGGGGAGATCCGCCAGCCAGGTCTCGATCACGTCGATGCGGTGCTCCAGGCGGGGCCGCACCACGTCCTCCTTGGCCAGCGCCACCCTGCTCACGGCCAGGTCCAGGCGATCGAGCCCATAGCCGGCCAGGGCCGCCTCGATGATGGCCTCGTGGGCGGTGGTGGGCGGGTTGAACGAGCCGGGATACACCCCCCGCCGGCTCAACGATCAGCCACCCACGACCACGACCACCCGGCCTCTGACCGCCCCCTCCAGGATCCTGGCGGCCACGTCGGGCACCTCGGCCAGGTCGACCTCGCTCGTCATCGACTCCAGCACGTCGGGGTCGAGGTCTCGGGCCAGGCGGTCCCAAGCCCGCAGCCGTCGCTCATGGGCCATGTTCACCGACTCGATGCCGGTCAGGGTGACCCCTCGGAGTATGAAGGGCAGCACCGTGCCGGCCATGTCCGGGCCCTGGGCCAGCCCGCAGGCGGCCACGCACCCGTACGGTTGGGTGGCGGCCAGGACGTTGACCAGGGTGTGGCTGCCCACCGCGTCCACCCCACCGACCCAACGCACCTTGCCCAGCGGCCGGCCCGGCTCGGACAGTTCGGCGGCGTCGATCACCTGCGCGGCGCCGAGTGACCGCAGGTAGTCGCCTTCGCTGGACACCCGCCGCGACGAAGCCACCACCTGGTAGCCGAGCCGGTCCAGCACGGCGATGGCCACGCTGCCCACGCCGCCCGCAGCGCCGGTCACCACCACCGGGCCCGATCCCGGCTCGACGCCGTGGTCCTCGAGGGCGAGCACGGACAGCATGGCCGTGTAGCCGGCGGTCCCGATCGCCATGGCCTGGCGCTCGCTGAGGCCCGGTGGCAAGGGGACGAGCCACTCGCCCGGCACCCGGGCCCGCCCGGCGTAGCCGCCCCAGTGCGTCTCACCTGCGCCCCATCCGTTGAGCACCACCCGGTCGCCCGGGGAGATGCCCGGGTGGGCGCTGTCGGCCACCGTCCCCGCCAGGTCTATGCCCGGCACCATCGGGTAGGACCGCACCACCGGCGAGCTGTTGGTCACCGCCAGGCCGTCCTTGTAGTTCACCGTCGAGTACCCGACGTCCACCACCACGTCGCCCTCCGGCAGGTCGCCGTCGTCCAGCTCGGTGAGCTCGTGGCTGACCGGACCGTCGTCGGGCTTGGTCAGCAGCAGGGCACGGAACATTCGTCTCCTCCGGCAGTGGCTCGGGCCGGCCGACGTTGGATCGCGTCGGGGCCCCATGCGAACCTACTCGGGCCGTGCCGACCGTCGAGGGGTCGGCACCGGCATCGCCGCTGGCAGAGAGGGGACCCCCGCGTGGACACCGAGGAGCTGATGGCCGACGTCTGTCCCAGGATCGCCCGCCTGGGATCAACGTTCTACTTCCGGCCCGAGACGTTGGAGTGCGGCAAGGAGGCCGGCCTGGACGGCTTCCGTCTCTACTTCCTGGGCCGGGGTGGCGCCCTGGGGGACGTCGAGCCCGCCGTGGTGACCAGCGCCTTCGGCTACTTCGCCCCCGGCCTGGTCGACAAGATGTGGACGACTGCCCGCCAGTCCCAGCCTCCCCGCCAGACCGCGGCCCTCTACGCCGACTGCGCTGCGAACCTGGGCCGCACGACCCTGGCCGACGCCGAGGGGTTGGTCGAGTTCTGCGATGCGGCCGAGGCCGTGGCCGGTGCCGCCGATCCTGCTGGGCTGACCCTGTTCGCCGCCTGGACGACGATGCCGCTGGTCGACGATCCGCCTGGCCGCGCCATGCAGCTCACCGCCCTGTTGCGGGAGATGCGCGGCAGCGCTCACCTGGCCGCCGTGCGCGCCTGCGGCCTCAGCGGGCAGATGGCGCACCTGATCAAGCGCCCCGACGACTACGCCACCTTCGGTTGGCCGGAGCCGGCACCCGAGGTCAGCGACGACGATCGAGCCCGCCACGCCGAGGCCGAGTCCCGTACCGACGACATCCTCCGCCCTGCTTACGGCACCCTCGATGCCGCCGGGGCCGCAGCCCTGGTCGCCGGGGTGCACGCCATCGACGACCGCCTGGGCTGAGGCGGCTGGGCTGGGACGAGCCGGCTACCTCAGGCCTGCCGACCCACGCGGCTACCTCAGGCCTGCCGACCCAGGTGCGGGTTGCCGCCCAGGGCCAGCGCCAGCTCGTGGGGCACGCCGTGAGCGAGGGTGTCCCACATGCGGTCCACCATCTCTGCCTGCACCTGTTCGGCCTCGCTCAGGTACCCGACGGCGGCCCGCCCGACGAGGCGGAGTGCGAAGGCACGTAGGCCGACCAGAGCCGCGGCCAGGCCGAGGTCGAGGGGAGCGGCGCCGGCCAGGCGCGCCACCCGGGTGCGCTCCTGGGGCCGATCGGCCACGAAGGCCACGATGGCGTCGACCTGGGCGTCGTAGACGGCGCGCGGCCGACCCCGGCGGCGCAGGGCCAGGGCCAGTGCTGTGCTGCGGCCGGCCTCGGCTGTGAGGCGGGCCATCTGCACCCGCACACCGCCCAGCCACGCCTCCTTGCGGGTCATGTGCACGGTGGGGTCGGCCACGTCCGGGCCGGGATGTGTGGTGGCTTCGCTGGCGGTGGGCCCTGCGCCGTCCCGTCTGCGGCCGTTGGAGCCCGGGCTCCCAGGGCCCGAGGGTACTGGTCTGATGTCGATGGTCAGGTCGTAGGCCAGACGCCGGCCCGGGTCCGACAACACCTCCCACGCCTCGTTGATGGCCACCATGCGGGCTCCGCCGTCGCCGCAGCGATCGGGGTGGAAGCGCATGGCCAGGCGCCGGTAGGCGCGGCGCAGCGTGGCCGCATCGGCATCGGCGGGGACACCGAGCTGCTCGTAGAGGGTGGCCGGCTGCACGCACCGAGCCTAGGGAGCCACTGCCGTCCCCGACAGCATCACCCGACGCGGCCGGAGATCGTGATCCGACCGGCTGGCCCGTCGGTGACCTCGCCCACCACGGCGGCGGTGTGGCCGGTCCCGGCCAGCCGGTCGACCATGGCCGCCGCCGACGCGGGGGCCACGGCTACCAGCAGCCCGCCCGAGGTCTGCGCGTCGCTCAGCAGCGTGCGCGTCGTCTCGGCACCGCCGTCGACGTGGGGGGCGACGTGCTCCAGGTTGCGCTGCGTCCCCCCGGCCACGTAGCCGGCGGCCAGGAGATCCGGCGCCCCTGGTAGCAGCGGTACCGAGCCGGCGTCGACCACTGCTGCCGCCCTGCTCGCCTCGAGCATCCCCAGCAGGTGACCGAGCAGGCCGAAGCCGGTCACGTCGGTGGCCGCCGAGGCGCCCGCCTCCAGTGCAGCCGCCGAGGCCGCCGAGTTGGAGCGGGTCATCTCGGCCACCCCCGCGACGTAGGCCTCGTGCAGGTCCCCGCCAGCCGCCAGGGCCGCCGTCGGCAGCCGCTTTACAGCGGTGGCGAGCAGGCCGGTGCCCAGCGGCTTGGTCAACACCAGGGCGTCACCGGGCCGGGCCCCGGCGTTGGTGAGCGGCTCGGAGCCGACCAGCTCACCGACCACCGACTGGCCGTACATGGGCTCGGGACCGTCAACGGAGTGGCCGCCCACCACCACCCAACCCCCGGCGGTGGCGGCGTCGTGGCCCCCGGCCAGCACCTCGGCGAGCAGGTCGAGGGGCAGCACGTCGCGCGGCCAGGCCACCAGGTTGAGAGCGAACAGCGGGCTCCCGCCCATGGCGTAGACGTCACTGGCGGCGTTCACAGCCGCGATGCGCCCCCAGGTGCGGGCGTCGTCGACGATGGGGGTGAAGAAGTCGGTGGTGGCCACCAGGGCGCGCCCGTCCGGCCGGCGCCACACGGCGGCGTCGTCGGCGGTGTCCGATCCGACGATCAGATCGGGGTGCTCGGGAACGGGCAGACGGCGCAGGACCTGCGCCAGCTCGGACGGGCCGAGCTTGCACGCTCAGCCGGCGCCGTGGCTGTACTGGGTGAGGCGCACTTCGTGGGGTTCCACTGCCGTCACCGTACCGACGGGGCGGGCGGCCTCACCGTGCCGCGCTGCGCCGGCTCGACCGCTCAGCCGGCGTAGGCCTCCACCGGTGGGCAGGCGCACACGAGATGGCGGTCGCCGTAGCCCTGGTCGATGCGACCCACCGGGGGCCAGTAGCGGTCCCTGCCGGGACCGGGTGGGAGGAGGGCGGCCAGCGAGCGCGGGTAGGGGTGGGTCCACTCGTCGGCCGTGACCGCCTCGGCGGTGTGGGGGGCGTTGGCGAGCGGGTTGTCGTCGGGGGGCCACTCCCCGGCGGCGATCCGGTCGATCTCGTCGCGGATGGCCAGCATGGCGTCGCAGAAGCGGTCGAGCTCGGCCCGCGACTCGGACTCGGTCGGCTCGATCATCAGCGTCCCGGCCACGGGGAACGACATCGTGGGTGCGTGGAAGCCGTGGTCGACCAGGCGTTTGGCTACGTCGTCGACGCTGACGTGGGCCCTGAAGGGACGCAGATCGACGATGCACTCGTGGGCCACCAGCCCCGCCGGGCCGGTGTAGAGAACCGGGAACCGGCCCGCCAGCCGGGCGGCCACGTAGTTGGCGTTGAGGATGGCCATGCGGGTCGCCTCGGCCAGGCCGTCGGGTCCCATCATGGCGATGTACATCCACGGGATGGCCAGGATGCCGGCCGATCCCCATGGTGCGGCGGCCACCGGCCCCGGCCCGGTGGCAGGGCCGGCCTCGGCGGCCAGTGGGTGGTTGGGCAGGAAGGGCGCAAGGTGGGACTTGCAGGCCACCGGTCCCACACCCGGGCCCCCGCCGCCGTGGGGTATGCAGAACGTCTTGTGCAGGTTGAGGTGGGAGATGTCCGCATCCCAGTGCCCGGGCGGGGCGACGCCCACCAGGGCGTTCAGGTTGGCGCCGTCCACGTACACCTGACCACCGGCCTCGTGGACGAGGTCGCACACCTGTGTGACGGTCTCCTCGAAGACGCCGTGGGTGGACGGGTAGGTGATCATCAGCGCCGCCAGGCGGTCGCCGTGCTCGGCCACGGCGGCGGCGAGGTCGGCGACGTCGATGTTGCCGTCGTCGTCGCAGGCCACGACCATCACCCGCAGCCCCGCCATCACCGCCGAGGCGGGGTTCGTGCCGTGCGCCGATGACGGGATGAGGCAGACGTCGCGGTCGCTGTCGCCCCTGCTGTGGTGCCAGCCCCGGATGGCCAGCAGCCCGGCGTACTCGCCCTGCGCTCCGGAGTTGGGCTGCAAGGACACGGCGTCGTAACCGGTGACGGCCAGGAGCATGTCCGACAGCTCCGACACGAGCTGTCGGTAGCCGGCCGTCTGGTCCGCCGGCGCGAAGGGATGGATGCGGGCGAGCTCGGGCCAGCTCACCGGTTCCATCTCCGCTGCCGCGTTGAGCTTCATGGTGCACGACCCGAGCGGGATCATGGCCCGGTCCAGGGCGAGGTCACGGTCGGACAGTCGCCGCACGTAGCGCATCATCTCGGTCTCGGACCGGTGCTGGTGGAACACGGGGTGGGTGAGATAGGCGCTGGCGCGGCGCGAACCGACGAGGGGTGACGGCAACTGCGGCAAGTCCTCCGTGGAGGCACCGAAGGCCTCGATCACCTGGTCCACGATCGCGTCGGTGGTGGTCTCGTCGAGGCTCACGCCGACGGTGTCGGCGTCGACGCGACGCAGGTTGATCCCCCGCTGTACGGCGGCGGCCAGGACGTCGTCGGCGCGCCCGGGGACCGCCACGGTCAGGGTGTCGAACCAGGTCCTGTTGACGACGTCGATGCCGGCTGCCTTCAAGTCACCGGCCAAGCGGGTGGTCAGCCCGTGCACGCGCTCGGCGATTGCGGCCAGACCCTCGGGCCCGTGCCAGCAGGCATAGAGGCCGGCCATGACGGCCAGCAGCACCTGTGCGGTGCAGATGTTGGACGTTGCCTTCTCGCGGCGTATGTGCTGCTCGCGGGTCTGCAGCGCCAGGCGCAACGCCTGGCGACCCGCGCTGTCCACCGACACACCCACCAGACGGCCGGGCAGCGATCGCCGGTGGGCTTGTCGGGTGGCCAGGAAGGCCGCGTGTGGTCCGCCGAAGCCCAGGGGCACGCCGAAGCGTTGGGAGGTGCCGACCACGGCGTCGGCGCCCAGCTCCCCGGGAGGGATCAGCAGGGTGAGGGCCAGCAGGTCGGTGGCCACACAGACCAGACCACCGTGGGCGTGCACACGCTCGATGACCGGACCGGGATCGAGCACTGCGCCCGAGCTGGCCGGGTACTGCAGCAGGGCGCCGAAGCACTCGGTGCCGTCCAGGTCGGCGCCCGCGTCACCGACCACGACCTTGATGCCGAGAGGCTCGGCCCTGGTCCGCACCACCTCGATGGTCTGGGGATGGCAATCGGCGTCGACGAAGAACCCATCGGAGGGATGGGTCCCGACCCGGCGCAGCATGGTCATGGCCTCGGCGGCGGCGGTGGCCTCGTCGAGCAGGGAGGCGTTTGCCAGGTCCATGGCGGTGAGGTCGGCCACCATCGTCTGGAAGTTGAGCAGCGCCTCGAGGCGTCCCTGGGAGATCTCGGGCTGGTAGGGCGTGTAGGCGGTGTACCAGGCAGGGTTCTCCAGGACGTTGCGCCGGATGACCGCCGGCGTGAAGGTGTCGTGGTAGCCCATCCCGATGAGCGACCGCAGGACGCGGTTGTGGCCGGCCATGTCCGAGAGCGCCGCCAGGGCCTCGGCCTCGGTGCGGGCCGAGGCAAGGTCCGGTGGGCCGATGTCGGCCACCGAAGCAGGAACGGCACGTTCGATCAGCTCGTCCAGCGAGCCGACCCCCACGGTGGCCAGCATCTCGGCCACCTCGGGCTGGCGGGGACCGATGTGGCGGGTGGCGAAGTCGGTCATCGGGCAGCTCCTCGAACGTAGCGGTGGGGGACGAACGGCAGGTCGGTCACCGTGCAGTGGACATCGTGGCCGCGGACGTCGGCCACCAGCCCGGTGCCCGCCACGGCCAGGTCGGGCGTCACGTAAGCCATGGCCACGGGGGCCCCTACGGTGGGGCCGAAGCCGCCGGAGGTGACCGTCCCGGCCGCCTGTCCGCGGGGGCCGCGCAGGGCCGCGCCGGCTCGCACCGGGCGCCGACCGTCGGCGGTGAGCCCGACCCTCAACCGCTCTGTTCCGTCACGCAGCTGGGCCTGGACGACGGCCGCGCCGGGGAAGCCTCCCTGGCTGCGGCGCCGCTGGGGGATGGCCCAGACCAGCCCGGCCTCGACGGGCGTGGTTGTCTCGTCCAGGTCGTTGCCGTACAGGCACAGCCCGGCTTCGAGCCGGAGGCTGTCCCTGGCCCCCAGCCCGGCCGGTTCGACCTCGGGCTCGGCCAGCAGCATGGTGAAGACCTCGGCGGCGGCGGCGGTGGGCACGGCCAGCTCGAAGCCGTCCTCACCGGTGTACCCGGACCGGCTGACCGTGCACGGGACCCCTGCCACCTCGATCGCCGCCACGTCCATGAAGACCAGGTCACCGACATCGCGGTCGTGACGTTCGAGCACGGTCACCGCCGCCGGGCCCTGCACGGCCAGGAGGGCCAGGTCGGAGCGGAGATCCACGGTCACCTGCGCACCGAGCCCGGCCCGCAGGTGGGCCAGGTCGACTTCGCGGCGGGCGGCGTTCACCACCACGCTCAGGCGATCAGCGAGCCTGGCCACGACCAGGTCGTCGACGATGCCGCCGTGGTCGTTGGTGAGCAAGGAGTACCGCTGCCTCCCCGGTGCCAGGGTCGTGACCGCCGCCGGAACCAGGCCCTCGAGGGCCTGGGCCGCACCGTCGCCGCTCACGTGCACGATCCCCATGTGCGACACGTCGAACAGGCCGGCGAGCTGCCGGCAGTGACGGTGCTCCGCAAGAGGGCCCTGCGGGTACTGCAAGGGCATGCTGAAGCCGGCGAAGGGAACCATCCTGGCCCCCAGTTCTCGGTGGATCTCGTAGAGGGCCGTGCGGGCCAGCCCGTTGTCGGCCGGGGGGCCCGTGCCCTGCTCCCGGTGCGGGTCCGGGTCCGCCATGCTCCGCTCCTGTCCAGCCGCGCGTCACCATCCGGTGCCCCCCGCTGTCGGCGAACCTGAGATGTTCCGGCGGTCGGGCCTGCAGCCCGCTCGACTTGATCCTTCGGTGGGGAGGTGTGCGCCTCCCACTCTCCAGCGGCGCCTCGGGCTGCGGTCCTGGTGCCTGAGAGATTCCGGGGGTCAGTTGCTCCTTCGGCGCCCGGTCGGGCCGGGCTCTCCCGCAGCCGTCATCGGCGCGGGCAGCTTACCCTCGGTCCGTCAGCCGGCCAGGAACGCCTGGGCCCGGTCCTTGGGACGACCGATGATGGCGGTGTCGCCGCGGATGAGCACCGGGCGCTGGATCAGTCGCGGCTCCGACACCAGCAGGTCCGCCACCTGCTCGGGGGTGCGGTAATCGTCGGGGTCCAGTCCCATCGACGCGAACCGCTGGTCCTTCCGTACCAGGTCGGCGGGGGGATCGACCAGGATCTCCATCAACGCCAGCAGCTCGGTGCGGTCGGGGCTGTCGCTCAGGTAGCGGCGCTCGTCGACGTCCACACCGAGGTCTGACGCCGTGTCCATGGCATGGCGGGAGGTGCTGCACGCCGGGTTGTGCCAGATGGTCGTGTCGGCCATGTCGTGCTCCGGTATCGGTGGATCCGTTCCTGGGTCGCAGGTTGTGACACCGAGGGTTCAGGTGGCTGCCCTGCGGTCGGCTCCGATGGCCAGCGCGATGGTGTCCAGCAGCACCTCGAAGTCGTCCACGTCGGGCAGGGCGATGTCGTCGCCGTCGATGATCTCCAGCGTCCAACCAGCGCGACCCGACACGCCCCGCACAACAGCCCACGGGTTCCACGTGCGCCTCCAACGGACCACGGTGATGCCCCGCTGATCTACCTCGACGTAGCTGCGCCAGTCGAGCCAGGCGAAGCTGGCGCTGACGGCGCTGAGGACGAGGCCCAAGAATAAGGCGAAGACGTGGATCACGCCCGCCATCGCCGCCGCGAACAGCAGCACGGTCCAGGCCACGCTCAGCAGCACCAGCGCCCAACGACGATGCGCCGACACCCGGTACCTGCCCACGGACGCAGCGTACAAGCGCGGGTCTGAATCCGCGGCAGGCAGGGCCCTCTACCCGGGCCGTGGCGCCACACCATGACATCAGCCATGGGGCGTTGCATTCGTCGCAGACCTGCTTTACCCTCGCCCAGCGAGCGGGATGCCCGACCTCGGTCGGGATTCTGGGGCCAACTGGAGAGAGCGCTGCAACGCGCCGTACCGCCTGGCGGTCGGCGTGGCGTGGTGCTCATGGTTCAGGAGGTCTCAGTGCTCACGAAGCGTCGCATGGCAGCTGCCACCTTCCCGCTGCTCGCCGTCGCCGCCGTTGTGGTGATGGCGCCGCCGGCCGCCGCAGCCGAGCAGACGGAGACCGCGTCCATCCCGCCCACGGTCACCGACTTCGCCCAGCCGCTCACGGTGCCGCAGTTCGACCCCTCGCAGGGTGCCCTGGTCGGTGTGGACATCACGGCCACCGTGAACACCGAGGGCAGCATCGCCGTGGAGAACACCTCCCAGGCGCCGATCACCGTCACGCTCAACCTGGTGACCACCTCCGCTCTGACCGGGCCGGGCTTCGGCCCGGTCAACGCCGAGGCCACCACCGAGGGCCAGGAAGCCGACCTGGACGCCAATGACGGCACCCAGAACTTCAACGGTCCCGACTCGGCGCTGTTCACGGGACTCACGGCCACGGGCACGGCCTCGGTCTCGCTGGCCTCCAACCTGGCGCCGTACATCGGTACTGGCAACGTCGCCTTCCCACTCAACACCACCACGACCTTCAGCGGAGCGGGCCCGGGTGGCAACGTGCTCGTGCGGTTCGCCAACGTGGCGGCGGTCGACCTCACGGTCGTGTACCGCTTCCAGGCCCCCGGCATCGACATCGAGAAGGCGACCAACGGCGTCGACGCCGACGAGCCGCCCGGCCCCGAGATCGCCATCGGGGCCCCGGTGGAGTGGACCTACGTGGTCACCAACACCGGTGACCAGGACCTGGGCGACGTCGCCGTGACCGACGACCAGGGCGTGGCCGTCACGTGCCCGCAGAACACTCTCGCCGTGGGCGAGTCGATGACGTGCACCGCCACCGGCGTGGCCGAGGAGGGCCAGTACGCCAACGTCGGCACCACCACCGGCCAGCCGTTGCCTGACGGGCCCACCGTCACCGACAGCGATCCCAGCCACTACATCGGTGTGCAGGGACCGCCCCCGACGAGCGCACCGCCGCCGACGGCACCTGGGCCGCCGCCGACGACACCAGGGCTGCCTCGCACCGGATCGACCTCCCTGCCGCTGGGTGTGGTGGGCACGGTGGTGGGCCTGCTCGGCATCTGGGGGATGCTGGCAGCCCGCAAGCTGGCCTGGTCGCTGCTCGTCGACCGCGACGTCGACGCCCTGGCCAAGGAACTGCCCACCTGGAACGACCCTGGCCGTCCGCGGTAGCGGGGCGGTTCTCGGCGGGCTCCCGCCCCGCCCGCTGCCCCTACGTGCCGCCCATCGGGCCGGGAGCCCGCCGGGACTCCACCGGTCGCCCGTGACCAGGGCGACCGGTCCGGCGCGTCCCCAATCCCGACCTCGCAGTCAGACTCGAGCGTCGCCGGCCTCAACCCCCTGGGCGGCATCGGCGGCCTCGACCTCCTCACGGGTGATGCCGAGGACGAACAAGAGAGCGTCGAGGTAGGGGACCGACACGGCCGTGTCGGCCTGATCACGGACGACGGGCTTGGCGTTGAAGGCGATTCCCAGCCCGGCGGTGGCCAGCATGTCCAGGTCGTTGGCGCCGTCGCCCACGGCGACCGTCTGCTCCAGGCCGATGCCCTCGGCGGCGGCGATGTCGGCGAGCAGCTTGGCCTTGCGGGCCCGGTCCACCACCGGCCCGAGCAACCTGCCGGTCAGTCGGCCATCGCGGATCTCCAGCTCGTTGGCGTAGGCGTGATCGAGATCGAGCTCGGTCCGCAGTCGCTCGGTGAAGATCGTGAAGCCGCCGCTGATGATGGCGACGCGAAAGCCGAGGCGCTTGAGGGTGCGGACGAATGTGCGCGCGCCGGGGGTCAGACGCACCTGCTGCGCGCAGCGGTCGAGGACCTCGACGGGCATGCCGGCCAGCATCTGGACCCGCCTGGTGATGGCCTCGCCGAATTCGATGTCACCGGCCATGGCCTGCTCGGTGACGGCCGCCACCTGCTGCGCGCAACCGGCTTCGGCGGCGAGCAGGTCGATGACCTCGTCCTGGATGAGGGTGGAGTCGACGTCCAGGACCACCAGGCGCAGCGCCCGGCGGGTGAGCCCGTCGCGCTGCACGGCCACGTCGACGGGCAGCCCGGCGGCCGCCTCCACCAGCGACGCCTTCATGTGTGCCGAGTCACCACCGGACACCACCAACTCGTAGCTCACGACCGGGTAGCGGGACAGGCGGACGATGCGGTCGATGTTGGACCCGGCCTCGGCCACGGCTGTGGCCACGCTGCCAAGATCGGCGGGGCGGACCTCGCCGCCCAGCACCGTGACGGCGTGCCGCTCGCGGACCTCGGTGGGTGCGGCGTCCACGAGCTCGAACTCGACCTCGATTCCCTCCTCCCAACCGAGGAGCAGGAGCTCCTTCAGGAGGTCACGACCCTCGGGCACACCGACCACCAGGGCGAGGGTGAGGCGTCGCCGCACGACGACCTGCTCGACGTCCTGTACCTCGGCATCGGCGATGGTGAGGAGCTGCATGAGCTTTGCGGTGATGCCGGGACGATCGGGGCCGGAGAGCCGGACCAGGATCGTCTGCCGATCGGACATGGGCTGACCGTACCGGTCCGGGACTGTGCCTACGCTGCCAGGCGTGTCCCGTCCCTCCGTCGTGTTGGACTGCGATCCCGGTCATGACGACGCAGTGGCCATCGTGGTGGCCGCCCAGCGGACCGACCTGGTCGGGATCACCACGGTCAGTGGAAACGCCCCTCTGGAGATGACGACCCGCAACGCCCTGCTGACCTGCCAGATCGCCGGGCTCGACGTACCCGTGCATGCGGGCGCCGATCGGCCTCTGGTCGAGGTGGTACGCCACGGCACCGATCTGCACGGCCGGAGCGGACTCGACGGACCGGTACTACCGGCGCTGCAGCGGGAGGTCGACGGCCATGATGCCGTGGGCTACCTCATCGACACCGCGCGGCGCACGGGTGACCTGTGGATCGTGGCCCTCGGGCCGCTGACCAATGTGGCCCTGGCGTTGCGTGCCGATCCTGGGTTGGCCTCCCGGCTGGCCGGCATCTCGATGATGGGCGGCGGCATCGCAGGCGGCAACCGGACGGCGGCAGCCGAGTTCAACGTGTGGGCCGACCCCGAGGCGGCCGCCGTCGTGTTCGGGTCCGGGGTGCCCCTGCTCATGTGCGGCCTCGACGTCACCAGCCAGTTCACCGTCGACGACGGCACGATCGGCGACCTACGGGCACTGGGAACTGCCGTCGGTGACTTCGTCGCCGACCTGTTCGATCACTACTGCGGTGCCTACGCCCAGCGCTCCGGGCGCAGGGTCGCCGCCCTGCACGACCCGTGCGCGGTGTTGAGCCTGGCCGACCCGGAGCTGTTCGAGCACCAGGACATGCACGTGGTGGTGGAGTTGACGGGCACCCACACCCGGGGCATGACCCTGGCCGACAGACGTCGCCGTATCGACGGCGAGCCTCCGAACGTTCGGGTGATGACGGCCGTAGACCGTGATCGGGGCATGCGCATCGTCCTCGACGCGTGCGGGGGGCGCCGCTGAGCGGTCGGGTCGCCGAGCCTCGCCGTCATCGGGCGAGCAGATCCTCCACGGCGAGTGACCGTGCGCCGACCGCCCAGGTGCGTGCCCTGTGTAGGACGCAGCGCGCGGCCGCCGGGTACAGAGCCGGGGGCAGGGTCTGCAGGTCGGCGGCCTTGGCGAACCCGACCACCCGCCGGATGGCCTTGCACGCCCCGAAGACGAACGCCTGGGCCTGGACACCGGTCAGCCACTGCTGCAGGAAGGAATCGCTCCAGCACTGCTCCACACGGTGGGGCCACAGGACCGACATCTCGGAGGCGAAGGCCGTCCAGGTGGCGGCGGGAAGGCCGGCCAGCCAGGCGATGAAGTCCGGGTCCCGGCCCAGGACACGGGCCCGTGCCCAGGCCAGCAGGAGGTTCCCGAACAGAGCACCCAGGTCGAATGCCACGGGCCCGTAGCAGCAGAACTCGAGGTCGATCACCTGGGCTCGTGCCCTGTGGTCGGCGTGGGCGGAACGCACCATCACCGAGCCGGTGTGGAGGTCGCCGTGGATCAGGGACTCCGCACAGGAGACGAAGAGGTAGCGAGCCTCGGCGACGGCGTCGCGGAGCGGGTTGTCGGCCCGCAGTGCGGCCACGTCCGGCGCCAGCGCGGAGGGGAACGAGTTGCGTTCGTGGCCGCTGTAGGGGTCGCCGAACACGAGCTCCTCGGTGATGTGGCACAGCTCCGGGTTCTCCGCTCCCGCCCTGCGTCGTCTCAGCTCGCTGGTGTCGAGGCCCATCGCCGAGGTGCCGAACACCATGCGGGCGATGTGGCGGCCCAGGTCGACCTCGACCCCCTCGTGGCGGTCGCCGTCGCACAGAGCGGTGCGCCAAACCTTCCAGTCCGAGAGGTCCTCCATGGCCAGCACGTAGCGGTCGGCGTCGTAGCCGTGCCAGGTGGGGACGGTCTCGGGGGTGAGTATCACAGCGGCCTGGTAGCCACGTGCCTCGGCGGTGGCTCGCGCCGGGGTCAGGGGCCAGCCCTCGCCGGCGGCGCGCACCCAGGGCAGGGCCTGCTTGAGGCAGAGCCGCTGCCCGCCGTCGTCACGGCAGAGGAACACCTGGTTCAGGTTGCCGTCACCGACCTCGCGCACCATCAGGCGGGTGGGGTCGACCAGGTCCCCGAATTGCGGATGGCCGTGCAGGTAGCCGGGCACCGTCTCGACGCTCAGCAGGCCGTAGTCGGCGTGGCCGCGCAGGCTTGCTCCTTGCCGTGTGCCGCTCGACGCGGATGCGGCCGTCACTGCAACTCCGCCCCGGCGCCGGGCCAGGTGATCCAGTCGTGCAGGTCGAACCGGTGTGGCCGGGCCGGCACCCAGACCGGGGAGCCGGGGGCCAGATCCGCGCCCAGGTGCACCAACCGTCGCCCGTCGCGACCGATGAGGTGGAGCTCGTCGACACGCCGGGCAGACGCCGGGGGACGGCTCCGGGCGGGAACGTGGGCGCTGCGGTCCAGGACCTGCTGGCCGTAGAGCGTGTCGCACAGCTCGTCGAGCAGGCCCCAGGCGCGGCGCAGCCGCTCCGCGTCGGCGAAGCCCAGGACCAGGCCCACCGATGGCGTCGCCGTCCCCGGAGCTCCTGCCGCCACGACCGTTGCCGGGTCCTGGGCGGGCGCCCAGCAGACCAGCCCGTCGGGACCGACCAGGTGGGAGGCGACGCCCACGCCCGGCAGCAGCTCGGCCCCTCCGAGGAGCCGATGGCGGCCCAGCTCCGCCAGCACCGTGCGGTGACCGCCGGCGCGGTTGGCGGTGACGTGGATCTGCACCACCGGCTTGCGTCCCGGCCGCGGCACCCGCCTGGCCACGGTCCGGTCGAACAGCCGGAAGCCCGTGAGGGGGCCCGCCTTGCGTGCCGGGCCCTGCCGCCAGGCGTCGACGACGCATCCGGGGGAGGAGACGTCGGTGGTTGCTGTGGCCGTCAAGTGAGTACTCCCTCGGCCAGCAGTCGCTCCACGGCGGAGGCGAAGCAGGTGCCGGG
>Ga0299914_10000724_pt1 | contig 20547 bp, 20 predicted proteins | sample RVTome_10_FD_201361 | JGI IMG/M metagenome (GOLD analysis project Ga0299914, IMG submission 201361) | Soil microbial communities from uranium-contaminated site in the Upper Colorado River Basin, Wyoming, United States - RVT153D57 (version 2) ...
GTACTGCGTCTCGCTCATGGGGCGGGGCACATGCCCGGGCACGGTTGGCGGGAATCCGCCTCCCTCGGGCTACTTGGCGGTCGCCTCATGGGGTGCGCTGGCCGCGTCGGTCTCACCATCAGGGGGGTTCCCGGACGCTTCGCGCTCGCCCTCGTTTGCGTCTGCGGCCGGAGGCGGCTCGGTGCGGGCCTTCTTGCCCCGGGGCGCACTACGCCGAGCCGGGCTGCGTGGAGTCCGCCCGGTCGATTCCTCGGGCTCGATGGCGAAGATGTGGGCGATCTCGGGAAGCCGGGTACCCAGCCGGGCGACGGTCGCGCGGAGCTGGGGCGATAGCTTCGTGGGCAACGACTGGGGAACCACCCGCCTCCGGATCGGGGAGAACGCGAGGGCGTCGAGCACCGTGGCCCAGCGCTCTTGGCCCGTCTCTGCGGTCAGCGCCGCCGACGCCGCTTCCACGAGCTGGTTGGCGAGATCGCCGGGGATGGGCGCCCCCGCCTTCGGGGGCCGCGAGCTCAGCCGGAGTGCGCGCACCACGCGTCCGGCCCGGAGCGTGTCGGCCAGGTCGGCCAGCCAGGCCGCCTGCTCCTTCTCGACGCGGTTGGCCAGCGCCTCCCGCAGCTGGGCGGCCAGTGCCCGGGCCTCCTCGTCACGACCGGCATCGCCGGCCGCATTGACGACCGAGCGCAGGTCGCGGAGGTCGAGCTCGTCGACGGCGGCGATGGCGGCCTCGGCGCGATCGCGCCAGACGGCTGCAGCGGCCCGCTGGCGCAGCTCCTCGGCGACCCGCAGGAGCTGATCCGCCTTGACCTCGGTCTTGCCCTCGGCCCGCAGCGCCTCGTTCTGCTTCTCGATCGCCTGGCGCACCGACGGGATGCCCCCCTGCAGCAGCTGCTCGGCGATCGGCCGCTGCTCGGGCGAGACGGCCTCGAGGAGGGCGGTGCGGTGGGCCTTCCCTGCCCGGAGGCGCCTGGGCTTTGGCTTGGACTCGATCAGCGGGGGAGCCGGCCGCTCGGGCCGCTCGTGGCGTCCCTCTTGGCGAGCTCGGGCCGGGCGACGGCCGTCCCGTTCGGACCGCCCGGGATCACGCTCACCGCGTTCCCGCCGGCCGGGACCCTCACGACGCTCACTGCGGTCGCCGCGTGCGCCACGCTCGCTCCGCTGACCCCGGTCCCGGCGGTCACCGCGGCGGCCCTGGGGGCGGCGGTCGTCGCTGCGCTCTCGCACCAGCGTGCTGGTCACCAGCGGTCGATCGCTGCCCCCGCTGTGCAGCTCCAGCCGCTCCGGCTCACGCCGGGGCGCCCGCGGCGGCAGGATGGCCACGACGCTCATCTGGTCGAGGTAGCCATCGATCTCTGCCCGCAGCACGTCGCCCACCTGTGCTCCCCCCGGGACCAATGCGCTGTCCAGCGTGCCCCGCGGTTCGCGGGCGCCGGCCGCGCGCCACGTCCAGGAGCCGTCCTCCCGGGAGCTGGTGAGCTCGATCTCGATCCGGCGGGACATAGGCAGTCAACGCTAGCGCGGCGGGTTCATGGCGACATCAGCGTCGCAGCCACGCGTCGGGCTCGCGCAAGAGCTTCTCGACCTCCGCGGGCAGGGTCCCGGCGGCGACGTCGGCCAAGGTGACCTCTTCCAGGACGGTCCGCAGTGCCGCACGCGTCGCCACCCACACCCCCTGCAGCCCCGCTGCGGGGCCCCGGTAGTCGACCTGCTCGGGCGGCATCCCGTGCACGTCGGCCAGGGGTCCCTCGACGGCCCGGATGATGTCGGCCACGGAGATGGTGGCGGCGTCGGCGGCCAGCCAATAGCCGCCCTCGGCGCCCCGCTGGCTGGCCACCAGGCCGGCGCGTCGGAGGTCGGCAAGGATGTTCTCCAGGAACTTGGCCGGGATGCCCTGGCGCTGCGCGACGACGTCGCCCTTGACGGGCCCGGGGGGCGCCGCCGCCAGCTCGGCCGCGGCTCGCACCGCGTAATCGACCTTTGCCGTGATGCGCACGTGGTGCACCTCCGGGTCGGACCCTACCGCGCCGGAGAATTCCACGATCCCGGCATCGAGCCCCGCACTACGCTGCTTCGCCCCGCTTGCGCAGAGGTCCCGAGCGTGCCCCATCCCGACGTCGACGCCGAGCAGGCGTACCTCGACGAGGCCTACCGCTGCCTCGCGGCCATGCGGGACCGAGCGGCGCGCACGGCTGCGATCGCCGAGGGTGCCGCGCAGGCGGTGGACTCGGCGATCGCGCAGCAGCACTTGGCGCACCGCCTCGGCACCCTCGACGTGGACGTGCCCGGGTTGAGCTTCGGCCGGCTCGACGGCGAGGACGGGGCCCGCTGGTACGTGGGCCGGCGCCACGTCGAGGACGACCGCGGTGACCCGGTGGTGGTCGACTGGCGAGCCGACGTGGCCGTGCCGTTCTACCGAGCCACGGCGGTCGACCCGCTCGGACTGCGGCGCCGGCGGCGATTCATGATGACGGGTCGCCGCCTCGACGACCTGGTGGACGAGGTGTTCGACGACCCCGACAGCGTCGACGCCGCCCACCACGGCGGCATCCCCGATCCGCTCCTGGCGGAGCTGGAGCGCGAGCGGACGGGGGAGATGCGGGACATCGTCGCCACCATCGCCGCGGAGCAGGACAAGGTGATCCGCGCGCCGCTCGCCACCTGCCTCGTCGTGCAGGGTGGGCCCGGCACCGGCAAGACGGCCGTGGGCCTCCATCGCGCCGCGTTCCTGCTCTACGAGCATCGCCGCGAGCTCGACGCCGCCGGCGTGCTCGTGGTCGGCCCCAACCCGATCTTCCTGCGCTACATCGCCCAGGTGCTGCCGTCGCTGGGCGAGACGGCCGTCCGCCAGACGACGCTCGAACGGCTCCTCGCCGGCACCGCGTACCGTCGGCGCGGCCGGGACGGCGACGAAACAGCCCGGCTCAAGGGCGATGCCCGCCTGGCCGCGGTGCTGGCCCGGGCGGTGACCGCCAGCGTGCAGCCGCCCGATACCCGCCTCGAGGCCGTGACCACGTGGGGGACGATCCGGCTGGACGCGGACGCCGTGTTCGAGGCGGTGGCCGACGTGCATGACCGGGGCGTGCCCCACAACGTCGGGCGGGCTGCGCTGCGGACCCGCCTGGTGCGGCTGGCGCGCCAGGAGCTCGCGGCGCGCCGCGGCGAGGAGGTGGCCAGCCTCGAGGCCGTGGACGCCAGCCTGCGCGCCGACCGCGGCTGGCAGCGTGCACTGGACCGCATCTGGCCGGCCCTCAGCGCCGCCTCCCTGGTGCGGCGGCTGCTCACCAACCGCAACGCCCTGCGTACCGCTGGGGCCGGCCTGATCGACGGCGACGAGCAGGCGCTGCTGCTCCGCCCGCCGACCAGGCGGGTGTCCGACGAGCCGTGGACGGTCGACGACCTGGCGTTGCTCGACGAGGCCGAGGCGCTGCTGGCCGGCCCGCCGCCGGCGTACGGCCACGTGGTCGTCGACGAGGCGCAGGACCTGTCGGCCATGGGGTTCCGGACGCTGGCGCGCCGCAGCCCTGCCCGATCGATGACCGTGCTCGGCGACCTGGCCCAGGCCACGGCCCCGGCGGCTCAGTCCTCCTGGGACGATGTGGTCGCCCACCTCGGCACCCCGGCGAGCGCTCGCCGGGCCGACCTCGACCTCGGCTACCGCGTGCCGGCCGCCATCGTCGATGTCGCCAACCGGCTGCTGGCCGAGGCCGCGCCGGGCGTCACGCCCTGCCGGTCGGTCCGCCTCGACGGCCGTCCGCCCACGTTCCTGGCCGTCGAGCCCACGCTCGGCACCGAGGGTGTCCAGGACCGGATCGCGGCGGCGGCCGCCGAGCTCAGCGGCCGCTACACGTCAGTCGCCGTCATTGCCCCACCGGGCCTCGCCCCCGCGGCGCACCGGCTGCCGGGTGTCACCGTCCTGGCGCCACCGGACGCCAAGGGCCTCGAGTTCGATGCTGTGGTCGTGGTCGAGCCCGCGGCCATCGCCGGGGGCACCGCGCAGGGCCTGCGGCTGCTCTATGTCGCGCTCACGCGGGCGGTCCAGGAGCTGATCGTCGTCCATGCCGGGCCGCTGCCGGCGGCGCTGGGCTCAGGCGATGGTGCGGGCGTCGCCTGACGCCATCATGTGGGGGACCGAGTCGTCCGGGAACGAGATGCCGCGCTCGCCCACCAGGCGGGCGACCGCCTCCGGGAAGACGTTCTGCATCAGGAACAGGTCGCGCGCCATGTTGTAGTCGGGGGCCAGCTCCTTGGCGTAGCGCTCGAAGTACATGATCTGCTTCGACACGAGCATGAGCTCGCGGGCGGCGCGGGCGCCGTACTCGTGCTGAAGCTCGAGCTGCTGGCGCAGCACGAACGCCAGGCTCACCTCGCCGAGGGTCATGTCGAACATGGGGTCGAGCACCGCCTTGAGGCGGGCGGCCACCTCGTCGACCGGCCCCACGTCGTGGCTCAAGATGCCGATGCGCTGCCACGCCCGGACGATGCGGGTGTAATCGCCATCGATCATCACCGTGTACTGGGCGTCACGCAGCGCCTGGCGGTGGGCCTCGGGCAGTTCGCCCATGATGCCGAAGTCGAGGTAGGCGGCACGCCCGTCGTCGAGAACCCAGATGTTGCCGGCATGCACGTCGCCGTGGAACGGCCCGTGGACCAGCGTGGCCTCCACCCACACCTTGAGCCCCCGCCGCAGCACCAGCTCACCGTCGATGCCCCGCGCCTTGATCTCTGCGAAGCGGTCCATGGGCGTGCCCCGGAGCCGTTCCATGCAGATGACCCTCGGCCCACAGTGATCCCAGTAGACGACCGGGGCGGTGATCCAGCGGTTGTCGCCGAACGCGCCGATGTGGGCACGAAACTCCGCCTGGCGATGGGCCTCGAGCGCGAAGTTCAGCTCCTCGTTGGTGACCTGGTGCAGGTCCTCGACCACGCCGGGGGCGTTCATGAGGTGCCCGGTGCGCGTGCGGTCCACCAGCCGGGCCATGCGGTACATCATCCGGAGGTCGCGGTTCATGCGGTCGCGGATGGCCGGCCGCTGGATCTTGAGGACCGCCTCGCGCCCGTCGGCCAGCGTGCACGCGTGCACCTGGGCGATCGAGGCGGCCGAGAGCGGTCGGGGGTCGAAGTCCCTGAGGATCTCCGCCCCTGCCGCGCCCAGGTCCTCCTCCACCATCGCCAGCGCTTGGTCCGCCGGGAAGGGCGGCACTTCGTCGAGGGTGCGCATGCAGGCGTCGGCGAGCGGGGCGGGGAACATCCCCGGAGACGAGGCGATCAGCTGGCCCAGCTTCACGAACGTGGGGCCGAGCGCCATGAACGCATCCACCAGGCCGACGCTGACGGCGCTGCCCAGAGCTGCCCGAGCGGCTCGATCGCGGCGCAGGCGGAGCAGCGCCGCCGGGCGCCGGCCAAGGTGGCGGACGATCGCCCCGACGACGTGCCATGCCAGCACGGCGGCGATCTCGACTCCCCGCACCAACTCCCGCCACCCGAAGCGGGTGAGGCTGGGGCAGACGATCCGCAGTGCGCCCGTCGGCACGCCCTGCGCGTAGGGTCCGGCGAAGGCATGGGCGGAGGTCCGCGCGGGCATGATGGTGAGGCTACGAGCAGGGAGGTGTCCACGATGACGGAAGCGACCAAGATTCCGGGCTGGGTCGCAGGAACCTGGGTCATCGACCCGATCCACTCCGAACTGGGCTTCTCGGTCCGCCACCTGATGGTGAGCAAGGTCCGGGGCCGGTTCGAGAAGTTCGAGGGCCAGATCATCACCGGCGAGGACATCCTCGAGACGCAGGCGACGGTCACGGTCGACCTCACCTCGATCAACACCGGCAACCAGGACCGCGACACCGACCTCCGCTCGGCGAACTACATCGAGGTGGACAAGTACCCGACACTCACCTACCGCAGCACCGGCCTGAAGCCCGACGGTGACGCCTTCGTCGCCGACGGCGAGCTCACGATCAGGGAGACCACCCACCCCCTACAGCTCCGGGTGGAGTTCCACGGCATCGTCAGTCCCGACCCCTGGGGTGGCACCCGCGCCGGGCTGTCGGCCACCGGCGAGATCAACCGCAAGGACTTCGGCGTCAGCTTCGACATCCCGCTGGACGGCGGCGGCCTCGTGGTGGGCGAGAGGATCCAGCTGCACCTCGAGGTCGAGGCCGTCCTTCAGGCGTGACGGCCGCCGCCCGGCGTAGAACGTGTTCTAACCTCGGGCGGTGCACAGCGACGGCCCCACGCAGCCGGCGTCGACCCTGACCCGGAACCAGGCGGCACGGCGCGAGCGGGTGATCCGTGCCGCCCTCGAGCTCGCCGCCGAGGGTGGCTACGACGTGGTGCAGATGCGCGACGTGGCGGCCCGGGCGCAGGTCGCCCTCGGCACCATCTACCGCTACTTCCCGTCCAAGGACGCGCTGCTGTTGGCCGTGATGGTCCAGTGGCTGGGCGATCTCGAGCAGCGGGTCATGCGACGACCGCCGGCGGGTGACGACACGGTCGACCGGGTCATGGACGTGCTCGGCCGGGCGCTGCGGTCGATGGACCGCGAGCCCAAGCTCACGGCCGCCGTGATCGCCGCCATGACGGCGGGTGACCCCGCCAGCGTGGCCGCGATCGGGGACGTGACCGAGACCATGGCCCGCATCATGCGCTCGGCGTTCCCGGAGAACGTCGACCCCGCCCTGGAGGCGTCGGCGGCCAAGGTGCTGGGCCATGTGTGGTGGTCCGCCACCATCGCCTGGGCCAATGGGATGGGCGACATCGACTGGGTGGCCGCCGAGCTGCGCGAGGCCACCACGCTTATCGCAGACCGGCTGGGCTAGGGCGGGCCCGCGGCGGGCGGTCGGCCGGGCGGCGGCCTGCACCTGACCCTGCGGTCAAGCGTTCTGACCTCGCCTTGCTACGCTGCGGCCGTTCAGGACTCACGAGGGAGACCCGCATCATGCGCGCAGCCGTTCTCCGCAACATCGGCGACGAAAAGCTCGAGGTCCGCGACGACGTGGCACTCGCCCCGGTCGGCCCGGGCGAGGTGAAGGTCAAGATCCACGCCACTGGCGTGTGCCACTCCGACGTCTCGGGCATGAACGGCACTATCCCCCAACCCGCGCCCTTCGTCCCGGGTCACGAGGGAGCCGGCGTGGTAGCCGAGGTCGGGGAGGGCGTCACGTCGGTCCAGGCGGGTGACCACGTCATCATCGCCTGGAACCCGCCGTGCGGCGCGTGCACGTTCTGTGTCGAACGCCAACAGCCGAACCTGTGCCTGAACCTGCTGATGACGGCCGGCCTCACGACCCACTTCCTGCAGGACGGCGGGCCGATCTTCGGCTTCGCCGGGACGGGCACCTGGGCCGAGGAGATGATCGTCCCCCAGCAAGGCGTGGTGAAGGTCGACAACGACGTGCCCCACGAGATCGCGTCGCTGGTGGGCTGCGGTGTCATGACGGGCGTGGGCGCCGCCATCAATACCGCGCAGGTCGTCCCCGGCTCGTCGGTGGTGGTGTTCGGCTGCGGCGGGGTCGGCATCGCCGCCATCCAGGGCGCCCGGCTGGCGGGTGCGTCCGAGATCGTGGCCGTGGACCTCGTCGACTCCAAGCTCGAGGACGCGCAGCGCTTCGGCGCCACCGATGCGGTCAAGCCGGACGAGCTCGACGGGGCCAAGGCGACGATCACCGGCGGCGACGGCTTCGACTACGCGTTCGAGGCCATCGGCCTGCCTCAGACGATGCGCAGCGCCTACGACGTGACCCGCCGGGGCGGCACCACCTGCATCATCGGCGTGGGCAGCGCCGAGCAGACCGTTTCGTTCAACGCGTTCGAGTTGTTCTTCGACGAGAAGACCATCAAGGGCTCGTACTACGGATCGGCGGACGTGCGGCGCGACTTCGCCCGGATCCTCAACCTCTGGAAGCAGGGCCGGCTCGACCTGGAGGGCATGATCTCCAAGAGGATCACGATCGACGACGTGAACGACGCCGTGTCCGACCTCAAGGCCGGCACCGTGATTCGGTCGGTCATCAGCTTCGGAGAGGCCGCCGAGGGACCGGCGACCGACGCCGAGGGCGCCACGACAACCTGACGCCGCGCCGCGTTCAGTCTTCGGCACCGCCCTCGGCGCGCGGGCGGACGAGCGGCAGGTCGACCCGGAAGGCGGTGCAGCCGGGGCGGCTCTCGACGCTCATGCGGCCGCCGTGCTGGCGGACCACGATGGTGTGGCTGATGTTCAGGCCCAGCCCGGTGCCGCTGCCCGGTGGCTTGGTGGTGAAGAACGGGTCGAACACTCGCTCGGCGACCCCGTACTGGCGCCGCAGGTCACGGGCGACCGAGGCCAGCACCTGGGGGTCGTCGTCGACGGCCAGGATCGCCGGCTTCGACGCCCGGGCCTGCGCCGGGGGGTCGCCGGTGGCCCCGTCTCCGCCTGCCTCGTCCCGCATGGCATCCTCACGCCCTGCCTCGTCCCACGATGCGCCGACCGCCACTGTACGGCCGCGTCCGGCCGGGCCGTGGGCGCTTCCGCCCGGTTCCCGAAGCTGCTAGACCAGGCCCCGAGGTAGAACCTGTTTCACCTGTGGGGAAGATGCCATGCCCGACGCCGAGATCCTGTCGGCGCCGCTCGTGCTCGAATATCCGTTCAGCCGGACGGTCGGTCCGGTCCAGAGCGCGTTCTTGACCGGCCTGCGAGAGGGACTGGTGCTCGGCGTGCGGGCCGAGGACGGCCGGGTCCTGTGCCCGCCGGTCGAGTACGACCCCGTGACGAGCGCCGAGCTCACCGAACTGGTCGAGCTGGGGGAGACCGGCACGGTGACCACTTGGTCATGGGAGCCGGACCCCCGGCCCCACCAGCCCCTCGACCGCCCATTCGCCTGGGCGCTCGTGCGGATCGACGGCGCCGACACCGCTCTGCTCCACGCGGTCGACGCCGGGTCGCCCGAGGCCATGGCCACCGGGATGCGGGTGCGGATCCGGTGGGCGGGCGACCGGGCCGGCTCGATCAGGGACATCGCTTGCTTCGAGCCGGCCGGGACGAGCCCGGCATGAGTGGCAGCCCGCTGGCCCTGCCCGCGCCGTTGCGGGACCTGGAGCCGGTCCGCAGCATCCGCGCACCCGCCAGGCTCGAGTACACGTTCACCGCCGGCGAGGCCACGTCCCGGTTCCTGCGGGGGATCGCGTCCAAGAAGATCCTGGGGGAGCGCTGCCCCGTCTGCGGCAAGGTGATGCTGCCACCGCGCGGGTCGTGTCCTACCGACGGCGTCCCGACCAGCGAGCAGGTCGAGCTGGCCGACCGGGGCATCGTCACCACCTTCTGCGTCGTGAACGTGAAGTTCAGCGGCTCGGCGATGGAGCTGCCGTACGTGTGCGCCTCGGTGCTCCCCGACGGGGCCGACATGGGCCTGTTCGGACTCGTCCAGGAGGTCCCCTTCGACCAGATCCGGATGGGGATGCGGGTGCAGGCGGTGTGGGTGGACGACGACGAGCTACAGCCCAACCTTGCGTCGATCAAGTGGTGGCGACCCACCGGCGAGCCGGACGCCCCCTACGAGAGCTACCGGGAGCACGTCTGATGCGCGACGTGGCCGTCGTCGCCTTCGCTCAGTCCCACCACGTGCGGCGCGAGCAGCGGCGCAACGAGGTCGAGATGCTGATGCCGGTGCTGCACCAGGCGAAGACCGACGTCGGCCTGGACCAGTCACAGATCGACTTCACCTGCTCGGGCAGCACCGACTACCTGGCCGGTGCGGCATTCAGCTTCGTGATGACCCTCGACGGCGTGGGTGCCTCGCCCCCCATCAGCGAGAGCCACGTCGAGATGGACGGGGCGTGGGCGCTCTACGAGGCCTGGGTCAAGATCCAGACCGGCGCCGCGGACACCGCCCTCGTCTACGGCTACGGCAAGGCGTCGCCGGGATCGCTGCGCGACGTGCTATCCCGCCAGCTGGACCCGTACTACGTGGCGCCGCTGTGGCCCGACAGCGTGGCGCTCGCCGCCCTCCAGGCCCGTGCGTGCATCGAGGCCGGTGTGACCTCGGTCGGCGAGATGGCCGCCATCGCCGCCCGGAGCCGTCGGTCAGCCGCCGACAACCCCTTCGCCCAGTTGCAGGGCTCGGACGACCCCGACGTGTTGCTGAAGGAGCCCGAGATCGCGTCGCCGTTGCGCCGCCACGACTGCCCGCCGATCGGTGACGGGGCGGCGGCGATGATCCTGGCCGCCGGCGACAGGGCCCGCGAGCTGGCCGACCGACCCGCATGGATCCGGGGGATCGACCATCGCATCGAGGCCCACGGCCTCGGCGTGCGCGACCTGGCGTCGTCGCCGTCCACCCGGCTCGCAGCCGAACGCGCCGGGGTCGGTGACGGCCCGATCGACGTGGCGGAGCTGCACGCGCCCTTCAGCCATCAGGAAATGCTGCTGCGTGACGCGCTCGGGCTGGGCGACGGCGTGGCGCTGAACCCGTCCGGTGGGCCACTCGCCGCCAACCCGATCATGGCCGCCGGCCTCATCCGCATCGGCGAGGCCGCCTCCCGCATCCGGCTCGGCGAGGCGCAGCGGGCGGTGGCCCACGCCACGAGCGGGCCCTGCCTCCAGCAGAACCTCGTGTGCGTGCTCGAGGGGGACAGCTGATGAGCAAGGGACGCGTCGCCGTCGTCGGCATCGGCCAGACCAAGCACCAGGCGACGCGCGGCGACGTGTCGATCGCCGGCCTGGTGCGCGAGGCGGCCCACGAGGCGCTGGCCGACGCCGAGATGGACTGGTCCGACGTCGAGGCGGTCGTCATCGGCAAGGCGCCCGACTTCTTCGAGGGCGTGATGATGCCCGAGCTGTACCTGGCCGACGCCCTCGGCTGCGTCGGCAAGCCGATGTTGCGGGTCCACACCGCCGGTTCGGTGGGCGGCTCGACCGCGCTGGTGGCGGCGAGCCTGGTCCAGGCCGGAATCCACGGACGGGTGCTCACCGTTGCGTTCGAGAAGCAGTCGGAGAGTGAGGCGATGTGGGCGCTGACGCTGCCGATACCGTTCCAGCCGCCCCTCGTGGCCGGAGCCGGTGGCTACTTCGCCCCCCACATCCGGGCGTACGTGCGGCGCTCGGGGGCGCCGGACCACATCGGCGTGCTGGTGGCGCTGAAGGATCGGCTCAACGCCCTGAAGAACCCCAAGGCCCACCTGCACGAGCACGACATCAGCTTCGACTCGGTGCGGGACTCGATGATGCTGTGGGACCCGATTCGCTACTCGGAGACGTGCCCGTCGTCCGACGGTGCCTGCGCCATGGTCCTCACCGACGAGGCCGGTGGCGACGCCGCGGCGGCGGCCAGGCGGCAGCCGGCGTGGATGCTCGGTGGCGCCATGCGCTCCGAGCCCACGACCTTCCCGGGCCGCGACCAGGTGGACCCGGTGGGCGGGCGGGAGTGTGCCGCCGACGTCTACGACCAGGCCGGGATCACCGATCCTCGGGCGCAGTTCGACGTGGCCGAGGTCTACGTGCCGTTCTCGTGGTACGAGCCCATGTGGCTCGAGAACCTCGGTTTCGCGGACGAGGGCAAGGGCTGGACCCTCGTGGAGGATGGCGCCACGCAGATGGACGGCGACATCCCCTGGAACCCGTCGGGCGGTGTGCTGTCGTCCAACCCGATCGGCGCCTCGGGGATGATCCGCTTCGCCGAGGCCGCTATGCAGGTGCGGGCCCAGGCGGGCGAGCACCAGATCGACGGCGCCCGGCGCGCGCTCGGGCACGCGTACGGCGGTGGCTCGCAGTTCTTCTCCATGTGGGCCGTCGGCGCCGACAAGCCCTAGGACGCGGAAGGGAGTCTGATGGGACGGTTGGACGGCAAGGTCGCCATCATCACCGGCGGGGCACGCGGCCAGGGTGCCGCCGAGGCCCGCCTGTTCACGGCCGAGGGAGCTCGCGTGGTGATCGGGGACGTGCTCGACGACGTGGGGACCTCGGTGGCCGACGAGCTGGGGACGGAGGTCGCGGCCTACACCCACCTCGACGTCACCGACGAGGACCAGTGGCGGGATGTGATTGCGCTGACCGAGGATCGCTTCGGCCCGGTCACGGTGCTGGTGAACAACGCCGGCATCCTGATGTTCCAGGCGATCGACCGCACCGAACGGGCGGACTTCGAGCGCATCCTTCAGGTCAACCTCACCGGCGTGTTCCTGGGGATGAAGGCCGTGACCCCCTCGATGGCCAAGGCCGGCGGGGGTTCGATCGTCAACATCTCGTCGACCGCGGGCCTCACCGGGCTGCCGTACCTCGGGGCCTACGTGGCGAGCAAGTGGGCGGTGCGGGGGCTGACCAAGTCCGCCGCCATCGACCTCGGCCCCAAGGGCATCCGAGTGAACTCGGTGCACCCCGGCGGGATCGACACGCCGATGCTCAACGGCACCGATCGCGACGCCCCCTACTACAAGCGACTGCCCTTGGCCCGCATGGGCAGCCCCGACGAGGCGGCGCGGGCGGTGCTGTTCCTCGCCAGCGACGACGCCAGCTACACCACCGGGGCCGAGCTGACGGTCGACGGCGGGGCCACAGCGGGCGAGCTCACGATCCTCGGCGGCGGCAAACCCCCGGCCATCCCGTGAGGGATGGGGTCATGGCCCGTTAAGGCCGAGCGGTAGGCCCGCAAGTGGGCACCGAACAGTACGGGATTTGCAGCGTTCGCCCAGGCCGCACAGCTCGGCCTCCGGCGATGCTGACCACGGTGATCCAAGACCACGATGCCCATCCGCGCACGCTCTTACGGCAGGATCAGGTGGCTGTCGCCGAACTCGTGCCAGCGGTAGCCCTCGGCGACGGCCGCCGCGTACGAGGCGTCCAGCAGCTCCCGGCCGGCAATGGCCTCGAGCAAGGCGAGGTGTGACGACTCCGGCTCGTGCCAACCGGTGACGAGCCCGTCGACCACCCGCACGCCCCGCTCCGGAGTGACCACGAGCTCGGTCCAGCCGCGGCCGGGATGCGATCCGCCGGCTTCGTCGGCGGTGGACTCCAGGGCGCGCACCACGGTGGTCCCGACCGCGATCACCCGCCGTCCGTCCGCGTGGGCGGCGTTGACCAGCGAGGCGGTTGCGGGCGGTACCTCGTAGCGCTCGGCGTACGGCGGCTCGCCCGCCTCCTGTGACGAGACACCGGTGTGGAGCGTGATCGGGGCGAGGACGATGCCGCGCGTCACCAAGTCGGTCACCAACGCCTCGGTGAAGGGACGGGCCGCGCTCGGCATCTCCGCCGAGCCGGGATCGCGTGAGAACACCGACTGGTAGGCCTCGATCGGCCACGCCCCTTCGGCATGCGCGTAGCGGATGGGTTGACCGTTCGCCCGCAGGTACCCGAGCAGGTCGCCGGGCACGTCGATCCGGGCCAGCCACAGCCGCACGAGACCGGTGCCGGCGGGGTACGGGGCGAGCAGCTCGGCCCTCCCACCACCGGCGAGCACCAGCTGGGCAGGGGGCGTTCCCACGTAGCGCTCGGTGCCCGGTCCCGCCGGGCGCCGCGGCTCGACCACCCAGAAGCCGCCCGGCTGCTGGGTCGACAGGTGCAGGCGCAATCCCGACCCGTCGGTCCCGCGGGCGTCCAGTGCCGCCGGGACCACCGCCGAGGTGTTGACGACCAGCAGGTCCCCGGCATCGAGGGCGTCACCGAGATCGGCGAACCGACGGTGGCGGACGTCGATCGTGGCGCGTCGCGCCACCAGCAGGCGGACATCGGCCCGGGCGTCCGAGCCGAGCACCCCGCCGTGGTGCAGCAGCTCGACCGGCGTGCCGGCCTCACCGCCGAGCGGGATGCGGAACGACCGCAGCCCGGAGGTGTCGAGCACTCTCATCGCGCAACCAGCTCCTGTCCCGGCTCGGGGTCGGCCCGCTCCAGCAGGTCCTCGACGCGGTAACGGCCGCTGGGCCACGGCTCGTCGACGAGGCGCACCAGACCCGGGACCCGGCTCTCGGGCGTCGGGCGATCGGAGATGTCCTCGCCGGGGAACGCGTTCTGGTGCATCTGCGTGCGCATGTCCCCGGGGTCGACCCACAGGACGCGCACATCGGTCTCCTCGGCCGCCAACACCCGACTGAGCTGTTCCAGCGCCGCCTTGGAGGCGCCGTAGCCACCCCAGCCCTCGTACCCCTCGACGGCGGCGTCGGAGGTCATGTTGACGATCGCGCCCCGTGCCGCCCGCAGGTGGGGGAGGGCGGCCTGGACCAGCCGCAGGGGTGCGACCACGTTGGTCCGCAGGATCCGCTCGAGGTCGCCGGTCCGGAGCCAGGCGACATGCGGCAGGGGAGAGGGCCCGAGCGTGCCCGCGTTGTTGACGAGCAACTCGAAGCCGCCCTGGCCGGCCGCGGCATTGACGAGCGCCGCCACGTGGACCGGGTCCGCGATGTCGCCCGGCAGGGCAACGACCGCGCCGGGACCCGCGGCGTCGACCCCGCGGCGTGCCCGCTCGAGGGCATCCGCGTCCCGGCCGTCCACGACCAGGTTCCAACCGTCCGCCGCCAGCTGGCGGGCCAGGGCCAGCCCCAGGCCTCGGCTGCCGCCGGTGATGAGGGCTGTCCTTCGCACTTCGTGCTCCCTTCGTCTGTCTGCGCGCAACCTAGGGAGCCAGCCGCGTCTCGCCATCGGCCTCGGGACGGGTTTCGTGCTCGGTCGGGAGGCCTACACCAGGGGGCCCGTCGCTGACCTGCGGCGACGCGACCGGGTCAGGCCCGGGGATCGGCCAGGCCGACGCGCACCGCGAACAGCGCCGCCTGGGTGCGGTCGCCGAGCCGCAGCTTCGCCAGCACGTTGGAGACGTGGGTCTTCACCGTCTTCTCCGAGACGTAGAGCTCCGCGGCGAGCTGACGGTTGGACAGCCCCCGGCCCAGGCCCGCCAAAACCTCGCGCTCCCGCGCCGTGAGCCGCTCCACGTCGGGGTGCACCGATCCACCGGCGGGAGTGGCGGCATCGGCCGCACCGGCGACCTTGGCCATCACCACGGCCGCGGCCTCGGGAGCCAGCAGCGGTTCGCCGCGGTGCACCGCCCTGATGGCGCCGTCGAGGGCAGCCGGCCCGGCATCCTTCAGCATGTAGCCGTCGGCCCCGGCCCGGATGGCCGGGATCACCTGCTCGGCGCCGCTGAAGCTCGTCAGCACGAGGATCCCGACCGACGACCCGGCGGCCCGGAGCCGGCGGATGGCCTCGATGCCGTCGACGCCGGGCATCACCACGTCGGTGAGCAGCACGTCGGGCTGCGTTCGCTCGACGAGGCGCACCGCCTCGTCACCGTCGGCGGCCTCGCCAACCACCTCGAACCCCTCCGCCTCGAGGAACGACCGCAGGCCCTGGCGGACGACCGGGTGGTCGTCGCTGATCGCCACGCGGATCGGTCTGGACGGGCTCTCGGCGGTCATCGAACTCATTCTGGTTGTAGCTGTGCGGTCATGTGCCGGATGGTTGCAACCGGCCCCCCCACTAGCGGGGCACCCGCAGTTCGACGGTGGTGCCCTGGTTCGGCGCCGACGTGATCGTGAGCGATCCGCCCATGGAGGCGGCCCGCTCGTTCATCGACGTAAGTCCCAGGCGGCGCGCCCGTACCGCCCGCGCCGCCGGATCGAAGCCGCGGCCGTCGTCGGCCACGCGCATCACGAGGGCGGCGGCCGAGGAGTCCTGGCCGGCCTCGGTGCCGAGGAACACCCGTACCCGACTCGCGTCGGCATGCCGGAGAGCGTTGCTGACCGCCTCCTGCGCGATCCGGAGGATCTGGTGTTCGTCGTCGGGGTCGAGCTCGGGCAGCTCGCCGGCCTCGATCTCGACCGGCACGTCGCGCGCCCGTCCGGCCAGCGACAGCTCGGCGCCGAGCGCGGCGACGAGCCCGTCGCGCTCGAGGTCGGCGGGCCGCAGGCCATCGACCGTGGTCCGTAACTCGCCGGCGACCCGCCGGGCGATCGCCCGCACCGTGGCCACCTGCTCGGCGGCGGCGGCCGGATCGCTCTCCAACAGGCGCCCGGCGGCCTCGGCCGACAGCTGCAGGCTGAAGAGCGACTGGCTCATGGCATCGTGCAGCTCACGGGCGAGCCGCCCCCGCTCCTGAACGAGCCCCAGCTCCCGGCTGTCCTCGAACAGGCGGGCCTGGTCGATGGCGATGGCGGCGTGCGAGGCGAGCAGCACCACGGCCGATTCGTCCGCGGCGCTGAACTCGGGCTCGCCCCGCTTGTCGGTCAGGTAGAAGGCGCCGATGATGTCGCCGGCGGACACGATCGGCACGCCGAGGAACGAGCGCATCTGCGGGTGGGCCGCAGGCCACCAGCCCCGAAAGCGCGGCTCCTGCGTGATGTCGGCGGTGCGGAACGGCGACGGATCGGTGAGCATGGCGTCGAGCAGCCCGTGGGTACGGGGCAGGGGGCCGAGCTGCTCGATGAGCTCGTCGCTCATGCCCACGGTGACGAAGCGGGCGAACTCGTCGCCCTCCGGCTCCGGCAGGCCGATGGCGGCGTAGCGGGCGCCGACGAGGTCGCGTGCGCTCTCGGCGAGCTGGTGCAGCACCCGGTCCAGGGACGACCCGAGCGTCACCGCCCGCATTGCAGCCGACAGGGCCGCCAGAACGGCGCCGGTGGCCTCGGGCTCGCAGGCGGCGGCTGCGGACGGCTGGTCGTCGACGGTCGACACCGCAGGCAACCTACCGGCGGCTCGCCACCGTCCGGCCGGGGACGCCACCCCCGTCGGTCGGCGCGCTCGTCGGTCTCGGCATCGACGGCGAGGAGGGCATGGAGGCCGGAGCCATCCTGGGCGCCGAGGCAGCGGCCGAAGGTGCGGAGGTGTTCTCGGAGGAGGCGGCCTGGGACGTCCTCGAGGACATCCCCAACGACTCCGCCGCGGCCCTTCTCCTGCTGGAGCACCACTGGGCGGTCCCCCTGCGGGACGCGATCATGCGCGCCGGCGGCTTCCGCATCAGCGACGGATTCATCAGCCCCCTCGACCTCGTCGAGATCGGCCTACTCTCGGCCGACGAGGCAAAGGAACTTCACGCCACGGAGACTGCGGGTCGCTGATCCGTACGATCATGGCTCGCAACCACGACCACCGGAGGAACGAGATGTTCGGATCTCGCAGAGTCGCTCGGCGTACGGGACGGCGCACCGCCCGGCGCGTCTCGCGTCACTAGTCACCGCCCCCCGGCCGGCTCGCCCTGCCCCGACTCGCCGGTGTAGCGCGCCGACGCCGTCGCCTTGGCCGGCGCGTCATCGAGCCGATGGGGCCAGAACGGCGGCGGGTAGACCAGTCGCTCGTCGCCCACGCCCTCGGCGTAGAACTGCGCCGCCCAGCGCCGGAACTTCATGAACGGGCCATCGTTGTCGGCCAGGGCCGGACGCACGAGGTGGGCCTTGTGCTCCCAGATGGGCCGGTCCTCCCTGACCTGCTTGTCGACCTCGGCCACGAACGCCCGACCCACGTTGCGCGTGGTCTCCTCGTCGCCCATGGTCTTGAAGACGAAGTTGAACCGCACCACACAGCGGTCGGCCTCGATGGGCGTCGTGCAGGCGTAGTTCAGGGTGTCGACGATGCCGCTGAAGTTGACCAGCGAGACGCCCGGGCCCCAGGCGCGGGTGTCGATCCGCCCCTCCATGATCCCCCGGGGTGTGGGGAACTTCTGCGACGACCGCATGACCGCCTCGGGGAAGCCGGTCGTGTACTCCTCGATCTCGGGCACCGTGGCGGTGTTGTGGACGAAGCGGAAGTGGGCGGCGTCGACCGTGTTCTCCGCCATCTCCTGGGCGCAGGCGTCGATCACGTACTCGGTGCGGCTGACCGTCGACCAGTCGGGGTGCCCCGAGAGCTCGGGCACCTCGGGGATGTCCCATTGCGGCGCAGCCTCGTCGGGGTGGTACCAGGCCAACACCACGCCGTTGCGTTCGACGACCGGATAGGTGCGGAGCCGAGCCTTGCGGTTCAGCCTGTCGCTGTAGGGGATCGCGGTGTTGGCGCCGTCGGCGTCGTAGCGCCAGCCGTGGAACGGGCAGACGAGCTCGCAGCCGTCGACGCTCGCGCCGTGCCCGAGGTGCGCACCGAGATGCGCGCAGAAGGCGTCGTGCACGTGGGCCACGCCCTCGTGGTCGCGCCAGGCCACGAGATGCCGGCCGAAGTAGTAGAGGGGCTTCGGCTCGCCGACAGGAAAGTCCTCCGGATAGCCGACGCAGAACCAGCCGAAGGGGATGGGGAAGGGGTACCGGTTCGCCATGGCCGATCCTCCGTGGAACGCCGACACCCCAGAGTAGAACAGGTTTCAGTCCGGGTCGCCGGTCCGCCCCGGTCAGAGGCCACCAGCGCTTGCCAGGCGTGTCATGATGAGTCCTCATGGGGACCACCACTTCGCCGACGACCGATGGCGCCGGCACCCCTGACTTCACCATCGTCCTCAGGGGTTACGAACGCACACAGGTCGACCTGTTCATCGAGCGGCTGCAGGCCCGCATCGAAGAGCTGACCAACGCGGCCACCAAGGCCAAGACGGGCACCACCGACGCGCGGGATCGCATCAACGAGCTCGAACGTAAAGTCGCCGAGCAGGCCAAACAGCTCGACGAGGCGGCCCAGCCCACGCTTTCCGGGCTGGGCACGCGGGTCGAGCAGCTCCTCCGGCTGGCCGAGGAGCAAGCCAACGAGCACCGCGACGAGTCCAAGCGCGAGGCCGAGAAGCTGATCGCCGCCGCCCACCTCGAGTCCAAGGAGGTGGTCGAGAAGGCACGGGCCGTGGCCACGGCCGTCAAGACCGCCGCCGAACGCGAGGCCAAGGCCACCCGCGACTCCGCCGAGCGTGAGGCCAACGAGGGCCGGGCGGCGGCCAAGCGCGAGGCCGAGGCCCTGCGGGCCGAGGCCGAACGCGAGACCAGCCAGCTGCGCACCGTCACCGATCACGAGGTCGCCGAGCACCGCGCCACCGCCGAGCGCGAGATCGCCACGGTCCGCGCCACCGCGGAGCGCGAGATCATCGAGCTGCGCAACGTGGCGTCCCGGGAGGCCGAGGAGAAGCGCGCCGCTGCGTCCAAGCTGCTCACCAAGGCCAAGGAGAAGCGCGAGGCCGAGCTGCAGGCGCTCGAGCTCGAGCTGGCCGAGCGGCGTGAGCGCTCGGAGCGCGAGGAGAGCGAGCGGCACGACGCTGCGGTCGCCGCCACCCAGAAGCTGGTGGCAGAGGCCGAGCAGCGCGCCAAGTCGGCTGACGCCCGCGCCAAGGACACGGAGCAGCGAGCCGACCAGCGACGGCGAGACAGCGAGGCCGAGACCGCCGACATCATCGAGAAGGCCAAGGCTTTCGCCGACCGCGCGGTGGCCGACGCCAAGTCCGAGGCCGACCAGCTGGTGTTCGACGCCAAGACCCACGCCGAGGTCACCAAGCAGACCGCCGAACGCGAGGTGGGCGAACTCACCCGCCAGCGCGACGCGGTGACCAACCAGCTGACGCAACTGCGCGAGATGCTCTCCGGCCTGGCCGGGCTCGGCACACTGCCGACCGACCAGCAGGCGACGGTCGAGGAGGCCGCCGAGAAGGTCGAGGACGTCCAGGAAGCCGTCGACGACGCCGCCGAGGCGGGCGACAGCAACGGCGCGTCCGACGCCAACGAGCTACGGGTGGGCAACGCCGGGTGAAGCTCGGCCTGGTCGTCGGCTACTGGCCGCCGAGCGGGCCACCGCCCGACGCCGTCGACCAGATCGCCACGGCCGAGGCGCTCGGCTTCGAATCCATCTGGACCGCCGAGGCGTACGGGTCTGACTGCTTCACGCCGCTCGCCTGGTGGGGCGCGGCGACGCAACGGATCAAGCTGGGCACGTCCATCACCCAGATCTCGGCCCGCACGCCGGCGTCGACCGCCATGACCGCCATCACGCTCGATCACCTCTCGGGCGGCCGGCTCATTCTCGGACTGGGGGTCTCCGGACCCCAGGTGGTCGAGGGCTGGTACGGGCAGGACTACGCCAAGCCTTTGGCCCGCACCCGCGAGTACGTCGACATCGTGCGGCGCATCGTCGCTCGCGACCAGCCCGTCGAGTACCACGGCGAGCACTACTCGATGCCGCTCCCCGGCGGCACCGGCCTGGGCAAGCCGCTCAAGTCGATCGTTCGCCCGCTCCGCACCGACATCCCCATCTACCTCGGCGCCGAGGGACCGAAGAACGTGGCACTGGCCGCAGAGATCGGCGACGGCTGGCTGCCGATGTTCTTCTCGCCCCGGGCCGACGAGTTCTACCGCGGCGCGCTGGCCGAAGGCTTCGCCCGCCCGGGCGCCCGCCGCACGGCCGACGACTTCGAGGTCGCCTGCGTCGTGCCCGTGGTGCCCGGCGACGACGTCGAGGCCTGCGCCGACTTCCTGCGGCCCAACCTGGCCCTCTACATCGGTGGCATGGGCGCCCGCGACCGCAACTTCCACAAGGACGTCTTCGTGCGGCTGGGCTACGAGGCCGAGTGCGAGAAGATCCAGCACGCCTACCTCGAGGGGCGCAGGGCCGATGCGGCCGCAGCGGTGACCACGCCCATGGTCGAGGACGTCTACCTGGTGGGGCCGCCGGCCAAGATCCGCGACGACCTCGAGCGATGGCGT
>Ga0299914_10000725_pt1 | contig 20542 bp, 18 predicted proteins | sample RVTome_10_FD_201361 | JGI IMG/M metagenome (GOLD analysis project Ga0299914, IMG submission 201361) | Soil microbial communities from uranium-contaminated site in the Upper Colorado River Basin, Wyoming, United States - RVT153D57 (version 2) ...
CCCTGCGTTCACGGGTGCTGGCGGCGTGGGCTGCGTCGCCCGCCCGGTTCCGCGAGGACGCCAACGCCGAGGACGAGCTCGTCCGCGGTGCCTATCGTGACCGGCTGATCGTCGAGCTGGCACAGAATGCGGCCGACGCCGCGGTCCGGGCCGGTGTGCCCGGCCGGCTGCTGCTGCGGCTGGACGGCGACGTCCTCACCGCGGCCAACACCGGGGCTCCACTGGATGCCGAGGGAGTCGAGGGACTGTCGACGCTGCGCGCCTCGGCCAAGCGCGATGACGACCCGGTCGCCACGGTGGGGCGCTTCGGAGTCGGCTTCGCGGCGGTGCTCGCGGTGACCGACGAGCCGGCCATGCTGTCGACGACCGGAGGCGTGCGCTGGTCGCGGTCCGAGGTGCGCGCGGCTGCCGCCGGTGTCCCGGCGCTCGAGCCCGAGCTGGCCCGGCGCGGCGACGCCGTGCCGGTCCTCCGGCTGCCGTACCCCGCCCAGGGGGAGGTGCCCCCTCCGTATGACACGGTGGTCGTGCTCCGGCTACGCGACGACCTCGCGCGCACCGCTGTCGCGGACCTGCTGGCGGGGGTCGGCGATGCGGTGCTGCTGGCGCTCCCTGGCCTGACCGACCTGGTGGTCGAGGTCGACGGTGCGCACCGGGCGATCTCCGCCCGCCAGGTCGGCGACTCGGTGGAGTTGGACGACGACGGAGTCCGTACGCGATGGCGGCTGGCTCGCCGCTCCGGCGACCTCGACCCGGCTCTGCTCACCGACCGTCCGGCCGAGGAGCGTGCGCGACCCTACTGGGCCGTGACGGTCGCGGTGCCGATCGACGCGGTGGGTGGCCCCGTGGCTCTGCCCGCCTCGGTGCCGCGCGTGGTGCACGCTCCTACACCGACCGATGACCAGACCGCCCTGCCGGTGCTCGTGCTCGCCACCTTCCCACTCGACACAACCCGCCGCCGGGTCGCTCCAGGGCCACTCACCGACTCTCTCGTCGGGGAGGTCGGCCACGCATACGCGGCCCTTGCCCGCGGCCTCGGCGGTCCCGGACTGCTCGACCTGGTGCCCGGCCCCCTCGGTGCCGGTGAGCTGGACGGGGCGCTGCACCGGGCCGTCGTCGCCGAGCTCGCGGCGACGCCGCTGGTGCCGGCGGCCGACGGAACCGGCCCGATCCGCCCGGCCGACGTCGTGCTGGTGCCCGGGTTGCGCACGGCATCGGATCCGTCGGCGGTCGCCGCCGTCGTCAGTGGCCTGCCCGCGCCCGAGTGGTGGCGAACCGACCCGTTGCGCCGCCTGGGAGCCCGCGAGATGCCCTTGGCCGATGTCGTCGACGCGCTGAGCGGCGTGGACCTCGCGCCCACTCAGTGGCGCGATCTCTATGCCGCCCTCACCGGTGCCGATCAGGAGGCCCTCGCCACACTGCCGGTACCGCTCGCGGACGGCCGCGTCGTCCGCGGCCCGCGTGGACTGCTGCTGCCCACCGGTGAGGTCGACCCAGGCGTCGTCACCTCTCTCGGGTTGCGCATCGTCGCCACCGAGGCCGTGCATCCGCTATTACGCCGGATCGGGGCTTTGGAAGCCACTCCCGCCGCGGTGCTGCGCGACCCGGGAGTGCGCGCCGCCGCCGATGCACTCGCCGACGACGAACCGGCGGCCGCGGACGAGAAGTCGGCGCAGGTCGCGGCATTGCTGCACCTGGTCGCCGCTGCCGGGGCAACCGTCGACGACGAGCCGTGGCTGGCCCGGATTCCGTTGCCGGACGCGACCGGACATCCGGTGCCCGCCGGAGACCTGCTCATGCCGGACGCGACCGTCATCGACCTGTTCGACGCCGATCCGGCCGAGCTCACGGTGGCCGCCGAAGCGGTACAGCGCTGGGGTCCGGCCGTCCTGCGGGCGGTCGGGGTTCGCGACGGCTTCGGCACGGTACGGGACATCGACGTCCCGCTCGACGGACAGACGTGGCACGACCTGGACGACGAGGGCGGATGGGTGGCAGCCGTCCTGGCGAGTCTGCCCCGCCATGACCTGCCGCCGGTGCTGGTCGAGCTGAACGCCGTCCGCGACCTCGACCTGGTTCGCGACGATGCATGGCCGCATGCGCTCGCGGTGCTCGCGGGAAGTCCGGCGACCCGACCCGCGGTCGTCGAGCCGGCCTACGCGACCGTGGACGACGGGTCGCGCCACACCGTCGAGCCGTACACGGCCTGGTGGATACGGACTCATGCGCGCATCGACGGACTGCGGCTGCACGAGTTCTGTGCCGCCGACGCGGAACCGGTGGTCAGGTCGCTCCTCCGGCCCCTCGACGTCGGACTGGACGACGGCATGACCCGTGCGCTGCGGCTGCCGACGACGCTTGCCGAAGCCGAGCCGTCGCTCCTGCTCGACCGGCTGGCCGATCCGGATCTTCGGCTCTCCGCACGAGATCTCGCCTCGGTCTACGCCGTGCTGGCGACGGCGGATGCACAGGCGGTGCCCGCTCCCCATCGGGTGCGCATCCCTGACGGCGCCGGATCGAGGGTCGTCGCCGCGGACTCGGCCGTCGTCGCCGATGGACCACAGTGGCTGCAGCTCGATCTCGAGGCCGTCGTTCCCGGACCCCTTGCCTTGGCCGACGTTCTGAGGATCGAGTCGGCGGCCGACGCGGTGGACGCCACGCCCATGGGCGAGGGCTCGGTCGTCCCTGTGCCCGAAGTCGTCGGCGTGCTACTCCCCGAGCCACCGTCGACGTATGTCGAGCACGACGACCTCGTCGTCGGCGGAGCGCCGGTCGACTGGTGGGTCGACGCCGAGGGCATGGTTCACGCCGCAACCGCCGACGGGCTCGCTCGCGGGCTGTCCTGGGCCACCGGGCGCTGGGAGCTCCGCTTCGCCGTGGCGGAGGCGATCCGCGATCCCGACGGAGTGCATGCGATCCTCGCCGAGCAGGCCTTCGAGCCCCGCTGGGCGGACTGACCGCTCAGTCGAGCCTCCACTCCCGCGGGCGCGAGAATGCCAGACCTGGCCATACGCGGACGGGTGACACGTGCGGGCGGATAGCCTCGTGACCATGGCCAGGCGTCGCCGACGGGCACAGGAGCCGCCGCAGGTGCACCCCTTCGACGTCGACGGAGTACGTACCGTGGCGGTCGGCACCGTGCTGTGGGCGGCCGCCTTCGTCATCCTGGCGCTCAATCGGGGGAGCCTGGACGAGCAAGGTCTCGGCTGGTGGCTGTGGACCTGCCTGTCCGGCGTCGGCCTGGGTCTGCTCGGGCTCGAGTACACCCGCAAGCGGCGCGACGCCATCGCCCAGGCCTTGCTGGACGAAGAGGCCGACCGTCCCGACGAGCCGTCGGAGTGGGAGGCCTCGGAGCCGGCGCCGGTGGACCAGGCGCAGTGGGAGGACGCAGTGCCACCACCCGTGGAACAGGACCACGACCGGCCTCCCGGCGTACGACGAGCCCGGCGGAACGCCAGGGTGGAGGCGGACGAGACCAGCGAGGACGGCACCACCTATCGCGGCCGCCGTGCGCGCAGGCGCTGACATGTGATCCGATGTTCGTTAGCATAGGTAATGAGGTACGCTAACGAACTGTGACTCTTGCACCCGCCACTCCCGGCACGAGGACCGGCCTGTCCAGCTCGCTGCGCCTGTCGGTGATGCGCCTGGCCCGCCGGTTGCGGGCCGAGCGCGCGGACGAGTCGCTGACGCTCACGCAGCTCGCGACGCTGGGCACCCTCGAGCGTCACGGCGCGATGACTCTCGGTGAGCTCGCGGCCCACGAGAAGGTGCAGCCTCCGTCGATGACGCGGATCGTCTCCGCCCTCGAGGAGCGCGGGCTCGTCGTCCGCGGGCCACACCGCGACGACGGCCGCCGGGTGGTCGTGTCCATCACGGACGAGGCCAGCGCTCGACTGGCGGAGGAACGGCGCCGTCGCGACGCGTGGCTGGCCCGGCGCATGCGCGAGTTGACCCCCGACGAACACGACGCGCTGCGCCGCGCCGCACCGGTGCTGGAGAAGCTGGCCCACTTGTGAGTCCCACGTTCCGTTCCCTGCATCGATACCGCGACTTCCGGCTGTTCTGGTCGGGGATGCTGGTGTCGAACGTCGGCACCTGGATGCAGCGTGTCGCTCAGGACTGGCTGGTGCTGGTCACCCTCGGTGGCGGTCCCGCAGCGCTGGGCATCACGACCGGCCTGCAGTTCCTGCCGTTCCTTCTGGTCGCGCCGTTCGGTGGCATGCTGGCCGACCGCCTGCCGAAGCGGCGGTTGCTCATCGTCACCAACGGTTTCCTCGGCACGATCGGGGTCACCCTGGGCCTGCTGGTCGTCACCGATCTCGCTCAGGTCTGGCACGTGTACGTGCTGGCGTTCCTGCTCGGGGTGGGCGCCGCTCTGGACCACCCGGCCCGCAACACCTTCGCCGCGGAATTGGTCGAACCCGACGACCTGGCCAACGCCGTGGGGCTCAACAGCGCATCGTTCAACGCCGCCCGGCTGATCGGGCCGGGCCTGGCCGGTCTGCTGATCGCCGCCTTCGGCACCGGCCCGGTCTTCCTGCTCAACGCGGTCACCTTCGGCGCGCCCATCCTGATGCTGCTGATCATCGGTCGGGGTGTCCTGGAGGAGCCGCGCGCTGTGCCGCGCCAGGAGCGTCGGCTGACCGACGCAGTTCGGTACGTCCGCCGTCGGCCCGATCTGGTCCTGGTCATGTCGATCATGTTCTTCGTCGGCACCTTCGGCATGAACTTCCAGATGACGACGGCTCTGATGGCCACCGGTGCGTTCGACAAGGGACCGAGCGCGTACGGACTGCTCGGCTCGATCATGGCGGTCGGCTCGGTGACGGGGGCGCTGCTGGCGGCCCGTCGCGGGTCGCCACGGCGACGGGTGATCGTGGCCGTCGCCGTGGTGTTCGCGATGCTCGAGATCCTCGCCGGGCTGAGCCCCACGTACTGGGTGTTCGCCGTGTCACTGATCCCGCTCGGCATCACCGCGCTGACCGTGATCGTGACGGCCAACGCGTACGTGCAGACATCGGTCGACCCGCAGGTGCGGGGTCGGGTCATGGCCCTCTACATGATGGTGTTCATGGGCGGAACACCGGTCGGGGCTCCGCTCATCGGGTGGGCGGCAGAGGTTCTCGGGCCGCGCTGGTCGCTGCTCGGTGGAGGCATCATGACCCTCCTCGGCACACTCGCTGTGACCGCGCTGCTCGCCCGCCGCAACGGCGTCGTCGTGCGGCCCCGGCTGCGTCCCCGCCCGGGCCTGTCCGTATCCGGGCGTCAGCCGGTGTCGGGCATCATGCAGTGACCACCGAAGGGATGACTGTGCTCGACTCCACGACCACACCGGCCGCTCCGACCGGCCCCAGGCACTTCCCCACGGGCTTTCAGTGGGGCGCGGCCACGGCGGCGTTCCAGATCGAGGGCTCGACGTCGGCCGACGGACGCACCGACTCGATCTGGGACGCCTTCGCCCGCCGCCCCGGCGCGATCCTCGGCGGCCACACCGGCGAGCCGGGCGCCGACCACTACCGCCGGATGCCCGAAGACGTCGCCCTGATGGCCGAGATCGGGCTCACCACCTACCGATTCTCGGTCGCCTGGCCGCGGGTCCGGCCGGACGGCGGGGCCGTCGAGCAACGCGGGCTCGACTTCTACCGGCGGCTGGTCGACGAGCTTCTCGCGCACGGCATCACGCCGTGGGTCACCCTGTACCACTGGGACCTTCCGCAGGCGCTCGAAGATCGCGGCGGCTGGACGTCGCGGGACACCGCGCACCGGTTCGCCGAGTTCGCCGACACCGTCCACGGAGCCCTCGGCGACAGGGTGCACTTCTGGACGACCCTCAACGAGCCGTGGTGCTCGGCGCTGCTCGGCTACGCCTCCGGTGAGCACGCCCCGGGCCGGGTCGAGCCCCGGGCCGCCGTGGCGGCTGCCCACCACCTCCTCCTCGCCCACGGCCTGGCCGGCGCGGCCATCCGGGCCCGCGATCCACGCGGCGCTCTGGGAATCACCCTGAACCTCTCGCCGGTCGACGCCGTCGACCCCGACGACCCGATCGATGCCGAGGCGGTGCGCCGTATCGACGGCCTGCAGAACCGGTTGTTCCTCGAACCGGTCGTCCGGGGTGCGTATCCGGCCGACGTCGCCGCCGATCTGGAGCCGTTCGGGCTCGCCGACCACGTCCGCGAGGGCGATCTCGCGCTGATCTCCGCACCCATCGACCTGCTCGGCGTCAACTACTACGTCGGCACCGTGGTGTCCGGCCACCCCGACCCGGCGGCCGGGCCGCCGCCATCGCAGACGTCGGCCGGCCTGCCGCGCCCGAGAGCACCGGGGTCACCCTGGATCGGCGCCGCGGACGTCAGCTTCCACTCACGGGGTCGACCGGTCACCGGTCAGGACTGGGAGGTCTATCCGGAAGGCTTGACCCGGACGCTGACGTGGCTGTCGGCACAGGTGCCCGGGCTGCCGCTCTACGTCACCGAGAACGGTGCCGCCTACCCCGACGAGGTGCGCGACGGCGCCGTACACGACCCGGACCGGGTCGCGTACGTCGCTGCCCACGTGTCCGCCGTGCACGACGCGATCGAGGCGGGCGCGGACGTGAGGGGCTATTTCGCCTGGTCGCTGCTGGACAACTTCGAGTGGGCGTGGGGCTATGCCTGCCGGTTCGGGATCGTCTTCGTCGACTACGACACCCAGCAGCGGATCCCCAAGTCCAGTGCCCGCTGGTACGCGTCGGTGATCTCGGCCAACGCCGTCCCCTGACGGACCGTACGCTGGGCCGCGGGGAGGACGGACATGGACGCCGAGCCCGTAGGCCGTCGGATGCCGACGCTCGAGGAGGTCGCCCGCACGGCGGGAGTATCCAGGGCGACGGTCTCGCGTGCGATCAACGGTGGCGACCGGGTCAGCGCGCACGCCCGCGAGGCCATCGACCGGGCCATCGCCGAGCTGGGCTACATCCCGAACCGGGCCGCCCGTTCGCTCGTCACGCGGCGCACCGACTCGGTCGCGCTCGTGGTGCCCGAGACCGGCAACAGGTTCGTGGCCGACCCCGTGCTCACCGGTGCGCTGCAAGGAATCACCACTGCGCTCGCCGGAACCGACCTCCAACTCGTGCTTCTCGTGGCTCAGCAGGTGGGCGACACCGCGGGCCAGTTGCGCTACCTGCGGGCAGGTCACGTCGACGGAGCGCTGGTGATCAGTCACCATCGTGAGGACCACCTTCCGGCCGAGCTGGCCAAGACCGGCCTGCCCTTCGTCTTCGGCGGCCGTCCGCTCGACCCCGGCAACGTCGAGGTTCCCTACGTCGACGCCGACAACGTCGGTGGCGGTCGGGTGGCGGCGACCCATCTCATCCAGCGCGGTCACCACGTCATCGCGACCGTGGCCGGGCCGCCGGACATGCCGGCCGGTGTCGACCGTCTGGCGGGCTGGCGAGAGGTGCTGTCGGCCGCGGGTCGGCGAACCGACCTCGTCGAGCACGGCGACTTCACTCCCGAGGGCGGCGCCGCTGCCATGGGTCGCCTGCTGGAGCGCCGCCCTGATCTCGACGGCGTGTTCGTGGCCTCCGACCTGATGGCCATTGGCGCGTTGCGGGTCATCCACGAGTCCGGCCGTCGAGTGCCCGACGATGTCGCGGTGGTCGGCTACGACGACTCCGTGCTGGCGCGCACGGCGATCCCGCCACTGACGACGGTGCGCCAGCCCGCCGAGGAGATGGGCCGGCGGATGGCCGAGCTGCTCATCGACCAGCTCAGGGGATCCCCACGACGGGCCGCGGCGGAGATCCTGCCGACGGAGCTCGTCGTCCGCGCCTCGGCCTGACCGTCGTCACGTGCTGGCCGCTGCCCGTGGTGCGTGCCAGGCTGCGTCGGCATGAGGCTGAGTCACGCAGAGTACGTCGACCACGTCCGCGCCGATGCTGAACGGATGGCGGCGGTCGCCGAGCGTGGGCTCGACGTGCCGGTTCCGCCCTGCCCGGGCTGGACGGTCCGCGACGCCGTCGAGCACACCGCCGAGGTCTTCCTCAACAAGGTCGCCTGCATACGCGAGAAGTCGTTCCCGGACCCGTGGCCGCCGGAACGGGGCGACGAGCCGACCATCCCGTACCTGCGGCGGTCGACCGATGCCCTGCTGGGCGAGCTGACGAGCCGCGACGAACGTGAGTACGCCGACACCTGGTGGTGGGACGAGCGCACGGTCGGATTCTGGGGCCGGCGGATGGCGCACGAGGCGGCGATTCACCGCGTCGACGTCGAGTGGGCCCACGACGACGTGACGCCCATCGACGAGGCGCTCGCTCTCGACGGCGTCGACGAGGTGCTCCGACGCTTCCTCGCCGGCGACTGGAGCGACGAGCCCGTCCCCGACCGGCCCGGCACGGTCGTCAAGGTCCGCTCAGGCGGCACGACCTGGCAGGTCGTGATGGAACCGAAGGCGGTCGCGGCCCAGGTGTACCTCGACCGGTGGCCGAACCTGCCCGTCGAGGCCACGGTGTCCGGGGAACCGTTGCCGATGCACCTGTGGCTGTGGGGGCGCGGGCCGCGCGACCAGCTGACGGTCGAGGGGGACGTCACCGCAATCGATCACCTCAGGACCCGGATGCGCGTGGCCACCCAGTGAGGCTGTTCGCCGCCGTCCTGCTCCCGGCCGAGGTCGTCGCCGACCTCGCCGCCGCCGTCGGACCACATCGCGACGACACGCTGCGGTGGACGGCGACAGACTCATGGCACCTCACTCTGGCCTTCTATGGCCAGGTCGAGGACGCGCGAGTGCCCGACCTGAAGGCGCGGCTGACCCGTGCGTCCAAGCGGCAACCGGTGATGTCGCTGGCACTCGCCGGTGCCGGTCGGTTCGGCCATCGGGCACTGTGGGTCGGCTGCGACGGGGACGTCCTGGTGCTGCGGGCGCTTGCCCGATCTGCCTCCGCCGCCGGCCGGCGGGTCGGCGCCGCCGCGGAGGAGGCGCGCAGATTTCGCGCGCACGTCACGCTGGCGAGGGCCCGGATACCAGTCGACCTCAGGCCCTATGTCTCCGCTCTGGCCGGGTATCGCGGCCCATCGTGGTCCGGGGACGCGGTGGCGCTCGTCCGTTCCCACCTCGGCGGTGGCGAGAACCGCCGCGCTCGATACGAGACCCTGTCGAGTCATCCACTCACCGGTCGGTCACCGTGACCGGTGCGGCCGGATCGGCGGTTACCAGGCGTATGCCTCCGGTGCCGGCCCTGGACCGGGGAAGATCTCGTCCAGCCGTTCCAGCACGGGGCCGTCGAGCGACAGCGAGACCGCGGGCAGCACCGACTCGAGCTGGTGGGCGGTCCGAGGTCCGATGATCGGGGCCGTGATGCCGTCCTGGTGGAGCAGCCAGGCGAGCGCGACCGTGCCCGGCTCGGCCTCCAGCCCTCGGCACAGTTGCTCGTAGGCCTCCAGCCGGTGCCGGTTGACGGCGACGAAGTCGACGGCACGGCCCTCGGCCGACCGGCCGCGGTGCTCCTTGGCCAGGATGCCGCCGAGGGCCCCGCCGTGCAGAGGACTCCAGGGGAGGACGCCGAGGCCGTAGGCCTGGGCCGCCGGCAGAACCTCCAGCTCGGCGGAGCGCTCGGCGAGGTTGTAGAGGGGCTGCTCACAGACCAGACCCTGGAAGTGGCGAGCCCGGGCCGCCTCCTGGGCCTGGGCGATGTGCCAGCCGCCGAAGTTGCTGGACCCGACGTAGAGCACCTTGCCCTGCCCGACCAGCGTCTCCATCGCCTGCCAGATCTCGTCCCACGGTGTGTCCCGGTCGACGTGGTGCATCTGGTAGATGTCGATGTGGTCGGTCTGCAGCCGCCGCAGTGACGCGTCGCAGGCGTTGCGGATGTTGCGCGCGGACAGCCGGCTGTCGTTGGGCCAGTCGGACATGGCGCCGTAGAGCTTCGTCGCGAGCACCACCTTCTCGCGGCGCCCTCCGCCCTGCGCGAACCAGCGACCGAGGATCTCCTCGGTGCGGCCCTTGTTCTCGCCCCACCCGTACGTGTTGGCGGTGTCGAAGACGTTGATGCCACGGTCGAGCGCGAGATCGCAGATGACCTGGGCCTCGTCCTCGGGCGTCACAGGGCCGAAGTTCATGGTGCCGAGGACCAGACGGCTCACGCGGAGCCCGGATCGCCCGAGATTGGTGTAGTCCATACAGGCAACCCAACACTGTGTCGGGCACGGGTCACAATGGCTGGATGGCCGAACCGTTGGGACCGGTGCTGGAACGCGTACGAGCCGACCTGCTCGACGCCGACCGGCTGGTCCGTGCCGTGGCCGCCGGCAGACGTCGGGGCGAGCGTCCCGCCTACCGACGGGCCGAGCTTCGCTGGGTCGACCTTCGCCAGGGCCGCCTGCTCCAGGTCGTGACCTTCGACGATCGTCAAGCCTTCACCAGCAACGTCGCGGACGCAGACGCGGCTGGGGCCGTCCAGCAGTTGATCGACGAGCCGTACGGCAACTGGCATGTCGAGACCGTCGACGGCACGACGCAGGTGCGGGTCACCAAGAGCGGCGATGCACAGGTGCACTCGTCTCCCGCCGACCCGGAGTCGGCAACACCCGACCGCGCCCACGATCGCGTGAAGTTCCGGCTGCTCGACCCGGCCGACCCGTTCCTGCGAGCAGTGGGTATCACCGACGGCCAGGGCCGGATCAGACCGAGCCGTCGGGACAAGTACCGCCAGGTCGAGGAGTTCCTGCGCGCCCTCGAGCCAGTGCTCGAGCGCGCCCGCGCCGCTGCCGGGGACGGGCCGCTGCGAATCGTCGATCTCGGCTGCGGCAACGCCTACCTGACCTTCGCCGCCTACCGGTGGCTCACCGACCGGCACGGTCTCGACGTGGCCCTGGTCGGCGTCGACGTCAGGGCGCAGGCCCGGCAACGCAACACGGACCTGGCCCACTCGCTGGGCTGGGACGAGGCCATGCGCTTCGTCGAGGACACGATCGAGGACTTCGAACCCTCGGACGAGCCACACGTCGTGCTGGCCCTGCACGCATGCGACACCGCTTCCGATGACGCTCTTGCCCGCGCGGTGCGCTGGCGGGCGCCGGTCGTGCTGGTGGCGCCGTGCTGCCACCACGACGTCCAGCGTCAGCTCCTCGGATCACCGCCGCCCCGGCCGTACGGCCCGGTGACCCGCCACGGCATCCTGCGCGAGCGGTTCGCCGACGTGCTGACCGACGCCGCCCGCGCCAGCCTGCTGCGGATCCTCGGTTACCGCGTCGAGGTGGTCGAGTTCGTCGAGTCGGTGCACACGCCGCGTAACACCTTGCTCCGGGCCGTGCGCACCGGTTCCGCGGCGGACCCGGCGCAGACCGCGGAGTACGCGGAGCTCATCGCCGGATGGGGCATCCGCCCGGCACTGCAGGCGCGACTGGCCGACGAGGTCGACACTGCGACGGCGCGAAATCCGTGACGGTCAGGGATGGAAGGCGGTCTTGGTCGGGCGGGTGGTGACCGCGAGCGTCTGCCGGGCGATCTCCAGTTCCTCGTTGGTCGGGACGACGAGCACCGCGACGGCAGCGTTGTCCGGCGAGATGCTGCGGGCATCCCGGCCCGGTGACCGGTTGCGAGCAGGATCGACCTCGATACCCATCGGTTCGAGGCCGGCCAGGGCGCGGGCCCGGACGTCCGGGTCGTTCTCGCCCACACCGGCGGTGAACACGACGGCGTCGAGCCGGCCCAGGACCGCGTGGTAGGCGCCGACGTACTTGCGGACGCGGTAGCAGTACACGTCCAGCGCGAGCAGCGCCCCCGGTTCACCGGACTCCGCGCGTCGGTGCACCTCGCGCATGTCGTTCGCGCCGGCCAGCGCGGACAGTCCGCTGTGCCGGTTGAGCTGGTCGTCGATGTCCTCGGCAGACAGGCCGGCCACGCGGATCAGGTGCGCCACCACCGCCGGGTCGACGTCACCGCTGCGGGTACCCATCACCAGGCCCTCGAGCGGGGTCAGCCCCATCGAGGTGTCGATGCTGCGGCCGCCGTCGACCGCGGTGGCGCTGGCACCGTTGCCGAGGTGCAGGACGATCAGATTGCAGTCACCGGCGTCCCGTCCGAGCATCTCGGCCGCCTGCCCGGCGACGTTCTCCACCGATGTGCCGTGGAAGCCGTACCGTCGTACGCCGTGCTCGGTGCGCCAGACCTCCGGCACCGCGTAGGTGAACGCGTGCGGAGGCAGCGTCTGGTGGAAGGCCGTGTCGAACACCGCGACGTGCGTGATGTCGGGTAGCGCCGCCCGCGCCACCCGGATGCCGGCCAGGTTCGCCGGGTTGTGGAGGGGGGCGAGGGTGGACAGTGCGTCGATGGTCTCGACGACATCGTCGGTGATCCGCACCGGCTCGGCGAACCGGTCGCCACCGTGGACGACCCGGTGCCCGACCGCGCTCACGCCGGAGTCGGTCAGCGGGGCACCTGTCTCCGCGAATGCCGCCAGCACCGCGGCCAGGCCGGCCTCGTGGTCCGCGATGGCCTCGTCGCGGTCGAGGTCCCCGTCCGGTCCTTCGTGCCGGAGGTGCCCACCGTGCTCGCCGATGCGTTCGACCAGTCCACCGGCGGCGACGCTACCGTCGTCGACGTCGACGAGCTGGTACTTGATCGACGACGAGCCGCAGTTGAGGACCAGCACCGTCCGGCTCATGCCACGTCCCGTCCGGCGTCGTTGTCGGCGGCGGGCGGTACGGTGCCGCGGTGCCCGCGAACCGCGCCGAGATCGGCATGTGCTTCGACCGAACCTTCCCGCCGCCTCTCGTCACCGACTTCGCCCGCCGCTTGGACCAGGGCGGGGGGAACCAACTCTGGGTCATCGAGGACTGCTTCTTCACCGCGGGCGTGAGTCTGGCCGCGTCGGCGCTGGTGGTGACCGATCGGCTGAGGGTGGGAATCGGGATCCTGCCCGCTGTGGCCCGCAACGCGGCCGTCACGGCGATGGAGATCGCGACGTTGTGCGGGCTCGCTCCGGGTCGGGTGCTGCCGGGTATCGGGCACGGCGTGCAGTCCTGGATGCAGCAGATGGGCGTCCGCCCCGCCTCTCCGCTCGCCACGCTCGAGGAGGTGCTCGTCGCCGTCCGGTGCCTGCTCGACGGCGATCGGGTGACGATGCACGGCCGGCACGTGCACCTCGACGACGTGCAACTGGCTCAGCCGCCCGCGGATCCGCCACGCCTCCTCGCCGGCGTGCGTGGACCGAGATCTCTCGCCATGGCCGGCAGGACCGCCGGCGGTGTCGTGCTGGCCGAGCCGGCCAGCCCGTCCTACGTGCGCTGGGCGCTCGATCAGTGCGGCAACCCCGACGGTTTCCACGTGGCCGTGTTCTCGGTGCTCTGCGTCGACGACGACCGGACTCGTGCCTACGAGACCATGGCGCCGTGGTTGGCGACCCTGCTCGCCGACCCGCACGTGGGGCTGCGCGCCCTGCCGTTCTTCGCCGACCTCGTGGCGCGCTTCGACCGTCACGGGGTGAGGGGGCTCGCGACGATGCCATCGGACTGGTGGCTGGAGATCGGTCCGATCGGCACCGTCGACGATGCGGTCGCCCACATCGAGGCGCTCGAGGCGGAGGGCGTCCACAGCATCGGCATGTTCCCCGCGCCGGAGGTGGGCATCGCGACGGCACAACTCGACGACGTCCTGAGGCTCGCCACGCGTTGAGCGGCTGGTCCGCCTGGTCGACACCACCGGATCATCCATCGTGGTTCTCCGCCGCCTGGATCGCGGTGATCGCGACCGTGTTCACGATGTCGCGGACCGACGCGCCGCGGGACAGGTCGTTGACCGGCCTGCGCAGGCCTTGCAGCACCGGGCCGATCGCGACGGCGCCGGCTGAGCGCTGCACCGCCTTGTAGGTGTTGTTGCCGGTGTTGAGGTCGGGGAAGACGAAGACCGTCGCCCGGCCGGCGACCTCGCTTTCGGGCAGCTTCGTCCGCGCGACGCTCGCGTCCACGGCCGCGTCGTACTGGATCGGACCGTCGACGGACAGGTCGGGCCGGCGTTCGCGGACCAGGGCGGTCGCAGTCCGGACCTTGTCGACCTCGGCGCCCACGCCGGACTCGCCCGTCGAGTACGACAGCATCGCGACCCGCGGCTCGACCCCGAACTGGGCCGCCGTAACGGCCGAGGAGATCGCGATGTCCGCGAGTTGCTCGGCGGTCGGGTCGGGAATGACCGCGCAGTCGCCGTAGACGAGGACGCGGTCGCGTAGGCACATGAAGAAGACGCTGGACACGACCGATACGCCGGGCGCGGTCCGGATGACCTCGAAGGCCGGCCTGATGGTGTGCGCGGTCGTGTGGGCCGCGCCGGAGACCATGCCGTCGGCCAGGCCCAGCAGCACCATCATCGTTCCGAAGTACGACACGTCGACCACGACGTCACGAGCCGCGTCCACGGTCATCCCCTTGTGAGCCCGCAGCCGGGCGTACTCGAGGGCAAACTGCTCCCGCATCTCGTCGTCGTGGGGATCGACGATCCGGGCGGCCGAGATGTCCAGGCCCAGTCGGTCGGCCCTGGCCCGGACGGTGGACGTAGAGCCGAGGAGGGTGAGGTCGGCGACACCCCGGAGCAGCACGGACTCGGCGGCCCGCAGGATGCGTTCCTCCTCGCCCTCGGGTAGGACGATCCGTCGACGCTGCCCACGAGCCCGTTCCACCAGCGCGTGCTCGAACATCAGCGGCGTGACGACGTCACCGGGCGTGACGTCGAGCCGTCGTAGCAGTTCGTCGCCGTCGACGTACTCGTCGAACAGCGCCATGGCGGCGTCGACCTTGCGCGGGGACTCCTTGGACAGCCGTCCCTGGGCGGCTGCCAGGCGCGTGGCGGTCGTGTACGTGTCGCCGGACGTGGTCACCACGGGAAGGCGCGGCTCGAGGCCGTCGACGAGTCGCTCGACCTGGGCGGGCACCTCGAACCCGCCGTTGAGGAAGACGCCGGCGAGGGACGGGAAGTTCTGCGACGCGTGTGCCATGAGCACGCCCAGCAACACGTCGGACCGGTCGCTCGGTGTGATCACGACACCGCCGTCGACCAGATGGTCCAGCACGTGGGGCACCGTCATCGCGCCCACCAGCACGTCGAGGGCTTCCCGTCCGAGCATGGCGGGGTCTCCGCTGCGCAAGGTCCCGTCGCAGGCCTCGAGCAGGTCGCCGACCGTCGGAGCCGTGAGCAGCGGCTCGTCGGGGATCGCGTACGCGGGAACCGCGCCCGCCAGAGCCGCCCGCACAGCGTCGAGGGCATCGGGATCGACCCGGTTGGCGACGATGCCGAGCAGCCGTCCGTACTGGGCCGCCAGTTCGGCGACCGCGAGATCGGCTGAGGTGCGGATCTCACCCGGCCCGCGCCCCCTGCCGGGCACCACCAGCAGCACCGGGGCATCGAGGTTGACCGCGATGCGGGCGTTGTACGAGAACTCGGTCGGGCTGCCGACGTCGGTGTGGTCGCTGCCGACCACCACCATGGCGGCGCAGTCGCGGGCCGCCTCGTGGTAGCGCTCGACGATCACCGACATCGCGCCGTCGGGGTCGTGGTGCACGTCGTCGTAGGTGACACCGGCGCACAGGTCGTAGGGCAGCTCGACGCCGTCGTGGTCGAGCAGGAGCTCGAGGACGTAGTCGGGCCGATCGCCGGGGCGGACGATCGGGCGGAACACGCCGACATGGCCGACCCGGCGGGTCAGCAGGTCGAGCACGCCCAGAGCGACCGCACCCTTGCCGGTCTCGCCCTCGGCAGACGCGACGTAGACGCTGCGAGCCACGGTGTGATGCTAGGCGGATCGGCACGACGCGGGCGCAGTCACTCCACCCGCTTCGCCGGCCGGGGCTGCTCCTCGCCGCTGCCGGACCTGGTGAAGAACGAGAAGGTCCCGTCCGCCTCGAGGACGACGAGGTCGACGTCGGCGAGATCGCGCACGCCGTGTTCGCGGGCGGCCGCGAGCAGGTCGTCGAGCGGGAGCCGCTCGTAGCGCAGGACGTCCTCGTCGACGTCCCCGTCGCGGAGCAGGATCGTCGGTTCACCCTCGAGCACCGGCCGGGTCGGCGCAAACCGCCAGCTCACCCAGGAGAGCAGGATCGAGAGCAACGTGAAGGTCGCCACGGCGAGGGCGCCGCCGGTGAGCGAGAGGTCCTCCTGCAGGACCGTCTGGCTGATCAGGTCGCCGAGCGTGACCAGGAGGATCAGCTCGAACGCGCTCAGCTGGGTCACCTGCCGCTTGCCCGAGACACGCAGGGCGAACCACAGCAGCGCGAAGACGAGGGTGGCGCGGATGATCACATCCATCAGGGCAGCACCACCATCCGGAATCGGACCCGAGCCGCCTCACGGCCGTCGTCGAGGACCGCGACCCAGTACCAGTGGGCGCTGGGCGGTTGCGTGGGACCGGTGCGGGCGTCGAGGGTGACCGAGAGGATCTCGCCACCGGGCGGGTCGAACTCGTACACGATCCGGTGCGGTGCAGCGGTCTCGCCGGCGGGGTTGGGATAGAAGTTCTGGAAGTCCAGGCGGTCGAACAGGTCCTTGTCGAAGGCGAGGGTCACCGGAGCGTCGAAGCCGCCGGTCCGGGTCACCTCGATGCGAAAGGGGGTGGCCAGACCGGAGCGCGTGATTTGGGCGTGGTGTGCGACCAGACGGTAGCCACCGCCCTCGGCCGCGACGTCGGAGGTTCGCGGCCCGAGGACGCCGACCAGCCCGGTCGCGACGAAGACCAGCAGCGCGACGATCCCGACCCGGCGCAGGTTCCGGGCCCGTCGGGCGCCGTCAGGATCGCGGTGACCCGGGAGGGTCGCCAGGTGATACGCCACGTCACCGTTGTACTGGTTGGCCGTGCCGTTCCGGCGAGGACTCGCCGCGCCGGCTGCGAGGTACGGTCACCCCATGGCGCCTCGACCCGACGAGATCCTCGTCGCACCCAAGGTGGTGCTGCACGACCACCTCGACGGCGGCCTCCGGCCGGCGACGGTCGTCGAACTGGCCGGCGAGATCGGCCACGACCTGCCGACGCGGGATGCCGGCGAGCTCGCGGCCTGGTTCGTCGAGTCGGCGAGCTCCGGGTCGCTGGAGCGCTATCTCGAGACGTTCTCGCACACCGTCGCGGTCATGCAGCACAGGGAAGCGCTGATCCGGGTGGCCACCGAGTGCGCCGAGGACCTGGCCGCCGACGGCGTGGCGTACGCGGAGGTGCGGTACGCGCCCGAGCAGCACCTGACCGGCGGGCTTACCCTCGAACAGGTCGTCGAGGCGGTCGAGGAGGGTTTCCGGCTCGGCGAGGAACGGGCCCAGCAAGCGGGTCACCCGATCCGGGTCGCCACCTTGCTGACGGCCATGCGACATGCCGCCCGGTCGACCGAGATCGCTGCGCTCGCCGTGGCCTACCGCGACGCCGGGGTTGTCGGCTTCGACATCGCCGGTGCCGAGGCGGGATTCCCGCCCACGCGGCACCTCGACGCCTTCGAGTACCTGCGGCGCGAGAACGCGCACTTCACCATCCACGCCGGCGAGGCGTTCGGCCTGCCGTCGATCTGGGAGGCGCTGCAGTGGTGCGGCGCCGACCGGCTCGGCCACGGCGTGCGGATCATCGACGACATCACCATCGCCCCGGATGGCACGGCCAAGCTCGGCCGGTTGGCCGCGTATGTCCGCGACAAGCGGGTGCCGTTGGAGATGTGCCCGTCATCCAACGTCCAGACCGGCGCGGCCGCCTCCATCGCCGAGCACCCGATCGGCCTGCTCACGCGGCTCCGCTTCCGGGTCACGGTCAACACCGACAACCGGCTGATGAGCGGCACGTCGATGTCGAGGGAGCTGACGCTGCTGGCCGAGGCGTTCGGTTACGACCTCGACGACTTCCAGTGGTTCGCGGTCAACGCGATGAAGAGCGCGTTCATCCCTTTCGACGAACGGCTCGCGCTCATCAACGACGTGGTCAAGCCCGGCTACGCGGCCCTCGCCGCGCAGCGTGCCTTCGCCGCCGTCCGCGGGCCGGTCCGCTGACCTCCGCCCGAGCCCTGACCGTCGGGCCCGGCGACCGCCATGGACGTCAGGCCTCGCTGGGCATCAGGATCCACAGCGCCAGGTAGATGACGAACTGCGGGCCCGGCAGCACGCAGGAGACCACGAACAGGACGCGGACGGCGGTCGGGGTCATGCCGAAGCGGCGTGCCAGCCCGGCACAGACCCCGCCGATCATCCGGCCCTCACGCGGTCGGACCAGACCGGGTCGAGTGTTGTTGCTTGTGCTCATGTCGTCGACGATAGGCGCCGCCGGGGCTCCTTTCGTCCGCCACCGGGATGGTCGATCCCTGGCTCGTGACCTCAGGGACACCCTGAGGTCACGAACATCAGGGCGGCTCGGGTAGGTCCAGCTCCACCGTGTCAGCCGTGCTCACGGTGCGGATCGGGGTCACCGTGGCCCATCCGTCGGCGAGATAGGCGAGGTCGGTTCCCGGGTCGGGCTCGAACTCGGACTGCTGGACCGACGTCCGCACGTAGCCCGCTGTCGCCTCTGCGATCGTGATCTGCACCTGACCGAAACGGGCCAGCTCCGCGCGGCGGATGCCGCGGACCTCGCCGGCCGGGGCATCCGGGACGTTCAGGTTCAGGACGGTGCCGGCCGGCATGGAGGTCAATGCGGCGAACAACCGTCCCGCGAGATCGGCTGCCGTGTCCCAGTTCCGCGCCTCGTCGTCCACGGCGTCGATGGCGGCGATCGCTGCGCCGCCGGTCGCCGCGCTGGCGGCGGCCGGGGTGAGCACGTCCAGCGAGACGGCCATGGCGCGCACACCCGCGCTCGCGGCGGTGAGAGTTGCCCCCACGGTGCCGGAGTGGAGGACGGCATTGCCGGCATTGGCACCCCGGTTGATCCCCGACAGGACCAGGTCCGGCGAGGGCCCGAACGCGCCCAGCGTGCCCAGCAGGACGATGTAGGCGGGAGAGGCCCCGACAGCGAAGGCGGGCACACTGTCGACGTCGCGGAGCGCTCTGCGTTCGATCATCACGCGTCCCTCGTCGACGACTGCGGTCATGGCAGCGCTGATCCCGCTCGACTCCTCCAGCGGTGCGGCCACGACGACCTCGAGTCCGTGTTCCACGGCGGCTGCGGCCAGCCGGCGGATGCCGGGCGCGGCGATTCCGTCGTCGTTGGTGATCAGGACGCGCGTCATGCCCGGCCACCCGCCGTCTCGAGCGGTTCGATCCGGACCCGCGGTACCAAGGCGGCGATCGCTTCCGCGCGGCCGCTGCCGAGTCCGTGGCGGGTGACGTTGTGCGCGCCCGCGGCCGCACCGGTCCGCACCGCGTCGGTCAGGTTGCCGCCGCGGGCCAGCACGGCGGCGACCCCTGCGGTCATGGAGTCGCCCGCACCCTTGGGATCGGCCGCCTGCAGCGGCGGAGCCGTCACCTCCACGACGTCTCCGTCGAGCAGGGCGATCGACGGCCGCTCTGCCCGCGTGACGACGACCGAGCCCGCGCCGTCGTCGTGCAACCGGTGGACGGCCGCGACGACCTCGTCGACGTCGTCACCCTCCGCGAGGCCGTCCTCGATGAGCTCCTCATGGCTGACCTTCAGGACGTGCACGCCGCCTTCGAGCACAGCCGTCAGGTAGTCGCCGGACAGATCCGCGATCACGTGGGCTCCGTTGGTACCGAGGTCCGCGGCGAGCCGCCGATACACGTCCGCCGGAACGACCCTCGGTTCGGCGGGGCCGCTCAGCACGCTGATCTTCGAACCCAGGCCCTCGGCCAGCGCCAGTCCGTAGAGCTCGTCGAGGTCGTGCCGCTCCAACGGCTGGCCGGGGCTGGCGGCGATCTCGGCACGGTCCCCGTCGCGGCGGTCGTGCACGTACCAGCCGTTGCTCAGGTCCCGAGGCACCGATCGCAGGCGCACCCCCTCGGCCGGGATCAGGGGCTCGAGTACTGCCCCGACCTCACCACCGAGGCAGGCACAGACCGTGACCGAGGCGCCCAGCGAGCTGATCATCCGCGCCTGCCAGATCCCCTGGCCGCCGGGATGGACGTGAAGCTCGGGGGCATCGCCGGTCTGCTCGATCGTGACGGTCAGTTGCGGAGCGGGTGCGAAGACCATGACATCGGAGGGCATGACTCGTATGTTTCCCGCCGGGACCGCGTAGCACGCATCTGGCGTGAGCACGCTGGACGGAAGCCGACGCCGTACGATGGCTTCGTGGCTGGTCACCGGATCGGGGTGTCGACGCGCCGCGGCGACGCGCGGGGTCGAGTACGCGTGCGCCGCTGAGCGCCGCTCCCAGTCCGCCGATCACACATCTCCGCAGGTGAGCCATGCCACAGACCATGCCCGACAGGCCGACCCTCGACGGCCTCGAAGACACCTGGATCCGCCGGTGGGAGGACCAGGGGACCTACCGGTTCGACCGGTCCGCTCCACGGGATCGCGTCTACTCGATCAACACACCGCCGCCGACGGTGTCCGGCGACCTCCACGTGGGCCACGTCTTCTCCTACACCCACACCGACATCGTCGCGCGGTATCACCGCATGCGGGGGCGTGAGGTCTTCTATCCGATCGGCTGGGACG